>Ga0247727_10012910_pt1 | contig 14202 bp, 11 predicted proteins | sample WisWelCaveWW1625_FD_202498 | JGI IMG/M metagenome (GOLD analysis project Ga0247727, IMG submission 202498) | Biofilm microbial communities from Wishing Well Cave, Virginia, United States - WW16-25 | ecosystem: Environmental > Aquatic > Deep subsurface > Groundwater > Cave microbial mat | place... | reverse complement strand
TGATGACCGAAACGATTTTTTCGTCGATCCCTGCAAACAGGCTCTCGAAACGAAATTGCCGCGACCTGGCGAACCTCATAGTGAATTAAACAATGTCTCATAATCAAAATGTGCAAAAGGCCAGTTAGTCTATACCCGATTATTTTTTGCGGAACCACTACTCACTTTTCTTACTGTTTCAAGCCTATATTTAGCATTCGGGGGATCAAAAAGGGAATTGGTTTTTAGCACTATTTTGGCAGGATTATGTGTGCTGGCTAAACCGACCGGTATCATTATCGGCCCTATCCTATCCTTATATTTATTTGTTAAACGGCGATCAGTTCATACTGCTTTCTTTCCTCTTTTGGGAACAACAGGTGGAGTTATTTTATATGGCTTTTACAATTGGATAAGATTTGGGCATCTTCTAGACTTTGGAGCGCCTAGGATTTTTAAATTGGAATTTATTCCTTCAGGATTGTTGGGGCTTCTTGTGAGTCCAGGTATGGGCTTACTTTGGTATAGCCCAGTCATTATATTGTCAATCATCGCTTTCTTTGAAGTGGTAAAATCTAAGCGAATTTTGGAAGCCGTGACAGTCGTCGGAATTTTTTTAAGCTATTTGATGATTTATTCTATTTGGAATATGTGGTCGGGTGGTTGGTCTTGGGGGCCCAGATTTTTATTGCCAAGTCTTCCCGGGCTTGTGGCACTTATTGCTTTATTGGATCACAAATGGAAAAAAATAATCCTCATTTTGACATTGTTAGGATTTGTTATCAACGCACCTACCTTGGTTTCATTTTATGAACGATATTATTCGGAGGCGTACGAAAAAGAAATACCTTTTAAAAAATTGCTCTGGTCTCCCTCTTATTCGCCAATTTATCGTATGTGGGGCGCAGCATACCGCCAAATTAAGGATGCATCTGAAACTGATGTCAGGGATTTAGTTCGAGAAGCTTCATTGCCTGAAAATGGACCGTCACCAACCATCGCAACATCACAGGCATTTCGCATCGTCGCTTTGTGGTGGTGGATGTTGCCGATTGTAGGCATTTCGCGTTGGGTAGGCGTTGTTTGCATGTTTTGCCTTATAGGGTTTGGTGTATGCCTTCTTCTAAAGGGTTACAAATCAATATTAGTTTAATGGGTAATGAACCAGCGTAATAAATTGAGGGTGCTGCATATTGGGAAGTATTATCCGCCCTACAAAGGGGGGATGGAGACGCTCTTGGAGGTGCTTTGCCGGGAGCTGAGCGCGGCTGTTGATATTGAGGTTTTGGTTTCGAATACGGAACCTAAAACAGTTACTTGTAGCGACAATGAGATTCACGTCAAAAAAGCAGCAACTTTTTTTAATTATGATAATGCTCCTATATGTCCCGGGATGATCCGTGAGATTCAAAAGACAAAAGCAGATATTCTTCATCTCCATTATCCTAACCCAATGGGTGTGTTGGCCTGCCTTCTCAGCGGCTTTAAAGGGCCCATTATTGTTTCCTATCATGCGGATATTGTGCGACAGAATCCCTTTACCAAGCCATTTGAATGCTTATTGCACCATTTACTGAAAAGGTGCGCTGTCATTATCGGGGCCACAGAAAACTATCTACGAACCTCGCCCATTGTGCAGCCGTACCATAAAAAATGTCAGATTATTCCCTATGCGATTTCTAAAAGTTTATTGGATCAAGTGGATTTCGAAAAAGTCTCGGCAATTCGCAAGCAATATGGTCCGAATCTCCTGCTTAGCGTAGGACGTCTCGTGGATTATAAAGGCCTTCCTTATCTTGTGAGGGCGATTCAAGAGACAAGCGCTAAACTGCTGATCATCGGAGACGGGCCAAAGCGCCGCGAACTAGGGTTAGAGATTGAAAGGCTAAATTTGAAAGACCGTGTGTTTCTTTTAGGCGAGGTGGAAGATACCACCCCCTTTTTCCACGCCTGTGATGTTTTTGTTCTGCCTTCGATTCACCGGGCTGAGGCATTTGGTATTGTCCAGCTTGAAGCGATGGCTTGTGGAAAACCCGTAATCAATACCCAAATTGATTCCGGAGTTCCTTTTGTTTCACTTCATGAAGTCACCGGCCTTACCGTCCCGCCCAAAGACCCGCAGGCTTTAGCCGGTGCCATTAACCGGTTAATGGAAAATGAGCCTCTGCGCAAAAAATATGGCGAAGCCGGCCGCAAGCGTGTTGAAACCGAATTCAATTTGCATCAAATGACCCAAAAAATCCTTAATATCTATTCTGCAGTAAGCCAGTCTCCGCGCATTTCTTCCGTTTCTTCTTAAGCAACGCCGCCCCCTCTTTCAAACCCAGTTCCTCGCTTTACGTTCCGTTCAAAGTGCGGTATATTCCGTCGTTCCTATGCAAACGACGGCCCCCCTCATTTCTGTTATTCTTATTTCCCGAAGAATGCCTGCTTTGCTCGCGCGTGCGCTCCAAAGCGTGTTAGCTCAGACGTGTGATGACCTTGAAGCCATTGTGGTGGTAGAAGATTCCGACCGTCAAACCCTCCAAGCGCTTCAATCCATTGAATCCGATAAAGTTAAGATAAAATCAATTTCCGGATCCCTCACTCCCGGCAAAAGCCGCAATATCGCAATTCAAGAGGCGCGCGGGGAATGGATTGCGTTCCTGGATGATCAGGATGAGTGGCGTCCTGAAAAGCTTGAAACTCAGATTCAGGCCGCTCAACAAGCACTTAATAGTCATTTTATTTTTTCCTGCCGGTTGACCGGGCGTCTAGGCGGAAAAGAATTTATCTGGCCCCGCCGGATCCCAGGCCCCTCCGAACCTTTAAGCGAATATCTTTTTTGCCAGAAAAGCCCGCTTTGGGGGAGTGGTGTGATAAAACTTTCGACACTTCTTGTAAAAAAAGAATTATGCCAAGAAATTCCTTTTAATGAGAATTTGCAAAGGCATGAAGACCTTGACTGGCTTTTGCGGGCCACTTCGCGGAATGGGACCCAAGTCGAATTTGTATCAAATGAGACGCCCCTTGTGACCTGGCATTTGGATGAAAGTATTTGCCAAAGAGTCGCTCCGGATTGGCAATACACCTTTTCGTGGATTCAGGAAAACAGGGCGCTTATGACTGCGCGCGCCTACGTCAGTTTTTTACTCGCGAATGTAACGCGCTCAGCCATTCAAAAAAAAGACTGGAAAGCGTTTTGGCCCATCCTTAAAGAAGCGTGTCAAAAGGGAAAACCAACAATTTTGGGTCTTGCAATGTATTTTGCCTTATGGCTGATTCCGGAAAACTTGAAACGTTCAATCGCTCATTTCCTTACCCCAAAAAAAAATAAGAAAAAATGATCTCAGATTCTCCGGTTTTTATTGTGGGATGTCCTCGAAGCGGAACAAGACTTTTGCGGGACCTATTGCGGTCGCATCCTCATTTAACTTTTCCAGGAGAATCTTTTTTTATCCCTTTGTTTTATAAAGCCTACGGTGATCCCCAAACCGAACGCGAGGCTTTAAAATTAGCCGAAAAGATTCTCAAGCTTCCGTGGGTCAGGCTGTGGGCCAAAGGCCTTGATTTAACCCCTTCGTCTTTTGCCGGAGACAGAAGCTACAAGGATATCGTCTCCCGCCTTTTTGAGGCCTGGGCTGCAAAGGAAAACAAAAGCCGCTGGGGAGAGAAAACCCCTTACTACATAACAGAAATGCCGATCCTTTTGGAAATCTTTCCCGCCTGTAAAATCATCCATATTTACCGGGACGGAAGGGATGTGGCCCTTTCCTGGTCGCGGTTTCAGCCCAATGCCAAAAATATTTTTACGGGTGCGCACCTGTGGAAATATTTTGTTGAAACAGGGCGCCGTACCGGGAAAACCTTATCCTTTAAGAATTATTTGGAAATCCGGTACGAGACGCTGCTCGCGGAGCCCGTTCAAACTATGAAAGAGGTTTGCTTTTTTCTTAATGAGCCATTTAGCGAAGCGGTATTAACCCCAAGCCCTTTTGCCGAACCGGATGACCTAGCGTTGATAGGATCCTGGAAGCGGAAAGATATAAAGACAAGCAAAATTGTTCCTTCGAATGCGCTAAAATGGAAAAGAGAAATGTCAAAAAAGAACAGGGTTCTTTTTGAATCGATTGCGGGTGACCTTTTGGCGTCGCTTAACTATGAAACCGAAGGGGGAGTGCGTAAGATTTCAAAATCCGAAGAAGTTTTACTGAGAGCGCATCAGTTTATCTGGTATCTTTTTCAAAGGTTGAATCAAAGAGACTTTTTCAGTTCCCTGTCAGGATCTCGCGAGATGATTAAAGCACAAATTCGTGCCCGATATAAACCAGCCGCAGCCGGGAATCCATCATGCGTTTCTGTATGATCACCACGTTTTACCCGCCCTATTCTTTCGGTGGCGACGGAGTCTATGTCCACAGCCTTGCCAATGCGCTGGCCCGCCGCGGCCACGAAGTGGATGTCATTCATTGTATTGATAGCTACAACGCGCTTTCCCGGGGGCCGCTCCCTACAGGCTACACGAATGAAGCAGGTGTCACGGTTCACGGGCTCATGAGCCGGGCCGGTATTTTGTCGCCGCTTGCAACCTACTTGACCGGAGCCCCTTTTTTTAAGGAAAGAAAAATCAGAGAAATTCTTGCGCGAAAAAATTTTGACGTCATCCATTTTCATAATATTTCACTCGTGGGCGGCCCCAAGATTCTTTCCCTTGGCCAAGCGGTAAAGCTTTATACCTTGCATGAATACTGGCTGATTTGCCCGACCCACGTTCTTTTCAAATATAAAAAACAGGCGTGCGTCAAAAAAGACTGCTTCAAATGCCAATTAACGTATCTTCGTCCGCCGCAAGTGTGGCGTTATTCTGATCTTCTTAAAAAAAATCTTTCTCATGTGGATGCCTTTATCGCGCCCGGTGAATTTACCCGTCTGCGCCATTTTGCCGAAGGGCTGGACATTCCTATTTTTCGCTTGCCCAATTTTTTTAGCAGCCCGAAAGAATCTGAAATGACGGCGAAGATTTTTTTACCTCAAAAACCTTTTTTCCTTTTTGCCGGCAGGCTTGAGAAGTTAAAAGGTGTTCAGACGGTCATTCCGATTTTCAAAACTTACGATAAGGCCGACTTAGTGATTGCCGGGGATGGAAACTATGCGAGAAAGCTTAAAAAAATGGCACAAGGCTCCAACCGGATTCATTTTTTGGGAAGAATTTCACAGGTGGAACTTCGCGCGTGGTATGAGCGTGCTATTGCTTTGCTGGTTCCTTCGCTTTGGGTTGAAAATTCTCCTCTCGTGATGGCAGAAGCTTTTGCGGCTTCTACCCCGGTGATTGCCCGGCGTATCGGGGCTCTTCAGAATATGATTGAAGAAAGCGGCGGGGGATTGACGTTCGGCGATACTCGAGAGTTTCTTGAGGCTCTTGAAAAATTAAGAACAAACTCAGGTTTCAGAAATCAATTGGGCGAGTCCGGTCACCGGACTTACCAATCTGAATGGACTGAAGAAGTCTGCCTTGATAAATATTTCCGTTTGATCGAAGAAATTCAAGACCGCAAATTAGTGTCATGCTGAGCGAAGCGAAGCATCTCAAAACCGAGATTCTTCGCCCCTTTGGGCCTCAGAATGACAAGCCCAAAGTATCAGGCCCGCTTGGATACCCGGTTTTGGGGCACATTCCGCAGTTTCTTTCCGATAAGCTTGGCTTCCTTATGAAGTGCGCCCAAGGGTATGGGGATGTGGTCAAATTGAAAATCGGGGAACCCACTTATTTGATTCTTCATCCGGAGGATATCAAGCATGTATTGGAAGTTCATTCTCAAAATTATGAAAGGGGCCCCCGGATCACAAGCCGGTCGGGAAAACGGTTATACGGGGAAGGGCTTTTCACAGCGGAAGATGCCCCGGGCTTGCCCGGGGTTTCTGGAGCAGTACCTGCCCGTGGTGACAGGCCACGACGGGCAGGTGGCCGAGCAAAGCGAGGTCCCTTGACAGCGGCGGCCCCGGATCACCGGAAGTTAAAGGAATTATTGCTGCCGCTTTTTTCACCCCAGGCAATGGGTGGTTTTGCCGAGATCATTACCGAAACAACCGGTCAAATGCTTGGCCGCTGGCACGATGGCCAAGAGCTTGATATTTCACGTGAAATGACCCGCCTGATTTTCCGGATTAATGGAAAGATTCTTTTTGGCTTGGATTTTGAGAATGATGCGATGGAATTAGCAGAGGCGATTCGTGTCCGCCGGGATTATATCCAATACACTTTTGATTCTTTATTTCCCTTCCCTGAAGCTATCCCCAATGCAATCAACCGGAAGTTTCAGGAAGCCATGAAAATATTTGACCACACGATTTTTCAATTGATCAGGAAACGCCGTTTTTCAGAATCTGCACCGTTGAAAGATATGTTCTCAATGCTTGCTCGAAGGCGTAATAATCATGCAGAAATGAGCGATCAACAAATCAGGGATGAATGTCTGATGCTGTCTTCCGCCGGTTACGAAACCACGGCCGAGGCTTTGAGCTGGACCTGGTTTTTATTGGCTCAACACCCTGAAGAGGAAGCGAAATTAACAAAAGAGTTAGAAAACGCGCTCCAGGGAAGACCTCCCCGCACTGAAGATTTACCAAAACTGACTTATCTTGAAATGATTCTTTCGGAATCGATGCGGCTTTATCCTCCCACGTGGCTTTTTGTGCGTGTTACTAAAACAGAAGATCAATTGCCCACCGGCGTAAAGATTCCGCAAGGAGCAAAGCTTTATCTTTCACCTTATGTGAATCACCGGAATCCCGCTTATTTTCCAAATCCCGAAGAATTTGATCCGGAACGTTTCCGGCCTGTGTTTCGACAAGACCGCCCCAAATACGCTTACTTTCCTTTTGGGGGCGGAGCGCGAAGCTGCATCGGACAGAACCTGGCTACGATGACAGGAATGCTTGTGATTGCTTTAGTTGGGCAGAAGTTTCGCTTGGCGCTTGCACCCGGTCAAACGGTTGTTCCCGACCCGAAAGTGACCTTGAGGCCTAAGAACGGAATCCGTGTGCGCTTGATTAAACGGTAAATCATGGAAGGTCATTCAAATTTTCCCTTAATTTCAGTGGTGATTCCTGCCGACTCAATATCGGAATCGCTAACCCGTTCGGTCTTAAGCGCTCTTGCTCAAACCCTTGCGCAGATTGAAGTCCTTGTGGTTGCAAAAGATCCTGACGGCTTATTAAAACAATTATTGAGCCCAATCAAGGACCCGCGCTTGAAAATAAAAACACTTCCTTCAAACGTATCTTTTGGTGATCTTGTCAATGAAGGGGTACGCCAGGCGCAAAGTCCCTGGATTGCCTTTCTTCATGAATATGATGAATGGCTCCCGCGAAAACTTGAACTTCAACTTCAAAAAGCAGAGTCTTTGGAGAGCGCCTATCCGGTTCTTTCCTGCCGTCTGATTGCAAGATCCAAGGGTAAAGAAATGATTTGGCCGCGGCGTTTTCCTTCTAAGTACGAAGACCTCAGCGAATATTTATTTTGTCAGAAGACGCCGTTTTATGGAGAAGGGATGATTAAGTTCTCGACGATTGTGACAAAAAAAGAACTTCTTACAAAAGTTCCTTTCGATGCTTCCTTAACTCAACATGAAGATTATGAATGGCTTTTAAGGGTCAAAACATTCGAAGGTGTTTCGGTTGCCTTTGCGGATGAGACAAAGCCGCTTGCGGTTTGGTCGATGGAAGGGGAGGCGAATAGATCAAAAAAAGGTTTCGATCTTGACGGAACCCTTTCCTGGCAGCGAAACCGGAAACAACTTTTTACGCCACGGGCGTATGCTTGTTTTCTTTTGACCGGCGTTAGCCGTGAAGTTACCGGCCAAAAGAATAGCGAAACATTTTTTAGGCTTCTTAAAGAAGCTTTCCAAAATGGAAGGCCTTCGGTTCTTGATTTTTTATGGTTTGTCTTCATTTGGGCGAGCCCGCGGGGCCTTCAGCACAAAGTTGCTAATCTGTTTGCGCGCGTAAGAGCCTCTTGAAGGAGTTTCCTGCGGCAGATCCCGGAGGGATTTCTTAAGTCTTCTGGGGACTACCCACGGTTAACTGAAAAGGCAAGGGAGTGGTCCAGGCCGTGATTTCCTCCCGGGAAGTTTTGATTTTTACTTCAGCGGGTTTTTCAAAATAGCCTTTGCTCACTCGTCCAATGGCGATTCCTTTTTCAAGAGAAGGGGAGATGCAGGCGCTTGTGATTGTACCGATTTCATTTCCTTCCACGCAAATTTTATCCCCGCCCGCCGGTAAGAGCCCTTTCTCAAAAATTAACCCCGTGACTTTTCGCTGAAGCCCGCCGTACGTTTTTGTCCTCGCGACAACTTCCTGGCCCGGATAACATCCCTTGGTCTCGCTTGCAGTGACCTCATCAAGCCCGGTTTCAGGAAGCGTTAAATTCTCGTCCATATCAATTCCGTAGCGAAGCACTCCCGCCTCAATCCTTAGAATTTCACTCGCTCCAAACCCCACGGGGCGGAGCCCGTAAAGTTTTCCGACCACAAGGATTCGCTCGGCCACCTCGTGGGCGCCCTTTTTTGGGACAAGGAGCTGATACCCTTTTTCACCGGTACGTGATTTGCGAATCAAAGTGGCTTGCACCTCTCCGAAGTTGCCATTGGCGTGATGATACTCCGAAAGTTCAGGGAAAGGGCCCGGGAAAATGGTCTGGGCAAGGGATTCCGACCTTGGCCCCTGAATAGAAAGAAGAGCATATTGATCCGTTGCGTCAGTCAATTTCACATCTTCCTGGACCACAAATTTTTGGATGATTTCCGCGACCTTTTTTTCAAACCCCATTTCAACATCCAGCAAAATATGATTGGGGAAAATGTAAACATTCATATCGGCCAGCATTTTTCCTGTTCCTGACAAAAGGGCCGCGTAACATCCGTTTCCAAGACCCAGGCTCTCGATATCATTAGTGAGAATATGATGAAGAAAACTGACACGGTCTTTTCCCGTAACTTTGATTTTTCCGCGCGCCGAGTCATCCAGTAATCCCACGCCTTTTCTCACGGCAGTATACTCATAAAGAAATTCCTTAAAGATCGAGACAATTTCCCAGTCCCTTTCGATTTTAAAAGTTGCTCCGAGGGATTCCCAGAGTTTCTTAAGGGGCAAGTGCCTAGTTTGCATGGTCCATTAACTCCTTTACAATTTTTTGATGCGGCGACGGAAACGCAAATTTGGCAAGATCCCGTACTTTGACCCACCGAGAGCGCGAAAAAGCGCGAAAGTTTATGCGAACCTCCCGCGAAAAATAACGGTGGGTGAGTTGTTTCTCATAGACATCAAGCCGAATTTGATATCTTGTAAATCCGTGATGGATCGTGAGGCGGTGCTTCGAATTTTTTAGATCGGTTCCAAGATCTTTAATCATCATTTTTTTGTTTTCCCAATGCGGAAACGTCCAAAGGCAGCCCCAGCGGGCAGTTTCAGGCTGTTTTTGAATCAAAACAGTACCATTATCCCTTAAAACCAATGCGACTGTACGTTTTTTTTCTAACTTTTCTTTCCTGAGCTTCACCGGGAAATATGTCTCCTTCTTTTTTTCATGCGCTTTGCAATGAGATGAAACAGGGCATTTTTGACACTGCGGATTCTCCGGCGTGCAGAGGGTAGCGCCCAGTTCCATAAGAGCTTGGTTAAAATCGCCCGGATTTTTTCCCGGAACAAGCGACTCTGCAATTTCCCATAATTTGTCCAGAGTTTTGCCCTTCCCAACATCATCGGAAATCGCAAAAAGCCGTGTGAGCACCCGGATCACATTCCCGTCCAAAACAGGGGTCCTCACGCCAAAGGCGATACTGGCAATTGCGCCGGCCGTGTACCTGCCAATGCCCGGAAGCTTTACGAGTTCCAAAGGCGTTTGAGGTATTTTGCTTTGAAGGTTTTTGGCTATTTGGCAGGCAGCTTGATGCAGCATGCGGGCACGGCGGTAATAACCAAGGCCCGCCCAGGATTTCAAAACGTCAGAGAGTTTTGCTTTTGCAACGTGCTGAAGGGCGGGGAAACGTTTGATCCACTTTTCATAATAGGGGATCACGGTATCCACCTGGGTTTGCTGAAGCATGATTTCAGAGACCCAGATTTTGTAAGGGTCTTTTGTTTTGCGCCAGGGCAGATCCCGCGCCGCTTTGTAGTACCACTTTAGAAGAGCCATGGGGATAAATTCTTTCTTGTTACTCATGGGCGGATATCTCTACCATCATAATACATAAGCCCCTTTTTCTTCTAGAATTTGTATATTTCTCATTTCAATCAGGATGGGCGCTGTCATCAAATGCATTTTTTACGGGTGGTGTGACCACATAGCCTTATTAGAAGCGAAAAAGGATTGGGGTGCCGTTCGCTCAAAAGCTCCGGATTTGGAAAGCACTAAGGCTGCTGTGCCGGGGGGCCCTCGTCGTTCCCCCTTCGGGGGCCGCCGCTTCCCCTCCGGACACAGCAGCCAAGTCTTTCTCAAATCCTGCGCAATTCGCTCCCGGCAACCCCAATCCTTTTCTTGTCCTTGATTCTTAAAAGTCACAAAACAGACGGGTGACACCAACGGGGGGCTTGCCCAGGCGAGGAAGAAACTTTCCGCAAAAGCCAATTCTCTTAGCATTCAAAAAAACTTAACGCTTTGGAGATAATGAAGATGCCCGTTGATTTCACAATGCCCTGCCCCATGCGGAAAGTTTCTGAGGAGTCCTGGGGGGCTCGTTGGTGGCAGGACCCGTCCCTTAGTCACGTTTGTTGGTATTGAGATCTTTTTTGCGGGGCAGGCCCCGCAAAAAATGGGAATTGGCAGAAGTGCTTTCTTCTAGTGCAAGGAATAGAGAGGAAGTGTAGAATTTAAGAGGAGGGGATAAGATGGCTGAAAAAACCTTAGCTAACGTCCTAGAAGAATTGACAAAAGAGGGCGAACTTTACGAGGCTCTTCCCGATGGGAGAATTCGCTGCTTTGCCTGCGGGCACAGGTGTCCCATTCCCGACGGAAAGGCTGGGGTATGCCGCGTGCGTTTCAATCGCGGCGGCAAACTTTATGTCCCCACAGGCTATATCGGGGCTCTTCAGGACGACCCCATTGAGAAAAAGCCCTTCTTTCACGCCATGCCCGGAGTCCGGGCCCTAAGTTTCGGCATGCTCGGATGCGATTTCCATTGCGGCTATTGCCAGAATTGGGTGACGTCGCAGGCGCTCAGAGATCCTGTGGCGGGGGCGCCGCCGGTTAAATTAGGGCCTGAGGAATTTGTCAAACTTGCGCTTGAGCGTGACTGCAAAGTCGTCACAAGCACTTATAATGAACCTTTGATCACGAGCGAGTGGGCGGTTGAGATTTTTAAGGAAGCGAAAAGGGCAGGGCTTGTGACCTCTTATGTGTCGAATGGAAATGCAACACCCCAAGTGCTTGATTATATCCGGCCTTATGTCGACCTTTATAAGGTCGACCTGAAAGGGTTTAACGAAATGCGCTACCACGAACTTGGCGGTTCGCTTGAAAATGTTTGCCGGTCGATTCGCGATATTTATGAACGTAAATTCTGGCTTGAGATTGTGACGCTTCTCATTCCCGGCTTTAATGACTCAGATGAAGAAATCAAAAAACTGACTGAATTTGTGGTGTCCGTGTCACCGGATATTCCCTGGCACTGTACGGCGTTTCACAAAGATTACAAGATGACCGACCCTGAAAACACTTCCGTTGAAACTTTGCTTCGCGCGGCCGAAATTGGAAAAAAAGCAGGCCTTCGTTATATTTATGCCGGTAACTTGCCGGGGATGGTAGGGGACTGGGAGAACACTTATTGCCCCAATTGCCGAGAGCTTTTAATTGAACGCTTCGGTTTTCAGGTCCTTCAGGATAAATTAACTGCCACAGGCGGGCGTTGCGTAAAATGCCAAACTCAAATCCCCGGTTTTTGGAAGCAAGTTGTGACCTCGCGTGCTTCAGAAAATTTTATTGAACCGCTTCTTTAAAATGAAATTCCAGGACACTACATATGCTTCGGTGGCTCATTAATATGCTCCTCACGTCCCTTATCTTTTTTCCCGAAAAAACATTTTATGAAACGCCCGAACAATATGGTTTTGCCTGGGAGGATGTTTATGTTCAAACACCCGACGGCGTAAAGCTTCACGGCTGGTACCTGGACGCAGCCCGAAAAAAGGGGACAGTTCTGTTTTTTCACGGCAATGCAGGCAATATTTCCGGCCGCCTTTTTAAGGCAAAAGGCTGGGTGGATCGCGGGTTTTCGGTTTTTTTAATCGATTACCGGGGCTACGGGAAAAGCGAAGGAAAAATTGAGCATGGTAAAGATGTCTTCGAGGATGCGAAAGCGGCTTTTAAGTGGGTCACAGATATAAAAAAAGTTCCGTTAACAAAACTGATTCTTTACGGAGAGTCGATTGGGACAAATCCCGCTATTCGCCTGGCCGTAGAACATCAGGTGGGCGCTGTGATTTTGGAAGCTCCCTTCACAACTTTTTATGAGTTGGCGCATACCCATTATCCTTTTGTTCCCAAAATGCTTTTAAAAGATTTCGAATTCTCAAATATTGACCGTATTCAGGATGTAAAGGCTCCTTTATTTATCCTTCACGGAACGCGGGACGAAATTTGTCCCTACCGGATGGGGGAGGCACTTTTTCAAAAAGCTCCAGAGCCTAAAGCATTTTTCACTATTCCTGAGGGTGACCACAACGATCTTCCCAACATCGCCGGGCCCGACTTCTGGGAAAAACCTTATCAGTTTATTAAACAGCGTATAGCGGACAGCGTTTAGCGTATAGGAACAAAAGTAAATATAACTCACCCTGCTTTTTCTATACGCTATTCGCTCTACGCTACACGCTAGTCATTATCCAAACCAGTTGATATCATCCACCCAGGATTTTTTCCTGGGCTTTTCTTTGGAGCGCTTGTAGATTTTGGTTGAAGGATTGATCCGAGTTTTAGGATGGAGTTTCGAGAGAACAGGTTTGTTTTGTCTTATGGTTTAAGTCATGAACGAGAGGCGCCAGTTGCTTGTGATTTGTCAAATGGTTGAGAAAATAAAGGCAGATTTTTAAGATCGATGCTTGCTACAACATGCTCCGCCAAAAATTTATTAAAAGCTGGAGAATAGTGAACATCATCGATGATGGCCTTTCTGTTTTTATCCCAGGTCTGAAATAAACCTGATAAATCGATATATTTTTTGTTTCGCCGCATTTCGTCATAAAACATTGTAATTTCTTTAATGGAAGAGAAAAAAGATTCGGGAAGCTTCAATCTATAAAGTGAAAGATTGTATTGATATCTCGGATTAGGCTGCAAAAAGTGCAATGTTTTACAGCCATAGACGGCACAAACGGCGTCTGCAATTTTTCTGTTTTGATCGAAACGTGCTACAGTGTGTTTGACGTTTTGTCCGCGACTTAATTCTTCATTCGCCATTTCAATGGTCGAAGAACGTTTTTCGCCCTGCTTAAATAAACTATTCAATCGATTATTAACCGCATTGGCTAAACGTATCATGGGTACCCATTTCAACCGAGTCCATAACTCGCTTAAGTTAATCGTGTTGCCAAATTGTGCCGCTTGAAATGCCTTTTTTGTTTCTGGCGTAAAATGAGGAACGTCTCCTGCTGAATAATTTTTTTTGATGCTATTGATACCATCCATGAAAACAACCAAACTTGGGCGGTGGCCGTTTTTTAAAAGATCAATAAGAAGTATGGTTTCCTGACTGGGGGTATAATACCCTTTGCCATAATTCACAACCTCGATATTAAATGGTAATTTCTCATGACGCACACGTTCATTCAGAAGTTGAGAAAGATAAGTCGGCCAAGTGTGTTCATCCGAAACGTTATATCCAAATGTTGTGCTGCCACCCATCACAAAAATGCGAACTAAGGGTTTTCTTTTATCTATTGGAGAAGCTAGGGTCTTTCGGGTTGGTAACCCAATCTCATCAGGAACAATATTGATTTTTTTCCCATGGAAAAGGGGCTCTGTAAACTGAACCCACGGTTGGTAAACAAATCCCTTCGCGGCTAGGTTATAAAAATCATCCAGAACATCAGATGCGTATTGTTGGCCAATTTCTTTGCAAGCATTAAAATCTGGCCTTTTGCAGGTTTTTCCACCCTTAAGGGGCAACCATTTTTTAAGCTTTCTAGGGAAATCAAGCCCTCCGAAAGGGGTGCTGAATTTCCCTTCGATCCCTGCGCAAAGGCGATTGAAAC
>Ga0247727_10012909_pt1 | contig 14204 bp, 13 predicted proteins | sample WisWelCaveWW1625_FD_202498 | JGI IMG/M metagenome (GOLD analysis project Ga0247727, IMG submission 202498) | Biofilm microbial communities from Wishing Well Cave, Virginia, United States - WW16-25 | ecosystem: Environmental > Aquatic > Deep subsurface > Groundwater > Cave microbial mat | place... | reverse complement strand
CTGGGAAGCTTGGGAGCAAGCGCGGGATTGATGCTCGTGCGCGCGATCACGTAGAGGATGTAGAGGCAGGTCAGCAGGAAGCCCGGCAGAAAGGCGGCTGCGTAAAGCTTGACGGCCGACACACCGGCCGTTGCGGCGTAAACGATCAAGAGAATGCTCGGCGGGATGAGGATGCCGAGACATCCGCCGGCGCACACCACCCCGGCAGAAAGCTTGACGTCGTAGCCGGCGCGCAACATGGCGGGGAAAGCGAGCAACCCCATCAAGGTCACCACGGCACCGACGATGCCGGTGGCGGTCGCAAACATCGCACACGTGAGCAGCGTTGCCACGGCGAGCGAGCCCGGCACGTTCTTCATCGAGATCTGAAGCGAGTGAAACAATCGGTCGAGTATGTTCGATCGCTCGACCAGATAGCCCATGAACAGGAAAAGCGGCACTGCCGTGAGCACGTCGTTGGAGCTGACCTCGAAGGTCTTCTGCACCAGCAGTGTGAAGATGCGGTTGTTGAAGAATTCCTGGCCGGGCACGTAGTACGCGTAATACCCGAAGCCCACCCCCATGGCGATCAGGGTGAAGGCAATCGGAAACCCGAGCATAATGATGAAAATGAACAAAAACAGCATCGACAGGCCAATTTGCGGGTCGGTCATGGTCCCGTCTCCTTGTGCCCGGGAAGCGGCTGCACGACCTCGCCGCGCTCGCGCTGAAGCTGCTGCTCGCGGATAATCATGCTTTCGGTCTCCTCCACGTCGTGCAGCCGCTGCGGCCAGTCGCCGAGGCGGATGCACAGCACGCAGCGGATGATCTCGGCGATGCCCTGAAGCAGCAGCAGGACGCCGGTGACAGGAATGAGCGCCTTGAGTGGGAAGACGGGTATGCCCGCGGGACTGAAGATGCTCACCTCGAGAAACTGAATGGAGAACCTGGCATACGCCCAGCCCGCATAGATCCAGGCAGCAACGGCGGGAAGAAAGAAGACTATGTAGAGCAGCAGGTCCATCACGGCCTGCGTGCGCGGTCGCCAGAAGCGATAGAGCACGTCGGCGCGCACGTGGCCGTTGCGCGCGAGGGTGTAGGCGCCCGCCATCAGGAACAAGGCGCCGTAGGTGATGTAGCTGATGTCGAAAGCCCAGGTCGTCGGCGCGCGCAAGGCGTAGCGCACGAACACCTCGTAGCTGACACTCAATGTAAGCAGGAGGATCAGCCAACCGAAGGCCTTGCCCACCCACGTGCTGAGGGCGTCAATGAAGAACAGGAAGCGAGTCATGCTCTGGTGATCCGCAGTCGGCGGCGCATTTCAGTTTCCCACATGCTTCGGGCGGCGCGGGTTCGCGCCGCCCTCCACACATGCTATCGGCAAGGTCAGGTCCTCAGTACACCTGGGAAGTGATGGTTGAAAGCGCCCCTATAGTCGGTCGCGTTCAACTGGGTGTAGTACACGACCCGCCGCACCCACGCCTTTTGCGAGTCCATCACTTTGTTCATGTAGGGATCCTGAGCCAGCTGACCGATCAGACCGTCCCAAGCCCTGATCTGGGCATCGAAGATGCTCTGTGGCGTGCGCAGGACATTGACCTTGTCCTTCGTGATCAGCTCCTGCAGGTCCCTCGAGTAGTAGTCGTAAGCCTTCCACTCGTTAGCTGAGGACACGGCCTCGGCAGCGTGCTGCAAAATCGCTCTGTGCTCTGCCGGCAGAGCGTCGAACTTGGTCCTGTTGAACATGATCTCGAAGTATTCGGTCGCCTGGTGGTGGCTGCCCATCATGTAGAATTTGGCCACGTCCTGGGCGCCGAACCGCCGGTCCGAGGTCGGGTTGTTGAACTCGAAGCCTTCGATAACGCCGCGCTCCATGGCGGGCACGATCTCGCCGCCAGGAAGCTGGGCAACCGAGGCGCCCATCGCCTGCATCAAGTCGGCCGCCAAGCCGACCGTACGGTACTTCAGGCCTTTGAACTGGTCAGCGGAGGTGATCGCAGTCTTGAACCAGCCAAGTGGCTGGGTCGGCATCGGCATGGCGAAGAAGCTCTTGATGTTGACCTTCATGATCTTGGTCTGCAGCTCTTCGAACAGCTCCTTGCCGCCGCCGTTGTGGATCCACCCGAGACCCTCGTTGGCGTTGAAGCCGAACACCGGGCCGGTGCCGAACAGCGAGGCTGCCTTGTGCTTGCCGTACCAGTAGACGGGCACCGTGTGGGCGGCGTCGAGCTGGCCGCCGTGCACGCCATCGAACACCTGGAACGGATGCACTACGGACCCGCCGACCAGATAGTCGATCCTGAGCCGGGCGCCCGCCATGTCGTTGACGCGCTTGACATAATCCTCGGCCATCTCGTTGAAGACGTCCGCCTTGCCCCAGGAGCCCTGCATCTTGAAAGTTGTCGTCTGCGCGCGGCTGACCTGTGGCATCGCGATGGTGCCGATGGTGGCGGCGCCGGCGGCCACCGCGCCGGTCTTCAGAAACTTGCGGCGTGTGACCCGACTGGTCTTGCTGCTCATTCGCGTTCCTCCTCCTTGCGACGCTTCTTCCTCAGAACTCGATTTCGTAAGAATTCTATGCCGAAGCTCAAACAGGCTCCTTCACCGGTCTGGTATACCACGGCCTGCCCATACAAGAAAATGGGCCTCTTTGCACCATGGTTCACGCCGTGCGACGTGTCGCAAGGTTCGGAGGGCCAACCAAACCGGCGAACACCCCGCTAGTGGACGAGGCATGTGCGCTCAGTATTCCGGCGCCTGCGACTTTTCCCGCAGATCAATGAGGGTGGAAGCCTGTGGGGCGGCAAGTTAGACCTTTGGCGACAATGGATGCGCTTGCAGCGACGCTCTACGGGCGTGTTCTGCTGCGCCGGACCATCCATTCGCCGTGCCCCATTAGTCCTCGGTGATTGATGCCTGCCTGGCAGTTGTGTCCATCGCCGGACGAAAGGTTTTGACGAACCGCCGCGCACTGCCGCACACATTGTGAGCCGCGCAAGCAACGTCTTGCTGCAACTACGAAGCCGGGCCTCGGCCGAAGACTGGGGAAACGCCATGCTGCAACTCGTGTCCGCCCTCGATCGCCTGGGAACGGAGACCGCCTTCGAGGTCCTGGCCCGAGCCGACGCCTTGCAACGCCAGGGCAAGTCCATCATCAACCTCGGCATCGGCCAGCCCGACTTCAAAACGCCGCAGCACATCGTCGAGGCCGCCATCAAGGCGCTGCGCAACGGCCATCACGGCTACACGCCGGCGCAGGGTATCCTGCCGCTGCGCGAGGCGGTGGCGAAGGACCTTGCGCGCCGCCACGGGGTCGACGTGCACCCCGACACCATCGTCATCTGGCCGGGCGGCAAGCCCACCATGTTCTTCTCCATCCTGATGTTCGGCCAGCCCGGCGCCGAGAGTCTCTACCCCGACCCCGGCTTTCCCATCTACCGATCGATGATCGAGTATACGGGTGCCAAACCGGTGCCGATCGCGCTCAAGGAGGAGAACGAGTTCGCTTTCACCGCCGATCAGGTGCTGTCTCAGATTACGCCCCGCACCAGCCTCATCATCCTCAACAGCCCGAACAATCCTTGCGGAGGCGCTGTCCCGGAGCAAGAGGTGACGCGCCTCGTGCTCGGCCTGGAGAAGCACCCCAACGTCGCGGTGATGTCGGACGAGATCTACAGCCAGATGCTCTACGGCGGCCGCAAGCATGTCAGTCTGTTGCGCTATCCCGAGCTCAGGGACCGCCTGATCCTGCTTGACGGCTGGTCGAAGACCTACGCCATGACCGGATGGCGCCTCGGCTTCTCGGTGTGGCCGAAGGCGCTGGTCGAGAAAGTCGTGCGCCTCGCCGTCAACTGCCACTCCTGCGTCAATGCGCCCACGCAGTACGCCGGCATCGCCGCGCTCGAAGGTCCTCAGGACGAGGTGCACAAGATGGTGGCAGCCTTCGACGAGCGCCGCCGCACCATCGTGCCGCTCCTGAACCAGCTTCCCGGGGTGCGCTGCCTCGATCCGGGCGGCGCCTTTTATGTCTTCCCCAACATCGCCGGGACCGGCATGGACGCGCGCACGCTCCAGAACAGGATGCTGGAGGAGGCAGGCGTTGCCACTGTTGCGGGCACCAGCTTCGGTATCCACGGCGAAGGATACATCCGCTTCTCATACGCCAACTCTGTCGATAACATCCGTGAAGCGATCAAGCGCATCGCTGCGCTCCTGCGGGACTGATGCTACCCGTCATCCCGGAAGCCGAGCGCAGCGAGGCTATCCGGGATCTGCGGGAGGTTCGACTCGCTGATGCAGATCCCGGATAGCCTCGGCCAAGGCCTCGGCTTCCGGGATGACGGGTGGAGAACACGAGGCCGCCCATGAAGATCAACGCCGTGGAAGTGACGCTGTTTGCGTGGGACGACATCCCGCCCGCCAAGTATTCGCAAGGCGCCCAGAACACCTCGGGCCGCAGCAACCTGGGCCTCGTGCGCATCAGCACCGATGCCGGTCTGGAGGGGCACGCGTTCCTTGGCTCGGCCACCAACCCGGCGGAGACGGACGCAGGGGCGCTCGTCAACGTTCTGGCGCCGATCCTGATGGGCAAGGACCCCCGCGCACGGGAAGACCTGCACGCCGCCATGCGCGCGCGCCAGCGCGTGACAGGCCTGCGCACGATCGGGGCGTGCGACACGGCGCTCTGGGACATCGCTGCGAAGGCGGCGGGCATGCCGCTCTACAAGCTCCTGGGCAGTGATCGCTCCGCCATCGCCGCCTATGCATCGAGCCAGATTCTGGCCAGCCGGGAAGAGTACGCCGGGGAGGCGGCGCGATTCAAATCGCACGGCTGGAAGGCCTACAAGATCCACCCGCCGCAGAACCCGGCCGAGGACATCAAGGTGTGCGAGGCAGTGCGCAGGGCCGTCGGCGATGATTTCCCGCTGATGCTCGATGCCACCTGGAGCTACCGCTACCACGACGCCGTGTGGGTCGGCCGGGCCATCGAGCGGCTGGGTTTTCTGTGGTTCGAGGACCCGCTCAACGAGGAGGACATCTACGCCTACGTCAAGCTCAGGCAGAAGCTCGACATTCCGATCATGGCCACCGAGTACCCGAGCGGCGATCTCGGCACCTACGCGGTGTGGCTTACCGAACGCGCCACCGACTACCTGCGCGGCGACATTGCCGTCAAAGGCGGCCTCACCACGATGCTCAAGACCGCCCACCTCGCCGAGGCCTTCCACATGAACTATGAGGTCCACCACGGCGGCAATTCGCTCAACAACATGGCGCAGCTGCATTTCGCCTGCGCCATTCCCAACACGACCTATTTCGAGGTGCTGCTGCCGCACGGGGCCCACAAGTACGGAATTCTGAACGACATCCAGATCGGTCGGGACGGCCTCGCGCACTGCCCGCAAGTTCCCGGCATCGGCGCCAACATCGACTTCGACCTCATCAAGCGCAAGCAGCTGACGCGGCTGAGTTGACCCACCCGTCATCCCGGAAGCCGAGGCGCTCGCGCCGAGGCTATCCGGGACCCACCCGCTTGCCCATTAAGGTTGATGGCGGAACGGGCTCCGCCGCGGCTGCAGCGTTATCCCCGGTGGCCTGGGCTCCCTTAAAATGACGTCGTTGCCCGGCTCGCAATGAGCGCTGGACACCAGCGCCCGGAGCGGGCCGGCAATCGGCGCCACCAGGCGCCGCGCTCTTTGACATCGTGAACATTGCCCCGCCGCGGGCGTGCCTTCCGAGGCAGGCTTGCGCAGCGCGGCCGGCTGCCGAACGAACTTGCCACAAGCGCGGTTGATCTTCGAGGGCGCATAGCCACAATGCTGCGACCATCGGCGGAGGCAGTCATGGATCTTCAGCTCAACGGCAAGGCCGCGCTCGTCACCGGCGCCAGCGTCGGCATCGGCCGCGGCATTGCGCTCGCGCTCGCCAGGGAGGGCGCGCGCCTTGCCGTCGTCGCCCGGCGGGCTGACCTGATCGAGGAATTGGCTGTTGAAATTGCGGCCGCAGGCGGCGAGCGGCCGATCCTCATCGTCGAGGACCTGTTGCGGGAGGGGGCGCACGACCGCATTGCTGCGGCGGCACTCGACGGTCTCGGCGCGGTCGACATTCTCGTCAACAACGCCGGCGGCAGCAGGCCCTTCAAGCTCGATGCCGGCGAGGAGCAGTGGCAGGAGGCGATGACGCTGAATTTCACGGCGCCGCGCCAGCTCACCCACCGCCTGCTCGATCGGATGATCGCGCGCAAGTGGGGCCGCATCGTCAACATCACGGGCAAATCCGAGCCCGAAGGCATCAACGGCGCCTTCTCAGCCAAGGCGGCGGTGCATTCCTGGGCCAAGGGCCTCTCCCGCGAGGTCGGCCGGCACGGCATCACGGTCAACTGCGTGCCCCCCGGCCGCATCATGTCGGAGCAGATCGCTCGCAACTATGCGCCCGAATACCGGCAGTGGCAGGCCGAGCACGAGATCCCCGTCGGCCGCTACGGCGAGCCCGAGGACATCGCCAACCTCGTGTGCTTCCTCGCCTCGCCGCTGGCGGGGTACATCACCGGCGCCGTCATCCCCGTCGACGGCGGCCTGCGGCGGTATCAGTTCTGAGCGGCCGTAGGGCGGATTAGCGAAGCGTAATCCGCCGTTGGAAGCACAATCGACTCGCCAGCTTCGGCAGATTTAAGACGTTGACGTTGGATTACGGCTGACGCCTAATCCGCCCCACACCTGTTGGAGCAACGGATGCCATCATGCCCAACTACCGCCGCGTCTTCGTCGATGGGGGATGCTGGTTCTTTACCGTCAATCTGGAGAACCGCCGCAGCCGGCTGCTGACCGAACATATCGGCGCGCTACGGGCGGCGGTGGCGAAAGTGGGACGGCAACAGCCGTTCGATATCAATGCCTGCGTCGTGCTGCCCGATCACATGCATGCGATTTGGACGCTGCCGCCTCGGGACACCGATTTTCCGACGCGCTGGCGGCTGATCAAGACGTTCTTCTCGAAATCGCTTCCAACCAATGAATGGCGCAGCGACGTACACCGCGCCAGAGGCGAGCGCGGCATCTGGCAGCGGCGCTATTGGGAGCACCTGATCCGGGACGAGACGGACTATATGCGCCATGTGCACTATTGCTACTTCAACCCGGTCAAGCATGGTCTCGTGGCGAACATCGAGGATTGGCCGTACTCGACGTTTCATCGCGACATATCCACGGGCTTCGTGCCGACCGAGTGGGAAGCCATCGAAGGTGCGTTCGGGGAGCGCGGGGAAACGCAAGAAACGTAGGAACGTAGGGCGGATTAAACGCTAGCCGTAATCCGCCGATCTCCCATGAAACGGCGCAAAACGGCGGATTACGCTTCGCTAATCCGCCCTACGATTGCTTCCTCGCCTCCCCGCTCGCCGGCTACATCACCGGCACCGTCATCCCCGTCGACGGCGGCCTGCGGCGGTACCAGTTCTGAGGAGGCTCACCTCATGGTATCGGTACGCAAAGTACGGAAAGCAGACTTCCGCGAATCCAAGGATACGTGGCATTCAGAGCCCCAATGACGTAGCAAAACTGTCCCAATCCCCGACGCTGTACCAGTCGAAATTGCTCCGCTCTTTGCCAGGGCCTTTGTTATCCGATCGGACATATTTGAGGCATGGTTTCACCTGTTGAAAAAATGCTTCGTTCCAAGAGGAGGGGCGCGAGTTAAAGTGCACCATACCCTTTGTTACCTCAACCTTCGGGCCATACAATACTGCGCACAGTGGATTTTGCGGGCAGAGTTGCACATAGACGTTCTTTTTCCACAAATCCTTGTGCCTTTCTCCCCGCTTTACTAGCGCCAAAAAGACCTTCTCATGGCTCCAGGGAGGCGCCAGGACTAGGCCCTTAGGAACTTTGATCGCGTCATAATCGGAGAGAAGATGTCTGACCTTGGCGAGATCATTAGGCATCGACTTCAGCCCCGTTGGTACTCGCCCGTCTGTTTGGGACCGCTCAAGCGCGTCCAATACTTCCGCTACCGAGATCGCTCTTGATTCCACGCCAAAATTGCCGAGTTCGGACGCGGTCTTCTCAGGGATCACGGTGCTGACCACCATCAATCGCAGATCTGTCTGCTTCGGGTAGCTCGTCCTCCAGCAGTCGGCGTAGTCGAGAATCTGGTCCCGAACATCAGGCATGGGCGGCGCACCCGCCTTTAGCTCGATGATACAGGTGCGCTCGTCGGCGGTTTGCAACAGCAGGTCGAGCCGTCGACCCAGCAGCACGGCCTGCGAAGATACAATTCGGTAGCCTGCTTGATAGAGATCGGGCAACAGCAGTGGAAACGCCCTGCAGATGGCCGCCTCAAGTTCGCCCTCTAGCATACGGCAATTCCTTTGTCTGATGGAGTGCTTCGAACATAACTGAATCGCAGTCGGCCGTGATGCGTCAGAATGACTCATGCGGCGCCGGTCCGAATCACGCAGCAAGGATCAATCAAGCACTCAGAGAGGCAGCGCCGGGCGATTAGCACTCAGGTCGGAAGCGGAGTCACGACAGCTCGCGAATCCGAAACGGCAGCCCGCCCTTGGGCGTCAGCGTCACCGTCGCGTTGATGCCGGGCGGCTCGGGCCCGACATACTCGGGCCGGAAGCGGCGCAGCAGGATCGACAGGGCGAAGGCGTTCTCCACCTGGCTCATGGCGCCGCCGATGCAGGAGCGCTTGCCCCCGCCGAAGGGCAGGTACGTGTAGGGGATGCGCTTCTTGGCGGCCTCTCCCAGCCAGCGCTCGGGCACGAAGTCCTCGGGGTTCTCCCAGAACTTGGCGTTGTGGTGGGCGCCGTAGGCAAACAGCGCAATGCGGTCGCCGGGCCTGATCTCCTTGCCGTCGATCTCATCGGCTTTGGCCGCAACCCGGATCAGCATCCAGATCGGAGGATAGAGCCGCATGGTCTCCTGGATCACCGCGCGCGTGTAGGCGAGCGCCGAATAGTCGGCGGCGGTCGGTTCCCGATCGCCGTAGGTCGCCTCGCCCTCGCGGCGAATCCGCTCGGCGGCCTCTGGATGCTTGGCGGTCTCATAGAGCGCCCAAGCAAGTGTTAGCGCGGTTGTCTCTGTCCCGGCCCACAGGTACTGCTTCAATTCGTCGACCGCCTGCTGCTGGTCGAACTCGGGGATTGTCGGATCGGCCACCGCCGCCTCGATCATCTTCAGGAGTGTGCGCTCGCGCGCCTCCCTCGGGTCGGCGCCGAACACCTCGGGCGGCACGCCGGCCCAGGTCTCCATCGCTTTGGCGGCGTCCTCCTCGGTGATCTCGAACTCCTCGCCGGCGACCTTCTTGAGGCGGATCGCCTTGTGGTTCATCACGTCGGTATAGGTCTTCACGCACTTGAAGACGAAGTGCGGGTTGAACGGCATCTCCCGGTCGAACAGCGCCTTGCAGATCATGTCGGCGGCGAGCGTCCAGGTCTGCTCCACCATCTCCACCGTCTCGCCGGTCTGCGCCAGCCTGGCCCAGCTCTCCATCTTGGTGCGGATCGCCGCCAAGAAATAGGGGATGTACTCGGCGAACATGTCGGGGTGGAACGCCGGCTGCTGCGGCATCCTGATCTTCTGCCACAGCGCCCCGTCGTGGGTGATCATCGACTTGCCGAAGATCGGCTTAAGGCCGTCGAAATACTTGATGTAGTCGTCGGCCTTGGTCACCAGAACGCGCTTGAAATGCTCGGGCGCGGTGAGCAGCACGATGCGCTGGCTGCCCATGTTGACGGGAATCACACCGCCATACCGCTCCGCCATCTTCATGAGGATCGTCAGGGGGTTGGGGGGCCCCTTGAGCAACGGCGTCAACGTGAACCAGACCGAGGATTCTTCCCCAAGCTCCTCGATGTGGGATCGGGCAGCAGTCATCTCGTCGCGCTCCGCGGGCATTCGCTCCGGCGCATACTATAGATCAGACAGCGGTACGGATGGTTCCCCCGCGCGCGCTTCCTCCCGTTGCCCCTTTGAATCCGAAGGGTTAACGGTCTGGTAGCACCCGGCTCGAACGCCTGTCCAGCTTGGATCCTGCGGCCAAAGCGCTTTCGAGGAAGGGTGTGGCCCGCATTAACCAACCTCTTAAGGTTGTGGCGAAAACAGCCTGTCTTGTTCGCGTACAGGAGCCTTTGCGATGATCACCCGACCACCCTCGATCGTGGCCCGCCCAGACGCCACCAGGGCCAGCGCATGCGGATAAAGTCTGTGCTCGGCGAGCAGAATCCTGGCCGCCAGGGTCTCGGGCGTATCCGCGTCGAGCACCGGGACTGCGGCCTGCGCCACGATCGGTCCGCTATCGGTCTCCTCTGTCACAAAGTGCACCGTGCAGCCGGAGATCTTCACTCCCGCATCGAGCGCCTGCTTGTGGGCGTTGAGCCCCTTGAACAGGGGCAGGATTGAAGGATGGATATTGAGCTGGCGGCCCTGCCATCTTCGCACGAAGCCAGCCGACTGGATGCGCATGAAGCCCGCCAGCGCGACGAGGTCTGCACGGGCCTCGGTGAGAGCCGCGTGGATGGCCTCATCGAAGGCCTCGCGCGAGGCAAAAGCCTTGTGATCGATGGCCGCTGCCGGCAGCCCCTGCGCCCTGGCCCAGGAGAGCCCCGGCGCCTCCAGCCTGCTCGATATGATGGTGACAACTTCGGCCGGATAGTCAGCCGCCCGAGCCGCCTCCACCAGCGCCATCATGTTGGACCCGCGGCCGGAGATCAGGATGGCGACGCGCTTTTTCATGCGCGGCTCTGCCCGCAAGTGCCACGCGGATTCCCCTCCCCCTTGTGGGGAGGGGTTAGGGGTGGGGGGAACCCCAACCTTCGATGTTCTGCAATTCCCCCCACCCTAGCCCTCCCCCACAAGGGGGGAGGGGATCCGCGCACAGTGAGCTTCATAGTTGGAGCCTCACCGGTCGAACACCAGCCTGCCCGAATAGTGCACCGCCTCTGCCTCGCCTTTGCCCTTGGCTTGCGATTTGATGCCCCGGCCAGGCTCGATCTCGCCGATACGGATTGGCCTCTCGCCTGCGGCCTCGAGCACGCGCATCACCGCGTCCTCGCTTTCTCCGGCGACCACGGCCACCAGTCCGATGCCGCAATTGAAGGTGCGCAGCATCTCGGCATCGTCGAGGCTGCCAACTTGCATGAGCCATCCGAACACGGCGGGGGCTTTCCATGCGGCAAGGTTGATGTGCGCCGCAATTCCCTGCGGGAGTACCCTTGGCAGGTTTTCCGAGAGTCCACCGCCAGTGATATGCGCCAGCGCCTTGATGCCGCTCACCTCGCGAAGGGCTTGCAGCACCGGCTTGACGTAGATGCGTGTCGGCGTCAGCAGCACCTCGCCGAGCGACGCCTGCGGTGCGAATGGAGCCGGAGCATTCCAGCCGAGGCTCTGCTCGGCCACCAGGCGGCGTACCAGCGAGTAGCCGTTCGAGTGCACGCCCGACGAGGGCAGCCCGATCAGCACGTCGTTCGCCGCGACGTCGCCGCGGGGCAGAATTTCGCCCCGCTCGACCGCGCCCACGGCGAACCCCGCCAGGTCGTAGTCGTTCGCAGCGTACATACCCGGCATCTCGGCGGTCTCGCCGCCGATAAGGGCGCAGCCCGCCTGCTTGCATCCTTCGGCGATGCCGGCGATGACGGTGCGCGCGACCTCGACGTCGAGTCTGCCGGCTGCGAAATAGTCGAGAAAGAACAGCGGCTCGGCTCCCTGCACGAGAAGATCGTTGACGCACATTGCCACGAGATCGACCCCGATGGTGTCATGCCACCCGGTCTCGATTGCAATCTTCAGTTTGGTGCCCACCCCGTCGTTGGCGGCGACGAGTATGGGGTCCTTGAAGCCGGCCGCCTTCAGGTCGAACAGAGCACCGAAGCCACCGAGGTCGGCGTCCGCTCCGGCCCGCCGTGTCGCCTTGGCCAGTGGCTTGATGGCCTGGACCAGTGTATTGCCCGCATCGATATCCACACCGGAATCGCGATAGGAGATTGGGGCGCGTTTGTGCGGGCGATCTGGCATGCAATTCCCGATCTGGGCTCCCAATTTTCGCCCCAATGCGATCCAGGAGTATCGGGGCATAGCAGACCTGAGCGGGATTCGATAGAGTTGGGCGGTGCTGAGATCGCCGGACTTAGGATGACCGGTATGCAAATTTGCGGACAATTCTCACGCCCAGCGGGACGTCACGTGAGTGGGCTGCTGGTAGCTGCCTTGGCATTGGCTGCTTCCGCCGAAGCCGCCGACAGGGTCTATACGGTCGCCAACTACCCGGTAGAGGCGGTTGCCGAGAATGCGGTGGCGGCCAAGGCGAAGGCATTGGCGGAGGGCCAGCAGGCCGCGTTCCGCTCGCTTCTGAAGCGACTAATCCCTGTTTTGGCCTATCCTCGTGCCAAGCAACTTGCCTCGGTCAAGGCGGCAGAGCTGGTCGAAGGGGTGAAGGTGCGCTCCGAGCGCAACTCCTCTACCGAATACATTGCAAGCTACGACTTCTATTTCCGGCCCAAGTCGGTTCGCGACTTGTTGCGCCGCGAGGGTATCCCGTTCACAGAACAGCAGGCGCCGGTGGTTACGCTGATCCCGGTGTGGCAGGCCGGGGCAGCGGTGTCGCCCGCAGACCAGGCCGCGTGGGCCAACAATTGGAAGGGGCTCGATCTGGAGAATTCGCTCACGCCGATCAAAATCGAACCGCCCGGGAAGGAGGTGCGCACCGATGCGATTGCGGCTGTCGCTGACGGCGACGAAAGCGCAATGCGCGCTCTGGCCGGAAAGTACAAGACCGAGTACGCGCTCGTTGCCGTTGCGGAGCCCGATCCGGCTGCGGGACGACTCGTTGTCACGCTTGCCGGCAGGGATGCCGTGGGCGCCTTTGTGCTCAGGCGCCAGTACCGGATTGACGCCGCTGACCCAGGGTATGCGAGAGAGCTTGCGGCCGTTGTGGCCCTGCGGACGCTCGAGGGACGATGGAAGGCGGCCAATACGCGGCGCGTCACGGCCGTCGCTGCCGCCGGGGACACCGACTTGCTGATCTCGGTGGAGTTTCGTGGCATGGCCGAGTGGCAGGACATCAGCCGCAAGCTTGGCACCATGCCGGGTGTGGAAGAGCTCGATGTAGCGGGGCTTTCCGCGCGAGGCGCACGCGTGACACTGCGCTATGCCGACGGGGCCCAGCGACTTGCAGAGGAACTCGCGCGGCGTGGCTTAAACCTCCGGAGCTCGGGCGGGAACTGGGTTCTGTCTCTGCGATAGGCCTGGACTGGCGCTGGTGTCAGCGCCTCGAAGCCGGAAATCTGAACTTCGCATTGGTTCGGCCGCCGGGCAACTGCCGCCACAACGTCAACATCAAACTACTGATCTACCGTGCACAGTAATATACCAAATTTCATCACACTGGGACGGGTCATGTCCGTTCCCGTGATTTTCTGGCTGCTTGTCAACGGCCACGCCAGGGCCGCGTTCTTCGTGTTTCTCGCCGCAGGTGTCAGCGACGCAATCGACGGCTATCTCGCCAAGCGCTTCAACTGGACAAGCGAGCTTGGCGCCTATCTCGATCCGCTGGCCGACAAGATCTTGATCGTCAGCATCTACATTGCCCTTGCTGTTAGCAGAGAGATTCCCTTGTGGCTGGTAATTGCGGTCGTCAGTCGCGATATTCTGATCCTGCTGGCGGTGCTGCTGTCGTGGCTCATGGATCGGCCGTTCCGCATCAAGCCTCTCGCTGTCAGCAAGATCAATACTGCGGCGCAGATCGTGTTGGCTACCACCGTGCTCGGAGACAATGGATTTGATCTCGGGCTCGATTTGACAAGGCAGGTGCTTGTATGGACTACCGGGGCTCTGACCCTCCTCTCTTTGGCGGCCTACTTGAAAACCTGGATTCTCCATATGACCGGTTACGGAGCCGAGGACGCCTCGGAATGACCACGTGGAGCGTTGCTGATCAGGTGATCGCGCCTGTCGAGAAACAGGTCTGGTCTCGGCCGGCGCCGGCGACCGCCGAGGCTGCGCAGATGCGACGCGTGGCAATTTCGCTGGCGCCCTTCACTCTAATTGTCATTGCCCGCATTGTCGCCTCTGCCCCCAGCAGTCAACAGGGCCGCGGACTGGGTGGTGCGGCTGGACGCGATACGCCATCGCCCATTGGGGACCTCCTGTGAGCACGGCGCCGGCCCAGCTCACTTTCGACCTGCCGCACCGCCCCGCGCTGGGAGCGGACGATTTTCTTATCAGCCA
>Ga0247727_10012908_pt1 | contig 14207 bp, 12 predicted proteins | sample WisWelCaveWW1625_FD_202498 | JGI IMG/M metagenome (GOLD analysis project Ga0247727, IMG submission 202498) | Biofilm microbial communities from Wishing Well Cave, Virginia, United States - WW16-25 | ecosystem: Environmental > Aquatic > Deep subsurface > Groundwater > Cave microbial mat | place... | reverse complement strand
GATGCCTCGCTCGCCATCATGGAAGCGAAGTGGGGCATTATCCCGGACATGGGCGGAACCTTGGCGCTGCGCGAATTGCTGCCGGTCGATGTGGCAATGCGACTGGCCAGCACCGCAGAGACTTTAACGGCTGAGCAAGCGCTGGCAATTGGCCTGGTCAGCCAGATTGCCGCCGACCCGCTTGCTGCCGCCATGGATCTGGCGCGGCAGTTTGCCGAGCGTTCGCCCGATAGTGTCGCCGCCGTCAAACGGCTCTATCACCAGGCTTGGTCACCAGCACCGCGCCGGATCCTGGCGCGGGAAACCTGGCTGCAATGGCGCTTGCTGCTGGGCGCCAACCAGAAAATTGCCAGCACACGAGCAAAAGACCCATCCAGCCAGCCTTACAAGCCGCGCAGCGGCGGCTGGTGACCGCACGTGACTGGTCGCAAACTGGGCGAGCGGAGTTTTTGTAGGAGCGGGCTTGCCCGCGATAATTTTGGTGCGTGTGCCCGATGCTGAGCATCGCGGGCAAGCCCGCTCCAACGAAGGGCCACACGTCCCGCTGCGCGCTCAGGCCCAATCGAATTCTGCGCGTCGATGACCGGAGTCACGATGTCACACTATCTGCTGGCACTGGATCAAGGCACCTCCAGTTCGCGTGCGCTGTTGTTTAATGTCAACAGCAATGTCAACGCCAATGAAAACGCCAATGGCAGCGCCGAACTGCTGGCGACTCAGTCAGTGCCGCTCGTCTGTTTATATCCGCAACCCGGTTGGGTCGAGCAACAGCCGAATCTGATATGGGAAAGCCAACGCCACGCCATAGCCGGCGTGCTGGCCACCGCCAAAATTTCGGCGCGCAACGTGCGGGCGTTGGGCATCAGTAATCAGCGCGAAACGGTCATCGCCTGGCATCGTGATAGCGGTGAGCCGCTTGCCAACGCGATTGTCTGGCAGTGCCGGCGGACAACTGATTTTTGTCAGCAGTTGAAAGTGGCTGGCCGCGAAAATGAAATTCGGGATTGCACCGGACTGGTTGTCGACCCGTATTTTTCCGCCAGCAAAATGCGCTGGCTGCTTGATCACGAACCCGCAGTCAGTGCTGCCGCCAAACACGGCAAACTTTGTTTTGGCACCGTTGACAGTTGGCTGATCTGGAAGCTGACCAATGGCCGCGTTCACGCCACCGATGCCAGCAATGCCGCCCGCACCCAGTTGTTCAATATTCATCATGGCGAATGGGATGATGAGCTGCTGAAAATGTTCGGCATCCCGCGCGAAAGTTTGCCACGCGTGTGCCCGTCGAGCGGCGTGCTGGCGACCACGGACGCCGCGCTGTTTGGCGCCGAAATTGAAATCGCCGGCGTCGCCGGTGATCAACAAGCGGCGTTATTCGGCCAAGCCTGCTTTGCTCCCGGATTGAGCAAAAACACGTACGGTACCGGCTGTTTCATGTTGATGAACACCGGCACAAAAGCAGTGCAGTCACAGCACGGCTTGCTGAGCACCGTCGCCTGGAAAATCGGTGATGAACTGACCTATGCCTTGGAAGGCTCGGTATTTGTCGCCGGCGCCTTGATCCAGTGGCTGCGCGATAATCTTGGCCTGTTTGAAAACGCCAATGACTGCGAAGCGCTGGCGCGTCAAGCCGGCGACAACGGCGGCGTTTATATCGTGCCGGCATTCGTTGGTCTCGGCGCGCCACATTGGGATGCGCAGGCGCGTGGCATTATCTGTGGCCTGACGCGCGGCAGCAGCAAAGCGCATGTCGTGCGGGCCGCGCTCGAAGCGGTCGCCTATCAAAATCATGATTTATTGACCAGCATGGAGGCCGACACCGGGATCTCATTGCCGGAGTTGCGCATCGATGGCGGCATGGTGACCAATAATTTTCTCTGCCAGTTTCAAGCCGACGTTTTGCAACGACCGGTCATCCGGTCCCGTGTCACCGAAAGTTCCGCGCTGGGTGTTGCGATGCTGGCGGGTTTGGCGACGGGTGTCTGGTCATCTTTGGCGGATATCGGCAGTCGGTGGCAAGCCGAACGGAAGTTCTTACCGCAGCAATCGGCGGCGGCGATGGCACCTCTGCTGACTGGCTGGCAAGACGCATTGGCAAAAGCGCGCCGCTGAACAGCCGAGCATGCACTGCGTTCACCGGCGGTTTCCAGGATAATCAGCGAGCCCAAAAATGGCTGGCTGTGACAAACTGGCCGAGTCCGCCCCAAGGAGCAAACCCGTGCCGGCAATACCACTGCAAAGCACCCGCAATGACTATGCAGACATCGTCGTGATCGGTGCTGGCCCGGCCGGTTTGATGGCTGCCGAAGTGCTGGTGCAGGCCGGTGAGGCGGTAACCGTGTTCGATGCGATGCCGTCAGTGGGCCGCAAATTTTTGCTGGCGGGTATTGGCGGCATGAATATCACCCATTCGGAAAATCTGGCGGATTTCATTGGTCGCTATGGCGACGCAGCCGATCAGGTAGCGGCGTGGTTAAAGGTGTTTTCCCCCACCGATCTGCGGCAGTGGATTCATAGCCTCGGCGTTGAAACCTTTATTGGCAGTTCGGGTCGGGTTTTCCCAAAAGAAATGAAAGCCGCACCGCTGCTGCGGGCGTGGTTGCATCGCTTGCGCGATCTTGGCGTGCAGTTTGAGCCGCGTCATCGATGGTTGGGTTGGCCGGAAAATACCGAGGCCACTGTCGGTAATATTGGTGCACAAATTCTGCGTTTTGCCACGCCAAACGGTGACCGCGTTGTCCGTTGCCACGCTGCCGTGCTGGCGCTTGGCGGCGCCAGTTGGCCCAAGCTCGGTTCGGATGGCGCTTGGCAAACGGTGCTGGCCTCGCGCGGCGTTAAACTCGCGCCCTTGCGGCCCGCCAATTGCGGTTTTGATATCGGCTGGAGTCAGCATTTTGCCGAAAAATTTGCCGCTGTGCCGGTGAAGCCAGTAGTGCTGGATTTTGTTGACCATCGCGGCCGACACTGGCACAAACAAGGTGAAGCGATGATTACGGCGACCGGTATCGAAGGCGGCCTGATCTACGCCGTATCGGCGTCTTTACGCGATGCCATAGCGGCAACTGGCAGCGCGACGCTGACGCTGGATCTGGCGCCGGGCCGTGATGAGGCGCGGCTGCGCGAGGATCTGAATAAACCGCGCGGCAGGAAATCCATCGCCGCCCATTTGCAAAGCCGTGCCGGAATCGCTGGTGTCAAGGCCGGCCTGCTCTGGGAGCTGCTGGGCAAAGCCCAGATGGCCGATCCGAACGCTGTTGCGCGCGCTATCAAAAAACTACCGCTTATGCTCAAAGCAACCAGGCCCATCGCCGAAGTGATCAGCACGGCCGGCGGTGTTCGACTCGCTGAGTTGAATGCCGATTTGATGCTCGATCAGATGCCGGGCGTTTTCTGCGCCGGCGAAATGCTCGATTGGGAAGCGCCGACCGGCGGCTACTTGCTGACGGCCTGTCTTGCCAGCGGTCGGGTTGCTGGTGAGGGTTTGCTGCGCTGGCGTGGTCAACTGCGCGACGATACGCCAGCCGATTGAAGGCAATGCCTCGGCCGCTGCTTGGTGGCGGCCTGACTATACTCTGCGCTTGGCTCCGAGCCGCCGAGGGTGTCCGACATGGTTTTCCAGCGCTCATTTTGGCGGCTGCTCATGGCATCGATCCTGGGCCTGAAAGTTGCCACAGCCGCCGACCTGTTCGACCTCAGTCTCGAGCAGCTACTGCAAGTACCCGTTACCAGCGCGTCACGCAGCGCGGTGCCGCTGCAACAGGCACCGGCAACGGTCATTGTGCTGAGTCGTGCGGAAATCACCACGCGTGGCTATCGCGATCTGTCGGAAATACTCAACGACCTGCCGGGTATGGAGCCGATTGGCATCACCGCCTACAGCTTTCAGAATTACTGGCGCGGTTTGCGCAAGACCGTCAGCTCACCGTACCTGGTGTTGCGGGATGGCTTGGAATTCAATTCCCTCTACCGCAATGATGCCAAAATTCTGACTACGTTTCCGATCAACCAGGTTGATCGCATCGAAATAGTCTACGGCCCGGCGTCGGTGGTGTATGGCGCCAACGCCTTCGCCGGCGTGATCAATGTCATCACCCGGCAGGCTGCTGAAAACGGCCATAGCGTGCAGGCACAGCTCGCTGGGGGGTCGTTTGCGGATCGGCGCGCGGATTTGTTTTGGCAGTACCGTGATCAGGATCGGCGGGTGTCGCTCGCGGCCCGATTCGATCAAGGCGATCTGGACCGCGACAGCGGCGAACGCTACGAATATACCCGCGAGCGCTATTTAGCCGATCCGGCCTTGTGGGGCGATTTTGTCAACGACGAAAAACGGGGCGGTCGCTACCGCGCACCACAGCAGCACGCAGCCATCGATTTTCGCCTCGCACAAGGCGACAGTGAGTTCGCGCTGCAATATTTCTCGCTCAGTACCGGGTATGGCAATGCATTGGCGGCAGACCGCGCTCAGCCGCTGTCCTACTGGCGGGAACCGGAACTCTCGGTTTATGCCAAGCAAAAATTTACCCTGTCCGAGGCGCTCGCGCATACGGTGCTATTGCGCTATCGCGAATCCCGGGTCGCCGACGATTCGTCGCTTCTGGAGAGTGTCGTCCGAACCGACGCGGTTACCGGCCTGCGCACACGCTTTATCCGCTACAACTACTGGGAAGCCGAAAGCGTCAGCATCGGCGTGCTCGACGATTGGCACTGGCGCGGCGAGCACGCGCTCAGTGCCGATTTTGGGTTTCGGGTTGAACGCAAGGATTTGCAAAAAGCTTACCGCAACACGCGCAGCGCTGAGTGGTTGCCGCAGGACGTCGTCAATTATCACCAGTTTCCGTTGCCACCGTCGCCGGACGAAGACAGCATTGCCAATAATCGGCTCAACTCAGATGAGGTTTCCGGCTACGGCCTGCTCCATTTCGAGTGGCAAAACGCACTCGGAATTTTTGGCAGCCATCGGCTCGAAGTCGGTGCTCGGGTTGACCGGCAACCGCAAACCGGTAGTGAACCCTCGCTACGCACAGGGTATGTATTACACCGCAACGAATGGACCAGCAAACTGCTGTACGGCGAGGCGTTTAATGCCCCGGCGCCGCGCGAACTGTACGGCGGTTGGACCGGTTCGGGATCGTCGCCCGACTTGCAAGCCGAGACCGGCGCGACGCTGGAAGCGAGTTTGCAATACACCCAGCCACGCTGGAGCCTGCTCGGCAGCCGCTATCGGCTCAGTAGTGACAACAATATCACCACGTTCGGCGGCGGTGCGGTCAATTTGGGCCAGCGTAAAGTCGATGGTTTGGACCTGCATTTCAATTGGCATCCCACGACAACAATGCGGTTGTGGAGTTACTACTCGTGGATGAAGGCGCGCGAATCGCGACCCGATAGCAACAATGAGTTGCACTATGGCGTCATCGGCGATTCTGCCGAACACAAAATTTATCTCGGCAGTAGTTGGCAATGGCGCGACGACGTCACCTTGACCGCTCGCGCCCGCTGGCTGGGGCCACGGCAAACCGTACCGACCAATCCGATCGGCGAAGTCGACGCGTATTCGACATTCGATCTCTCCGCGCAATGGCGGCTGCCAACGCAGTTGCCACTGAGTTTGTCGTTAACCGTATTGAACGCCAGCGATGAGCACTACTTTCATCCCGGGTTTCGCGAAGCCAACGCTGGCACCCAGCCCGGTTACTTCGACGCTGACGGGCAATGGACCGGCAGCGCAGGTTTGTACAATTCCTTGTTGCCGCAAGAAGGGCGCGGAATTTTTCTGTCGCTGACCATGGATTGGCGTAGTGCTGGCGAGTAGCGGGAACCCGATGCCGCTGCACGCAGTCAGCGGCTGCAGCAGACCGCTATGAGACAGCTTGCCGGCTGAATCACAATCCGGCTGCGGTTTTCGCCAACAGATTGTCCGCCGCAAACCGGGCTTCAATATTCTTGTCGTCGTCGCCCCAGCGGCAGGTTTCAAAGGAAAAGGCATGTTCGCATTGTTCCGGCTGGCCGAGGATGACGATGACCTCTTCTTTGCTCATGCCGGATTCGAGCTTGTTGTAGTTGTCGTGGTTGATGTTGCTGCAGGCGATCAGTGTTAGCAGGACCAGCATGGTTAATGTTGGCTTACAGAAAGCGATTGCAGCGCGCTTTTTCTTATTCATGTACAGACGCTCCGGTTACGGCAGGTTAAGGGCAGCGCCGGTCGCTTAAGGACGCTCTGATTAAGTCTGAAAAACAAACAAATCTGTCGCCCCGGCGAACGCCGGGGTCCATTTTTCTTGCACTAAATGGATACCGGCTTTCGCCGGCATGACAGAGATTGGACTTGATCAGAGACTCTTTAAATCATCAGACCGACAATCAAGTACAACACAAGCGACAGGGGCGGTGCTGTGACGGCGTGCGGGATTTGCGTCAAACACCCGTGGCACCAGCCGACACACCGGCAAAAAATCACCGACCACGGCAGCGCTGGTCTGGTTAAAATACTGGCTATGATTACTCTCTCGAATCTTTCCCTGCGCCGTGGCAGCCGCGAGCTGCTGCATGAAGTCAATCTCACCCTGCATGACGGCGAACACATCGGCCTTATTGGTGCCAACGGCTGCGGCAAAACCAGTCTGTTGTTGTTGCTGCGGGGCGAAATTGCGGCCGATGCCGGTGATTTGCTACGGCCGACCCTGATGCGTTTGGCCTGGGCCGAGCAAGAAACGCCGGCCATTGAGCGCAGTGCGCTCGATTATGTCATCGACGGCGACCGCGAATTGCGCCAGACCGAAACCGAGCTCGTCGCTGCCGAAGCGAGCCATGACGGCATGGCGATTGGCCGACTGCACGGCAAACTCGATGCTATCGACGCGTATCGGGCGCCAGTGCGAGCCGCGCAGTTGCTGGTCGGCCTGGGTTTTGCGCCGGACAGTCATCAGCAGCCCATCCGGTCTTTTTCCGGTGGTTGGCGGATGCGTCTGAATCTGGCGCAGGCGCTGATGACTCGCTCCGATCTGTTGCTGTTGGACGAGCCAACCAACCACCTCGATCTGGATGCCGTGATCTGGCTGGAAGAATTTCTCCGGCGCTGGCCGAGCACCTTGATCGTGATTTCCCACGACCGCGAATTTCTCGACGGCATTTGCAGCCATATCGTTCACGTTGAGCAGCAACAACTGAACAAATACAGCGGCGACTATTCCAGTTTTGAAAAGCAGCGCGCCGAACGGCTGAGCCAGCATCAGCAGGCGTTCGCCAAACAGCAGGCGCAGCGGGTTCATTTGCAATCGTTTGTTGACCGGTTCAAGGCTCAGGCGACCAAAGCCAAACAGGCGCAGAGCCGGATGAAGGCGCTGGAGCGCTTGACGTTGAGCGCACCGATCGACCGCGACAGCGCCATCGAATTCGAGTTTCCCGCGCCCGAAAAAATGCCGCATCCGATGCTCAGTTGTCGCGAGGTGGTGCTAGGCTATTCAAACCCGATTGGCGGTGACAAGATCGTACTACGCAACGTCAAACTGACGCTGATGGCCGGTCATCGCATCGGATTGTTGGGTCGCAACGGCGCCGGCAAATCGACCTTCATTCGCTTTCTTGCCAATGAACTGAAAGCGCTGGCGGGTGAGCGCCAGGATGGTCACCAATTGCGCATCGGCTATTTTGCCCAGCACACGCTGGAGTCGCTACGGCTGGACCAATCGCCGCTCTGGCATTTGCGCCAGCTCGACCCGCTGGTGCCCGAACAAAATTTTCGTAACTTTCTCGGCGGCTTTGGCTTTGCCGGGGAAAAAGCCCTGGCGGCGGTAGCGCCGTTTTCCGGCGGTGAAAAAGCGCGGCTGGCGCTGGCCTTGCTGGTCTGGCAAAAACCGCATTTGTTGCTGCTCGATGAGCCGACCAACCATCTCGACATCGACATGCGGGAAACCCTGACCGAAGCCTTGCAAAGTTTCGCGGGAGCGCTGGTGCTGGTCTCCCACGATCGCCATCTGCTGCGCGCCACCTGCGATGAATTCTGGCTGGTCGATGGTGGCCGTGCCGAACCGTTCGATGGCGATCTGGAAGATTATGCAAAGTGGCTGTTAAAGCCGGATGAACGTGATGCGACTAACGTTGGTAAAGCCGCCGCCGACACGGCCAGTTCATCCGTTGCCCGTAAAGACCGCAAACGCCAGGAAGCGGACTACCGCAAGCTGCGGCAACCCTTGCAACAACAGATTGTGCAGCTTGACAAGCAATTGGCGGCAGCCTCGGTACGGCTGGCGGCAATCGACGCCATCATGGCGGACTCCGGCATTTACGAAGCCAGCGAAAAAATGCGCTTGAAAAAACTGCTCGATGAACAAGCCACATTGCGCAAGCAGCAAGCCGCGACTGAAGAAAGCTGGCTGGAATTATCGGAAGCGCTGGAAGCGATGGTCAAAGTGCAGGAGGCCGAATGGGTATGACTGATTCTCCTGTCAACGGCCCGGCGCCAAAAACCACGCCGCGTCGCTTTATCGCCGGTGCCAAATGCCCGGCCTGTGGTTTGGAAGACAAGATCGTGTTGTATACAGTTGGCGAGCAAAAATTTTACGAATGCGTCAAGTGTGGGCATAAAGAAGTCGAAGCGCCCGTCGCGGCGTCGAAGCCGCTCGCTAAAGCGGACTCTGCGGAGCAAATTCTGAGCTTTCAGCCGGCGCCGAAAAAACGCTGACAGGGTGTCGGGCGCCATAACCAAAGGGCATCGCGCCGGATTGAACGGTATACGGCGCAATGCGGCTACGCCTTATTGATGCCCTACCCGCAGCAAGATCAGATCTCGTAGGACGCATGATTTCTGGTAATTGTATTAACGCAAAGGTGTAGATCCCCTACTCCTTGAAAAGGAGGGGGCTGACTCGGATCTCGCCGAATTCGCTAGGCCACCGGCACCTGATCCGGCGCGCTGATATGCAAACCCAATTCCCGAATCAAACCATCCGCCACCGAATAAATCAGCGCGTGTACGGTTAGCTCCTGACCGCGCGCCCAGGCTTTTTGCACAATCCGAGTCTGCGCAACATTGATCACCTGGGCGCGAACATTCAGTTCGCACAAGCGGTTCAATACGGCCGTGCGATCCGGATTTAGCGCCAGTTCTTTTTCATGTTGACGACAGACGTGGCGGACATTCTCCAGCCAGTGATCGACCAGACCCGGCGCATTGCCATCGTAGGCGGCGACCACGCCACCGCAACCGTAATGGCCGCAGACGATAATGTGTTTGACTTGCAGCACTTCAACCGCATACTGGAGAACGGCAAGGCAGTTGAAATCGGTCAGGCTGACCACATTGGCGACATTGCGGTGAACAAAAACTTCACCGGGGGCGAGACCCATGATCTGGTTGGCCGGCACCCGCGAGTCGGAACAGCCAATCCAGAGATACTCGGGTTGTTGCTGCAGGGTCAGGCGCTGAAAATATTCCGGATCATCGCGCGTCATGCGCTCGGCCCAGCGCCGATTATTGTCCAGCAACTGTTGCATTGCGGTCGCTGGAGGTGCAGACGGTGGGGACACAGACATGGCAATTTCTCGCTAGGAACCTGATCGGAGATTCTACATGACAAGCGCGAAGCTGCCGCCGCCCGCACAACTGCTGGGCGCCTATGCCGTGATCTTCATCTCGCAACGCGTCGTTGTGGGACCAGGTGTGGGACAAGATGCGGGACCCGCAGACGCCGAGACCGATGGCTATGGCACGACCGCCGATCGGATGGTCGAATTGGCGGCGCAGCAACCAGGGTATCTGGGTATCCAGAGCTCACGTGGTGCCGATGGCCTCGGCATCACGGTATCGTACTGGCAGACGCTGGCCGATATTTCGCACTGGCGTGCGCAGGCTGAGCACACGCTGGCGCGCCAGCATGGCCGCGAGCGCTGGTATGAGAGCTACGAGTTGCAAATTGCCAAAATCGACCGCGCCTATGATTGGCAACGCGAGGATTGACAACGCGAGGGCTAGCAAAGTGAGTACGAGTCAACCGGACCTGCGCCATGGTCGGTGAACTAGGCCCGATCCGCTGCGCCGTGATCGGCCAACCCATTAGCCATTCACAGAGTCCGGCCATTCATCTGGCATTTGCTCGCCAGATGGGTTTGGCGCTGGATTACCAGCGCATCGAATGCGCACCGACTGAGTTCGCAATCACGGTCAGGGCATTTTTCGCTGCCGGTGGTCGTGGCCTTAATGTCACCCTGCCGCACAAGGCTGCGGCGCTGGCGCTGGCTCACCGCGCCAGCACGCGGGCGCAGCAGGCCGGTGCCGCTAACACCCTGGGCGTGGATGCCGACGGCAGCATCTGGGCTGATAACACCGACGGCATCGGTCTGTTACGGGATCTGGAGCGGCTCGGCGTTGCGGTCGCCGGCCAACGGGTATTGCTACTCGGAGCCGGCGGTGCTGCTGCCGGTATAGTGCCGGCGCTGCTGGCCGCGCAGCTGGCCGCACTTGGCCTCGCCAACCGGACCCCGGAACGCGCCATCAACTTGCTCCGTCGCCTTGCCGAAATTCGCGATACCGTAGGGTGGGTCATGACCCACCAACTGGCCGCCGCGCCGCTCGCAGCAGGTAGAAACCAATCCTTCTTAACCGAACCTCGGCGCGGAGCCCATTCGGCGCATCAAGATGCGCCCTACCTGGCCAGCGCTGCCGATCAACCCTATTCCCTTGTCATCAACACGACCAGCGACGGCGCCGCTGAACTGCTCGCTGGTCTGCCGCTAGTGCGCGATGGCTGCGGCTACGATCTCAATTACGGCCCGCGTGCCGCGTTGACCTTGGCGGCAATGCGTGCGCTGGGTCTCAGTACGTGCCATGACGGACGCGGCATGCTGATCGAACAGGCCGCCCAAAGTTTCCAGCTTTGGCATGGTCTGCGACCCGAGACGGGGGCGCTGCACGCCGCTCCGCTCTAGCAGCCTCCGACTGAAGATGTTCCAGCTACGGAAAAGCCCCATTCGTCCTGTGCATTGTCGAAGGGCTTGCCACAGTCGGACTGGAACCGAATCAGAGCGAATATAGTAGTTTTAGCTTCTGCAGGCCGGTCTTCAGGCCGACACTGTCGGGCTAAAGCCCGACCCACAACCCTGAATTGGGCTTAAAGTCCGACGCATGAATCAGAGCTCCGCAAATTATCAACGAAGCAGCGTTACCAAGTGGAGAGAACAGAATGCAGGGCTTGTGTTGGCGGTTGGTGCCTTGGCTAATGCCGCCGCTCAGTGCTGTCGTCGCGCTGCCGCCGCTCAGTGCTGTCGTCGCGCTGCCGGCGCTCTGTGCGGCGCCGGAACAGCTCATCACCGGTGACTGGGTCATCAGCCGCGAGCTGGCAGCCGGCAATACCACTACCCTGACACCGGATGAAATCGAATCGCTGCTGGGCGCGCACGCGCACTACGACAGTCAGCGCGCCGAGTTCGCCGGCGTGCGCTGCACTCGCCCGAGCTTTGATCGCTATGTCCAGACCTCGGCCAATCTGTACCAACTCTTTGAATTGCGCTTTGATGATCTGGCGATTAGCGGCGACGAGGTCGCGGCGATTGATATCAACTGCATGGAGGCCGACGTCGAATTTATCGCCGGCAATACCGTGCTGGTTGCCGGCCCCGACCGGTTGGTGACCCACGTCGAAGGCGTCTGGTTCGAGCTGCGCAGGCGCTGAGCCAGGACTATTTTTTGTAGCAGCGGATTTGCCCGCGATGTGTCCGGTGGTCCACCGGCTGAGCCGATATCGCGAGCAGATTTTCTGTGGGAGCGGCTTTAGCCGCGAAAGCTTGTCCCGACAGCAGACATCGCGGCCAAAGCCGCTGCCACAAAAGCCGCTCCTACAAAAAACTGAGCCTGTGCGACAATATCAGCATCGCTCCTCGCCGCCAGTTGTCACCATGACCGCAATCGATCACGCCCTGCCCCGCTTTTCCGACATCGTTCCTGAGCAAGTCGTAGCCGAACTGCAACAGCGGCTTGATGCCAATCGGGCCGCCATCAAAACCTTGCTTACCAGCGGCGACGATTTTCGCTGGGCGACGGTGGTCACCCCGCTGGAAGCGCGGGAAAACGAGCTGCACAAATGGTGGTCGCGAGTGGGTCATTTGCATTCGGTCTGCGACTCGCCGAGCCTGCGCGAGGCTTACAACAACGCGCTGCCACTGCTGACCGATTACGGCACCGAGCTGGAACAGAATGAAGATCTGTATCGGGCCTATCTGTGCGTTCGCGATCACGACCAGACCCTGGACGTCGCTCAGCAACACATTGTCAAAGAAGCCATTCGCGATTTCGAACTGTCCGGCATCGCGCTGCCACCGGAGCAAAAAAAGCAATACGCCGAACTGCAACAGCAACTGTCCGATCTCGGCGCCAGCTTCGAGCAACACCTGCTCGATGCCACCATGGCCTGGACCCGGCAATTCGATGACGCCTCAGCGCTCGCCGGCCTGCCTGAAAGCGCCTTGGCCAATGCCCGCGAAACCGCGACATCGCGCGACCGTGAAGGTTACCTCATCACGCTGGAAGGCCCGAGTTATCTTGCGGTGATGACCTACGCCGATGACCGTTTGCTGCGCCAGGAGGTTTACACCGCCTACTGCACCCGCGCCTCTGACCAAGGACCACAAGCCGACCAATTCGATAACGGCAAGGTGATTGCCGACACCCTGGCGGCGCGCCACCAATTGGCCCAGTTGCTCAACTTTGCCGATTACGCCGCCTTGTCATTGGCGGGCAAAATGGCAACCAGCGCGGCCCAGGTTGATCACTTCCTGCAAGATCTCGCCGAGCGTGCGCGTCAGCAAGCACAAACCGATCTCGCCGAGCTCACGGCATTTGCCCAGACCGAACACGGCTGTACCGAACTGCAAGTCTGGGACCTGGCTTACTACAGCGAAAAACTGCGGCAACACAAATACAACATCAGCGACGAAGAACTGCGGCCGTATTTTCCCGAGAGCACGGTGTTGAACGGCTTGTTCGACGTCGCCAGGCAATTATTCGGCGTCCGTTTTGCCGAGAAGCAAAGTTTTGATCGCTGGCATCCTTCAGTGCGCTTGTTCGATGTCCAAACCGACCACTGTGAAACGCTGGCGCATTTTTATGTCGATCTGCATGCCCGTCAGCATAAACGTGGCGGTGCCTGGATGGACGATGCCCAAGGTCGGTTCCGGCACCAAGGCCACTTGCAAAAACCCATTGCTCTGTTGACTTGCAACTTTGCCGGCCCCGCTGAAGGCAAACCGGCTTTGTTAACCCATGATGATGTCGTCACCTTGTTTCATGAATTCGGCCATGGCCTGCATCATATGCTGTCGGAAGTCGATTACCTGTCGGCTACCGGCATCCACGGGGTCGAGTGGGACGCGGTCGAACTGCCGTCGCAGTTCATGGAAAACTTTTGCTGGGAAAAAGCCGCACTGAAAAAATTGTCGGCGCATTGGCAAACCGGCGAGGCACTGCCTGATGTGCTGATTGACCGGCTGCTGGCCGCCAAACATTTCCAGAGCGGCCTGCAAATGCTCCGGCAAGTAGAATTTTCGCTATTTGATCTGCGCCTGCATGCGCACTACCGGGCGTAACCGACGTGATGGCCGTCCTCAACGAGGTCCGCGAACAGGTTGCCGTAGTCAAGGCACCGGCCTTCAACCGCTTCCCGCACAGCTTCGGCCATATCTTTGCCGGCGGTTACGCCGCCGGTTACTACAGCTACAAATGGGCCGAAGTGCTATCCGCCGACGCCTTTTCAAAATTCGAACAAGACGGCGTATTCGAACGCCAAAACGGCGAAAGTTTCCGCCGCGAAGTGTTGGCGGTCGGAGGCACTCGCCCGGCACTGGAAAGCTTCAAAGCCTTCCGTGGCCGTGAACCGGAAATCGACGCCCTGCTGCGCCACAACGGCATTGTCGCCTGATAGTGTCGGCGCGCAGCCGTCACGAGAGACGCGGGGAAAAACTATCCCTCTCCTTTTCAAGGACGGCCAAACAGCTCATCCCTCTCCTTTTCAAGGAGGGCCCAAACAGCTCATCCCTCTCCTTTTCAAGGAGGGGCCAAACATCTCATCCCCCCTCCTTTTCAAGGAGGGCCAAACAGCTCATCCCCCTCCTTTTCAAGGAGGGCCAAACAGCTCATCCCTCTCCTTTTCAAGGAGGGCCAAATATCTCATCCCCCTCCTTTTCAAGGAGGGGACAGGGGTGGTTAATCGGTAAACAAA
>Ga0247727_10012907_pt1 | contig 14207 bp, 9 predicted proteins | sample WisWelCaveWW1625_FD_202498 | JGI IMG/M metagenome (GOLD analysis project Ga0247727, IMG submission 202498) | Biofilm microbial communities from Wishing Well Cave, Virginia, United States - WW16-25 | ecosystem: Environmental > Aquatic > Deep subsurface > Groundwater > Cave microbial mat | place... | reverse complement strand
ACTTGTCGAACTCGACCAGCGCCATCCCGATCAAACTTTTGGCAACCTGTGGTTTTTGGAGAAGTTTTTCGTATGTTATCATGCCCAAAGTTTACTCGCTCTGTTCCAAGTACGCCACATATCTAATATATTTCTGTGTAGCGGTGCGCTCTCCCCTGGCACCGCCCGCCAGGGCAGGTGTAGCGCACTTTTGCAAGAGGTCTATTTTTTAAATTCATTCTCCAGCAGGGTCAATAAACCCTGCTGGAGAATGTAAAAAGCGCGGCTGGGAACCTTCCCTGTCGCTTTTTCGTTAAAAAGTCAACACGCCAAAGCGTGTTAGAATCTTTTTCTATGATGAATATGACAACTGAAAAACAACCTGCAAAGCGAATGGACGTTTTAGGTTTGATTAATCTCCTTTTGCATCCGCGGAAAACCTTCTCGGAAATGTCCCCTGAATCACGCGGCGCCTGGCTGACTCCCATGCTGGCGTTAAGCATCTCAGGAATTATGGCTGTGATTGTCAGCGGATATTTGAATGCACGCAATACATTTGTTGGTGAAGCGCCTTTGCCGCCCGATTGGGAATTCTGGACTCCCGAAGCGCAGGAAAGTTTTTTGCAGGCACAGCAAACCACCCAGGGTCCATTGTTCACGTATATCCTTCCAATCCTTGGCGTGTTGCTAAGCCTCTGGTTCGGCTGGATCATATTTTCAGGAATCCTGCGGCTGGCATCAACACTTCTGGGCGGGCGAGGCACAATGCACAGCGCGCTGAATGTTGTGGCATGGGCAAGCCTTCCATTCGTTGTGAGAGATGTTTTACGGATTGTGTTCATGTTGCTTGCAGGTCACGCAATTGAAAGCCCGGGACTCTCCGGTTTCGCGTCTGGTTCAGGATTTATATCCAGTCTTCTCGCGCAGACGGATATCTTCCTGTTTTGGAACATTGCCCTGCTGGTGATTGGCTTTGCGATTTCGGATGGCTTACCAGGAAGAAAAGCGCTGGCAGGTGTTTTGATCATTGTGCTTGTTATCCTTTTTGCCCAAGCCGGCTTGGGGGCTTTGGTGTCGAGCTTCGGGGCAACGAGCGTCCAACGTTCGTTTTTCTAGCATGAGTAATCCCTTCATTCGAATCACTGGGTTGACGAAACACTTCGAAATGGGTGGGCAGATCGTGCGCGCCCTGGATGGGATTGATGTGGAAATCGAAGCGGGTACCTTCACCGTCGTGATGGGTCCATCAGGTTCGGGCAAGAGCACGTTGTTATATTTGCTCGGAGGGTTGGACCGTGCGACAGCAGGTGAAATTTCTGTCGAAGGCGAACGCCTCGACCAGATGGACGAAAATGCGCTCGCGCTCTTCCGCCGGCGCACCATGGGATTCGTTTTTCAATCGTTTAACCTGGTGCCGAGCATGACCGCGTTGGATAATGTCGCTTTCCCGATGCAGTTTGCAGGAGCGGCTTCGGCGCAACGAAGTGAAAAAGCGCGAAGCCTGCTCGCTCAAGTGGGCTTGGGCAATCGCGCAGACCACCGCCCGACAGAACTTTCCGGCGGACAACAGCAACGCGTCGCAATTGCACGCGCTTTAGTCAACGACCCGCGCGTTATTCTTGCAGACGAACCCACCGGCAACCTCGATACCTCCAGCGGCGCGGCGGTGATGCAGTTGCTCTCCGATCTTCACCGTTCCGGTCGAACGGTGCTGGTGGTGTCGCATGACCAGCGCATGATGCGCTTTGCCACGCATAAAATCTTTTTGCTCGATGGACAGGAAGTCAGCGAAGCGGAATATCAATCCGCGGCTTTGGAAACCATGCAGATTTGAGGGTGCGTCTCACCCCACAGCCTGACAAAAAATTACTTTATGGCGCCAGGCGCTCATTAACTCATTATAAAGGGAGACGAATGAACATCAGAATTTCACGTTTTGTATCTTTATCACTTTTGCTTGCGTTGACGATGGCGCTAATCCCAACGCCTGTGTTTGCAACCCATACGATCCTATCGGTCGTCCCGGGTCAGATCGTGAACGATGTTGCCACCACGATCACCGTGAATGGGTCGGGGTTTTTGGCAGGATCGGCGGTTGTATTGATCAATGGATCGGCGCTTGCCACCACGGTTGCCAATGACTCTGTCATCACAGCGACGGTTCCCGCCGGCTTGGCGGCAGGTCTTTATACGATTTCTGTTTCCAATGGCGTTGACCCGAATGTCTCTTGTTCAAATTGCCTTGAAGTTCTTGCGCCGACCCCCGTCCCTCCTCCAACGGCAACCACTGCGCCTCTGCCTTTTACCCGCCCTCAATTCGCGGTGAATTCAACAACCACAAAGGGTACGGTTCAAACGAACGGTGAGTTCAAATTGAATGTTGCTGTCGAAAATGCCGGCACGTCCACGGCATACAGCGCGCAGGCTGTTGTCGCGTCGTCTGATCTTGTGCCCTTGAAAACCGGCGGCGTGATTGTTCTCGGTTTGGTCCCGGCTGGCGACAAAACAAGTGTTGTGCAAAACTTTCTCGTTACCGGGCAGATTTATGGACAACAGATTGTAGTCGTTGATTTGACGATTACATATTATGACGATAAAGGCGCGGCGTACTCAGACAAATTCACATTATCCATTGCGGCGAGCGGGGGGGTCTCCAGCGGTGTTGCCGCCGCAACAGCCACGCCGACGGGTGTGAAAAGTTCACAGCTTGTGATTACAGGATATTCCTCGAACATCGACCCGCTCCAACCCGGCGAACAATTCGCGCTTAAGATGACTGTGCAAAATGTGGGGAATGCGAAAGCCCAACGGATCACCATGATCGTGGGCGGCGGTTCAAGCGGGACCTCGGGCGGGACCCCGCAACCAGGCGGAGTCTCAGGTGGAAGCGGTGAGTTCACGAACTTTGCGCCCGTGGGCGCGTCGAACGTGCAATCGCTGGGCGATCTTGCGGCTGGCGACACAGTGGACGCGACTCAGAATCTCATCGTCAATGTGTCTACAAGTCCGGGCGCCTATCCGATGAAAATTACCTTTTCGTATCTGAACGACAAAAATGAAGTGATCAACGATGAACAGGTGATTACGCTGTTGGTCTACAGCCTGCCAAATTTGGATGTGAGTTTCTATCGTCCGCCTGATCCTTTCTTTGCTGGTCAACCGGGCGCGTTGCCCATTCAAGTGGTCAACCTCGGCAGGCGGCTGGCTGTGTTGGGCAACCTGAAAATCGAAGCGAGCAATGGGTTGATCGAAAACGGGACCAGCCTTATCGGGTCGCTGGACGCGGGCGGTTATTTCACAGTTGACTCCTTTTTTACACCCGAACAGACCGGTGTGATGACCCTCGATGTCACCATTGATTATGTTGATGATTTCAACCGGCCGCGCTCGATCACAAAAACATTGGAAATTGAGGTGATGGAGGCGGTTCTCGAAGAAAACCCAGACTCATCGGGAGGCGGCGAAGAAATCGTCGAACCAGAACAAGAAACAATTTGGCAAAAGATTCGGCGGTTCATCCTGGGAATTCTTGGGTTGGACAGTTCGTCGCCAGCGAGCGGCGATTCAGTTGAACCGCAAATCAAGGAGCTACCCATACCCGCGCCGCAGGGCGGAAAAGGCGGATGATTTTCTCTTATGAAGTTCTTTGACCTGCTTCGCCTTGTTGTTGGTAATTTGAGCCGCCGAAAAGGGCGTGTGGCATTGACCGCCATTGGCGTAGTCATTGGAACTGCCGCCGTTGTGATTCTTGTTTCACTGGCGATTGGCTTGCAACGAAGCGCGAGCGAACAGTTGTATGGAATCGGTGACCTGACTCAAGTTCAAGTAAGCCCGTCCTATGGGGGAGAAGAGGTTTTTGTTCAGGGACCAGGCGGCGGTGGAGGGGGAGGCGGAATCGGGCTTCCTGATGAGACAAAATTATTAACCAATTCCGCGTTGGAGGAGTTGCGCGCCATTCCCGGTGTTGAGTCCGTTATCCCACGCGAATATTTGATGTCGGGCGCGCTTCTCAAATATCAAAAACTTGAATCGTATGTAAACATCATCGGTGTGCAAACAGATGACATTGCGGATTTGGGCGAGGAAGCAGATGCTGGTTCCACTGAATTGGGGCGCGGCAAGATTGTTGTTGGGGTGATGGTGCCACAGGGCTTTTATGACCCGCATTTGCGACCCGGGCAGGAACCGCCTTTGCCGCCTGAGTTGTTCGACCAGCAAGTGCAAATGATTGTGTTGAAGTATGATGCGAATGGAAATGAGATCCGAAAAAATATCAGCCTGCGAGTGACGGGCGTTCTCACAGAAACACGCGGCGAATCGGATTGGACGGTTTATATGCCGCTCGAGCAGATCAAGCTGTTGAACGAGTGGGCGCAAAACCGCCGCATCAATTACAACAAGGATGGGTATAGCCAGGTGACTGTCAAAGTGAGCGATGTGGATCAGGTCATTCAAATCGCTGATCAGATCACCGCCATGGGATATCAGGCATTCACGCCGCAATCTTTTCTCGAAGGGATCAATAATTTTTTCCTCATTCTTCAAGTGATTTTTGGCGGCGTGGGCGCCATTGCCCTGCTTGTTGCGGCGATTGGGATCGCGAACACCATGGCGATGTCCATTCTCGAACGGACGCGCGAGATTGGGCTGATGAAAGCGGTTGGCGCGACGAATCGAGACGTGCTTTCCATCTTTTTGGGCGAAGCCGCAGGGATTGGTTTCCTGGGCGGGTTGGGTGGCGTATTGATCGGGTGGCTTGCATCGTATGGGCTAAACTTAATAGCCGTCGTGTTTCTGGCTAATCAGGCAAGCCAACAGGGAGGCGCGCCGCCCAGTGTTGCTGTGTATACTCCGATCTGGTTGCCGTTATTTGCTCTGACCTTCTCGACCTTTATCGGAATGCTTTCAGGGCTTTACCCAGCCTTGCGCGCCGCGACGATGATTCCGGTGCTTGCGTTGAAATACGAATAACTGATGTTACGCACCCAAGCATGATTCCCTGAGTGGCGCCTCGCGCCACGAAGGGTCTCTGAGACAATCGTAGAGATTCTTCGCTCCGCTCAGAATGACATTGCGTAAGGTGAGTGAATAAAATAGTTCTCCAGGGGGGCTTGTGTTCATAGAAAAAGTGTTCTATAATCCAGGCAACTTTATTCGACCTAGCAAAAAGGAGAACTGCCATGTCCAAACGAAATGTTGTCCATGTTGAGATCCCTGCCGCGAACCAGGAAGCCACGGGAAAGTTCTATCAGGAATTGTTCGGGTGGAAGATCACCCCAATGCCCGAAATGAATTACACAATGTGGGAAGCCGGAGATACTTCAGGCGGAGGATTTCCCACTGTATCCGACGAAAACCCGGCTGGTCAGGTGACTGTCTACATTGATAGCGATGACATCGAAGCCGACTTGAAAAAGGTGGAGAAACTCGGCGGCAAGGTGATTCACCCGAAAGCAGAAGTCCCTGGGTTTGGCTGGTATGGTCTTTTCAAGGACCCAACCGGAAATGTACTTGCAGTTTATACAAGCATGAATCCCAAAGCATAGAATCAAGAGACGCCCAATCGGGCGTCTCTTTTTACTCCAACGCGAGTGCAATCGCCTGCTCCATTGTCATAGACTTTCCCTCCGCCCAGAGCGATGCGAAGACTTTTTCATCCATATTCGCTTTCAAATCATTGACTTCGCGTTCGTATTCCACGCGTTCCATATCGGTCATGTGGATATTGATGAGTTCGCGTAACGCCTCCGCCGCACCGAATAATTTTGCGGCGCGTTCGGCTTGTTCGTGCGCGTTGGCGATGAAGGCGAAACATTCCAGTTGATTGGCGACCGCGGCGCGATGACCGAGTCGCTTCCACTCGACGATACTCTCGCGATACATCGCTTCGGCTTTGTCGTGATGACCTTCCAGTCTTTCCATGTGCGCCATTTCACTGCGAATCATGTTGGTACGGTGATGGTCGCCCATGTCGCGAAAAATTGGGATGAGCGGCGCAAACTGCGCGCGGGCTTCGTCAAAGCGACGGTTGAAGCGCGCGCCCATTGCCATCCCAAACAATACCATGGTGTGCCCGAATCGATTCTGATTGTTTTTCAAGGCGGCGAGTCCTTTTGCCACCATCGCCCTTGATTCGTCGTCATACTTCCCTGCCATCATCTTGCGTGTGCCAAACATGCCATACGCCATGCCAATCGCATACTGGTCGTCTGACTCATTTACAATACCCAGAACTTCATCCATGATGGCGTCCACATTCTGGAAGCGCCCCGACATCATCATGGAAGCCGCTTCGAATGACAACACGGTTGCGAGCAATCGTTTATCGCCAAGTTGACGTGCATATCCCGCGCATGTAGCCGCCGCCGCGCTTGCCATTGGCATGTTGCCCTGACTGAATGCCATGAACGAAACGGACTGCCACGACTTTGCGATAATCGCCAATCGTTCACGCTCCGCCTCGCCCTCGACCTCGGGCAACTGCTTCACCCGTTCGAGCGCCTCGTGGATCCATTTGATGCCTTCGCTTTCATAGCCGCGCCTGAACCAGAAGATTGGCAACGCGCCCGCCATCCGCAGAACCGCCATGACGTTGTTATCCATGTCCCATTCAATCGCGGCGCGCAGGTTGTCATATTCGGCTTCGAGTCGGTTCACCCAATGCAACGCCCGTTCGCCATACAGTTGCGTTTCAGCGTTCTCGGTCAACTGAACGTGATAATCCAAATGCCGATTCCGCATCTCCGCCGCTTCGCCCGATTCCAATAACTTGTCGCGCGCATATTGACGAATCGTTTCCAACAAACGATAACGCGGTTCATCGCCTTCCTCGTCCATGGTCACCAGCGATTTGTTCACAAGTTGCGGCAGAAGTTCCAGCACATCCATGTCACTGCAAATCGACTCAGCCGCTTCGAAAATCCAACCGCTTGCAAAGACCGAGAGTCTCCGCAACAACATGCGCTCCAGCTGACTCAAAATATCGTAACTCCAATCAATCAATGCGCGCAGGGTTTGTTGCCGCGGCAAGGCAGTGCGCGAGCCGCCCGTCAATAATTTGAAGCGGTCGTCGAGCCGCGTGGCGATCTGCTCGGCAGGGAAAACTGTCACACGCGCCGCGGCTAATTCCAAAGCGAGAGGAATGCCGTCGAGGCGGCGGCAGATTTGGGCGACGGAGGACGCGTTCTTTTCCGTCAGGTCGAATTTTGGATTCGCCGCCCGCGCCCGTTCCACAAAAAGTTGAACGGACTCGAATCCCTCCAACGCTTCACGCGACGCCTGAGCCTGATTCGGCAACCCAAGCGACGGCACACGATAGACAGTTTCGCCGCCAATGCCGAGCGCTTCGCGACTGCTGGCGATGATTTTCATGTTCGGCGCATGGTGCAGGAACTGGTCTGCGAGTTGCGCGCAGGATTCGACGAGGTGTTCGCAGTTATCGAGAATGAGCAAAAGATTTTTCGCGCGCAAGTAATCAATGACGATGTTCGTCAAAGGCATCCCCATTTGTGCGCGCACACTCAACACGGACGCAACCGTTTGCAAAATGAGCGATGGGTCGGCAAGCGGAGCCAGCTCTACGAGCCAGACTCCATCACTGAAATTAGGAAGCACATCCGCCGCGAGTTGCAACGAGAGGCGAGTTTTACCTGTGCCGCCGGGACCGATGAGAGTCAATAGTCTTGCCGATTTAAGTTTTTCTTTTGCTTCTCCTAATTCACGTTCGCGCCCAATGAAAGATGTAAGTTGAGTTGGGAGATTATTCGTTGCTGTGGCAATGGACATGAGCGCGGGGAATTCTTTTGGCAAATCAGGCGCGGCGAGTTGAAAGATTCGCTCTGCGTGAATTAATCCTTTGAGTGTGTACTCGCCCAGGTCAAGTAAGGACACGTCCGTTGGTAGATGCTCACGCGCCACTTCTGTTGAAATCCCTGAAAGCAATATCTGCCCGCCATGCCCAATGGACATGATACGTGCGGCGCGGTTGAGCGCCTGCCCGTAATAATCGCCATCGCGTAACTCGGCTTCGGCGGTGTGGAGTCCCATGCGCACGCGGATTAAGACTTCCGAAGTCTCGAAGACTTCGGAAGTCTGCCCGAGCGTGCGTTGCCCTTCAATCGCGGCATTGATTCCATCAAGCGCAGTCGTGAAAACAGCATGGACTCCATCGCCTGTTGTTTTGATGATGTGTCCATGATTGGATTCAATCGCTTCTTTCAATATCGAATCATGTTTCGCCAGCGCGCCTTTCATCGCTTCGGGATGTTGTTCCCAAAGTTTTGTCGAGCCTTCGATGTCGGTGAAGAGGAAAGTGACGGTGCCAGAGGGGAGGTTGCTCATTGCTCGTTACTCACCACTCATCGCTATTTGAATTGCCTGGTCATATGTCAGCGTGCGTCCCTCGTTCCACGCCTCGGAAAAATCTTGCGCGTCGAGTTGCGCACGCGCCCGATCCGCACTCCACTCATTGCTCTCGCGATAAACTGCCAGGATTGGCGCGCCCAATAGCTCGTGCATATGTTCCGCCGCGCCCAGTAGCCGCGCCACATGCCGCGCATTGTTTTGATGCGCCGCGATGTAGGCAAGTCCCTCGATACAGACCGTTCCCCACCATTTGTCACCGATCTCGTGGAAAAACTTGAGCCCCTCTATGTACTTGGCACGCGCAGCTTCGTATTCACCCTGACTGAATTTTGCTTCGGCGATATACATCAGCGCTCTGGCAGTTCCGCGCGTGTCGCCGAACTGTGCGGAAATTTCCAGCGCCTCATCGAACAACTGCAATGCTCTGGCATGTTCACCTTGACGGTTGATGCCCCAGCCCAATTGGATCAGCGTATTGCCCACCCACCATGTATCGCCCGCCTCTTTCAAGCGCGTCAAGCTCTCCTCGAGCACAGGACGCGCCGCCGCCATATCGCCTGATCCCAAGAGCATGGAACCCAAAAAGTAAAGTGAGTAGCCCATGCCGCGCGTGTCGTCGAGGTCGCGAAAGATCGCAAAGCTCTCTTCGAGTGACGCTTGCGCTCCTGCAAAATCACCTGTCATCATCTTTCCGTGCGAAAGGAGATTGAGGCAGAGTGCAGTCCCTTGCTTGTCATTCAGCTCACGATGCAACGCGAGACTCTCTTCAAGCAGCAGCCGCGCACGAGCATAGTCCGCCTGGTAATTGGCGAGACTACCCGCCCCCATCAATGCCTTGGCGCGAGCGCTTGCGGAAGCTGTTTCGCTCTTCGCCAATGCATCTTCGAGCCAGCCGCGTCCTTCGCTAAAATAGCTGCGCACGCGCCAGTAGCGCGACAATGCCGACGCCAAGCAAAGTTCTGCTTCGACGTTGTTGCACTCCGCCGACCACGCCAACGCCGCTCTCAGATTGTCCAGCTCGCGGTCGAGCAATCCAAGTCCACTTTCCTGCTCTGCCCCTCTCAGTGTTTGATCAATCTCTTCGACAAACGCGAGGAAAAAGTCGAGGTGATGATTGCGTATCAGCGCCTCTTGCCCCGCCTCCCTCAGCTTTTCGCGCGCATACTGGCGAATTGTTTCCAGCATTCGGTAACGCGTCTCGCCGCTTTGTGAGTGTTCCATAACAATGACAAGCGATTTGTTGACAAGTTGAGTGAGCAAATCCAATACTGCATACGACTCTATGCTATCACCCGCGCAAACCTCTTCAACCGCTTCCAGTGTCCAGCCGCCTGCAAAGACGGAGAGTTGGCACAGGAGCAAACGTTCGTTTTCAGTCAGGATGTCATAGCTCCAGTCAATCAACGCGCGCAAGGTTTGTTGACGCGGCAAGGCAGTCCGCGCGCCGCCCGTCAACAAGCGGAAGCGATCATCGAGCCGCGCGGAGATTTGCTCCACCGACATCATCTTGATACGCGCCGCCGCGAGTTCAATCGCGAGAGGAATGCCGTCGAGACGGTAGCAGATTTGGGCGATGAAGGGCGCGTTGTCTTTATCCACAACAAAGTGCGGGGCAACGAGCAGGGCGCGGTCAATGAAGAGTCTCACGGCTTCATACCGCGAGAGTTGCTCGAGCACGGGCAGATGTTTTGGATCGGGCAATGAAAGCGATGGGACGGGATAGGACAGTTCGCCTTTGACACCGAGCGCCTCGCGGCTCGAAGCCATAACCTTGAGATTAGGCGCGGCATTGAGCAATGTATTCATCACCTTCGCGCTGGCTTCGATGAGATGTTCGCAGTTATCGAGCACAATCATAGACTTCTTCTCGCGCAGATATTCTTTCAATATTTCAATCGGTGTCTTGCCTGCCTGCTCGTTGATGCCAATCGCCGAGAGGATAGTTTGCGGAATCAAATCGGGGTCAGCCAACGGCGCGAGTTCAACGAACCAAATGCCATGATCGAATTTTTCGAGCAACTCCGCCGCTACTTGCAGGGAGAGGCGCGTCTTGCCTGTGCCGCCGGAACCAGTGAGAGTTAGGACGCGATGTTCGGTGATGAGTTTGGTTATCTCACTAATCTCATGATCGCGCCCAATGAAACTGGTCAATTGAGTTGGCAGGTTATGACTATAAACATCCAGTGTTTTGAGTGGAGGAAAATCAGCAGGGAGATGCGGGATGACGAGTTGATAGAGACGTTCGGGGCGAATTAGATCCTTGAGTCTGCGTTCACCCATGTCGTGCAGGGTTAATCCGTCTGGTAAATCATCGCGTATAAGTTGTTGTGTTGCATTGGATATCAACACCTGCCCGCCATGCCCCGCGGACATGATGCGTTGGGTCAATGCAAGAGTGGTATATCCCTCGTAATGGGCTTCCTTTGAAGCGCTCCTCAATTTCGCCGCACCTGTGTGAATCCCCATGCGAACTTTGATGGGCGCGGGGTCCCATAATTCGTTTTGTAAAAATCGTTGCGCCTCCAACGCGGCATTCAACGCGTCGCTGGCGGAGTGGAACGCCGCAGAGAAAGAATCACCCACCACTTGAAAGACATATCCGTTATGGACTTCAATCGCCTGATGCAAGATTTGATTATGCCGCGCAAGCAGGGCAGGCATCTCATCAGGATGTTCCTGTGCGAGTTTGGTACTGCCTTCGATGTCGGTGAAGAGAAAGGTGACAGTGCCAGAGGGGAGGTTAGTCATTGGATTCCTCTAGAGCATACTTGACAGCTTCTTCTGTAGATATTGTTGCACCTGTTGCCCAGAATTTATCGAGAGTTTTCTTGTTTAGGTGTGTGCTCAGGAGAATGAGATTGCGCTCATATTCCATCTTATCCAAAGATAACAGTTGAATGCCAATCGTAGTAAGTTGAGTTTCCACTGTCGCCATAAGTCTGGCTGCGCGCTCAAATTTTCCCTGAGCCACTGCAATTGCCGCGAATCCAGCCAAACATGCCATTATGCCTCGCGGATCGCCTTTTGCCAGATTCAAGTCCAGACTTTCTTTGCATAGAACGACTGCCGCCTCATAGTCGCCCTCACGCCATAGAAGCTGTCCCAAACGCCGAACCACATAAGCCAAGAAGGTAATATCCCCAATTTCTCTCAAAATCCTGACAGCCTCTTCATATAGGGAATGGGCCCATTTTGCTTCACCATGATTGAGAGCAACATCTCCGAGAAAGATAAGAGTCGAGGCGCTCTCAGCTTTTCCATCAGAACCCATCTCGCGCCAAATCATCAGACTTTGTTCCAGCAAAGTTTGGGCCTCCAGATAATTTCCCTTGATGTTTTCGAGCAAACCCAGGTTACGAAGAGCCGTGGCAATATTCCGTTGGTCTCCAAACTCCCTGCCAATACTTAACGCTTCTTCAAGTTCCTGGCGTTTATCCATAGGAAAGATTTCTGTCCAATACAAAAGTCCAATACCATTAAGCGCCTTTGCGCGCGCCAGTGTTCGTTCTTTCCCTTCCGGGCGCGAAAGGGCCTGTTGGACTCGATCCTGCCATTCAGAGCCAGCAAGTCCATACGAAAGCCAGAAAAAAACAAGGGAGCCTGCGATTCGCAACGCCATATCTGCCTTGCCGCTATTCGTTGACCATCTCATCGCCGCTCGAATGTTGTCAAGTTCTTTATCAAGTCGAGCAAACCATGCCGCTGCTTCCCTGCCAAAAAGATTTGGTTCCGATTTTTCAGCCAGACTTAGAAAACATCTCAAGTGCTGGTCACGGATCGCTGGCGCTTCAACTGTCTCTCCCAGTTTTTCAAGTGCATATTGATAGATCGTTTCAAGCATGCGGTAGCGTGTACCAGTTTTTTCCTGTACAACCGTGACCAGTGATTTATCCACCAGTTTGCTGAGCATATCCAGAATTTCGTATTGATCTATCCTTTCATCTGAGCAGACTTGTTCAGCAAGTTCCAAAGTCCAGCCGCCTGAGAAGACCGCCAGACGGCACAAAAGTAATCTCTCTGATTCTGAGAGCAGGTCATAAGACCAATCAATTGTTGAGCGTAGGGTTTGTTGACGTGGCAGAGCTGTGCGTGCGCCACCTGTCAATAAGTGGAAGCGATCATCGAGACGGGAGGAGATTTGATCTACCGAAAGCATTTTGACGCGTGCCGCGGCAAGCTCAATGGCGAGGGGAATGCCATCTAAACGGTGGCAGATTTGAGCGACAGCCGAAGCGTTGTTTGGGGTCAGGGAAAAGTCCGGGGACACATCCAATGCGCGTTCAACGAATAGACTCACAGACTCAGATTTCATCAAGGAGACTATGTCGGAAGTTGGGTCGGGGATGTTCAGCGAAGGTACGCGATACGCCAATTCTCCTTTTACGCCAAGTGCTTCGCGACTGCTTGCGAGAACAAATAAGTAGTTGCAGGCTTGCAAAAGCAAATCCGCGAGGCGCGCGGTGGCTTCGATGAGATGTTCGCAATTATCAAAAACAAGCAACACTTTTCGAGTGCGCAAATATTCGATAAGCAGTTCAGTGAGGGAAGATTTCGACTCGCCTGATTCGCGCAAGCCAAATAGATTCGCGAGCGCGAAAGGCACAAGCGCGGGGTCACTGATGGGAGCGAATTCAACCAACCAGACGCCGTGAGGAAAGGATGCAATTGATTCCGATGCAACGAGCAGGGAAAGTCGCGTTTTGCCTATGCCGCCTGAGCCAGTGAGTGTGACCAGGCGATGGGTTTCTAGCAGTTGACTTATTTCTGCGATTTCCTTTTCGCGCCCGATGAAACTAGTTAATTGAATGGGTAGATTATGGGGCGTGGCTGGTTTGGCGTTGCCATCCGCACCCAGCGCACCATCCACATGCGCAGACTTTGCCAATTCCAGCAGGCGCATCACCCATTTCGGTTCCTGTTCGATATATAAGGCTGGGACAAATAAAGCGGTGATTGTTGTTGAATCAGGCACGCGTTGGTTCTGCTCTATGCGGCTGATTTGTGTGTCGCTGTATCCAACCGCGATGGCAAGTTCCCTCTGCGTAATGCGCGCCTGGCGGCGGAGATATTTGAGTAATTCACCAAAGGTGACAAATTGTTCTGGTGTGATGGCGGTAGGACTCATTGAAGATTACTCCTAAAGTAAGAAAACCCAGTAACCAGCGCTTGTAAATGAGTATAGCGCAATCAGGATAATTTCGGGGAATTTTAGGGGAAAAATGTCAAGTTTTGCAAGAGGGCAGATGCTATAGTGTGGACATCAACAGAAAAGGAGTTTGATATGAACGATCATTTTTTATCCCAACTTGCTCGTGAACGTCATGCGGGATTTCTGCGTGAAGCGGAAATGAACCGTAAGGCTCGGAGGGCTGAAACAGGGAAGCCCATTGCAACTAAATGGAAACTGTCTCTTGTCACAGCTCTCGTCACTGCGATCATTATTCTGCTGGAATTTCTTGGATAACGATCGCAATGGGCCGCAAATTAGATTGCTAACGCTCAAAATGGGCGTCTGTGCTTGAAGAGACGTTTTTCACGTTTCTCCTCCAACAAGCACACGTCGGCCCGCATCAAAGCAACCCTGATGCGGGCTTTTATATTAACTCAGATTTGTGCAGTTAACTCTTCGGGTCACATTATCATTCCACTCAAGCTCAAAGACCAGGAGGAACATGACCGTTTCTATCATCATCAAAACTTGAAATGGATAAATATCCGCCCGAAGTTTTTATCATCCTTCTCGACGCGGTGATATAGCTTCTTGATATGACCCTGATTCAAAAAGCGCAACACCTTTTTCTTGAGTTGCCCGCTTCCTTTGCCGGGAATGATCTCGACAAGCGCAATTTTCTTCTCGATTGCCT
>Ga0247727_10012906_pt1 | contig 14209 bp, 6 predicted proteins | sample WisWelCaveWW1625_FD_202498 | JGI IMG/M metagenome (GOLD analysis project Ga0247727, IMG submission 202498) | Biofilm microbial communities from Wishing Well Cave, Virginia, United States - WW16-25 | ecosystem: Environmental > Aquatic > Deep subsurface > Groundwater > Cave microbial mat | place... | reverse complement strand
TTCCATGTTGCGCCGTCGCTGGTGCAGCAACCGGTTCCTTCCACCCAGTCCGTTGTGAGTCTGTGCACATTCACAGCAGCCGTAGTGCTGTCCTGTGAAACAGTCAGATCCAGTGTGGCGTTATCGATCCGTGCGCCGGCTGGAACGGAGGCCAGATCAAACTTGATGAGTGAATTGAGCTCCGGATAATTTTGTCTTCCGATGTACAACTCTGTTGATGCGCCATAGTTGTAAGCAGCGCCCTGACAACACCAGAGGCGCGTATCACGGGTTCCTGTATATCCGTTCACACCGTCCCGGAAAGAAACAGTGGTACTGGATCCGGCCACCGGCTTAATCGTTGCCACAGCGTTATCCGAATGGCTGAGCGTGCCGTCGTTCACGGTCAGAGTGATGGTGTAAGTGCCCGCTGTTGAGTAGCTATGAGAAACCAGCGCTCCGGAGGCGGATTTGCCGTCGCCGAAATTCCACGAATACGTCAGGGGCTGTTGATCGACATCGGACGAATTCGTTCCATCTAATAAGATAGATACACCGGCAGGCGCCGTGCGGTCCGGACCTGCATCCGCAACCGGGGGATGGTTCGTGAAAGTGATGGCCGCTGTTTGCTGTGCGAGAGCGGCGCCCTCGCTGTCGCCGGCCCAGAGCCGTACGATCCATGTTCCAGCCTGCTGATACGTATAGGTAACGGTCCTTCCTGTAGCGGTAATACCGTCACCAAAATCCCAGAGGTAACGCAAAGATGCCGCAGCAGTTTCCGGATCAGTGGAACTGGAAGCGTCAAAAGTCATCGGCTCGTCCGTTGCCCCGTTCACGGAAGAACCGCCCGTAATTCTTGCCGTGGGTGGGGTGTTTTGAGACGCGCTTCCGCCGGACGGATTCACAGGAGGAGCAGCGGGAATGAATTTGGGCCCGCCCAGCAAATCGTAAACAGCCAGCTGGTACGGATGACCTGATTTCAGACTGTTAACCCATTCTTTGATTTGCCACACGCGCTGGATTCCGTAACCGTCATTCGGAAACGCCGGATTTTGAACTGCTGATGCGAAAGTCTGGTCTGCTATCGATTTGTATACGGATTTTTGCTCCGGCAAAAGCATCGCAGCCCACGCATATGTGTCGGCGCGCAGGAAGTCCCACGCGTTTTGATTTAGAGCAACGGAAGCGCTCACCATATTGGCAAGAATCGGATCATGACTGCGATCATCGGTCTCACGCAAGGATGCTACAAAATGTCCAAGCGCATCGCTGCCGATGGTGTCAAGCGAGTCTTCCGGAACAGGATTCTGAAAGTAGGTGCTGTTTGCGATGATCGTTTTGGCGCTGTTTATGTAAGTGGAATTGCCGTTGAATTGAAAAGCCCACGCAAGAGTATTGACGGCGTTTCCGCCATCACGATTCGAATCCACATAAGCGGGGTACGTCTGTGCAAAAAAGACAGTCCAATCGGCAATGTCGATAAGGCTCTCCGCCAGTTGTGGCGCTCCCGTCAACCAGTAGCCGAGGCTCATTGCACCTGCGCCATAAATCATGTCGGCGGTCGGAGTTCCGTTCCACGCGGCGCCTCCGCACGGATGATTGGGATCGCCATTTCGATGCGGATTCTTGTCGCCATTGTTTGCGTGCTGTGAATGTCCGAACATTCCGCCATCCAGGAATGACTGAAAACCGCGACCTGATTGGCGCCCGTGATGCAAAATGTCCACATCGGCCACATGCTGCGTCGCTGCCATTCCATAATCGAAAAAGCGATAATCACCTGACCGCAGAAAATTCAGGAGCAAACCGTAATCACCATCGTATTTCCAACCGTACTGACCGGTAATGCTCCGGGCCGGATTCCCGTAACAATTGACTTCGTCTTCGAAATCGATGGGGACATCACCGTAGTCCATCCAACTGTACATTTGAGATGCCGGGATCGCCTCGTTCATTCCGTTAAATGCGTAGTCATGCAGGTTATCATCGCAGTAAGACGGCGCTCCAGGACCTTCCAGATGCCGTCTCATGAATGAATCATATTCCTGAGGTGTGATGTCTTTTTGCGGACAGGCGGCGTTGGGATTTGCCGGCACCGTAGTAAACCTGTACGCATTGCTTGCGGTTGCGGAGACTGTCGGAATGACGCGCGTCGTTTCTGCATACCAGGAGGCCGGAGCCAGCGCCAGAAGCGGTTTTGCAAAGCCCTTCCCTTTCGAGTCAACATCCATAGCGCTCGATGAATGAAAATAGAACAGAACCTCGTGTGTCTTTTGTTCGCCGACTCTAAGATTATGTCGAGCCCGAAATTCATCGGGGAATAGCGCAATCTGCAATTCCGCGCCGGAACTGATGCGCAGAGCCTTAGGAAAATTCTGCCAGAAATCCTTTATGGCTACAGTGACTCCTCCTTTGTCACCGGAAATATCCAGATAGCCCGTAATTTTGTAGCCCGTTGTATTGCTTCCTGTCTTGATCACAGAAGTTCCGTTTTTCACTTCGTATCCGCGAAGATTGCTGCGGACATAAGCCTGTGGCCCGTAAACAGGATTGTTGACCGCGCTGATTCCGTCATTCCCTTCCGTCCGCCTGTTCAACCAGACATCGTAATTGGCATCGCCACTGTTGTCCTGGTAAATTGCAATCGCAGAACCGAGAGCTCCATGAAGCGGCGATTCCGAAAGTGAAGTGGCTAACGACCATTGAGGATTTGCACCAGGATCCACTTGCAGTTTGATTCCGATTTCATCAGCAAACATTGAGTTTGGAGAACCGATGTTCCGGAAATCCGCATTATTTTCCAACGCCACCCACGGAAGATTATTCTGCACCGTATGATGTACACGAACTACGGAAGATCCAGCAAAAAACGTGACATACGTATTGAAATCGATGTCCGGATCGGTAGTGTTACTAAAGGTGCGATGCGCGCCCTTTGCTTTCAATGTTAGCGTCTGATTGCGATTGCCGGCGCGGTGAACACTCAAGCTGCTTCCACCCGTTGACGCTGCCGCGGAGTATGTGGTCCCCGCCAGCGTGTAGTAGGGGCCATTGGTGATTGATGGACTCACGATCTCATTTCCGCCGACAATCACGCGCCGGAATAGATTGAATCCTGAGGTTGCGACTTCAAATACAGCAACTCCCGTGTTCACAGTCCAGTAGCCTGGAGTCGATTGATCCAGAGCGATCTGGACAGGCGGAGACTGAGGCCTGTAGTCAGTCAGTATGAAGTTCGCCGCATTGTCGGCGGCAACATTGACATGAAAGGTCGCTAAAACCCATTTGATTGGTTTAGCAGTATCTGAAACAGGGCCTCCCCAGCGGCTTGTGACGACAAAATCGGCAACTATTGCCTGGCCGGTTGCAGCATCCAGTATCGATAAACCATCAGTTGTCAGAATCTGCGCCGCGCGGGGCAATGGAATCCCGGATGATACCGGTTCTGACACCCGGGCAATCCCGGCCCGCTCCTGAACACTTAATGGTACGTACAAACTTGCGGTTGCGTCGACTTGTAAGGAATTGAAACCCAGCAGAACGGACACACAAAATGCACGCATGAATTGCAAACGATTCATTGTTAGCCCTCCCTCTCCTATGTTTGTGTAGGCCTTTTTTAGCCCTATCCTGTGCGCATATTGCGCCATCAACACATAGACGCTGGAAATGACTCAGCGGTTACAGAGCCGGAGCCAAACAGGGCTCTATTTAACGTTGCGGCTTTTGCAGTAAACCGCCCAGGATTTGATCACCCCTACAAAAATTGAGCAACGTCCAGGAGCTACAGGCGGAATTTCCTGTCGAACTGGCGATGGTATGGCTATTGCTTAGCATTCGTTCGGACAGGAGGAACAGAGGCTCCAGAAAGTGAAGGCGCCGGCAGATATCTCGCAAAGGCTTTCCGACTGGAGGCGCGGTCAACCCTACTTTCACCATTCATGCACTGGCGCTGCGGACCGCAAAGTATATTAACGAGCACTGGGGAAACCTTATTTCGTAGGGCCTTACGTACGCGCCAAAGCCGAATCGCATACATCTAGAAACGCATCCGGAAACCCCTGTTGTGTGGCGGCGGGCGTGTCTGCCCGCCGTTGGGCTCGACGAGCGATGGGCAGGCACGGAGGCCTGCCCCCACTGATTGATGGGTTTCCGGATGGACATCTAGGGAAATTCCTGATTGCCTGTTCCTGATATTATTGCTAAATTATCTCAAACAATGAGACACAAATTCAAAGGAATACGTGTCCTTCTCGCAGACAACCGGGGAATGGTTTGCGAAGGACTCCGTGCACTGTTGGAAAAAGAGCCCGGCATAACGGTCGTGCGGAAAGCATCCGGCACAATGAAGGCGGTTGATCTGGTTAAGAAGCTGAAGCCTTCAGTTGTGGTGATTGACCTTCCCGCTCCGACTATGATCGGAATCGAAGCGATACGGCAGATGGTTGCCGGTTTCCCCGAAATCAAAGTGGTTGCAATATCCGATTATCCGACCAGGAGATATATCCTGAAGGTTCTGCGTGCCGGCTGCACCGCGTTTGTCGCGAAGAGTTCCGCGGTTCGAGAACTTGTAAAGGCTGTGCGGTCCGTGGCATTGAGTCATGTTTACCTATGCCCCATTGCCAGGAAGATGGTTGCACGTGACGATCTGAAGCAAGCACTCGCTTCAGAGTATTCTTCGCCGAATCATTTGACTTCCAGAGAACGAGAAGTGCTTCAGCTTTTAACAGAAGGCAACAGCACAAGAAAGATTGCGGAACAACTCAGCATCAGTGTCAAAACCGTGGAAACTCACCGGCAGAATATCATGAACAAGTTGGAATTACGAAGTACAGCCGAACTGGTGAAATATGCCATCCGTGAAGGAATCACGTCCGTAACTTCCCTCCTGATGTAATGCCGGGGCCTCGGATATCAGGGATTCCCTGATTGAGAATGCTTTCCTGGATGATCTAACCTATTAGAACAGCAAGGAGAGCCCGGTGGAATTCGAGATTTCGTGGCACACGCTCTTAGAGTCGGTGCCGGATGCCGTTGTAATTGTCGATTCCGCCGGTCGCATTGTAAGGGCGAATTCCCATGCGGAAAACATGTTCGGCTACGCCCGCCAGGAGCTGCTTGGGCATCCCGTCGAAATGTTGATACCGGCGCAGTTTCGCGAGCGCCACTCAAAGCACTTCGAAGGCTATCAAGCCCATCCCCAAACCCGCCCTATGGGGACAAATCTTACTCTCATTGCTCTGCGAAAATCCGGAACGGAATTCCCAGTGGAAATCAGCCTGAGTCCTATGCCCGCGCCGGAAGGAGTTTTGACCATCGCCGTGATTCACGACATCACGCGGCGAAAAATGGCGGAGGGAGAAATCAGAAAAATGAGCGAACGTTTCTACCGGTTAGCGGAGAACGCACAGGATATTATTTATCGTTACCGTCTTTGGCCGGCCCGGGGCTTTGAATATGTGAATGCTGCCGCTACCGGTGTGACCGGTTATACGCCGGAAGAGCATTACGCAGATCCGGATCTTGGCCTCAAAATCGTTCATCCGGATGACCGGCCACTTGTGGACAAACTAATGAGGGCTGAGAGTGCTTTTGTGGAACCCTTAACGATGCGCTGGATCACGAAAAACGGAAAAATTATCTGGACGGAACAACGCAACGTTCCCGTTTACGATGATGAAAGGCAGCTCATTGCGATAGAAGGCATCGCTCGCGACGTGACTGAAAGAAAGAAGGCGGAGCTTGTGCTGCAGGACCTTGCGCAAAGCGTTTCGGGAGCTACAGGCGAACAGTTGTTGAGTTCCCTGGTTCAGCACTTGACGCAGACTCTTAACATGGACTACGCGTTTGTGGGCGAAGTAATTCGTGAGAATCCGCAAAAGATCCGGACAGTTGCCGTTTGTGCCCGGGGCATGATCGTAAAGAACTTCGAGTACGCCCAGGTCAACACACCCTGTGCAGGTGTCGTGGGCAAGAAGCTGTGTGTATACAAGGAAGGGGTACGCCGGCTGTTTCCACACGATACTCTGGCTGCCGAAATGGGCGTGGAATGCTACATCGGTATTCCGCTCTTCGATTCTTCCGGCGAGCCTTTGGGGTTGCTGGTGGCGATGGACACGAAACCGATGCAGGACACCATTACCGCGGAATCGATGCTCAAGATTTTTGCCGTCCGGGCCGTGTCTGAACTGCAACGCAGCCGTTCTGAAGAAGAAATGGCCAGGATAAGCTACGAAAGGGATGCCATCCTATCCAGCACGAAAGAAGCTATGTTTGCGATTGACAATCAGCGCCGAATACTCTACTGCAATCAGGCAGCAACTAAAATGTTCGGATACTCTCAGGAGGAGCTGACCGGAAAGACCACGGAGATACTGTATCCCTCGAAAGAGATGTACCTTGATTTCGGGAAAATCCTGCCGGAAATTCGAGAAAAGGGATATCTCACGAAAGAGTTCCAACTAAGAAGGGCTGACGGGGAACTGTTTACGGCGGAATGCACGGTCAGTCATTTAAGAATTAATGAGCAGGAAATAGGAAGAGTTTCAGTCGTTCGGGACGTAAGCGAACGCAAGCGTTTGGAGGAAGAGCTGCGGCAATCGCAAAAAATAGAGGCGATCGGTCGTTTAGCCGGCGGTGTGGCGCACGATTTTAACAATATCCTGATGGCGATCAGCGGCTATTCTGAATTGCTCTTGATGAAACTGGAGTCTTTCGGTTCCGCGCGTCAGGATGTAGAACAAATCTTGCGATCAGTCGACCAGGCAGCTTCATTGACCAGACAACTCCTGGCCTTCAGCCGCAAGCAAATTCTGGAACTACAGGTTCTGGATATGGGCAGGGTTGTGGCTGGTCTGGATCTAATGCTGCACCGTCTCATCCCCGAAAACATAGAGGTATTCATCAAGTCTGCCCCGGAAACAGGGCGGATCAAGGCGGATCGTGGACAAATCGAGCAAGTCATATTGAATCTGGCTGTAAACGCGCGCGATGCCATGCCGAATGGAGGTAAGTTGCACATCGAGGTTTCCAGCCTGGACCTTCACGTTCCCGATCCGCAGGTCCATCAAGGCACGCCCCCTGGACGTTACGTCCTGCTTACGGTGTCCGACACGGGACATGGAATGGACGACGCCACGAAGTCCCACATTTTCGAACCTTTTTTTACAACCAAAGAACTTGGGAAAGGAACGGGACTGGGACTGGCTACTGTTTACGGTATCGTCAAGCAGAGCGACGGCTACATTTGGGTTTCCAGCGAACCGGGCAAAGGGAGCACTTTTGCGATCTATTTACCGGGAATCGATGAACCGCCCGGGCCTGTAACGATAAGTGCGTCCACCCGGCAGCTTTCCGGCACGGAGACAATCCTTCTGGTGGATGACAACGACTCCCTGCGAACGACATTTACCGCGTTGCTGGAAGTTCATGGCTACAAAGTGCTGCCCGCTGCTAACGGTATCGAGGCACTTGATGTTTTCCGTAACCACGCGGGACAGATTCACCTCTTGATTACCGATGTGGTGATGCCGAAAATGAGCGGCTACGAATTGGCCGAAAGTCTTCGGCAACAAACCACTGGAATAAAAGTGCTTTATATGACCGGATATACGGAGAATGCGATCCAGTATCAGGGAGTGCTCGCGGAGAATGTAGCTCTAATTCAAAAACCATTTTCAAAAGAGATCCTGCTCCAAAAAATCCGCGAAGTCCTGGACAACTACTGCGATCCTTGTTAACAAAACATAACTCCTACATCTCCTATCTGCGTTATCTCTCTGTCTCCGCCTATTACTCAGTGGTACCATGCTCCAACAAATCGAAGGAATGCACATAGTTCGAGTATGCGCGCCGGATTTAGGCGTGACAATTCAAACAGGTCACTGTATATTGAAGTCTCGTTTGGAGGTTATTTATGCGCAAGCTCCCGGCATTCATTTTTTTGTTTTGCATTTACGGTTTGGTTTTCTCACAGACCAACGCCCTTCCGGAGGGCGTCAGGCAGATCACATCCGTTGAAGGCATAACAGAATATCAATTTGCAAACGGCATGAAGCTGCTCTTGTTTCCGGATCGGACAAAGCAAACGGTAACCGTCAATATCACGTATCTAGTCGGCTCGATGCATGAGAACTATGGCGAAACAGGCATGGCGCATCTTCTTGAGCACATGTTGTTTCGCGGCACGCCAAATCGTCCGGACATACGAACAGAAATGACCGGGCGCGGGGCCCGCCCCAATGGGACCACATGGCTTGATCGGACCAACTATTTCGAAACGATTGCTGCATCGGATGCGAATCTGGACTGGGCGCTGGCACTGGAAGCAGACCGCATGTTGAATTCGTTCGTCGCAAAAAAGGATCTCGATCAGGAAATGACTGTGGTTCGTAATGAGTTTGAATCCGGAGAAAACAGCCCCCAGAATGTGCTTCTGGAACGCATAGTCTCCACAGCTTATCTCTGGCATAACTACGGTAATACAACGATTGGAGCCAGATCCGACATAGAGAATGTGCCGATTGAAAGGCTCCAGGCTTTTTACCGACTGTACTATCAGCCGGATAATGCGGTCTTGTTAATCGCAGGAAACTTCGATTCGGCAAAAGCCGTGCAGATGGTCCACCAATATTTCGGTCCGATTCCTCGTCCTTCCCGGCAATTGCCGCAGTTTTACACTTCCGAACCGATCCAGGATGGTGAGCGGCTTGTGACTTTACGGCGTGTCGGTGATGTGCAATTGATCGGCGCTGCTTACCATGTGCCGGCAGGATCTCATCCGGATTTTGCGGCCCTCGATATCATGAGCTGGATCCTGAGCGATACTCCTTCGGGACGACTTTACAAGAGTCTTGTCGAAACGAAAAAAGCAACCTCCGTTTATGGATTCAATTTCCAGCTACGCCAGCCCGGTGTGACACTCTACGCCGCAGAAGTGTTGAAGGAAGCATCGCTCGATCCGGCAAAGGAAACGATGCTTCAATCCCTTGAAGGGATGGGGATGAATCCGCCGACAGCAGAGGAAGTAGAACGTGCCCGTACCAGTATTTTGAAGGAGATTGAATTATCTCTGAACTCACCTGATCGAGTCGGCCTGGACCTCAGCGAGTGGATCGCTATGGGTGACTGGCGTCTTTTCTTCCTGTACCGGGACAGCATTCGCAAAGTGACGCCACAGGATGTACAACGAGTGGCGTCCACTTATCTGAAACAGTCGAATCGGACAGTAGGCATCTTCATTCCAACCGAAAAACCTGATCGCGCCGAAGTGCCGCCGGAACCGAAGGTGACGGACCTGGTGAAGGATTACAAAGGCGAAGCTCCGGTCGAAGCAGGAGAAGCTTTTGATCCGTCAACATCCAATATCGAATCACGGATCGAACGAATCAGCGATTCATCCGGAATTTCCATGGCGCTATTATCGAAAAAAACCAGAGGCGGATCAGTCGTAGCTTCGATGACCCTGCGTTTTGGAAATCTGGAGTCGCTGAAAGGGCGAATGACGGCCGCGGACCTGGCGGGTCAAATGCTGATGCGAGGCACAACCAAACGCACCCGCCAGCAAATTCAAGATGAGCTGGATCGCTTGAAAGCCCGGCTTACGATTTCGGGCGGAGCCACTCAGGCGAACGTCTCGCTGGAAACCGAGCGCGAAAATCTTTCCGACGTTCTTCGTTTGATTGCGGAAATTTTGAGGGATCCATCGTTACCTGAGAATGAGTTTGATCTTTTGAAACAGGAACTGCAGGCTGAAATTGATCAACTGCGTACAGAGCCACAGGCAGTAGCCTCGATTGCGTTCTCCAGACACATGAATCCGTATCCTGCTGATGATCCACGCTATACGGAGACTCCGGATGAAGCGACGGCTTCACTGAAAGCTGCTTCGTTAGCCGATGTCAAGAAGTTTTATAAGGATTTTTACGGAGCCTCAAATCTCCAGATCGCTGTCATAGGAGACTTCGATTCCCGTGAAGTCTCAAAATTGATCCTGGACCTCTTGAGTAATTGGAAAAGTCCACAGACATACAGGCGCATTGAGGAGCAGTACATCAAAGTAAAACCCGTGAACGAATCGTTCGAAACGCCCGATAAAGCGAATGCGATGTTTATCGCCGGATTGAATCTTGAGCTTCGCGATGACGATCCGGATTATCCCGCCTTGACCTTCGGCAACTACATGCTGGGCGGCGCCATGAATTCCAGACTCAAAGTTCGCATCCGTGAAAAAGAAGGATTGAGCTATGGCGTTGGATCAAATCTCAACGCGCATCCGTTGGATCGAAGCGGATCCTTTACCAGTTTTGCAATCTATGCGCCGGAGAACGCTGCAAAGCTGGAAGCAGTCTACAAAGAGGAACTGAATGGAGTGCTCGGCAACGGATTCAGCGCGGAAGAATTATCAGTGGCGAAAACAGGATACATGCAGGCCCGGCAGCTCGGTCGCGCGCAGGACCGCGAGCTTGTTAGAAAACTGGCACTCTATCTTTTTCTTGATCGAAAGATTACCTGGGATGCCGAATTCGAAAAGAAAATCGAATCACTGACTGCCGAACAAATCCAGTCGGCTCTTCGAAAACAACTTGATCCTTCTCAAATCAGTTTCTTCAAAGCAGGAGATTTCGCCAAATCGGCGACAAAATAATCTCGAATAAGCCGAACTCTAACTTCATAAAGTTCCGTTTTGAACGATCACAGTTGTATTCACTTTTACTGTGGCATCCGGAAAGAAGAACCAGCGGACGAATCCTCCGCGAACATTGCCGGCAAGTTCCTGGTTGTCGCCCAGGCTCAGACGAACTACGCCTGCGCCGTAGCCGTAATAAGGCAATATGCCGGTACCATTCCGGATCTTCAGTTTTGGATTAAAGCCTAAACCGAATTCCCGGAATCGCGTTGCGGCATCTCCGGCCTCTTTCAAAGCCTTTTGCGCGACCTCTCCATTTTCGTCTGCTTCAATCGAGGTTACGCGGCCGTTGCGAATCTGCAACCTCAGGTTGCGCACGGTGACATCGCCAAAACGCGCCGCAGGAATTACCATTATGCCGTTTACGGAATCTTCAAGTGGAGCTACGCGTACTACTCCTGCCGGCAACTCGATTTCGCGGTCCACCAGCATACGTGCCTGAGTAGCGCGTTCTGCCTTTGCATCGCCGTTTTGCTTGTTAAAAGGCCTGGTACCCAGTTGAAACGAAATGTCTGTTCCCTGCGGTGTCGTAACCTGAACTGCGCCGGAACGCAGCAAAGCGATTGCACGGTCCTGCGCGGCGTTTAGCTGTTAGTAGGAAATATCAAGAGCGTCTTCATACATCGCATCCAGAGATACATTGTGTTCACCCTGCAAGCCGTCCGGCATCATGCTTCCGGTTCCCCAGTGAAAATGAATTTGCCGTCGCGTTCCACCTTTTTTCAACCAGTTGCGCAACGCCTCTGTCTCCGCATCGTATAAATCGCGGGAAGCAGCAGCCGGTAGCCAGACATAAACATCGACAGCTTCCAGCAACTGACTGAACGATTTAAGATGAGCTTCGCGCTGCATTTTTCGAATCATTGCGTCGGATAAAATGGTCTCCAGAGATTCCGCGTTTTCCACGTATTCAAGCGCGCCCAGATCTACGCCCGCAACGGAGCGAATTCCTTTCCTTAGCGGAACCACTAATTCTCGAAAATGCGACGGATCGTAACGAATCAGTACCCTCTCCCCAGGTTGAAGTTGAAGCGACGCAAGAATTCTCCCGGCAATCTTTTCATAATTCATATCAGCCTCCGACGGCATGGCCATTCCTGCAATAATCAATAGAATGCAAACGACTCGCTTCATCAATGTCAAACCATTCGCTCCATAAACATTTTTCTTTTTTGGAACATCTCATTTAATTATAAGCTATGCCTGAAATTCTATGACATACTTCATTAACGCGGATCGAATCCCTGAATCAGGGCTTCGCACATTTTTCACTCCGCGGAGTAAGAATTATGCGAAGATTAGCAGTGTAGGATGACAACCCCAAAAACCTCTCCTTGTTTCGCCGTGCCCGCCGTCCTGAATCCGGAGAAACTTGCGTTTGAGCAGGAGAGGCTCGACGTAAACAGGGATGTTCCCCCGGCTCTGGAGTCAAATGCGACTGAGAATTCGGCAAACACGCAGATGGAATACTACCGTCAGATTATTGATGCGGGCTTGCACGAGTTGTTTGAGCAACGCGTCACAGTCTGCCCCATGTGCGCGGAAAGCGATCTCGTCCGCGAACAGACGGTACGAGATTTGATACAACTGAAACCGGGTTATTTTCACATGAGCCGTTGCCGAAGTTGTGGCCACATATTTCAAAATCCACGTCTCAATGCAAGCGGTCTCGAATTTTATTACCGCGATTTCTACACGGGTGCGGGTGAAGAGACAGTCAAGCGCCACCTTGCATCGATGACGGGTTCTTACCGTGCGCGCGCACGAATGGTTAAGGGGCACAGTGAGCCGCGCCGTTGGCTGGATATCGGCGCCGGGTACGGCCATTTCTCTCAGACTGCCCGGGAGCTGTGGACAAAGACAACGTTTCACGTGCTTGATGTCTCGGCGTCTATCAAACACGCTGAGGATTATGGTTGGGCCGATCGCGCCTATGTCGGACGTTTACTCGATCTCGCGCCTCAGCTGGAAGAAACCTACGATGTGGTCAGCATGTTTCACTATCTTGAACACACGCCGGATCCCCTCGCGGAGCTTCGCGCGGCCGCAGCACTCATAGAACCGGAAGGATTCTTGATGATTGAGGTTCCCGATCCCGATTCTATGGGTCGGCGATTGATGGGCCGCTACTGGCCATCATGGCTTGCGCCTCAGCATCTACATTTTTTCGCGGCGCGCAATATGGAAACCTATCTACGCGAAGCCGGATTTGAACCGATCCTCTGGCATCACGCAAAAGCGCATCAGGCAACCGACGCGTCGTTCGCGATGGAAAATTATCTGCAGCAATGGAGCCGTGTTCATGGCCTGCCGTGGAACGTCTATGGCATCGGCTCATCCAAAAAAGGATATCTAATCATGAGCGTATTGCAGGCGCCCATAAGGCTCACGATGAGAATCCTCGATAAATTGCTCTCCCCTTTTCGCTACTTGCCTCGTTGGCCCAACACCTACCGTGTGCTGGCCCGAAAAAGAGATACACCATGACATCGATCTTGATAGCTGTGACTGGCGGGAGTATTGCGCACACGTTGCGACCGGTCCCGATAGCGCTTCGTCTGCGTCAACTGGGTGTCCGTGTTGTTTTTGGCGGGCGTGGCCCATATGTGAGGTTCCTTACCGAACAGGGTTTTCCTGTCGTTCCTTTGCCCATGCTTGATTACGCACGCGTATGCAAAATGATGGACAGCGAGCGCTTTCATTTGCTCAGTGTGTCTGAATATCGATCGGCGGTTTCCGATCAACGCGGCTATCTGGAAGGTCTTCGACCAGATCTGGTTTTACAGGATGGCCCCGATCCCGCGCTGCCCGTTGCCGCTTATGAGGCAGGCATCAAGCACGTCAACCTGGCCAACGCAACGGTTTTCGGATTGGCGGGTCCACAAAGAATTGTCCCTTTTCGACCATGGTTACGCAATATTGTGAGGCGCTCTGATCGATTGACACAGTGGGCCAACAACTTTCTTGTTGTGCAGCGCAATATCCGAATTAGTTGGCCGATCAACGTGTATCTTGCGCGGCGTGGCATTTCTATTGCGCGGGTTCCACAATACGCGCTTTTTCCCGATTTGCCCGAGCTGTTTAATGCGCCAACAGATGTATCGGGCAGGGTGTTTATCGGTCCTTTGCTTTATGAACCCGAAGTGCAGCTCCCACCATGGTGGAAAATGCTCGACAGCAGCAGGCCGCTTGTCTATGTCGGTGTTGGAAGCTCCGGCGGCGCAACCGGTATGCGAACCATGATAGCGGCCCTTGCAAAAACCGAATACCAGGTAGTGCTTTCAACAGTAGACGCCTTTGAGGCAGGAGATCTGCCGGGGAATTTTTTTGTTGCGCCTCTGGTTCAGCGTGAAGCTGTGCTTCGACGCGCAGCAGCTATGGTGTACCATGGAGGTAGTGCGACAACATACCAGGCTATCAGGCACGCGGTGCCGATGGTTGCGATCCCGGCGCATTCTGACCACGATATGAACGCGCGCGCCGTTGTCGCACGAGGGCTTGGCGTCAGCATCTTCCCCCACGAGTTGACGGCCGAGGGTTTGC
>Ga0247727_10012905_pt1 | contig 14210 bp, 13 predicted proteins | sample WisWelCaveWW1625_FD_202498 | JGI IMG/M metagenome (GOLD analysis project Ga0247727, IMG submission 202498) | Biofilm microbial communities from Wishing Well Cave, Virginia, United States - WW16-25 | ecosystem: Environmental > Aquatic > Deep subsurface > Groundwater > Cave microbial mat | place... | reverse complement strand
CCTAAATTCATTGTAGAAAGCGATGCGACAATTGTTGCTCCGCTCATGTTCGGATGGATTTTAGGTTGGTAGAAAAATTGTGCAGGCGAAAGAATTTTAATTTTTTTCTTATGTATGTCAAATTTTTTATAAACATTTGTACCACAATTCAAAAACAGTTTAATTCTTTTATCTAAAAAAGAAAATTTATAATGAAAAAAACAAAGTTGACACACAACTTCTTTTCAGCTGCCGACAAGGTGTTCGGCTTAATTGCTGTTTTGTTTACCCCTCGTGTTGCGGTTCCAGTTTGCAGCAGAGTTCCGTTTTTTGCAAGACGCTGAAGCGTCATACTTAACCCCGGACACCTATGCGGAGTCCATTCCTCAAACAGATTGAGATTTAATTCAAGAGTGCTACTCTAAGGGAGTTCGTGCATTCTCTAAGTTTTATTTTACTATTTTCTATATGAAAAATTTGAATAACTATATAATTACAATTGCAAACGAACAGCACTTATATTTCGCGGAAATAATTTGCGAAGATATGGCTTCATCTGCTCAGGCCCGCGGAACAGGAATCGCAAAACGTACGCCTGAATACGTAAGTGAAAAAATTAAAGAAGGCAAAGCTGTGATTGCTCTCACTAAAGACGGGGAGTGGGTAGGGTTCTGCTACATCGAAACATGGGGGCACGGAAAATATGTTGCCAACTCCGGTTTAATTGTAGCTACAAAATTCCGTAAAGGTGGTTTAGCGAAAGCAATCAAGAAAAAAATTTTCGAATTATCGAGAACGAAATTTCCTGAATCTAAAATTTTTGGACTCACTACAGGCTTGGCAGTTATGAAGATAAATTCAGAATTAGGTTACGAACCTGTTACTTATTCTGAATTAACGGACGATGAAGACTTCTGGAAAGGCTGTCGCAGCTGCGTAAATTTTGAAATTTTGCAAAGCAAAGATCGGAAAAACTGTTTGTGCACTGCAATGCTTTACAATCCTGAAGAAAAGGAGAAGCCGCAGAAAAAATTCTGGGATTTTGCTAAGAATTCGAAATTGTATGAACGCTTCATGCGAGCGAAACAGAATATTTTGATGAAAGGAAAGAAGAATGGAGAATCAACAGAAAAGAAAAAGTCATTAATCACATTTTTTAATTTTTAAAATATGAAGACCAAAAAAGTAGTGCTCGCGTTCAGCGGTGGTTTGGATACCACTTATTGCGCTATTCACCTTTCGAAAGTAAAGAATATGGAGGTTCATGCTTTGCTCGTGAACACAGGTGGATTTTCTGAAAATGAAGTCTCAAAAATTGAAGAGCATGGACTTTCCCTAGGGGTAAAATCATTTCATTGTGCTGATGAAGCGGATAACTTTTACAAAACAGTTGTGAAATATCTTGTCTTCGGAAATGTTCTGAAGAATAACACGTATCCGCTTTCGGTGAGTGCTGAACGAATTTTACAGGCAGTAGCTGTCGCGAATTATGCCAAACTGATAAATGCCGATGCTATTGCGCACGGGAGTACGGGAGCAGGTAACGACCAAGTGCGTTTTGATATGGTATTCAACATACTCATTCCTGAAATTGAAATTATCACTCCTATCCGCGACAAACAACTTTCGCGTGAAGAAGAAATTGCTTTTCTGAAGTCACACGGAGTGAAAATGAATTTCGAGAAAGCGAAATACAGCATCAATAAAGGAATTTGGGGAACATCGGTTGGCGGAAAAGAAACACTCACTTCGAATCTTCCTTTGCCCGAAGAAGCATTTCCCACTCAGGCGACAAAAACAACAAGTGAAAATGTTATTCTGGAATTTCAAAAAGGAGAATTAATTAGAGTGAATGATCAAAAATTTGAAAACCCCGTTCACGCCATTCAGAAACTGAATGAAATTGCCTCGCCATTCGGCATTGGCCGCGATGTGCATGTTGGTGATACGATCATCGGAATTAAGGGTCGTGTAGGATTTGAAGCTGCTGCTCCAATGATTATCATTAAAGCACACCATCTTCTGGAAAAACATGTTCTTACTAAATGGCAATTGCATTGGAAAGAACAACTGGCATCTTGGTATGGCTCATCGTTACACGAGGGGCAATATCTCGATCCTGTGATGCGCAACATTGAAAAATTTCTGGAAGAGACACAAGCAAATGTTTCAGGAAAAGTTTCCGCAACACTTTATCCGTATCGATTCACTTTAAATGGAATTGAATCTGAATACGATTTGATGTCTGCAAAATTCGGAAGCTATGGAGAGATGAATAATGCATGGACAGGCGAAGATGTGAAGGGCTTTGCGAAAATTTTTGGAAACCAAACTGCAATTTTTCATCAGGTAAATAAAAAAGAAAATGAGTTTGTTAAATAAAATTAAAATCGGAATAATTGGCAGTGCCGGATATACAGGCGGTGAACTTATTCGAATCCTCCTGAATCATTCACAAGCAGAAATTACTTTCGCTCATAGCAAAAGCAAAGCGGGGAAATTAATCAGTGATGTACATACGGATTTGTTCGGAGAAACGTACCTGAAATTTTCAGATACAATTTTTCAGTATATAGATGTTCTGTTTTTGTGCATAGGACATGGAGAGTCGAAAAAATTCCTGTCAGAGAATAAAATTAACGAGAAAATAAAAATCATTGACCTGAGCCAGGATTTTCGAATCAATTCAGATTTTGTTTACGGATTGCCCGAACTGAATCACGAACAAATAAAATCTGCAAATAAAATTGCCAACCCCGGTTGTTTTGCAACTGCAATTCAATTAGCGATTCTCCCATTGGCAAAAGGCAATTTATTGAAAAATGAAGTTCATGTTTCTAGTACAACTGGTTCAACTGGTGCGGGGCAGTCCCTAAGCGAAACTTCACACTTCAGCTGGAGGCAGAATAATTTAGGAATGTATAAGGCATTCACACATCAGCATCTTGCAGAAATAAATCAGAGTTTGAAACAATTACAGAATGGTTTTTTGCCGGAAATAAATTTTATTCCTTACCGTGGAAGTTTTACACGCGGAATTTTAGCAAGTGTTTATACCAAATGTGATTTGAGTTTTGATCATGCAAAAGAGTTATTTAAAAATTATTACAAGCAACATCCTTTTGTTTCTGTCAGCGAATCAAACATTGATTTAAAACAAGTAGTAAATACAAACAAGTGTTTACTCTATTTAGAAAAACACGATAGTAAATTATTAATCGTTAGCGCGATTGACAATTTATTGAAAGGTGCTTCCGGACAAGCCGTGCAGAATATGAATTTGATGTTTGGGATTGATGAAACGGAAGGATTAAAACTAAAAACAATTGCATTTTAATATGAAACCATTTGATGTATATCCCTTGTTCGATATTGAGCCAGTAAAAGCGCAGGGCTCGTATATTTGGGACAAAAACGGAACAAAATATTTGGATTTATATGGTGGGCACGCTGTAATTTCCATTGGGCACTCACACCCTTATTATGTTCAGAAAATTTCCGAGCAGCTAAATAAGATTGGGTTTTATTCCAACTCGGTTAAAATTTCTTTGCAGGAAACACTAGCACAAAAACTTGGCGAGTTCTCAGGATACGAAAATTACAATTTGTTTATGTGTAATTCAGGTGCGGAAGCCAATGAAAATGCTCTGAAGCTTACTTCGTTTCATACCGGAAGAAAAAAAATAATTGCATTCAACAAATCTTTTCACGGGCGCACTTCGCTTGCAGTAGCAGCTACAGATGACAAATCAATTGTTGCTCCAATAAATGAAAATGAGAACATTGTTTTTCTCCCGATGAATGATGAAATAGCTTTCGAAAAAGAAATGAGGAATAATGTTTGCGCTGTGATTATAGAAGGAATTCAGGGAGTTGGTGGAGTGCGTATTCCCACAGAAGCTTTTCTGAAAAGGATAAAATCACTATGCGAAAAATTTGGAGCACTAATGGTTTTGGATGAAGTGCAATCGGGCTATGGAAGAAGCGGAAAATTCTTTGCTCATCAGTATGCAGATTTAAAACCTGATTTGATTACGGTTGCGAAAGGAATGGGGAATGGATTTCCCGTTGGTGGTGTTTTAATTTCTTCAGAAATAAAATCAAAACACGGAATGCTGGGGACAACTTTCGGGGGAAATCACTTGGCTTGTGCTGCAGCAATAGCTGTGTTAGATGTAATTAAAAATGAAAATCTCATTGAGAATGCTCTGCAGATGGGTAATTACATTATGGAAAATGTAAAATCAATTGAAGATGTGAAGGAGGCTCGTGGAAAGGGATTAATGATTGGAATTGAACTGGAATTTCCTTGCGTTGATTTTCGTAAAGAACTTTTGTTCAGGCACAAAATATTCACCGGCTCATCATCAGATAAAAATACAATCCGCATTTTACCTGCTCTGAACATCACAAAAACAGAAGCTGACATATTTTTAGAAACATTTACAAAAATTCTTAAATCTCAAAAACAAATTGTGTAATGAAACATTTTACAACTGTACATGATGTTAAAAATGTTGACGAACTCGTCAACGAAGCAATCGCTTTAAAGCAAAATCCATTTGCTTTTTCCCATCTAGGAAAAAATAAAACACTTGGATTGATTTTTATGAATCCAAGTTTGCGTACACGAATGAGCACGCAAAAAGCTGCAATGAATCTTGGAATGAATGTGATTGTGATGAATGTAGATAAAGAAGGCTGGGCTCTAGAGTTTGAAGATGGCGCTGTTATGAACGGAAATAAAATAGAACACATAAAAGATGCCGCAGCAGTGATGGGAGCGTATTGTGACATTATCGGCATTCGCTGCTTTCCGAATCTCATTGACAAAAAAGAAGATTACAGCGAAAAAGTTTTGCTCAAGTTCATGAGGCATTGTAAAGTTCCTGTTGTGAGTTTGGAAAGCGCAACTCTACATCCGTTGCAGAGTTTGGCAGACCTGATGACGATAAACGAATTGTGGAAAAAAAGCCAAAGACCAAAAGTTGTTCTCACTTGGGCACCTCATATTAAACCTTTGCCGCAAGCTGTGGCTAATTCTTTTTCGGAGTGGATGACAAAAGCGGATATCGAATTTGTAATTACTCACCCCGAAAATTACGAGTTGAAAGAAGATTATACACGCGGACCTAAAATAATTTATAATCAGGACGAAGCTTTACATAACGCAGACTTTGTTTATGTGAAAAACTGGTCGTCCTATAAAGAGTATGGAAAAATTTTGTGTGAAGACAAAAGCTGGATGCTCACGAATGAAAAATTAAAAATAACAAACAACGCAAAAGTCATGCACTGCCTGCCCGTTCGCAGGAATGTGGAGCTGAGCGATGAAATTCTTGATGGAAAAAATTCACTCGTATTGAAACAGGCTGAAAATCGTGTGAACGCTGCCCAGGCAGTTTTAAAGACAATTCTTGAGAAACAAAACAATTTTACAAATAAAATAATTCATGAAGAAGAAATTGTTCATAGTTAAAATCGGAGGAAATGTGATTGACGATGAAGAGTCGCTCAAGAAATTTCTTTCTGATTTTTCAAAAATAAACGAGAAGAAAATTCTTGTACATGGTGGAGGAAAAATTGCTAGCGAACTTGCCCAGAAACTTGGAATCGAACAATCAATAGTGAACGGTCGCAGAGTTACCGATACAGAAACCTTGAAAATTGTAACGATGGTATATGCTGGGTTGCTCAACAAACAAATTGTTGCGTTGCTCCAATCGAACAATGTCAATGCAATTGGTTTGTCAGGCGCTGATATGAATTGCATTAAAGCTGTCAAGCGCATGAATTCAGAAATTGATTTTGGGTTTGTAGGAGATATTGTTGAACATGGAGTGAATGCAGAATTAATTTCTTTTCTGATCGAAAATAATCTCACGCCTGTTTTTTGCTCGGTAACTCACGATGGGAAAGGGCAATTGCTAAATACAAATGCCGATACAATTGCAGCTGTTTTGGCAGCTTCGCTTTCAGGAAATTATGATGTGCAATTGAATTTTTGTTTCGAGAAAAACGGAGTGATGAAAAATATTGAAAATGAAAATTCTGTGATTGAAACAATGACAAAAAACGAATACAAGAAATTGGTGAGCGAAGGAATAATTTCAAAAGGAATGATTCCGAAATTGGATAATTCATTTGAAGCGATAAACAAAGGAGTAAAAAAAGTTGTCATCGGGCATTCGGATAATTTGAATAACATGATTTCAGAAAACAAAATTGAAGGAACTGTTTTAACAGCATAAATATGGAAACAAAACTCTGGCAAAAGGGAAAAGTAAAAATTCCTAAACTCATTGAGGAATTTACAATTGGCAAAGACAAAGAATTGGATTTGCTGTTGACAGAATACGATGTAATCGGATCAATTGCACATGCGAAAATGTTGGAAAGCATTGGTTTGCTTACAAAAGAAGAATTGAATTCGATTTTAAAAGAATTGAAAAATATTCAGCAAGAAATTAAGGAGAGAAAATTCAAAATTGAAGAAGGTGTGGAAGATGTTCATTCGCAAATTGAAATTTTACTAACGCAACGAATTGGCGAAGCAGGAAAAAAAATTCACACTGGCCGTTCACGAAACGACCAGGTTTTGCTCGATATCAAACTTTTTGTTCGCGAAGAGTTGAAAAAAACTTCTCTTCAGATAAAAACGCTTTTTGATTCGCTGATTTCTTTGAGTGAAAAACACAAAGAAAAATTATTGCCCGGTTACACACATTTTCAAATTGCAATGCCGTCCTCATTCGGACTTTGGTTTGGAGCATATGCAGAAAGTCTGGCTGACGATATGGAAATGATTGTTGCTGCATATAATGTTGCAAATAAAAATCCGCTTGGATCAGGAGCAGGGTACGGTTCTTCGTTTCCACTTAATCGTAAAATGGCAACTGAACTTCTAGGTTTTAAAACGATGAACCATAATTCTGTTTATGCTCAAATGACTCGCGGCAAAACAGAAAAAATTGTAGCCATGGCTTTAAGTTCTGTTGCAGCAACGCTTTCAAAATTTGCTTACGATGTTTGCTTGTACACAAATCAGAATTTTGGATTTATTTCTTTTCCCGATGAGTTGACCACAGGCAGTAGTATTATGCCGCACAAAAAAAACCCAGATGTGTTTGAACTCATTCGTGCGAAGTGCGCTAAATTTCAGTCTGTACCTAATGAATTGACTTTACTGACCAACAATTTACCATCGGGCTATCACCGCGATTTCCAATTGACCAAAGAAATTTTATTTCCTGCAATTAAAGAATTGCAAAATTGCGTAGAAGTAACTTGCTTCATGCTTCAGCACATTGAGGTGAAAGAAAATATTATGGATGATGAGAAATACAATTACCTGTTTAGCGTAGAGGCAGTAAATGAACTGGTGAAACATGGAGGCCCTTTTCGCGAGGCGTATAAACAAGTTGGACAGCAGATTGAATTAGGTGTTTTTAATCCGAAAAAGGATATTTATCATTCGCACGAGGGAAGTATTGGGAATTTGTGTAATGAAGAAATAAAAAAAGCATTTCATGAGATTTACAAAAAAATTATCTATGAAAATTAGTATTGCTGGTTGCGGAAACATGGGACTTGTTTATGCACGGGCATTTTTAAAGTACAATATTGTTTCTGAAAATGATTTAGTTCTCATCGAAAAAAATTCCGCAAGAAGAGATGAATTGCAAAAACTTAAAATTGGGGAGGTCGTTACATCTGAATCGTCAGAAATTTCAAAAAGCGACATTTTAATTATTGCTGTTAAGCCTCAAGATTTTGAAAATTTTTCGAAAGAAATAAAAAAAATTGGAGAAAAGACGGTAGTAATTTCCATAATTGCAGGAATTAAAATTAAAACCATAAGAGAGAAAATAAATCATTCAGCGATTGTTCGTGCAATGCCAAATTCGCCAGCCGAATTGGGTATGGGAACAACCGGCTTTTGTGCAAATGAAATTTTGTCAACAGAACAAATTCGTAAGGCTGAAAACTTATTGGCAACCACAGGAAGAACGATTTATTTTGAAAATGAAGATTTATTAGATGCTGTTACAGCATTAAGCGGGAGCGGGCCAGCTTATTTTTTCTATATAGTTAAAAACATGATTGAGGCAGGAAAGCAAATGGGTTTTGACGAGTCTACTTCAGCTATGCTAGTGAAACAGACTATGCTTGGCTCATTCCACTTGTTAAATACTGCGAATAAATCATTAGACGAATTGATCTCTGCTGTTGCTTCTAAAGGCGGTACTACAGAAGCTGCTTTTTCTGTATTCAACGAAAAAAAGATTGGACAAAATCTTCAAAAGGGGATTATAAAAGCAAGAGACCGCGCGAAGGAATTGTCTATTTAAGTTTTATCTTTGATTTCGAAAATCAAAGCAATGAATCGTATTACTTCCTTTGAACAATATCTTTCCGAATACAAAAAAAGTATTGAGAATCCCGAACAATTCTGGGAAGAGAAAGCAGAAAGTTTCTTGTGGAGAAAAAAATGGGATAAAGTTCTGGAATGGAATTTCACCGAGCCAAATGTAAAATGGTTCATTGGCGGAAAATTAAACATCACAGAAAATTGTTTGGACAGACATCTTACGGAAAGAGCAAACCAAACTGCGATTATATGGGAACCAAACGACCCGAAAGAACAAGGAAGAAAAATAACTTACAAAGAACTTCATGAAGCGGTTTGCCGTTTTGCGAATGTTCTGAAAAATAACGGAGCGAAAAAAGGAGATCGTATTTGCATTTACATGCCGATGGTTCCGGAACTGGCGATCGCTGTTTTGGCTTGCGCGAGAATTGGCGCAATCCATTCCGTTGTATTCGGAGGATTTTCTTTTCAATCCCTTGCTGATAGAATTCACGATGCGGATTGCAACATTGTAATTACAGCCGATGGTGCTTTTCGAGGAACGAAAGACATTCCACTGAAATCTGTTATTGATGAAGCATTGCAAACCTGTCCGACTGTAAAAAAAGTTATTGTTCTCAAAAGAACAAATGCAGAAGTAAAAATGCAAACAGGAAGAGATGTTTGGTGGAGTGACGAACTGAAAAAAGTTTCTGCTGATTGTTCTGCAGAAGAAATGGATGCCGAGGATATGCTTTTCATTCTATACACTTCCGGCTCAACCGGAAAACCAAAAGGAGTTGTACACACAACAGCGGGCTACATGGTCTACGTAGATTATACTTTCAGAAATGTTTTTCAATATAACGAAGGAGATATCTACTGGTGCACTGCTGATGTGGGATGGGTTACAGGACATTCGTATTTAGTATATGGACCTCTTTTGGCTGGCGGAACCACTTTGATGTTTGAAGGAATTCCAACTTTTCCCGATGCAGGAAGATTCTGGAATGTGATTGACAAACACAAAGTGAATATTTTTTATACAGCGCCCACAGCAATTCGTTCTCTCGAAGCAATGGGATTAGATTTTGTGAAGCCATACAAATTAGATTCTCTCCGTGTTCTCGGAACGGTTGGCGAGCCTATAAACGAAGAAGCATGGAACTGGTACAATAAAAACATAGGAAAAGAAAAATGTCCAATCGTTGACACTTGGTGGCAAACTGAAACGGGAGGAATTATGATTTCTCCGCTGGCAGGAATTACAAAAACAAAACCTTCATTCGCCACACTTCCGCTTCCCGGAATACAACCAGTTTTGTTGGATGAAAGTGGAAAAGAACTTATTGGAAATAATGTGGAAGGAAGATTATGTTTTAAATTTCCATGGCCCGGAATTGTCCGAACCACTTACAAAAATCACCAACGATGTTATGATGCTTACTTTTCCCAATACAAAGGATATTATTTTTCAGGCGATGCATGTAAAAGAGATGGAGATGGTTATTATCGCATAACAGGAAGAGTGGATGATGTTATAAAGGTTTCGGGGCATTTATTAGGAACTGCTGAAATTGAAAACGCAATAAATCAACATCCGGATATTGTAGAATCTGCAGCTGTTGGATTTCCACACGATATCAAAGGCTGGGGTATTTATGCGTTTTGCATTGAGGATCATGGAAGAAACGACATAGACGAATTGAAAAAAGAAATTATAGCCACAGTAAATAAGTTTATGGGACCGATAGCTAAACCTGACAAAATTCAAATTGTAAAAGGACTTCCAAAGACTAGAAGCGGAAAAATTATGAGGAGAATTCTTCGGAAGATTGCTGAAGGCGAAATGTCAAATCTTGGTGACACATCAACTCTCCTTGATCCGACAGTTGTAGAAGAAATAAAACAAGGAGCAATAAAATGATTTCAGAAAAATTACTTTTTTGGTATTTAAAAGATTTGAATAAACTCCGGGAAGAAATTTCTCTATACAAAAACGAAAATGATTTATGGGTCGTAAAAGATAGAATTCAGAACTCGGCAGGAACTCTTACTTTGCACCTTATAGGTAATCTTAAACACTTTATCGGTGCTCAATTAGGAAACTATGGCTATGTCCGCAACCGCGATAAAGAATTTGCAGACAGAAATATATCAAGAAAAATTATTTTACAAGAAATTGACGAAGTAATTGAAATTATTCAAAAAGTTCTGCCAACTATTACAAACGAAAAATTCAATTCAGAATACCCGATCGAATTCCTTAAAGAGAAACGACTGGTCGGAGAAATTCTTGTTATTCTTTACGGGCATTTGAATTATCACCTTGGTCAGATTAATTACCATAGAAGACTCATAACACAATAATTATTAAAATTTCCCGTTTGCGTTAATATTTGTTAAAAATTGCTTGATATGCGCCAAGCGTTTATCTTAGCAGAATATTTTAAAAAGTGTCCGACTCGCTTGTAATACTCCCAACATACAACGAGAAGGAAAACATCGAGCGAATGATACGCAAAGTGTTTTCTTTGTCGGTGCCGTTTCACCTACTTGTGGTTGAGGATGGCTCACCCGATGGCACTGCAGCAATTGTTAAAAATTTACAGAAAGAGTTTCCCGACAAACTTTTCATGGAAGAAAGAAAAGGAAAACTCGGCCTAGGAACAGCTTATATTCATGGTTTCAAATGGGCTTTGAATAGAAATTACAATTTAATATTTGAGATGGATTGTGATTTTTCGCACAACCCAGATGATTTATTGCGTTTACGCGAAGCATGTTTGAATGGAGCAGATTTAGCAATCGGATCACGTTATGTGAAAGGAGGAAAAATAAAAAACTGGCCGATGAACCGTTTACTTATGTCATATTTCGCTTCAATTTATGTACGAATGGTTTTATGGATTGGAATTAAAGATACCACAGCAGGTTTCAAATGCTATAAAAGAAAAGTTCTAGAAACAATTGGCTTAGATAAAGTACGTTATGTTGGATATGCTTTTCAGATTGAAATGAAGTACCGTACTCGCAAAGCTGGATTTAAAGTAGTTGAAGTTCCGATTACTTTTATCGATCGGGAGTTTGGCACTTCAAAAATGAATGGAAAAATTTTTAAAGAGGGATTAATGGGAGTTTTGCAATTACGATTTATGAAAATCCCTTGAAATTTCGAACAAGGACAACCATTCTTTAATCTTATTAGATTAAATTTGCACGAATGAAAAAAATCAATTTAATAATTGTCCTCTTTTTATTTTCGTCAAAAAATTTCGCACAAACCGAAATCAGTGTCGATAATCTTAAGAAACACATTACATATTTGGCAGATGACAAATTGATGGGCAGGGGCACCGGTAGTGAGGGAGAAAAAATGGCAGGAAATTACATCAGCAATCTTTTTTCAGAGTATAAATTAGCTCCTGCAGGTGGAACAAATACATACTTCTACAATTTTAAATTCAAACCGAAACCCTACAAAAACGATTCTGTTGAACTTGAGTATTCCGAACGAATGGCAAATAACGTTGTTGGATATTTAGATAATGGAGCGCAAAACACAGTAGTAATTGGTGCGCATTACGACCACCTTGGTTTCGGAATGGATCATAATTCACTTGACGCAAACCCTGAAGGAAAAATTCACAATGGAGCAGACGATAATGCATCAGGGGTTGCTGGGGTTTTGGAATTGGCGAGATATTACACTTCAAACAATGTAAAAGAAAAATTTAATTTTCTTTTTATTTGTTTTACGGGAGAAGAGCTTGGTTTGTTCGGCTCAAAAAAATATTGCGAAAATCCAACAATCGATTTAGCGAAAGTAAATTTCATGATAAACATGGATATGATTGGACGACTAAACGATTCCACCAAAAAAGTGATTATTTACGGAGTTGGAACTGCTCCTGAATGGGTTCCTATTATTGACTGGATAAAATCAGATTTCTCAATAAAAAAAGACAGTGCAGGAATCGGACCATCTGACCAGACTTCATTTTACTTGAAAGATATCCCTGTTTTGCATTTTTTCACTGGACAACATTCAGATTATCATAAACCAACTGATGATGTTGACAAAATAAATTTTGAAGGCGAAAAAAAAGTTTTAGAATTTATTATTAATGTAATTACCGAAACAGAAAAACTGCCCAAGTTGAAATTCCTGCAAACTAAAAACCCGGACGCAACCAAATCCGCCTATAAAATTACTATGGGAGTAATGCCGGATTATACTTATGAAGGAAAAGGAATGAGAATTGATGGTGTTACAGACGGGAAGCCAGCCTCTAAAGCAGGCTTAAAAAAAGGCGATGTAATTATTAAACTAGGAGAGAATGTTGTAGGAAATACAATGGATTATATGAATGCCTTGGGTAAATTTAATAAAGGAGAGACTACTACTATAACTGTAATTCGAGACGGGGTTGAAATTAAACTTAACGTTACTTTCTGATGACCTCTGTTCTCATAAAAAATGCAAACATCGTTAATGAAGGGAAAGTTTTTAAAGGAAGCATTTTTTTGCAAAATGAATTTATTTCAAAAATTTCGTCCAACGAAATAGCAGAAAAGACAGATTTGATAATTGACGCGCAAGGGAAATATCTTTTGCCAGGAATAATTGACGACCAGGTTCATTTCCGCGAACCAGGATTAACACATAAAGGAGAAATTTATACTGAAGCGAAATCCGCTGTAGCTGGCGGTGTTACTTCCTATATGGAAATGCCCAATACTGTTCCGAATGCTTTAACGCAGGAGTTGCTGGAAGAGAAATACAAGAGAGCATCAGAAGTTTCATTGGCAAATTATTCGTTTTTTATGGGGGCGTCCAATGAAAATATTGATGAAGTGTTAAAGACTAACCCGAAAAATGTTTGTGGTGTGAAAGTTTTCATGGGCTCTTCTACTGGAAATATGCTGGTAGATAACCGCCAAACACTTGAAAATATTTTTTCGAAATGTAAACTTTTAATTGCAACACATTGTGAGGATGAAATAACGATAAGAGCCAACCTTGCAAAATTTAAAGAAAAGTATGGAGACGAAATTCCTATTGAATGTCATCCATTAATTCGAAGTGCAGAAGCTTGTTATAAATCATCTTCACTTGCCGTTGAATTAGCCAAAAAGTACAATACACGTTTGCATATTCTTCATATTTCTACAGCAAAAGAACTAGAATTATTCGACAGCAAAACCTCTTTGAAAGAAAAGCGCATTACCTCAGAAGCCTGCATTCATCATCTTTGGTTTTCCGATGAAGATTACAAAACAAAAGGGAATTTAATTAAGTGGAACCCGGCCATTAAAACAAAAGCCGATCGCGATGCGATTCTAACGGGAGTTCTGGAAAATAAAATAGATGTGATATGCACAGACCATGCACCACATACAATCGAAGAAAAAAATCAAATCTATTCAAAGGCGCTATCAGGTGGACCCTTGATTCAGCATTCTTTGGTTGCAATGCTGGAATTTGTCCATCAGAAAAAATTAACAATTGAAAAAATTACTGAAAAAATGAGTCATGCTCTTGCGATTTGTTTTCAGATTGAAAAAAGAGGATTTATCCGTGAAGGATATTTTGCTGACTTAGCACTTGTAGATTTAAATTCTCCTTGGAAAGTTGACAAGTCAAATATTCTTTACAAATGCGGATGGTCACCATTCGAAGGGCAAACCTTTCAATCAAAAGTAACACACACATTTGTAAACGGCAATTTAGTTTACGAAAACGGAAAATTTAACGAATCTGTAAAAGGAAAAAGACTTCTCTTCTCCCGATAGTTTCTAATTTTACATCATGAAAATTTTAGTTACAGGAGCTGGGGGCTACATTGCAGCCCGTTTAGCAAATCAACTTGCTGAATCA
>Ga0247727_10012904_pt1 | contig 14210 bp, 9 predicted proteins | sample WisWelCaveWW1625_FD_202498 | JGI IMG/M metagenome (GOLD analysis project Ga0247727, IMG submission 202498) | Biofilm microbial communities from Wishing Well Cave, Virginia, United States - WW16-25 | ecosystem: Environmental > Aquatic > Deep subsurface > Groundwater > Cave microbial mat | place... | reverse complement strand
CCCGTCGTGCAGTTGCCGAAGCGCGCCCCCTACGTTGGTTTCCACGTCGCGAAGGGAGATTGGGCCGGGGCGCTGCATGATGTGCTCCGCATACGCATCCCCAAGGAAGACGGCGCGCCCAGGTTCTGGCGCAACCGAGCGGTAGGTTTCAATCGCCTGGGGCAGCTGATAGCTGGCGACCTTGATCACCGGCTGTACGCGGGCCAAGGGGAGGGCTTGGAGCACTTGTCGAAGATCCCCGATGCCCTCCAGTGCGGCCTCGCCGGCTTCCTCTTCGGTTGGAGGCGCCTTTCCGTCGGAATCCTTAACAGCCACGCTCATAGATGGGAGCGCATCGGTTTCAGCCAGCTCTAGGAGTGCGACCCAATGCTGCGCAGCCGCCTTGGGATCAGCAAATGGCGGATGGTTATGGAGCACCTGCCAGCGGGTTCCGGTCCGGTGGGAGGGCCGGGGCAGCGGCTCGCCCTGCGGCCGCAGCTGCGCCATCTTCAGCCGGAACCGTTTCCAGGTTGGAAGCGGCAGGCGCTTCTCAGGCGGGAGCCTGCTTGACTGTTCGTATTCATGCTCACCACGCACTTCGCCATAGACCCTCCGCCATACACCCGCGATCTCACCGATTGTGGCACCGGCCTTCACGGCCTCCACGATCACATCCACCTGATTCGCCGTCGGGTCCTCCGCCGCCTGTCGCAGAGCGTCGAATGTCTGGCTGATGGCCCGCAGCTGCTCATTGGATCGGCCAAGCTTGTAGATTCGTGCCTGCTCCCGCAATTGCTCGGCAGCTTCAGCATTCGGCTGGGTTATTTGGAGCGCAGGATAGACTTTGTCCTCCGGCGCCTCTTTCGCGAAATTCTGGCCGACAATCAGGCGCCTGCCTTGCTCTTGGCGCTGCTGATCCTCGTATGACGCATCGCCAATCTCATCATCCATGTACCGCATGACCTCGTGATACGGTTTCGGGTCTTCCCCGGACTCGCTCGGTTCCGTACGCGCGCGGATCTCTTCGAGAATGGCCCATGCCTCACGCTCGAGATGATCCACCAGGTAGTCGAGCACCTCGGAGCCTTGCAGCGGGGCTACGACGCGCCGGTTGAGGCCGGTCTCATAGCTTAACGTGTTGCGCGAATCAATCGCCAGACGCGCAGCCCGGTCGGTCGTGATCGCATAGACCTCATCGGCCGCGAAGCTATCAATGCCGGCGACTCCGCCCCATGCCGCCGCGAGCGAGACGTTGGCCACCCGCACGTTATTCACGAGGGCCTTGTTCGGATAGGCCGACGTACCGCCGCCATAGGCCTGGATGCGCGCCTGCATCGCCCGAGGTGACGTAGCACCGAACCCGTCTCGCATGACCCGGGCCCAGAGTCGGCGGAATACCTCGAACTTCGCCATTTCCTCGAGCGTTCGAGGCTGGATGTTGATGAAGAATGACACCATCTCCCCGTATTCATTCGGCGTCAGGCCGGCATCAAGCGCGATCTCCCCGTGTTGGATTCCGTTGGCAATCCCAAACGCAATCTCTTGAGCGGCAGTCGCCCCGGCCTCACGCAGGTGATATGGCGCAATGCTGATGGCAAATACGTTTCTGAGCCGATGGTCTTTGACATACCGGAGAACGTCCCGCACGATGCGAAGCGAGGCGTCGAGCGGAACGAATTGCGTCCCGCGAGCCACAAACTCCTTCAACATGTCGTTTTGGATCGTCACGCGCATTTGTTCGCTGCGGTATTGCGCCGGATCAAGGCCCTTCGCCTTGGCTTGCTCATCGGCGATCGCCAACATCATCGCCAGCAGCACCGCGGCCATGGAATTGATCGTCATCGAGAGGCTGATGTCCTCCAGCGACACGTCCCTGAGCATGGTCCGCATATCGCCAAGATGCGTGATGGTGACTCCGAGCTTTCCGAGATCATCGCGGGCTTGTTCGTCGTCGGCATCGAACCCGTTCTGCGTCGCTAGGTCGAACGCAATGCTGCCAGCGAATCGTCCAAGCCCGGCCCGCTTGGCGCTGGCGACACCCTCGCGCAGAATCCGATTCGTCTCTTCAGGCAACGCCACACCGCGGTACTTGCGGTTGGCATACATCTGGGTGACATACATCAGCGCATGCAGTCCGATGGTGTATGGAAACTCTCCGGCCCGTTCAGGTTCATTCTGGCCCATTGCCGCCCATAGTCGCCGAAGCCGCAGCGCTTCGAGGCGGCGTTCGTCAGGACCCAGCGCGTTCAAATGATCGAGGCTTGCCGCAAAGGTCTCATATGTGAGCTTAGGATCGAACCGGTTCGCGCGACGATCATAGGCGTCGGTCAGTTGCTTGACCAACGTCCGCCGCAGCGTGCTCTCCGTAGGCGTAGGGGCAACTTCTTGCTCGAGAGACCGCAAGACCTCAACATCTGCACGAGTCGAGCGTGCTCTAAGGGCGCTTAGGGAGCTTGCCCACGCTTGTGATGGGAGCAGCGGACAACTGGAGAATGTGATCGCGTGCGCAAGCACCGCAGAGAGGATGCGACATGCTCGAGAACTATGATGTCCAGGTTGGTTGAACATGTTGGCGGGATATGATAGGAAAACTGCTATAACTTATCAAGAGACAGGAAGTTAAGTTCTGTTATGCAGGACTATGAAGCATTATGCCGAAGGTGAGGAACGGTTCGGTGGCAGGGAGAACTCTTGTGGTTGGTTGGAGATGTGGGCCGACCGAGTGTTGGCGGCGTGGCCCGTGCGCATGACCAAAAGGAAGCGGCCCGACGGGGATGACCCCGCCGGGCCGCGAACTCCCCTGGCTGGACGAATTTCTCAACTGGTGCTGCACTGAACAGACAGGAGTTTCCGCCGCTTATTCCTCGTCCTTAAGCCTATATGCTACACCAACTTCGGCAATAAGATAGCGCGACTGAACCTATGACTCATCTTCAAGCTGAATGGTCGTGTGGCGGATGCCGAACTGGCTCGATAGAAGCGCATCGAGTCGCTTGAGCACCCATTGGCTTTCTTGCATTTTCTCTACAATCACATGCCCACTCATCGCCTCGATGCCTGAGCTGATCGTCCAGATGTGCACATCGTGGACGCGCTTCACGCCTGGGACGGCTTGGAGTGCGCGCATTACCTCCACGACATTGATGTGGGTAGGAGTGCCCTCCAAGAGCACGTTAACCGACTCTGAGATTAAGTTCCAGGACCCCCAGAGAATAACGAGGCAAACCAGCAGGCTGGCGATGGGGTCGGCCACCTGCCACCCTGTGGCCCAGATCACTGCGGCAGCCCCAATGACGCTCACAGAGCCGATCGCGTCCGCCAGCACGTGCAGGTAGGCGCTGCGCAGGTTCAAACTTTCGTTCTGTGATGGCCGTAGCACCCAGGAACATATCAGGTTCGCCATCAGACCGATCGAGGCCATCACGAACATCATGGGCGCGAGCACGAGGGGTGGGTGTAGAAACCGCTGAATAGCCTCATAGACAATCCACACCACGACAAGCCAGAGAGTTAGGCCGTTGACGAAGGCCGCCAGGATTTCCATCCGGTAGAAGCCATACGTCTTCTTCCGCGTAGCGGGACGACTTGCAATCCAGGCCGCGCCCAAGCTCATGGCCAGCGCTGCCGTGTCGGTCGCCATGTGACCTGCATCGGCCAACAACGCCAGACTGTGCGACAGGATACCCGCGACAATTTCCAGCACCATCACCGTGGCAGTAATGCCGAGCGCCACGACGAGCGGACGGAGCTTTCGAGGAATCTCGGGTCTGTGTGGGTGAGTGGACATCTGTCTGGACTAAATCGCTTTATCTCCCCGGTCGCCTGTGCGAATGCTGATGGCCTGCCCAACACTGGAGACGAAAATCTTACCGTCTCCCCGGCGGCCAGTATGGGCCGTCCGTTGAATGACGTTCACAAGGCGCTCAGAATCTTCGTCCTGGCAGACGATCTCAATCTTCACCTTCGGCGTAAACTCCACAACCGCATCCCCAACATGGTGTGGGTAACTTTCATCCTTTTCCCGGCCGAACCCTTTGAGTTCCGACACACTCATTCCATGAATATGGACCTCGCGCAGCGCATCAGTCACTCTCTGCAGCATGAAGGGCTGGATGTAGGCTTTGATTTCCTTCATCAGAACTCCACCTCCTCCTTTTCAAACCACCGATAGATGGCTGGCAGCACGATTAGTGTCAGCAGCGTGGACGTGATCAGTCCTCCGATCACTACGGTGGCAAGCGGCCGTTGCACTTCCGCCCCTTCGCCATGAGCCAGGGCCATGGGCACAAACCCTAGGCTGGCTACGAGCGCCGTCATCAAGACCGGTCGAAGTCTGGTCATCGCCCCTCCATAGACCGCGTCGTGAATGGACTTTCCTTCCCGGCGGAGCTGGGAGATATACGTGACCAACACGAGTCCATTAAGGACTGCCACACCGAAGAGTGCGATGAAGCCAACCCCTGCGGAGATACTGAAGGGCATCCGGCGCAGCAAGAGCGCGAGAATGCCGCCCGTAGCAGCCATAGGCACGTTCGCAAAGATCAGCAGGGCCGGACGGGCCGAGCCGAACATCGAGTAGAGCAAGACGAAGATGAGCAGAAGCGCAACCGGAACCACAACCCCCAGCCGAGCTGAGGCGCGTTGCAGGTTTTCGAACTGCCCACCCCACTCCACCACATACCCCGCCGGAAGCTCTACTTCCTGGGCCACGACGCGCTGCGCGTCGGTCACAAAGCCCCCCAGATCACGCCCTCGCACGTTGCACTCAACCGTAATGCGCCGCTGAATCGCCTCCCGGCTAATCTGCGCGGGGCCCTCTTCAATCTGCAACTTCGCAAGCTGTCCGAGCGGAATGAGCCGGCCCTCCGGATCAGCGACCGGCAAGCGCTTCAGCTCATCTAACTGGTTACGCGCCTCCTCGATGAACCGCACTTGCAATGCAAAGCGCTTCTGGCCTTCAAAAATCTCTCCGACGACCTTGCCGCCGAGCGCCTCAACGGCTGCCAACACGTCGGCCGCATTAATCCGGTAACGGGCCATTGCCGGCCGGTCGACTAACACCTGGACGACCGGCAACCCAGTCACCTGTTCAGCCTTCACATCTTGCGCCCCCCGAACCTTGGAAACGGCCCCGACGATCTTCTCCGCGACTTGTTTGAGTGTCTGGAGGTCCTCGCCATAGACCTTAATGCCAATGTCCGACCGAACCCCGGCGATCAGCTCGCTCATGCGCAGCTCAATGGGCTGGGAGTAGCTGAATTTCGTGCCGGGGACTTGCTCGTTCAGTGCAGCATCCATCTTTTCAATGAGCTGCTCTTTCGTCTTGGCGCTCTTCCATTCGTGTCTGGGCTTGAGCATGACAAAGATGTCGCTAATCTCAATGCCCATCGGATCGGTCGCAATCTCCGGCCGACCAGTCTTCGAGATGACCGTCTCGACTTCAGGAAAGGTCTTTAGGGTCCGCTCGATGAGTGTCGTATTCTGGATGGAGGTGCTCAGGGACACGCTGGGCAACCGCCAGGCCTGAAGCGCGAGAGCACCCTCATCTAGCTTGGGGATGAACTCCGAGCCTAGGAAGGGGACAACCAGAAGGCTCACAAGAAACAACCCGAGGGTGCCTGCCGCCACAGGCTTAGGATGCTCCAGCGCCCAGCCAAGTTGCTTCGCATAGCGAGGCCGAATCCACTGCAAGAGCTTCGTTTCCTCTTCCTTGATCGGCCCAGCGAGAAAAAGTGACGCCAGCACTGGCATGAGGGTAAAAGCCACGAGGAGCGACCCTCCAAGCGCGAAAAGCACCGTCAGCGCCATAGGCCGGAACATTTTCCCTTCGATGCCTTGCAGTGTCAGGATCGGCAGGTACACGATCATGATAATTCCTACGCCGAAAATCACCGGCCGAGCGACCTCCTTAGCCGCATGGCGGATTACGGCCAACCGATCCTTCGTATGCTTCGCCTGCTCGGCCAGATGGCGCATGATGTTCTCAATGATGACCACCGCGCCGTCCACGATAAGTCCAAAGTCGATAGCTCCTAAGCTCATGAGGTTGCCGGACAGACCCGCCCAGAGCATCCCAATAAAGGCAATGAGCATACAGAGCGGGATCGCCGACGCCACAATCAACCCGCCACGAAGGTTGCCCAAGAGCACCAGCAGCACGAGGATGACCAGCGCTCCACCTTCGCTGAGATTCTTGATAACCGTGTGGATCGTCTTGCGGACCAATTCGGTTCGATCATAAAACGTGTCGATGGAAACGCCTTTGGGCAATGTCGGTTTGATCTGCTCAATCTTGGCTTTCACCCTATCGACGACGACGCGAGAGTTTTCCCCCAACAGCATCATGACAATGCCGGTTACTGCCTCACCGCGTCCATCGCGGGTGACCGCGCCCTGGCGCACCATTGGCGCGAATGCCACTCTGCCGAGGTCCCGAATGTAGACGGGCCGTCCGCCTTCCCGTACCTCGACGACGATGTTGCCGATGTCCTCAAGTGACTGGATCAGCCCAACACCACGAATGATGTACTGCTCTTGGTTGTGCTCGATATACCCGCCGCCAGCATTGGCGTTGTTGGTCTCTAAAGCCTCGAAAACACGGTTGAGTGGAATCTTGTGCTGGACGAGTTGCTGAGGGTCCACCTGCACTTCGTAGGTTTTCAGCTCCCCGCCGAACGTATTGACTTCCACCACCCCAGGAACCGTCTTGAGCTGGAACGCGATGAACCAGTCCAAGATGGTGCGTAACTCCATCGGTGAGTAGCCTTCCCCACGTACCTCGAACTGGTAGATTTCCCCAAGTCCACTGGAGATGGGTCCCATCTCCGGATCACCGAATCCCTCAGGAATCTCCTCTCGGGCGGCTTGGAGCCGTTCATTGACTAGTTGGCGCACATGGTAGATGTCCGTTCCGTCTTTGAAAACAATGGTGACGGCGGAGAGGCCAAATTTGGAGACGGAGCGAATTTCCTCGATGCCCGGCAAGCCACTCATGGCGGTTTCTACCGGAAAGGAGACGAATTGCTCAACTTCGACCGGCCCCAGGGCTGGGGCGTTAGTGAGCACCTGGACCTGGACATTGGTGATGTCCGGAACCGCATCGATGGGCAAGCGCCGCATGGCGAGGATGCCGCCTCCGGCGATCAGCGCCGTCCCTAGCAAGACGATGAAGCGATTCTTGAGCGAAAACTCGATAAGTCGGTCACCCATCAGTGGGCGTGCCCCTCTTCCAATGTTCCCTTGAGCAGCTCTGCCTTCAGGTGGAAGCTGCCGACCGCGACGACCGACTCCCCGGCCTTTAGGCCAGCGAGAATTTCAACCTGCCGTCGGGTTTCCGTGCCGATCCGTACATCCCGTGCCTCAAAGGTCTCTGGACCTGTTTGAACAAAGACGACATACTCGTCTTCAAGCCTCTGAACGGCGTCATGAGGCACAACCAAGGCTTCTCCGGCCGTCGGAATATACAGCGTCCCGGTCACAAACATCCCTAACTTCAGGGCGTAGTCGTGATTTTCGACCTCAGCTCGAAGCTTGATGGTTCGCGTATGTTGATCGACCTGAGGGGACACAAAAACGATCTTGGCCGGAAATACGCGGTCCGGGTAGGCCACGGACCGCACCTCTAGCCGCTGGCCCACCTGGACCAACGCGACATCCTGTTCATACACGTCGAACGTGGCCCAGACTTGGCTAAGGTCTGCAATGGTCATGAGCGAGGTTAACCGATCTACCGACGCCCCAGCACTAGCATGAAGGCCTAGCACCAGGCCACGACGCGGTGCCGTGACCAGAACGGGAGTCTGACTGGCATTCGACACCACAATCGCCACTGGAGCCTGCGCTTCCACGTGTTGACCGATGGCAACTAGCAGTTCCTTCAGAGTGCCGGATTCTGGGGCATTCACATGGGCGATCCGCTCCGTATCCTGGGCAATCTGACCAGTCAGTTCCAAGGTCTGCTCCAAGAGTTTGGTCTCAGCCGAAACGACCGTGATCCCAAGCGCTTGCTGGGTAGCTTGAGCCAAATGCAGCGCATCTCCGTGATCCTCGCCCCCATGCTCATCTTCTTCGTGTTCACGCTCGGAGGATTCGCCAGCAGGCGCTTTACGACTGCAACCAGCAACGCTGAAGGCCAGACATAGTGATAGGGAGGCTGTAATCGCCCATAGTGGCAGCGTCCTCATCGGATGGCCTCCTTGCGTTCAGGTTCTAGCGTACTGGCGACGGCTTGATTCAGCCGGGCCAGTTGAGTGCGATAGGTTCCCAGCGCTTCCACGTAGGCGACTTTCGTTTCACGGACCGTGGCGAGATGTTCCAAATAGGTGAGAAAGTTAATGTCGCCCTCGCGATACTGTTGGCTAGCGAGCCGCATCAGCTCATTCGCTTGTTCGACCCCGGTTCTCCAGACTGTTGCCTGGCGCTGGGCGAGCTGGGCCTCCGCAACGGCGCTGACCACCTCGCGACCAACCTCACGCTGGAGGGCCTCATATTCGATTTCGCGCTTGGCCAGCTCGGCCCGTTCCTCACGAATGGCCCCCCGGTTCTGGTTCCAGAATGGAATGGGCCAGCGCACCGCAAGGCCCAGCACCTTCTCTGTCCCGGCCTCGCCAAGCTCACGGGTTCCGATCACGCTCACGGTCGGGTTGTCCAGAATGTTGCTCATGGCCAACTGCCAGCGTTTACGCTGGGCACGGATTTCCGCCTCCCGCGCCTTGAGGTCCTGACGTTGCTGGAGTGCTTGGGTCAGGAGCCGGTCCTCATCAAGGTCCTGCGGGTCATACGTAAACTGATCCACCAGGGTGAGAGGCTCTTGTGCCGCCTTCCCCAAGAGCAGGTTGAGGGCTGCCGTATCGAGCGTAATTTGCTTTTCGGCATCGAGGACGGCGTTTTCGGCTTTGGCCGACTCAATCTGCGCCCGTAGTAACTCGTTTCTTAGCACCTCGCCAGCGTTGTAGCGGAGCTGGACTTGATCGAACAGGCCGCGAGTGAGCGTAAGGACCTCGCGCGCTACCCCAATGCGCTGCGTGGAGCGGAGAAGGTTGTTGTAGGCTTCGGTGACCTCGAAAGCGACTTCGCTCCAGACACGCTGGAGTAGGTGTTGACGCGACTGGTAATCGGCCTTGGCGGCCTTGCCGCGTAGCCAGAACTTGCCAGTAAGATCAACCTCCTGGCTGAGAGCGATAGAGTCATCGCCTACGGTGGAGCCGCCTTGTAGCGCTTCTGACAGCTCTGTGGCGCTGACTTCCAACTCGGGATTTGGTAGAGCGCGGTCCTGAATCCACCGGCCTTTCGCCGCCTCCACATCCTGACGCGCTTGTAGCAGTTGTGGATTCTGTCTCCACGCCACCTCCAGGGCCTCCTGAAGAGATAGGCCTGGTCCTTCCTCACTCCAGACCGGAGGAGCTAGGAGACACACGCTTAGAGCTGTAAACAGCATTAGACGCATGGACACCTAACCTGTTGACACAATACAAGAGTGAAATTGAAACACGAAGAAACAAAGGGAACTACGGAATTACAGCGAGGACTTACGCGAGGCGCTTAGGGGGTGGATCAGGTAGGCGAACAACGGTCTGCTCATGCAGGAGCGAGGTGTTCGTGACTGGCCGGCAGTGGGTATCGACGGCCGGGATTGGACTCACATTGGCACGTGAAACCGGCGCTCCGGTGTGATGAGTCGTGCAGCACGTGACACAGTGATGGCTTTCCTGGCGATGATTCGGCCCCTCGGTTTCGGCCGCAGAGGCGACTATGCCGCCCAGCACCAAGAATGCCACGAGTACAGATAGGATTCGGCACTTCCGATTGAAGCGCATGAGGTAGACCGTACCATAGCGGGACGGTTTCTTCAAGGTAGAGGACCAAGAGATGGAAACCTTTTGGTGGCGGTTTCAAGTTCCTAACGCAACAGGCAGGTTATAAAACGCCTCGCTGGGGGTACGCCAGTTCAGCACCTTGCGCGGGCGACCGTTCATGAGGGTCTGGACATGCTTGATCTGACGACGCGAGACCATCGAGAAGTCGGTGCGCTTCGGGAAGAACTGTCGGAGCAGGCCATTGGTGTTCTCGTTCGTCCCGCGCTCCCAGGGGCTCTGCGGATGCGCGAAGTAGACCTGAATGCCCGTCGTCTCGGTGAAGAGCCGGTGTTCGGCCATCTCCTTGCCTCGGTCGTAGGTCAGCGACCGGCGCATCTGCTGCGGCAGCGTGCGCATTTCGCGGGCGAACGCGCGGCGCACGCTCGGGGCGTCCTTCGCCGTGAGCGGGACGAGGATCGTCGTGCGGGTCGTGCGCTCGACCAGCGTCCCCAACGCCGAGGCCGAGCGTCGGCCCATGAGCAGATCGCCTTCCCAGTGACCGGGAATCGTCCGCTCCGCGACTTCGGCGGGTCGCTCCTCGATGCTGATCATGTCGGGCAGCTGCCCCCGGCGGTCGTGCGCGCGGCTGGCGCGGTGCGCCCGACGCCGCTTGTGCCGGTGGCGCAGGGTGGCGAGCAGCTCCCGCCGCAGCTGGCCGCGGGGCAGCACGTACAGGTACGTGTAGATGGCTTCGTGCGAGATGCGCATGATGGGATCATCAGGATACTCCGCCTCCAGCCGGGTCGCAATCTGCTCCGGCGACCAACGCTGGGCCAGCCCCGCGATCACGTAGGTCCGCAAGCGCTGGTTGATGACCAACGTCCGGGGGCGCCATCGACGCTGTCCGAGGCGGACCGCCAGCCGCTGCGCGGGCCAGGCGCGGTAGTGGTGGCGCCGATACCGCAAGCGGACGTGCCCCGTCCGGGCGAGTTCGCGCGAGATCGTGCTGGGCGCCCGGCCGAGTTGTCGGGCAATGGCGCGCCCACTGGCCCCCGCGGCCAACTGCCGACTGATCTCCTCGCGCTCGGCACCGCTCAATCGTGTGTAACATCGCATCGTGCGCAACTCCTTTCTCCTGGGTGCTCCCAGGATACAGGTGTTGCGCTAGAAACTTGAACTCAGGGTCCAAAAATTGATCGGCAAGGCTAGGTTTCGCTCGTCGAGCCGCAACTCCTCTGGCTGTACACGTGATTTATCTCACTGAACCAACCTCCACCGATTTCTCGCTTTCTGCTCAGCGAGTTTCCCGTAACTTATCAACCGCTTCTAGCATCTGATCCCTATAGGTCGGATTCACGGACATCTCGTTTCCGCTATAGTTATCTTGTTTCCACTTAACTAAGTCGGCATTTATTAGATCGCCGCGCAGTTCAGCAAAAATGTTGCCCACCTTTACCAATCCGTGTCGCTCTTCCATTGCTCTTTTGACTCGATGTTCTTTGACGTCGATTCCGCCTTCCTCGACGAGCGCCATGATAGCTATGCGGCTCTCAGGTCTAAGCGCATCCCAACTCTGCTGAAAAATACGATTGGAGACTTGATAAGGACCGTCGGGGAATCCTCCAGCTGCAAGCCATTTCGCTACCCTTGCGATAGTCTCATCTTTCGTACCTAACGTGACCGGATTTGTTATTAGGCCCGTCATTGCCCCCTCAAGCTTAACCTCAGATGCCATGAAAGTCAGAAGTGGTGTTTTTGCTCTTTGGCTGAATTGCCGAAATGCGAGAATTGCAATTTCCTGATTGATCCACACCGACGACCTTACACCCCACAGGGTCTCAGAAGGCCATTGCACCCGGCCTCGTGGATGCAAGACAGCTATCATCCCTGAGCAGTTTTTTAGAGCCTCAAAAAGCTTAACCGTGAGCGCGTCTAAGCTGTGTATCTGGTCCGCATAAAATGCCTTGAAGCCTGGTGTCGCATCTATTGTCGAGCAAATTGCTTCGGCTAAGTCTTTCTCATGGGCTGTTTGTTGCCCACAACTGACAAAGATTAGTCTGCTCATTAGTTCATAACTCTCGAACTTTCATGCAGTTAACAACCGTGCCTTCTCAGCAACTGGAATGTGTTTCGATGGTGGGCTTTCTAGGCTATAGTATGCTAGATGATGCAAGAGAATATGCAAAGTAAAGAGTTTGTAGATGCCAAGAGTGCCGTTCGCCGCTGAAAGTGATCGAAAAGTAAGTCCGTTTGATGCCCAGCAAAAGTACGCTTGGGTTTTGGAAGCGCTCCTCGTAGCCACTGAAAGCATCCCCGAAACTCTTAATCCAGCCATTTTCACGCTGCCAAGAACCGCGAGTAATCGGCTCGATAAGTTGTACCGACATGAAATCATCCATCTGTTGACCAAGATAGGGGCGGAAAACAATGCCATCTTTCAAATCGACAAAACCGGCCAGTCTTTGCCGGTAAGGGTGGGCACAATACGTGACACGCCAGTTTATAGATGGAACCCGCCTGACAAGACACCGATCAGGTTGATACTTTCCCCGAAGTTTAAGAATTGGCGAGCTGCTCACATCCATAGGACAAGGCAGGAGTTTTCTAATCTACTCCCCATTAATCAGGAGAGAGTCCGCAAAACCGTACTCGCAATTGACGAGAAGTTCCAGCTTAATTCATCACCGGTCGTCAAGATTGACTGGGTCCCATCCAGTTCCACGAGAGATTGGGACTCCAGGACTCTTTCGCTTGATTTCTTGCAGAGCAAAGGCGCGGTCAATAGATATACACCACATTACCTGAGTTTCGGAGGCGGCTTCATTGAAGTTGAAATAGATGTCGCGCACTTCCTAGAGTTTAAGGAGAAGCTAGGGCATCTGCCCGAAAGCGATCCTTCTGAAATTGCTCAGCAGTCGCCCCTTTCGGATAAGGAACAGGCGGCACCAAAGCCATTTGCACATCTAAAGTGGGAAGACATTTCGATCCAATTCATTGATGGGAATAACGTTAGGATTGCTGCAAGAGGTAGGAAGATTACGGCCCATTATAAGGAAATGGGGTTTGAGGATGGAAGAACCCATAACCCTGATAGCCAGTGGGAGTTACTAAGATTATTGGCCACATCGGATGGGGAGCTTTCGTGGGGTAATCCCAAAGCGAATAGCACGGTGAAGAAGAAAAAGCAACTCCTTTCCCGGACTCTTCGAGAGTACTTCGCAATCGAGGGTGACCCGTTCTACCCCTTCAAGGACGGGCAGGCTTACCGGATTAAGATCACTCTCCTACCAGAGCCTTCCTAAGGCGTTTCCAGCAAACTTTTACCCTGTCTCGGTGACTTTTCACCGGCTCCGGTGAAGTTTCACCAGATTTTTGGCCCTATTTTCCCCTCTCAGTTTTCCAAAATGCCCTCCTCGGTTACTCCATTTGGTGATTTTTCGCCATGTTATATGGCAGTCAATAATGGCGAAGCATACCAAGCAATTGCTTAAAGAGACTATACGGCTGATCCAGCTGCATCAACCGACACCTCTATCCGAGGAGTCGGCGGGAGAGATCCTTGATAACCTTACGGCCTTGCTTCTGTATCTCCGCCAGCTTGAGCAGAAATATGGTCAAAAGGACGCTTAACCCTCGCCTGATCAAGGCTCGGCGTTCCTACACCCTCGCCGAGGTAGCCAGGCTATATGGGTTGCATCTTGGGACCGTGCAGCGCTGGCGGAAGGAAGGGCTACAGCTGGTAGATGAGGATTCCCGGCCTTTTCTCGTTCTTGGGCTTGCTGTCCGGCACTTCTTGGAAGAACGCCGGCGCAAGCGCCGCCATCGCCTTGAGGATGGAGAGTTCTTCTGCCCTCGGTGCCGGCTCCCCAGACGCAGTGCGCCAGGGGCGCTTTGCACAGAAATGACGGAGAAGCGGCTTGGCAGGGTGTGGCACTTGGTGGTGCTTCGAGGCCGCTGTGAGGTGTGCAGCGCCCCGCTCTGGCGCTATTCGTCAGACAGACAACTACGAGTTTTTCAGGCAGCTGGCCTGGCGCTAGCGACAGTAGGAGCATTACCGAGGGGTAATGCAGGCTCTGCCGTTAGTGCTTACATGGAGGGTGGTGGAGATGGCCCAGGTGAACCCAAAGAACGAGCGGCTTAAGCGACAATTCTTTGGGTTCCTAAAGGAGGCGGAAGGTCGAGCCGAAGCCACAATTAACGCGGTGGACAAGGCTATTTGCCTCTACGAAGAGTTCTCAGGCTATGAGAGCTTCGCGCTGACTTCCGAGAAAGCTTCTCAGTTCAAAGCCTGGCTCCGCCGGCGCACCCATCGCGGCAAGCCGCTATCCCTGGCGACCTACCACGCTTACCTGAGGCATCTCCGCCGATTCTTCATTTGGCTCTCCGCACAACCAGGTTACAAGAGCCGGATTACTTCAAACGCCGTAGCATACTTGA
>Ga0247727_10012903_pt1 | contig 14210 bp, 5 predicted proteins | sample WisWelCaveWW1625_FD_202498 | JGI IMG/M metagenome (GOLD analysis project Ga0247727, IMG submission 202498) | Biofilm microbial communities from Wishing Well Cave, Virginia, United States - WW16-25 | ecosystem: Environmental > Aquatic > Deep subsurface > Groundwater > Cave microbial mat | place... | reverse complement strand
CCGCCATGTCCGCCGTCCTCGATGTCCGCGACAACGCCTACCCGGCCGCTTTCGCAAGGGCCGCGGCATGATCTACCGAGCAACATCTCCGCAAAACGGTGAGAAGTGATCACGGAAGAGCCTAACGCAATAAGTTGCGCTATTGGGGTGGCACGGTCCGTGGTCCTCCGGGCGCCATGCATCCGTCGCGGACCACTGTCAGCGAACCTGGACGACCCCTGCCACAGGGAATACCCCTCGCCCTCGATCAGCTTGCCTGCTCGCACTGAACCTCCCATGCGCCCGTTCCCGGAGCGGCGCCGCTGGCGGCTGGGCGTGATTTCTGCCAAGATGACCCGGCTGCGTGGAGCGTCGAATGAGTGATGACAGCCCGCGCCTCTTCCGGGCAGGTGATTCGCTGGCGGACACCTGCCGCGTCTGCAAGACGAGTCGGCTTCACCGCGTGATCGTCGCGGATCCGTCCGGGCGGGCGCTGCGGGTCATCTGCGGGTATTGCGGCAGCCAGCACAACTACCGGGGCGGCGAGAGCGCCGAGCCCGCGGCGCGACCAAGGCGCCCCGAGCTCCCGGAGGAGCACCCGGCCGTCCTGGTGGCCGAACAGGAACGGAGGTACCCCGTGTCACACGTCAATCCAACCGAGGGAACCGCGCTCGAACTGGAGCTGATGCTGCGCCGGATCATCCGCGAAGAAACGGGGCTCACCCCCGTGCCGACTGCCGAGAAATGGCGCGGCGGAGAGATGGTGCTGCGCCCGGGCAGGCACGATCTGAAGGAGAAGAGCTGGCCGATCGAGACGTTCTTCCACAAGGTGGTCATGCTCAGGAACCGGCTGCGCGTGCTCGAGCAGCAGATCAACGGAATGAGCATTCCGGAAGACCTCAAGGTCAAGCTGCAGGGCTACATCACCGGATGCTACGGCTCCCTGACCAGCTTCAACATCCTGTTCGCCGACGAGGAAGACCGCTTTCAGGGAAGCTCGGACGAGAGCTGACGGCGCGGCCCCTCGCTCGCCTACGGGCAGGCGAGCAGGACGCGCTCGACGCCGGACCCGCCGCGTCCCCAGGAGCCGATACCGCAGAGGTTGTCGCCCCGGACGAGGTAGTAGAAGCCGGTCTCCACGGCGGGGATCTCGGGATCGTCGGACGCCAGCAAGGCCGCATTATTCAGGAAGCAAACGGCGCCGGCGAACTCGTCGCCGGGTGGCTGTTCGCCGTGCAGGTCGGCGAGCGGGCCGCGCGCCACGTCGTAGGTCGTGGCCGGCCCCGCCGCCGCGGCCAGGGACGTCCAGCCGAGCGTGTCGTCGTCGAGGAACTCGACCGTGACCGGGCTCTCGCCCGGCGCTGCCCAGAGGGCCGGGTCGAGCGGGCGGCAGTCGCTGAAGTCGGCAAAGGTGTCGTTGTCGTCGTCGGGGTCGCAGGCGTCGCCCTGAGTGTCGCCGTCGAAGTCCTCCTGGCCGGGGTTGGCAGCGAGCGGGCAGTTGTCGAAGGTGTCGGCGATGCCGTCGGTATCGGTGTCGAGACGGTAGACGATCCGGACGACGCCGCCCTGGTTGGCGGCGGGGTCGACGCCGTACCACGAGAGCGTCGTGTCGGTGGTGATCGCGATGCCTCCCACTTCGTCGCGCCCGAAGTAGCTCTCCTGGCCGCCGGGGACGGGGTCGCTGCCGTCGAGGGTGTAATAGATCACCGCCGGCTCGTCGGAGGTCAGGGTCACGGTCAGCAGACCGGTGAACAGCGGCCCGGCCGGCGCGGCGGTGACCATCGGCGTCGCGACGTCCGGGGCGAGGAACGTGGCGGCGCCCGCCTCCAGCGCCGCGAGGATGTCGGGGTCGCCAGCGGCGCGGTCGATCCGGTAGACCAATTCCGCAAGGCGCGTGTCGAGGGTCGCGAGGAGCGCCGGGTTGCCGTTCGCCTCGTCGAGGGCGGCCGCCAGGACGGCGATCCCGAGCCTGAGGTTCGGCACCGCGGCCGTCCGGCCGCGGGCGGCGAGGGCGCGCGCCTCGGCGACCGCGCGCGCCGCCTGGTCCGCCCCGGCGGCGATGTCGGCGAGGGCGGCGGCATCCCCCGCCCGGGCTCCGACAAGATCGGCGACGAGACCACGATACAGCGCCCCACCGCCGGACGCGTCGCCCGACTCGTACACCCCCACCTCGCCTCGCGCGGCGACCCGCCCGTAGATTGCCGCTGTCGCCCCGGCGGCGGCGAGGACATCGGCGACGAGCCCCGGAAGATCGGCCGGCAGGACCTCGAGACCCGGGGCGCGCAATGAACCCGGCAGCATCCCGGTGCTCGGCGCGCGCAACGTGCCCGGCAGCGCCTCGGTCTGCGTCCCGCGCAGCGGCGCCGGCAGGGCGTCGATCGCCGCCGCCAGCTCGGGGTCGAGCGCCAGACCGTCGAGTACGTCGGTGAGCGCGTCGTCGGCGCTGCCGAAGTAGAGCGGTGGGTCGGCACCCGGCGGGCACCCGGCGCACAGGATGGCGCGGTAGACGTCCTCGGAGAAGGCGACCCACGCGGCGTACGTCGGGTTCAGGGGGTCCTCGGCCGCCTCGAGGAGCGTCGCGCCGAGCAGGCCCACATCGGTGCCGTTGTGCAGGACATCCTCCTGCCGGCCGGTCAGGCCGCTCCCTGGCCGTCCCAGCGACAGGGCGTAGCGCATGTAGATGCCGTCCGGCACCAGCGGACCCATGCCGTCCGGGTCGAAGTCGTGGTCCTCCGCCCCGGGGAAGTTGCCGAGGGGTGGGCGATCGACGTCGGCGATCGGCAGGCCGGTGTAGTCGAGCGCCAGCGCCGGGAGGAGCGATTCCGCCTCGTGCTCGAGCACTTGCAGCATCGCGGTCGAGCCGGCGTCGAGCGCGAGGCCGCCGACCGGCACGTCGTACTCGAGGGCCGCGGTGTAGGCCGCGAACCAGTCGTTGGCGGTCCAGGGCGGGTCGGGCGGGAAGTCGGCGTCGGTCAGGACGCGGTTCGGAAGCGCCCCCGACCAGACGTGCTGCGCCACGAAGCGCTGCGTCCCGGCCTGCGGCTCGCCGGCGTCGGCGGCGATCAGGATGACGTCGTCGTCGCCGCGCGTCGGCGCGCCGGCGAAGGCGCCGGCGGCATCGGTCTCGGGGAGGGCCGGCGGGACGATGAGGTCCGATCCCCCCGGCGCTACGCCGCCGACATCCGAGCCGGCCGGCGGTACGCCGGCGTCGGGACGCGCCACCGCGCCCGAGAAGCGCACCTGGCGCATGTCGGCGTCCGGCGCCGGGACCGCGTCGCCGCAGGCAGGGTCGCTGCCGAGCCGCAACTCGTCGAAATCGCTCCAGCCGTCGCGATCGCAGTCGATACCGGCGTCGGCGACGAGCGGGTCGAAGCAGTGATCCGGCAGCGCGACGCCGCCGCACGCCGGGCCGGGACGGCAGCCGACAACACACCGCCCCGCTTCCCACAGATCGATGAGGCCGTCACCGTCGCTGTCGGCCCACTTGTCGAGGGCCACATGGTAGGTCTCGCGACCGATGGCGCTCGGCGCCTTCCCCGCCTCGGTCGCCTGGAACGACAGCGTGACGGTCCCGGCGCACAGGCCGGTGGCGCCGTTGCACGGCATGACGACGATCGGCCGCGCCGGATCGAAGGCCGGGGAGGCGACGTTCGGGTCGCTCCCATCGAGGGTGTAGCGGATGGTCGCCGCGCCGGAGTTCGACCGCAGCGCCACCGCCACCGGCGCCGTGTAGATCGTGCCGGCGCCCCCCTTCGGCACGGCCTCGGCGCGCAGGTCGACGGCGGCGGGGTCGGGGTCGGCGATGAGCAGCACGCCGGAGGCGCCGGGCACCGTCGAGTTGCTGGTCACGGCGAACGGCTGCCCCGGAAGCGGGCCGACGCGCAGGTCGACCGCGGCGGGCATCGGCAGCACCTCGGGAGGCGCGGGCAACACATCGTTGCGTGGCAGGTCCTCGACGAAGAGGGCGCCGTTCCAGTGGTACTGGTGGACGGTCAGGACCGCGGCCGGGTCGATCCCCTCGAAGATCTCGAGGTGGGTCACGGGGCCGACCTTGAACAGTTGGAGGAAGTGGATCTCCGTCCCCGGCACCCCGACCGGCGCCGTCTGGCGCATCGTGAACATCCCCAGGGCCGGGTCGTAGAGCAGCGCCGTGAAGTGGCTGCGCCGCGGCCCCGCCATCGGCGCCGTCTCGAAGCCGACGACGATGACCGGGTTCCTGACCCCGGGGATGTCGGCCTGGTCGAGGGCCCAGAAACGCCCGGACCAGTCGGCGTAGAGGCCGCTGCCGGCGTCGAGCGGCGAGTACGAGTCGGTCCTGACGATGTCGATGCCGGCCGGATCGAGGAGGTGGACTTGCAGCGTCGCGTGCGGCACGGCGGGCGCCGGGGATGACGCGGCGAGCGCGGCCACCAACCCGATCAGCGCGAGACCGGCGCGACGCCGTGCGGTGCTCATGGAACCACCACCTGCGCCGGGACGCCCGCCTTGTAGATCTCCCCATCGGACCGCTGCATCTCGTACGTCGCCGGCGGACCCCAGAAGCGCTCGACCGTGTATCTGTACGTCGTCCCGGGCGAGACGGCGAAGTCCTGCCAGCAGACCGGGTGCGCGAGCCCGCCCATGCAGGTGCAGGTGCTCGGGCTGTACAGTCGAATGTTGAGCAGCGGGCTGCGCTGCTGGTAAGAGTCGGGACGGCCGGCCTCGACCGGCGTCCGGAAGACGGCGGCGTAGGGCGCGAAGTCGTTCATCCGGTTGCAGAACGACCCGGGACAGTCGGTGTCGGCGTCGCACCTCTGCCCGCCGAGGTTGCAGCGCCCCTCGGGGGAGTCCCAGCAAAGGTCGACGTGGTCGGTCTGGCCCGGCGGCGCGTCCACGAAGACCGCCGCGAGCGCGAAGGTCGCGGGATCGGGGCGCTCCGGCCAGGCCGGCCGGAAGCCCGGCAACGCATCGGCCGCGGGTGCGGTGGCCGGCGCGCTCACGAGGCCGGCGATGTCGACCGACGACACCTCGGCGACTTCGCCCGGTCCGGGCGCGGTCACGACCGTTTCGAGGAAGCCTCCCGGCACGCCGAGCCCGCCGAGATTCGGCAGGTCGGCCAGGCAGAGGGTGTTGTCGCGGATGACGATGCTGTAGGGCGACTGTCCGCTCCCGTCGACGTCGCGCGGCAGGCGCGGCGGATCGACGCTGGTTTCGGCGTACAGGTTCCCCGCCGGCAGGTGATGGAACGTCCCGGCCGTGGCGTCGTCCCGCGGGCCGACGCGCACGACGAAACCGGCGAGCGCCGCGGCGCCCGGCGCGTGCCAGCGGATGCGAACGTTGCCCCCCGCCTCGGCGGTGGCGCGCACGACCGTCGGACGGACCGGCGGCAGGTCGCCGCGCAGGTAGGCCGGCATCGGACTGTTACCGAGAGGCGTCCGCGGCTCCAGCGCCGGCCCGACGTTGGCGTCGCGGTCGAGGGCTCGCAACCGATACTCGAGCTTCTGCGACACGCGCGCGCGGAAGGCGGTCTCGCGAAGTCGCCAGCCGCCGTCAGTGGCGACGAACTCCGCCTCCTCGACCGGCCGGAAGTCGGTCCCCTTGGCGCCGCGATAGAGACGCACGGTCCAGGTGTCGGCGGCGTTCGTCCCGCCGGGCGGAACGTCGTAGCCCCAGTCGTCCCCCGGCAGCGGCCATAGCCCCGAGGCGCCGCCGGCGTCGCACCACGCGTTCGGCGGGCACGAGGTGCAACCGCAGTCGCGGAAGCAGTTCGGGTTCTGGGTGGTGTTGCAGTAAGGCTGCACCACCAGGATGCTCGGCGGCGTCGTGTCGTAGATGACGGCGCGTGCCGGCCCCGAGTGCGGGCCCTCGTTCGCGGGTCGGCCGCAGAGAGCCGTGTCGGCGGCCGTCACGGTGTACCAGTAGATCCGGCCCACGTGCGCCGACGGACCGTCGGCGGTGGTGTCGATCCACGAGGTCGTCCCCGCCGGCAGGGCCGTCGCCACGCGGTCGGCCGGGTTGGGCGGTAGGAGCAGGCGATCGAAGTCGGTGAAGCGATAGACGTTGTAGGCCGCGGTGTCGTCCACGTACGGCGCGCCGCCGTCCACGGTCGGCGGGTCGCTCGCGTTCGCCGTCCAGGACACCTCGACCTGAGGCCCGGGCGCGACGACCTTGGTGGCGACGCCGCGCACCTGCCGCGGCTTCGCGAGGTCGGGGGGGCAGGCGACGACCGGCGCGCTCATCTCTCCCTCCTGGCGCAGGAGGTCGCGGGCCACGAGCCAGTAGCAGTACTCGGTGCCTCGCATGATCGACGGCACTCCGGGCTCGGTGTTGTCGTCGATGAAGAAGAAGTCCGGCAGATCGGTGTCCGCCGCCGGGACCGGCACGACCGGAAGGCTGTTGACGCGCACCGCCCCGGGCCCCGGCGTGGCCGGGCAGGCGCCGCCACCCTTGACCTGGCGGTGGACGTTGAACCCGAACCCGGTCGGCCGGGTCTCGCGGTCCTTCGCCTGCGCGGGGGTGGGGTCCCATCGGAGATAGACCTTGCCGTCGCCATACACGCCGCTGTCCATGCGGCCGTCGCCGTCGAGGTCGACATCCTCGCCGCCGGGGAAATTCCCGGTGGGCGGGTTGTCTCTATCGGCCACATCGACCACGGTCAGGGCCACGGGCGCTGGCAGGACGGTGTTCTGCCCCGCCAGGACCCAGACCTTCCCCAGCCGCTCGACCGGCAGGTTGCCCGCGTCGAGCCCCCACAGCTCGTAGGCGTAGCGCGTGCCGCTGACGAGGGCCGCGTCGAGAAACGCGCGGCCCTCCGCGATCGCGGCGCCGTAGTTGGAGTTCAGGATCATCTCGTGTTGCATCCGCCGCCCGGGGTCGGCGGAGGCGCGCAGCGCGAGGAGCGCCTCGCCGAGCGTCGCTCCCAGGTCGGGCACGAAGATCGCTTCCAGCTCGGTCCGGATCTCCGCCCCCGGCGGGAAGACCGCCGCGATCGACGCGGCGTCGCCGAGGGGCGCGACGGCGGCGACGTCGGCGAACGCCGCGTCCGCGGCGGCGCGCCTGCGAACCAGGAAACTCGTATAGCCGAGCGGTCGCTCCGTCCCGGCCCAGCGCAAAAGCGCCACGGGCGCCGCGGCCGTGCCGCCCATCGTGACGCTGAAATGGACCCGCCCGCCGGGCTCGCCGGCCACCTGGTCCGCCGCGGGCCACGGCCCGGCCGCGAGCAGCAGAATGGCGGCGGCGAGGGCGTCCGCCGTCCGCCGTATCGCCCCACGCCGCATCGCGTCAGTCACAGTCCGGCCCACGCAGGTCTCCATCGAATTCGTCGCTCTCCGAGTCGGTGCGGAACTCGCCCGAGAGGACGCACGCCAGACACCAGTCGTCGTTGAGCACCTTGCCGCGCGACGTCCATTCCTCAGGCTCGCAGGCGCCGACCCCTCCCGCCACGAAGCCATTGCCCGCGAAATGCCAGACGTCGCCCACGAGCCCGCCGAGGAGCGTCAGGTCGGCGCGCGCCTTGACCACGCAGACAAGGTCGCCGTGCGCGTAGGTGCGCTGCTTGGCGCCGTAGGTCGGTCCCTCGGCGAAGTACCAGAATGCGATGCTGCCGCCGGCGGTCAGGTTCCACGGGAAGCAGTCGGGGCCGCTCAGGAACGGGAACGAAGCGCCGGCACGCATGTAGATCCCATCGAGGCGCTCGAGCCCCGCGAGCATCTCGCCGACGTCCGGGTCGACCATCACGAGCGGCTCGATGGAGATCGACTTGCCGATGAAGAAGCCGGCCTCGGCGGACACCGTCTTGTATCGCGCGCTGATCGCCGCCGCCACGTAGTAGAAATCGTCCCCCGGCCCGGGGTTGCCCATGCCGAGGGCAAGACCGGCCTCGTCGACACTGACGTCGCCGAACTTGAGCCCGGTCAGCTCGACGAGTCCCTCGAAGCCGGTCACCGTGAACGCCGGTGACGTATCGAAGTAAAAGGTCCCCTGGATGGTCTTCGCCTTCACGCCGTCGATGGCCCAGCCCAGATCGACATTGTGCGCGCCGACGGTCACGTCGGAGGTGTCCTCGGTGTCGTCGGCGGCGTTCGCGGTGTGCCGGTTGAACTCGACGAAGCCGGGAAATTTCACGAAGTTCAGGACATCGACCTTGGTGTCGATTTTCGCGGTGTCGAGGACGTGGTCCTTGACCAAGGGGTCGTCGAGGATCTTCCCGAAGGCGCCCGCGCCGGTCATGTCCTTGGTCTTGAAAACGTCGTCGGCCGCCCCGATCCCTTTCACGAGCCCCAGGGCGCGATCGGCGGCCGGAGCGAAGTCGACCGGCAGGATGCTCCCCACCGTATCCTGCAGGGCGCCCGCCACGACCGACTTGGGGTTCTTGATCCCGAGCGCCGCGGTCGCCTTGGCGATGTCGTCCCACTTCCCCTTGAGTCCGGGGAGCAGTTCGTCGAGACCGATCTCCGGGTGCTCGAGGTCGAGCTGGATGAGCGTCCCGAGGCGGTTGATGCAGTCGAGATCGCAGACGTCATTGTCGGCGACGGCCTCCGCATACGCCGAAACGTCGGACAGGAAGCCGAGGTAGAGATCGGGGAACGCCTCGTACTGCTCCTCGGCGAGCAGCGCCGGATCCCGGAGCCGTCCGAGGATCTTGGTCGAGATCGGGATCTCGACGAGCTTGAGATCGAGATGACCGCTCTTCGCCAGGAAGCGTCCCGGGGTCTTGAACCGCGGCTCCCCCTGCGACGGGTTGCGGATCGGCTCGAAGTACTCGAGATCGAAGTCGAGATCGAAGAGTCCCCCGAAGACCGGCCGGTTGACGTGCACCCGACCAGCGAGATCGCACAGGGCGCCCCACTCCACCCGCCCCTGCGTCACCACCGAGCAGGAGGCCGTGCCGCCGTAGAACGGGAAGTGCGTCTCCCCGGTCGCCTCGTACCGCGGCGTGTCGGGATCGACGGCGGGCGCCGGACCGGGTCCGGCCTGCGGCCCCGGCCCGGCCTCCAGCGCCGACCCGCCCTGTGGCCCGCCCACGGCGGCGCACGAAGCCGAGGCGTCCGGCGGCATGAGATGGACGTGCTCGAGGTCGACATCGAAGCCGTAGTCGGGCTCGAACTCGTTGCGCACCGTCCCGCCGGCCGCCGCCGGGATGATGTCGCTGCACGCCAGGGTGCCGTCCGGCTTCGGACCGAAGTCCATCGGCAGGATGTCGGCGTAGCGCGCCTGCGCCGGCGCGCCCGGTTCCAGTTCCAGCGGCGCGTCGGCGGAGAGATGGACGTAGCGGACTTCTTCCGCGGGGATGGCGCAGTTGAGCGGGGGGTCGCCGGGGCAGGTGGCGGCGTCCTGCCGCTCCATGCGCGCCGCGTACGGGGTGAAGTCGGCCTCCCAGCAGAGGAGCGTCTGCTCCGTGCCGGCGTTGGCCATCTCCCCCAGTGTTCCGGGGAGCTCGCCGCAGCCGTTCACCGCGGCGCCGGTCGTGAACGAGAAGTCGATGTCGGACGGCTGCGGGATGTGCAGGGAGCCGATGACCAGGCCGCTCTCCCCCGCCGGCACGTTGTCGAGGAACGCCACCGAGAAGTTCGACAGCGCCATGTCGTACCCCATGTAAGGGAACGGCAGGAGCGGATCGATGACGCCGCCGTCGGCGATGCCGGTCACGCCGGCCTTGCGGACGTGCAGCATCGAGGCGTTCGACGCGACCGCGAGCGAGTGGCCGGTGGCGGTCGAGGCCGGGTCGGGGCAGGTGGTGTCCATTCCCACGGTCCCCGGGTCGCCCACGCTGAGTGCGATGTTGACGCCGGCGTAGGTCCCCTCCCCCGATGCGTCGTCCTGCTCGGCGAGGAGGTGCGCCTCCACCGTCGGCCGGGCGGAGGCGGCGGCGACGCGCGCCACCGTGCCCGGGGCGTAGTACGACAGGTTTCCCGCCCCCAGGTCGCCGGCGAAGAAGCCGCCGATGTCCCCGAGGTCGACACCGCGGCCGCCCCAGTGGATCTCGTCGAACCCGGGCCCGCCTGGGGTGAGCGCGGCGATCCGGATCTGCCCGCCCGCGAGCATCTCGCCGCCGCTGAAGTCGGCGATCAGGCTGCCGCTCCCGGTGCAGTCGTCGCTCGGCTGCGGCGGCAGGCCGAGGTCGTCGAGCGCCGCGATGACCCCGGTGGCGAAGTCGAGCCCGATGGCCCCTTGCAGCGACCCGCCGGCGGGCTCGGTGTCGACGAATTCGATGCGCGACCCGAGACTCAGCGGCGCGACGACGCCGGCCGGGAAGAGCGGGTGGAACGTGCCGTCCGCCGTGAGGTAGAGAGTGGCGCGCAGGCCGTCGCGCTCGAAGAAGGGCGCGCCGATCGATCCCGGCGGGGCGCCGCCGGCATACTGGTTCAGGGTCCAAGAAAGGCCGAGTACGCCGTCGTTGTACTTCTCGAGACAGGCCCCCGGGATCGACGCGCAGCGGTCGGGCCCGGGCAGGAGCGGGTCGGTGCCGCGCTCCTTGTCGACGTAGGTGTAGTCCGACAGGCCCAGCTCGACCCTCTGGCGTGTGACCTGGTACGACACTCCCGCCTGCGGCGCGATGCGGAAGGGGTAGTCCTTCGGCGCGAAGTAGAAGCCCCCGCCCGGCTGCAGCGACACCGTGAAGTCGAGGTCCTGCTCCAGGGGTGTCGTGACGAAGAAGGTCAGGACCGGGCCGATCGTGCTGGTCATGTTCGGTGGCAGCGTGATCCGCAGCCCGCCAGGGATGATCTGGCCGCCGGTGGCGCCGAGGCGGAACGACAGCAGCGTCAGGTTCAGGTCGTCCGGCGCCGGGTAGACAATCGGGTCGGCGGCGATGTTGACGGTGACCGTCCCGGCCGTGACCCGCAGAGCGCGCGACACACCGTCGTTGGCCGTCTCTCCCGCGGAAGCGGTGTCGAGATTGGCGAAGTTGAACGTGCGGTCGAAGCCACCCATCGTCGCCGTGGCCGTGCCCGAGAGCCGCCAGTTACCGCCGCCCAAACTCGTGACGGCCGAGTAGTCCGTGGCGATCGTTTCGATCCGGGCCGCGTTCGTGATCGGCCCGAACTCGAGGTACTGCGGCAGCGTCGCGACGAACATCGCCGCTGAAGGAACGGCCGAGCCGTTGGCCGCCTCGTCGAAGGCGCGCACGGCGAAGTACCAGTCGGCCCCCGGCGTCAGCCCCGCCACGGTCATCCCCTGCGGCGTCCCCGCCGGCGCCGGGACCGGCTCTCCAGCGATCGGAATCGCGGCGTTGAACAGTAGGAGCGTCGTGATCGGCGTCGCCGCCCGCCGCAGATCGTAGCCGCCGAGGGCCTGCCCGAACGGCCCGTCGTCCCCGGGCGCCGTCCAGGTCAGGCTCACCGAGCCGAACCCGTCGGGCGTCCCGGCGAGGGTCACGGTCGAAGGAGCGGCCGTGTCGCTCGCGGTGGTGGTCGCCATCACAATATTGGAGATGGCGGACGGGGTTGCGTCCTCGTCCAGGACCTTCATGGCGAACCAGCGGGCCGAGGAGGCCGGCAGCCCCGAAACGGCGAACATCTGCTGCGTCCCCGGCGGGCCTGGCACTGGTTCGCCCGCCGCCGGCGTCGCGGCCCCGAAATTCGCCGCGTTGATCGCGAACGCCGCGAACCGGATGTCGAACGAGGTGGCGATGCCGACGTTCCCGTCGTCCCCCGTCGTCGTCCACCGCAGCCCGACCCGGTTGTTGCTGACGATGATGACCGTGAGGTCGGCGACCGCCGCCGGCGGGATCGCGTCGGCGCGAGCCGTCGTGACCGCGGCCGGCAGGAGGACGCCGGCCGCCAGCACGACGACCGCCCCGCGGGCGGCGCGCGCGACCGCCGGGGTCCGCCGCGGTCGATCGGGCCGATTCATGAACGGCTTCCCCTGCCGTGCCCGACGAGGCCCGGCTAGATTCGAAGACCCGACGCGCGGCATTCCGTACTAGCGTGTGCGAGAAGTTGTTGAGGCATCGGGCCGCTTGTTGGAGAGTTCATACGCCAAAACGGCGGGTGATGCAACATCTAGATGGCGCCGGCGGCGGTTGTGGCGCTCTGGAGCGCCCTCTCGCGGGTGCTGGCCCCGCTCCTACGAAGGCTCCCCCGGCACCACGAACGGTGCCCAGAAGGCCGGGCTCTCGGGGAACGGCACGGTAACGGTCCCAGCGTCGGGTACGAGCTCCTGTTCGGCCAGGTGACCCGCGCCCAGGGACTCTTCAGTCCCCGCGCGAACCACATCCATTTCTCGCTCGAGTACATCGCCGAGAACCTGGAGGCGCCGACGACGGTCCTTCAGTACCCCTCCAGGAAGGAGCTCATCCGGGAGCTGAAGCGGGGCTACGACTACGTGGGCGTGTTGTTTCTCCTGGCGACGTTTCACCGGATGAAGGAGATGGTCGCGCTCGTCCGCAGGTACTCGCCGGGTTCCAGGATCGTGCTGGGAGGGTACGGGACCGTCCTCTCCGACGAGGTGCTCGCACCTTATGCCGACCACATCTGCCGGGAAGAAGGCGTCGGGTTCATGCGCCGGCTCCTTGGCGAGCACGAGATCCCGATGCCCTACGGGCACCCGCTGACCATCAGCCGTCTCCGCGTGTTCGGGAGGGAGGCGTCGCGGACCGGCATGGTCTTCGCCGGCCTCGGCTGCCCCAACGGATGCGACTTCTGCTGCACGTCCTATTACTTCAAGCGCAAGCACGTCCGCCTGCTGCCGACGGGCAGCGCCATTGACCACGTCATCGAGCGCTACCACGAGATCGATCCGGCGATGTCGATCGTCGTCCTGGACGAAGACTTCCTGCTCAACAAGAAGCGGGCCCTCGAGTTCCGGGATTGCGTCCGGGCGGGCGGGAAGCCGCTGTCGATCTTCGTGTTTGCCAGCGTGCGGGCCATCAGCCAGTTCACGGTGTCGCAGATCCTCGAGATGGGCATCGACGGCTTCTGGATCGGCTACGAGGGCACCCGCTCGGGATACGCCAAGCAGTCGGGACGGCCCGTCGACGAGCTCTTCAACGAGCTGCGCGAGCATGGCATCGGCATACTGGCCTCGATGATCGTCGGGCTCCCCTACCAGACACCGGAGATCATCGACGAGGAGCTCTCCGGGCTGCTGGCCCTGAAGCCCGATCTGGCGCAGTTCCTGATCTACGGGCCGACCCCGGGGACACCCTTCTTCGATCGCGTCATGCGCGAGGATCTGCTGCACCGCGACCTGGCGGACGATCGCGAGCGCTACTACCGCAAGTGCACCGGCTTCGCGGCGATGGTCACGCATCCGACCATGCGCCCGGAGGAGATCGAGGCGGCGCAGGCCCGGTGCTTCGCGGAGGACTTCGCAAGGCTCGGACCTTCGATCTACCGATCCATCGAGACCTGGCTCCTCGGATACTCGACGCTCAAGGACTCTCCCAACCCCCTGCTGCGCTGGAAGGCCGAGCGCTTCGCGTCCGATATCCGCGGGACCTACCCGGCCTTTCTCGCCGGCAGGGTGTTCGGGCCGACTCCCGGGGTCCGCAAATGGATTGCCGATCTCGAGGCACGCATCCATCGAGCGTTCGGGTCGCCCACCTGGACCGAGCGGCTTCTGTCGGTGGCCGGTCTCGGCATGGCGGCCTGGACGGGGCTCACCCTCAAGCTGGGCCTCTTCCAGCACCCCCGATTGATCCGGCATACGTTCCGCATGCCGGAGGCTTCCCGACCGTCCGGCGTGTGGCGTCGCCTGGGGCGGCACGATCCCGCGACGCACCAAGTGGACGTGGAGCTTCGTCCGGAATCGACCGTGTGGGTGCGCGTCAAAGGAGAGCTGGCCCTGGCCGGAGCGGAGAAACTCGCGGCGGGGCTGCGCGAGGCCCTGAAACGGACCGAGGACCGGCTCATCCTGGACCTTCGCCGCCTGATGCAGGCCGAGCCGAAGGCCGCGGAGCGCATCGCCGCGGCGCTCGAGGCCTATCGCGACCGCATCCGCGTCGTGATGCCCCTGATGGGCGAGATGGCCACACTGGCCGCCGTGTTTCGGCTGTACCGGTAGCCCCCGCCGCCGCACCGAGGACGTTGACGAGCCCCGCCTGATGCATTTGACTCATGTAGCATGAGCGACATGGAGCCGCTGGACATGGTGATGCGATATCACCTCGAAACCAAGCATCACTTACTAATCAGTCTCTAACATAGGCTACACTCGGGGCGTGAAAGAAGGAGCGCACGAGAGCGGGGCGGACCTTGATGGCGGTGAGATCGGCAATGACGCGCTCGCGTAAGGACTCGTTCCGACGGAGA
>Ga0247727_10012902_pt1 | contig 14210 bp, 20 predicted proteins | sample WisWelCaveWW1625_FD_202498 | JGI IMG/M metagenome (GOLD analysis project Ga0247727, IMG submission 202498) | Biofilm microbial communities from Wishing Well Cave, Virginia, United States - WW16-25 | ecosystem: Environmental > Aquatic > Deep subsurface > Groundwater > Cave microbial mat | place... | reverse complement strand
GCAGGTTCAGTCGCATTTTGGGTAAATCCCGCAAACTTTACAGGAACAGGAGCCAATGCAAATTATTTTGGAAAAGCAGGAGCGGGGGCTACATTAAGATTACAAGACGGAGGAGCAGGAGTTCTTTTATTGCAAATAAATGGAGAAGGATCACTAAGTACAGGATCGGCAGTTTTAACAACAGGATCATTTCAGCACGTAGTTTGCACTTGGAGTGCAGCAGGAAGAAAAATATATGTAAATGGCATTATAAAAGCAGCGGATACTGTGACAGCGACAACTCCAGCAACAGGCGATATGTATATAGGTAAAAACGGAGTAAATGAAAATGAAACATTTACTTCTGGAACAATGGATGAATATGGATTCTGGAGTAGAGAAATAAGTGCATTTGAAATAAAAGAACTTTATAATTCAGGAAATGCAAAAGCTCATTCAACATTCGGAACAGATACCACATATACTCCTTCAACAATAATAATAAGAATGAAAAGGGACGGAACTGATGAAGCGAGCAAAATAGCCAGAGCAAGAATATTTGCTACTGATGTGAACGGATTTCCAACAGGAGCAGCATTAACAACTTCAGCAGATGTAACCGTATCAGGTATGGCAACCACATTTGCAGATTTTACATTCACATTTGCAAGTCCTCCAGCATTAACAAAGGGAACAAAATATGTTTGTATGTTTACTTCAGACGTCACAAATTCGTTTATATTAAGAACTTCGCAGCATACTACCCAAAAATATCCAGATGGAAATAGAGTGCATAAAACAGAAAGCGGAGGATTCAGTAATGAAACCAATGATTTAAGTTTTGATTTAGCAGCCAGCGTAGGAACAGCAGCAGAATCTACTAAAATAATTGAATGCACTTTGCCTTCAATAACTGGAACAGTTACAGATACACAATTAATCGTAAGAGCACCAGACAGGGAAACTGGAGATTCAATTACCTATGACGTTGCAAATGCAACACAAACAGATGCAGGAAAAGCATTAGATACTAAACATGTTCTAGTGAATTTAACTACTAATCCAACTAAAATAAAAATCAATTTAGTGCCTAAATCAACAACTCCAACAGATGGCTTTCCATCTACAAAGACTTATGCACTTAAATTGTGGAAATCATAATGGCAGAAAAAGCAAGTCCACTTAAAGTGGCAAAAGATGAGATTACAACAGATATAGGAAATTTAGTAGTGCCTACAGATTGTACTCAAAAAGTTAAAGATATTTTAACTAAGCTTAATCAAAAAGCTTCATAATGGAAAAATCAAATCCTGAAAAGAAAAAGAATAGACAGAAAGTAGAGTTGATAAATAATGCTTCAAATATTGATGAACTTAAAACAGCTATTAAGCAGGTTTTGGGTTTGGAGTGAGAAAATGTCAGAACAACAAAAAGTAGAATCAGTATATCAAGTTGGATTAACCAAGCCAGATATATTGGCAATATTAACTTTAATGGCACCAGCCAAAGTTACTGTTTCTGAAGTGGAAGCAGTGATGAAATTAAAGGAAAAATTATTAGTACACGTTAGAGAAAAGCAATGAGCTTAGAAATAAGAAGAGGAGAGCAAATGGTTGTTCCATTAACCATTGCAGAATTGGTTGATGTAGTTGAAGATTCAACATTTAAAGTTAAAGTATTTAAGCCAGGAAATCTAACTACAACGCCAGATGAAACATATAATTTTTCAGCTAATCCAACCTTCTTCGTTAAATTTGGTACAGGACAATATGCTTTTAAAAGAAATACAACAGCAGCAGATATAACAGGAAATTGGAATATCTTCTTTGAATTCTTTGTAGGTTTAAATGATTTTGAAGCAAACGATGTAGTAAGAATAGTTGCACCAGCAGAAGAATCAGTTCCAACTTATACAACATCCGCATTAGTAAGTGCATATTTAGGAAAGACATTTACAACTTCAACAACTCCTTCATCTGATCAAATAGATATGTGGATAACAGAAGTTGAAAAACAAATAGATGAAGAAATAGGAACTTCATATAAAATAAATAACATAATAGAATTTTACGATTTTAATCAATATACTTCATACATAAGCCCAGAAGGTCTTGCAATAGCGGGAGCATTAGGAAGAAGAGATTATCTTCCAGGAGTATTATCTCATGATCAATTTGTCACCAAACGCAGACCAATAATCACAATCAATTCATTAAAGATAAATGAGGCAGATTCAACATCAGCTGATGTGTTTACTGTCATCACAGAACAAACAGGTTCTGGCGGGAACTTTATCATAGAAAAAAATACAGGAGTTATAACCTTCCTTAATAAATTTCCACGATACGGAAAAAGATCTATTAAAATAGATTATGACTGGGGAAGATCGTTAGTTCCAAAACATGTTCAAAAATTAGCTACACTCTTAACTGCAAAACAAGTATTGAGTTCAGTTTTATCCGCTTCTCAAACAGAAACAGTAGATAATATCAATATAGGAGATATTTCAATCTCAAAAGGAATTACTCAATCAGTTACATTCAGAGAATCATTAGACAGGGAAATTCAAACTCTCTGGGATATAGTGGGAAGGTTTGAAGTTGATACAATATGACTTTAGGGACAGCTATCAAGAAACAAATAGAAGCAATCATAGACAACGTTAATTTTAGATCTACAGTTTCAGTTACCCCAAAAACACCAACAGCAGGAAGTTTTGGGGGATATGAAGCAGGAAGTGAAAATGCTTTAACAGCATTTAATATCAATGCAGTTCCCAGCCAATTTTTCAAAGACAGATTAAACTTCTTGGGATTAGGAAATCTATCCACAGGAGACATGAGATTAGTCATCAAATCAGGAGAAACACTTGATAATGATGATAAAGTTACATTTCAATCAACAGCATTTGACATAGCAGAAATACGGGATATTCCCTTCAACGATGTAATCGTTGCTAAGGTATTAATTTTGACTAAGAGGTTGTAATGCCTATAACAGAATCAACAATCAGAAAAGATGTATTCAAGGAACTATTCACATTAATCAATGCGAATAAGCCTTCAGGTTGGACAGTATTAGCTTCTTTTCCAGAAATTAAACCAGTGTTTCCAGTCATAGTTATTAATCCAGCAAACGTAATCTTTAATTATATTACATTAACAGGCACTGTTAGATTCAAGACCATTGAAATAACATTTGATATTTATACTTTAGCAAAAGATGGAAAATCCAAGATGGATGAAGGAAAGGACAATATATCAAATACATTAAACAATAACATAACTATTCTATTTAATACATTAGGTCTATCATTAACAGGAAGTTCTGATTCAAATGTAGAAACAATCATCTTAGATGAACAGAAAATAAATTTTGGTAGTCTTAGTATTACATTAAAATATGGCTAATATTCAAATCAAATTCAAAACCAAAGAATTTGAAAGAGGATTAACAAAACTTAAGGGAAATACAGTAAGAGCAAAAAAAGAAATTTTGGGCGAACTTGCAATAAGAGGGATGGTAAAAGCCAGATCATTAGCTCCTCTTGATACAGGTCAATTAAGAAGCAATATAAAATTTCAAATATTTAAAGATTTCTCAAAAGTGATTAGTTTTGTAAATAAACCTTTTGCTTATCATCTTTGGGTAAACGCAGAAAACAGAAGATTTGGACAGAGAGATATGCCGACAGTTAGATTAATGCCTCCATTTGGAGATGGCATAACAGATATAGAATACGGAGACACGTCAGCAACAACGCCTTCGGGCAGACCTTATGCTTGGACTGCTCAACCTGGTTATTTCATAAGAACATTTATTTTTCTTTTGAAAGAAGCACCAATATTGGCGAAAGAAAAAGAAGCACAAATAAAAAATATATAGGAGGTATATTAATATGGTAAGCTTATGGCAAGCAAAACATGTAAAAATAGCAATATCAGATAAGCTTTCTACACCCGTTAATCCTGCATCAAAATTATATCAACAGGTTACTGGTGCAGCAAATACAGTAAATTTTGAATCTGTGGCTACAGAAGCAAATTTTACAGAACCAGAAATTTCAACAGATGTTGTCCAATTATTAGGAAGCGCAGGAACACCTGCTGTCCAAAATTCAATACTCGTCAGGAATCCGCCTGAAGACGCTGAATTCACAGCAACATTGCTTTTGAATCCGAGAGATGGAACAACAATCGATTTGGAAAAATTCAAATTAACAGCAACTGCAGTTACAGATGTAGAAATAACAAAAAGATATAATTATGCAAGTGACGCACCTACAACGGGTGTAGCAGTAGCAGTTAGATTCCAAGATGATTCAGCAACTGGTGCAAAACCATTTGTAACATTCTTAATGAATGATTGTATAATCGAAACACTTGGCGGAGTAACTGTAGATGCAGAAGGTAACGCAACACAGGAAATTAGAATAAAATCGGCAGCTAATAATACATTCAAAGAATGGGGATTAGACGCATAAAGGTGACATTATGACAGATGAAGAGACTAATAATAATATAGAAAAAGTAAATGGATTAAAAGTATGGAGAGAAGGAAACAGAGTTTCCGTTTCTCCCACTTTTTCCAGAGTTCCTTTTCCTCAATGGAAAGAATGGGAAGAAGATTGCAAGGCAAAATTCGGAGATTCAAGATGGGCGAAAGCCTGGAATGACCATTTAATGGCAAAGGAAGATTATAAATATAAAATGCTCTCAGATAAAATTGATCAGATTCTAATAGAGCTTGAACAATTAAAAACTGAAGATGAAAAATTAGAAAATGATATGCCTAAAACATTAGGCAGTCAGGAATAGACGGAGGTAATAAATATGGGAAAATATGGTGAAGCATTAGGTATTTGGGAATTAAAAATAGGTGGAGCAGATTTTAAACTGCATCCAAAAAAAGGAGATAATTTTAAGTTAATAAATCTTGCAACACAAGCAAAAAAATATGATGAAAATTGGTTACTTGATCAATATGCAAAATTCATTAAAGAGGTAATTTCAAGAGATTATCCTCCATTAAATGAACAGGAAGTTCTTGAATTAGAAGAATATATCGAATTTAATTTAATGGAACTTTTCAAGGAAACACAAATTGCATTTAGAATAGCAAAAAGAGAAGATATAGAAAAAAGGCAGGCAGAACTAACAAAAAAGTTGATGGGGGCTCAATAAGAACTGAACAAGACTTAAAGATTGCCCTTGCCAAACAGATAGCAGAAGATCCTGCTCAATTTGAACAGAAATTTGCAACAGCTATTTTCAAATTAGAAAGAGAACTTCATTTTTTTGTGGATGAAAATTATCCTTTGATGAAATTTTATTCTCAATTAGATGAATTAATTAAGGATAATAAAGAAGAGAAAAAAAGAATTGATAAAATGAAGACAAAAAGATTAGGAAGAAGATAATGGCACAAAAAATAGAAATATTAATGAATCTTGTGGATAATATCACTAAACCTATTGAAGCTATACAAAAAAAGCTTACAGGATTAACTGATGTTTTTAAAAATCTAACAGCAAATGTAATTAATCCTACAAGAGCATTAAAAGCCTCAAGAGAAGAGATGCAGAATATGCTGAATGGAGTTCAGAAACTTCAGGCAGCATTTCTTACATTAGGTTTTGGATTTCTATTCACAGGACTAGCCATTAAAAGATTTGCAGAAACTGCATTAAGATCTATATTTAATACTTTTGTTACGGTAGTAGATGGTTCTGATGAATCTTTACAAAATATACTTGCTCTTCAGGCAGCATTTGAATTCTTAAAATTCAGCATTGCAGAAGCATTGCTTCAATCTGAATTATTTCAATTTTTAATTGATATAGCGATACAAGTGATAGATTTCTTCACCAGTCTTCCTGAAAGTGTAAAAACAGGAATAGGAATTGCTTTAATTGGATTATTAATTTTAGGGGCAGTATTATCTTTTATAGGACAAATTTTTCTTGGATTGATACCTTTAATCTTATTATTCGGTCCAGCATTTGAAGTGAGTTTTGCAGCAGGAATAGCAGCAATAGGTAGCTTTTTAGGCACATTATTACTTGCAATAGTTATAATTATAGCAGTCATAATTTTAATAACAGCAATAATAAAATCAAATGTAGGAGGAATAGGTGATTTTTTCAAAGAAACATTTGGCATCATATTTGAAACTGTGAAGGAAGTATTTTTAGGTATTTTCAAAATAATAAAAGATATATTCTCATTAATAGTCGCAATCCTCACAGGAGATTGGGAAAAGGCATGGGAATTGTTTAAAAGAATAGTTATCAATACAATAAGAGTCATATTAATAGCACTTGCAGGATTAGGTGCAGTAGTAATTAATATAGTCTTTACTATGATAAATATAGTAAATGATTTATTTTTTAAGGGATTATTAGGAGGAATATTATTTATATTAGAAAAAATAGGAGATGGATTCTTTGCTTTAGCAAGAGTTATTGTTACTGCTTTAGCAACTCCAATAGAAATTGCAGTAGATGCTGTAAGAACATTTTTAAGTTTCTTTTCAAAAATTCCTGGAATAGGGGGATTATTTGAAAGTGCATTGCAGGCAATTCCAACAGGAGAAAATTTAGTTCAAAGATTAACTAATGCGCTAACTCCCGCAGTCAATCTTTTTGGAGAAATGAGAAAAGATGTGAATAAAGTTTCAGATGCCTTAAAGCTTCCAATAATAACTATGGAAAAATTTAAGGAGATAACTGCGGATATAAATGCAGAGATGGATTCTCTTGAAAAGAAATTTGTAAATCTTCCTGAACCTATCGAAGCAGTTGTAGAAACAACCAAAACTCCTTCCGCTATTGAAGAAATAATGAATCTTCAAGCACCCACAATACAGCAAACCAATAATATAAATATAACAGGTACAGAATTCGATTCTGACACTGCAAAAGCAAAAATAGAAACAATAATGAATGATTCATTAAAATCAACACAAGAAAGATTTGGGGGATCACCAGCATCAGGTTAAAATGGCAAGCGTATATATAGTAGATTCGGGATTTGTAAGAACAACATTGGGGGGAAATCAGGAAACAACACTGGCAAATAATGGAAAACCAATCATACTTCACAGCGTTGAAATTGATTATTCAAGAGGACTTAATGTTGAAAATAATCCTGTGCCTTCTTTATTTCAAGATAAAACATTAAATATAGTTAGTTTTGACAATCCAATAATCACAATAAGAGGAGTCATAATTAAGGGAAAGAAATTAGATTTAACAGATGATGATGAAGATCCTTTAGAAGAAACAACAAATGAAATAGATTTAATCCCGATATTAGATCAATTAGTAACAACAAAAGGAGTTAAACTTCTTTATCAAACAGAAGGAATTGTAACTGATGCAGATACAGGAAATCCTCCAACTTTGGCTCAATTACAGGCACATCATGATTCTTTATTTAGAGGATTGATTTATGCTTTGGGAACTATTGAAGTAACAAATGCAGCAACAAGCCACAATGTATCCTCTCCTTCAACAAATCCAGGAAAAATATCTGCTGCAAGAAGGCATCTTCACGTTATTGTAAAGGGAGTTCGAGTCAGAGAAAATGCTTCTCAATCCATACAATTTGATCTTACATTAGAAGTAACAAAATGAGCATATTTAAATCCAAACTAATTTGGACACCACAAGATGAAGCGATTCCTCAACAGAATATAGAAGATTTTGTTTCTATTAATGCGAGGAAAGGATTAGATGTAAAAATGAATCAAATAGATATTAAACTTTCAAATGCTTTCAAAAAGTATGTTAATGCAGATGATGAAATACAATTTGAAGAAGGAGATAGTATAAAATTTTATGCAAGATATGTTGATGATAATACCACAATAGATACTTCTGCTACAAGCCCTGATTTAATAATGAGTGCAGAAGTTATTGAACTCGAAGCGGAATTATCAGAAAAAAATACTATGCTTACCTTAAAATGTGCAGATAAAAGCTTTTCAATCTTAAATTCATTGCATGTACAAAATTATAAAGAAACAGATATAAATTTCAATAAGCCTCATTTAATAATAAAAAATATACTTCAAAATGCAAATGATGGGGCAGGAAATGGAACTTTTGCAATTAGTGCTTTTTTTGATCAGGGAGATTCCGAAGTAGGATTTATTCAAAGTAAAAAATCAGATGGAACTAATTTCAATACAATAGGAATGGCAAAAGTATTCAAACCAGTTTATGAATGGATAATTAATTTGTCAAATACAGACAATACAGGAGATAATAAAAGCTATGTATTTTATGTTGATGAACTAAACAGATTTCACTGGTTTTATCCAAAAGATGCAGCACAAACAGCATTATCCTTTTCAATAACTTCTGCTGCAACTACTATAAATGTAATTTCGACTGTAGGATTTTCGGAGCAAGGAAGAATAAGTATTGATTCAGAATTAATTGAATACACGGGTAAAACTGCAACTTCATTTACGGGCGCAACAAGAGGAACAGCAGGAACTATTGCAATATCCCATAATTCAGGAGCAATAGTTTCAGATTCTCTTAGGTTCATAGAAGGAGATAATTCAACAGGAAATGAAATGCTCAATTTTAAACTGTCAAATAAAGTATTTGATGTTGTTAATTTTGTAATTTTTAATGCTGGAGAAGATATGAATAGCAATGGAATAAGTAATTACTTTTTTGATTCGACAAGTGGATCAAAGAAACTAAAACCCACTTCAAGAAAATTTCTTAAACTTGCAGAACTTATGAAAGAAAGAGATAGAGTTCAAGGAAACATAACAAAAAATAATAATGGAAGTTATAACTTCCCAACACTTTATCCTGTAATTCCCGCATGGAATCCTTCGATAACAGTCAATAGTGATTTTAATTATAATTTTCAATTTAGAAAAAAAGCAGTTGAATTAGGAAAAGGACTTGCAAGAGAAATAACTCGATTTAGAGGAGAAGCAAGATGGAAAGGCACTATAGAAGTTAAGGGAAAAAATTATGTTGCTGGAAACTTAATAACGTTTACTTCTCCAAGTCTTGGATTAAAAGATATTTTTTTAAGAATAAAAGATATAAGACACAATATAGGAAAAAGCGGATGGTTCACAACTCTTGAAGTTGAAGAAGATGAAAGAACATTGGTGGTGATTTAAATGGTATTAATAGATAATGGATTAAATAGGGTAAGAGATTTATTGGCAGCAGATATAACCAAAGGACAGGCAGGTACAAATAACACTACTCCGAGTGAAACAGATACAGGATTGTTTGCTCCAATTTCAGCAACTAATAGTGTTATAGATATAGCAACAGCAGACAGATTAATCAACGTTTCTCACCTAATTGGAAGTCTTATTGCTAATGGACAGAATCTAAAAGAACACGAATTCAGAGTAAATAATAATACTGTTTCTTTTGATAGAGTTGTAACAGCAACTATTCCAAAAGACAATACGATTGAAGTTACCTATATTAGATCATATTTTATTGATAGAGCATAATGGTAGAAGTAGTTGAAAATTTATTAAAAGGTGGACAAAAGACAAGGGACGAAATAGGAAGAGAAGATTCTGTTAATCCCTTTCTTAAAAGAACAGATAGACAAGATATAATAATAGATACTGGCCCAGAGGCCATAGTCAGCAGAGGAATCAATGACAGTTTCATACTCGGACATCCAGTAAATGGGGTTTTAGGCATATCTAAATTAGGAGATCGAAGAAGCACAGCCACATTTGTAGGAGTTAAAAATAAAACCAATGTATATAAGGAATTTTTCAGAACAAATATGTTCAGGGATACTGTAACAACTGCCACTTGGAGTTCTGAATTAAATTATAATATAAATACAACTCTCTTTACAACTGCTGCAGGAAGCAATTCAATTACGTTTATTGCAGGACAGACTGCTATAAGCAGAACTGTGGCTTTAAACAATGAAATATATTCTTCGGCCACTATGATCCTCGAAGGAACAAATCTCTCAAATTTGAGCCTTTTTATGAGTTCTGATGGGGGATCTAATTTTGAATCCGTATCTAATAATATTGAACATATTTTCATAAACAAGACAATAGCAGGAATTAAATGGAAAGTTATAGCAACAGGATCTGCAACAGTTACAAAAATCATAATTAATTATTCAATATAGCGAAAGATTTAAATATAAGGAAAACTATATAAATATATCGACCACCATGACCAAAAGAACCACTGAACTCTTCGGAACAGATTGGGTAGATAATGAAGTCTTATTTGCTGCCGATCTTAATGATACTATTGAAGAAATAGTAAGAGAAGCATTAAATCAAGATGATGTTGATTTGCTTGAATTAGCTATGGCTTTGGAAGAAGCTAAAGGCTATGAAGAGATAGGAAGAGTCATATTAGATTCTACTGGAGCAGCATCTGTTACATTTTCTAATATTTCTACATCATTTAGAGTACTTCATTTAATAGTAAGGGGAGATACTATGGGAAGCGAATTAAGATGTCAATTAAATGGAGTTTCTGGAAGCAATTATAATTCAAGAACATTAACTGCTGCTGGAGCTAACGCTACAGGACAAGCATCATGGAAAATGACTGATTCTGGATTTGATTTATTTAATGCTTATATTCAAGGATTTACTCAATCAGGGGGTTCTGGAAGAGCAACATTCACCTCTTATTTTGCCACAGGAGGATCAGGAAATGGCTATACTGGAGATGAAGTCAATAACGGAATTATAGGGGGGATCACTTCTGTTAAATTATTCAGAGGAGACGCTTCAAATATGCAAAGCACTACAATCATACTAAGAGGAATAAGATGAACGAGATAGATGCTAAAAAATGTGAAATAAAATTAAACGAACCTATTGATTTAGTTCGAACATTAGCAGATTTTAATGCAAGCAAAACATCAAGATTATCAGAATTAAGAATTCAAAAATTAGATTTAGAGGATAAGAAAGCAAAATTCATTACAAATGGTTGGAGCACAACTGAACTTGATAATGAATTAACAAATGTAAATGGAGAGATAAATGGTCTTTAATTATACAAACATAAAACAACCTGAAGTATTTAAAAGTGAAATGGGAGCGAATGAATTTGTAAGAAAATTAAACAATGGTTTAGCCATTATAGGATCTTCTGGAAAAGAATTAAGAAGAAATTATAAGAAAACAAATAAAGTTATTCCAAGACCTATAACAGGAGAAGCTTTTGGTTCTGGTTCTAATATGGCATCAGATACTGTAAACAATAAATATTGGTTTGTTAATTTAAGCAGCGGCAGTACATTAACAGTGGCAAGAATGGATCATAATGGCACAGAAGATTTTAATCCTTTAGTTGTAGTCTCAGATTGTGGTGGAGGGGAGATTCCCGCCTGCGAAGTTGATAGTACTGGAAAATTATGGATAGCCTATAATTCAACTACAAATACACTTAGATTAATCGGATTGAATACAAATGGAACAACCTTTTTTGCAGCAACAACAATAGCATCTAATATTCAACCAACTACAATAACATGTTCATCATTAACAATAGACACTGTAAACGGAAGACTATGGGTTGCATATCAAAAGAATTCGGATCTGGATATGTATCTAATAGGAAGATTGACTTCTGATGGAAGTTCTTATTTTACAGAAGCAAATATTGGAGCAACAGCAACATCAATAAATCATACTGCAGTTGCAGTTACATCAGCAAGATTATTTGTATTCTGGACAGAAGGAGTCAATTTAAAATTAAATTTAAGAAATTTAGATGGAACTAATATATCCACTAATACAGAAGAATCTTTAACTGATAATGGTGTCGTTGCTTATGCGGCAAGCAATAACGAAGTATGGGTTGCATATCAAAATTCAGGAGCTAAATATAAAGTTTATAATTCAACAGGAACAGTAGTTCAAAGTTCTACTGCATCAGGAAATGCGGTAAGTGGCTCTAATCATAGAGATATAAGAATAGGAGAAACTCCATTAGGAAATATAATATACAGCAGATCAATATATGATAAAACAACAAGAGTATTTACGAGAACATTTGAGACAGCCTCAGTTGATAAAAAAACAGGCAGACATAATTCTGGTCAAAATGTCCTCACAATAGATTCTTCTGGTTTATTTACACCAAAAATATTCAATCAAGACGGGGGATATGAAACTGGAGAAACAGTTAATATGGATTCAGTTTCATTTTCAACAGCACCTACGACCATTCTTATTCAAGCTAATAAAACAACTCCTACAAATACATCTATAACAGCAGATTTACAATCATTTTCAGCAGGAAAAGAAGTAATAAGCAATGCTTGGGGATTAAATGAAATGTGGAGTATTACACGAGATTCTTCAACAGGAAATTATTTTGGTGTAGGAAAAGATGCAAGTTCCAATAATTTTCTTGTTAAATGGGATTCTAATTTGAATTTTGTATCCAAATTTAACTTCTTAACAAGTGCAGCATTAAGTGCTGCTTCAGTAACAACAGATGGAACTCATGCCTATATTGTACATGATAATGCTTCAACAGGTATTCAAGTAAGAAAACATCTATTATCAGATTTAAGTACAGTGACAAATACATCTATAACTGTAACTGCATCAACAGGAAATTTAACTATTAATACGTTTGTCAATACAATTAATTTTGGTGGGAATTTTTATTTTGTATGCAGCGATAATTCAGGAGATATAAAAGCATATTTAGTAAGTGTAGCAACTGCAACATTAGTAAAGAATTGGGATAATGATCAAACATCTGCTGGAAGAGATTTCACTTCAAGAGCCGTAGTTTCTGATGGAACTAATTTATATCATTTAATAAAAGATGGAGATGGAGCTACAAATGATGTAAAAATGAGAGTATTTAAAGTAAGCACTGCTGGAGCTGATTTAGCTAATATTACAATCATAGATCCAAATAACAGAGATCATAGTCCTATGGATATTGCAAGTATAGGAACAGATATATATGTAACTGGATCTGCGGATTTATATACAACTCCTCTTTGGGTTATAGTTAAAATGCCTAATACTTTGGCATCAGAAACATTTAATGTAGAATACAAAGAAGTTGGACAGCTTGTAACTAAATATCTTTTAGCAAGCGGAGCTAATTTATTTGTTTATGGAAGAAATGATATAAATGCAACATTTGAAACAGAAGAAATAGATTTTCATCAGATGAATACAACAACAGGAGCAAAGACACAATCTAATACTTATAAAACAGAATTCTCTGATATAAGAAACTCAACAAGAAATGTAGTTGTTGGTGAAACTGGTTTTATGACTGTCATAACAGATGGAAGAGAAGGTTCAATACAGGATAATTTTAATATTAATTTCACAGTAAGAGAATCTGATCTTCAATTTGGAAAAATATATTCAAACGTTACTACAGGAATTACTTTAGGAACAAGAACTTCTTTTACAAATACAGCTACTAATCTAAGATTAAAACTGAATTTGAATACAACAGACAGTACAGTTACACCAACAATCAAGAGCATAGCATGGCACAAATAAAAGAATTTGATGCAGATTTCAATTCTCTTCATAATAATATAAAAAAATGTTGGGAAGAAAATTCGGTAATGGGTTATTTTGAAATTCTTCATCATCTCAATAATTTAGGTTTAAGAAAATTTGATTCTATTATACATGGCAAAGGAGAAATAATATCCAAGAAATTAGATATAACAATCGAACCAGACATATTTAGAAAATTAAATGATGCTTCAGATAAATGGCAGAAAGTCATAGATTTACAGAACCAAGCAATACAAAACGAACAAAAGTTCAAGGAGGTTTCACATGGAAACGATAAACAAAGTAATGGAGTGGTCAGTTAAGACACATGAAGGAAGAGCAGTTAGAAGGTTTGTAAAAGGAACAATGTGGCTCGCATTATCTGCAGCAATAGCTTATGCTCAGAACGATGTTAGATTCATGGGAATCGCACCAATGCTAATGGGACTTGAAAAGTACATTAGAGATAAATATTTATCAAACGGAGAACAATCTCCATCATCCCCAAGTCAGTAAGACTACTCTTACGGTGTTAAAATGAAAGAGAATAAAGGGGAAATAAGTTTAGAAAGCGTAGTAGTAAAGGCTGAAGACGAGATGAAAGGCAGATACAAGAAAGCAGTAATATTGCCAGATATACATGTCCCAGATCATGACATGAATGCAATACTGCCAATTCTGCGCTTTATTAAAGA
>Ga0247727_10012901_pt1 | contig 14211 bp, 11 predicted proteins | sample WisWelCaveWW1625_FD_202498 | JGI IMG/M metagenome (GOLD analysis project Ga0247727, IMG submission 202498) | Biofilm microbial communities from Wishing Well Cave, Virginia, United States - WW16-25 | ecosystem: Environmental > Aquatic > Deep subsurface > Groundwater > Cave microbial mat | place... | reverse complement strand
CATCTGCCGCTGAATTTTCTTCTTTTTCCTCTTTTCAACGGCGGCGATCTTTTGTTCAGCCTGTCGGGCATTGGCACTATTCGGGTAAAGCCGGGTTACCTTGTTGAGAAAAGCCAAAGCATCATCGTACAAGCCCAGTTCGGAGAAGGCATACCCTTGTTTTAGCAAGGCATCCGAGCGCTTGTCGCTTTTAGCGTATTTGTCTAACACGGCTTGAAAAGCCAGAATCGCCTTATCGAATTTACGCTCAACATAGTAGGTCTCGCCAATCCAGTATTGCGCGTTGTCTGACAATTTGCCTTTTGGGTCGCTCGTTAGAAAATCTGTGAACGCTTGCCGCGCTTGACTCGGCTTCTTCTCGTCTAAGAGCTTCCGACCGCGTTCATAAAGCGATTTTGAGGCTGCCTTTGAAAGCTTTTTATCAGGGGGACCTTTTTTTTTAACGGAAGAACTGCTTGCCGCATTTCGAGGATCTACCTGTAAAGCCGTGAGCGCTTGCTCAAGCTTGGTCAGCCGAGCGTCAAGTTCCTCCAATTTAAGCGCAGTGTCCTGTGAAAGTTTTTCGAGATAGGTTTTGTTTTCAGCAAGCGCATGTCGGCTCTCTTCCAGCCCACCATTGATTGACGCAAACTGTTGTTGAATTTCCTCGAGGGTTGCATAACTGTCGGCGAGGCTCTGCTTCGTGGTCTTCTCGGTTGACTCCGATGAGTGTGCCAGAAATTTCTGAGATTCCTTCAGACCATCGATGTCCTGTCGCATGGCCATCCCTTGTCGATACGAGAGACAGCCGGACAGGGACGGCACGGTGAAAGACACGATCACAGCGAGTGATAGACGGTAGAGAATTAGCGTTCGAGCAGTTACGGGCGGCATCGGAAGTCCCATTGATTCAGCTGCCGGAGAAGAACGGCTCCTCGATTCCACAACAATTTTTCAAAAAAGTAAACCGCCGCGATTTCTAGGTCCAGCGGCGGTTTACTTTAAATCATCTTGGCGATCAAGCATCTCGATCGGGTTATCGATCGGTGGTGACAAACTCTGCCCGTCGGTTTTGCGACCAGGCGCCTTCATCTGCGCCGGTAACAGCCGGGCGCTCTTCTCCGTAGCTAATCGTTTCTAGCTGTGAATTCGTCACACCCAATTTCGAGAGATATTTTTTTACCGTTGTCGCACGCCGTTCACCCAGGGCAAGGTTATATTCATACGTCCCTCGCTCATCGCAATGCCCTTGAATTTGGATACGCGTGTTCGGGTTTTGTTGCAGGCATTGAGCCACCGTCTTCAGGGCCTCGCGAGCGGCGGAGGTTAAAACCGACTGATCATATTCAAAATAGACGGTCGTCGTCGTACAGCCATCCATGCTGTCGCCGGTCCCGGTATCCGCCATTCCGGTGTCTTCGCCACTACTCGTCGTTCCGTCTGTCGGGGCTTGCGCGACCCGCTTCTTAGAGCAAGCGGTGAAACTAACTATCAAAAGCAATAGCACTGCGGAGGTTGCAATTTGTTTTAGATGCGAGGTCCACGTCATCTTGAGATCTCCTTAAAAGTATTAGTTAATCACCCCCGGGCGCCGACCATGAGCGCTAAGTTACGTGGGGAGCGTAGCGACGGATATCTATAGATAACTCATCGCCGATTGTAAATAGTGATTGTCAATGGCTCAGGCGAATCGAGAAGGGTGGATCCGCTCCGATCCGGTTGACAACCTAGGAGTAAGCCATTACCATGCGCCCCCTGCTCTCTACCGTCGTATCCGGATGGGTTGGTTCTGGTGGATCGCGGGTGATTGAGGATCATGTTGATATCAAATTGATATCAAAGGTGTGTGAGGTGTGTGCCGATACGATATTTATTATTTATAGATGGGTGTATCTATGTCTTTTAAAGCAGTTGGGCCGAAACGGAAAGGGGTGATGATCGGTGCCCGGTGTGAAAATGCGTGATGGTGATAGTTTCGACGGAATGCTCCGTCGATTTAAGAAGATCTGTGAAAAGGCTGGAGTTTTGTCGGAGCTCCGCAAACGAGAATATTTCGAAAAGCCAAGCGTCAAGCGTAAGCGAAAGGCTTTGGCTGCGCGTAAGCGTGCGTTGAAGAAGCAGCGCAAGATGCAAGAAGGGTTTTAAGCGGAGGTCGGTGCATGGTCGAAACCTTAATCCAGTGGAGATTCCCCTTTTTGGGTAAGCCTTCGCTCGTTTGAGCGACATTTCTTGAGAGACGGGTGACAGTGGGCATTTAGCCCGCGATTCGAGCCAAGATGTCGCGCCGTTTGTGCGCCAATCGGCAAAAAGGTCTGGCGGGAGGCTCTTTGGCGATGCGGATAGCGGACGAGCTGATCTCCGAAATTCGGAATCGTGTGAGCATCGTCAAGATTATTGGTGACTATGTAACACTCCGGCGTTCGGGCCGAAACTGGGTCGGCTTATGTCCGTTCCATAACGAAAAGACGCCTTCCTTTTCTGTCAATGACGAGCGGCAAACGTTTCATTGTTTTGGATGCCATGAAGGGGGAGATGTTTTCGCGTTCCTGATGAAGGTTCAGGGGCGGCGTTTTCCAGACGTGGCCCGCGAATTGGCTGATCAGGTCGGTATTCAACTCGAAACCGATTCAAGACCTGCGGAGGTTAGTTTTCGGGAACACTGTTTTCGTGTGAATGGGCTGGCGCAGGCATTTTTTGCTCAGCAGTTGAGGCAGTCGCCTCATGCACAGGCGGCCAGAGCGTATTTAGACGAACGCGGCATTTCCGCCGACTCGGTGGAACGGTTTGGCTTAGGTTTTGGGGGGGGGAATTGGGACGATTTCTTGAACCATTGTCGACCCCAAGCTGGGGTATTGCAGATCGCGATGGAGCTGGGACTGGTCGTTCAAAATACGGGCCGACCGTATGATCGCTTTCGCCGTCGCGTCATTTTCCCGATCCATGACGTGGGGGGGAAGATTCTTGGCTTCGGTGGTCGGGTATTAGGGGATGAGAAGCCGAAATACCTCAATTCTCCGGAGTCGGAACTCTATCATAAGCAAGATGTCTTATTTGCCCGGCACCTGGCGCAAATCGCGGCTCGACGAGAGGATCGAATCATTGTGGTTGAGGGATATATGGATGCGATCATGCTTCATCAGCACGCGCTATCGAACGTCGTTGCAACATGTGGAACAGCACTAAGTCAAAGACATCTCAACGTGTTACAGGGGTACACCAAAAATATTGTACTGCTCTTTGATGGCGACACGGCAGGCTTACGAGCGATTGAGCGGCTGGTCCCGCTCTTTGCAGCATCAGACTTATTGCCGCGAGTCGTGGTGCTCCCGGCTGGGGAGGATCCCGATTCGTTTGTTAAAAAGGAAGGATCGGATCGTCTTCGGAGCATGCTGGAGAGAGCCCAGCCGATGTTTGAGTTTCTCATCGATCGACACCTGCAGCGTCATGACGCGACCACAGTCGGGAAAATTGATATGGTCCGGAAACTGGTTCCCATGCTTAGACGTTTTCCAAGGGTCCTGGACCGCGAAATCTATCTCGGGTATTTGGCCGAAAAAGGTGGGATCGATATCCGTGCATTAAGAGCGGAGTTGACTATTGATTATCAACATTCAACTCCACATAGTGGTTCTGCCCCTCCGGTTGGGAATGGTATCCGCTCAACGATTCAATTAGAAAAGTTTCCAGTCGTCGAGACTCATCTCTTGGAGTTGGCGTTGGTGGAGCCGAAACTGGCACTTGGCTTGGGCGTATTGATTGACTATTTTTCCGAGCCGTTGCTAAAAATAGTCGCGACCAGCATGCTCGACTTTTTTAAGAAATCCCCTAACGCAAACGTAGCGGAGCTGGTCGGTCGGGCTGGACTGGGGGAGCCCAAGGCGGACGGCGGAACGCCGGCTGAACAGGTTCGGTCGGTCATTTCTGCGTTGCTGATCAAGTCGACTCGTTGGGAGGCGCTAGACGTCGAGAAAGCGTTCATGGATTGCCGGAAACAGCTTCTGCTTGGTGCGCTTCGGCGGACCCAGCTCGAATTGACACGAGAGTTGGGCGGGTTGGTTGCTGAACAGGCGGAAAATAACTTAAAGGATCGACTGGTTACAATTCGAGCCCTGATGGAGCAGCGGCGAGACTTACAAACGAATTGATTGAACTCGATCGATATTGACTGTATCCTCCCGCGCTCAATGGGGCATTTACGCCGTAGGGAGCTCCAATAACGAGAACAAGTTAAGTCCGCCGGTTGGTGCTGTTCGCCAACCACTGAGGAAAGGTTGTGAAGAAGATGGCGAAAAAAGAGCCAGAAGCATCGCAAAAGGCGAGTGGCGCCCCCCTTCGCGAGATCAAGGAATTGATTTCAAAAGGGAAGAGCGCTGGGTATCTGACCATACAAGAGGTCAATGACCTCCTTCCGATTGAAATGGTTTCCAGTGAGCAGCTTGATGATTTGATGGTCATGTTCTCGGAAAACGAAATTGAGCTTATCGATGGGTCTCAAGAACCAAAGGCCGAGGGAGGGCATGGGAAGAAAAGCGCTTCCGGATTCGATGAGGGAGCGAAGGACGACGATGAGGATGAGACGCCAGGTCGCGTAGAAGCTGACACCAGCGGGCGGAGCAATGACCCGGTGCGGCTCTATTTGCGCAAAATGGGGTCTGTTGCCTTATTGGATAAGCAGGGGGAGCAAGAAATCGCCCAGCGCATCGAAGAAGGCAACAACCAGATGATGAATATCGTCTTTCGTTGCCCAATGATCTGGACGAAGATCGATGACGTGGTCACACGCTTAAGGAACGGTGAAGCGCGACTTAAAGATTATTATGAAGGTGTGCATGACCCCGAGGCGGGGATTGAGGAAGATGTCGAAGAGGAGGAGTTGCCAGAAGGCAGCGAAGCCGAGGTGGTCGAGCAGAAAGCCGCCGAGCCCGAGGTGCCTCCTCCCGATGAGTCGACCCGGATCGCGGAAATCGTCGACCTTCATCATCGGGTAAGGCATCAGCAGCGTGAATTGGACAAGGTCGCTAAGCAGGCTAAGAGTCGCAACGCGACCAAATTTCAACGCGAAAAGCTGAAAGAGAAAATCGAATATCGCTACGGGGAAATTTCAAGGCTGTATCTTGAGATGAAATTCTCCAAGAATTTCATCGACGAGATTGTTAGCGGGATTAAATTTTTTATCGATGAGATCGACCGCTTTGATAACGATATACGGATCTGTTCGAAACGTACCAAGACCGATCCTGTTCTGTTGAAAAAGGAACTACGGGCGGCGCGGAATGATTCCGCCGTTCAGAAAAAATTGTCAAAGAAGTTCCGCGTTTCTGTCGATGAGTTAAATCGCCTCGATACGGTAATTATAGACTCTGAAAAGGGAATCCGCGAAATTGAGCGTGAAACCGGGATGTCGGCAAAGGAATTGGCCGAAACATTCAAGCAGATCTTTTATTGGTCTCGAAAAGCCGCGATGGCCAAAGACCAGCTGATCGAAGCTAATCTCAGATTGGTTGTATCAATTGCCAAAAAGTATACCAACCGTGGGTTGCAATTCCTTGATTTGATCCAGGAAGGGAACATTGGGTTGATGAAAGCCGTCGATAAGTTCGAATGGCGGCGTGGTTACAAATTTTCAACTTATGCAACCTGGTGGATTCGGCAGGCGATTACCCGGGCGATTGCCGACCAAGCTCGGACGATTCGCATTCCAGTCCATATGATCGAAACCATCAATAAGTTGGTGCGGACTCAGCGTGAATTGAACCAGGAGTTGGGTCGAGATCCGTTGCCCCACGAGATTGCTGAACGAATGGAGCTACCTCTGGAGAAAGTCCGTAAGGTCTTGAAAATCGCCAAGGAGCCCATTTCGCTCGAAACACCAATTGGGGAAGAGGAAGACAGCCACTTGGGAGATTTTATTGAAGACAAACAGATATCAGCGCCGTCGGATACGGTGATGAATATTAATCTCTCAGAGCAAACACGGAAAGCACTCGCGACGTTAACACCGCGTGAAGAGAAGGTCTTACGCATGCGTTTCGGAATCGGCGAAAAGTCGGACCATACGTTGGAAGAGGTGGGCCAAGATTTTACGGTTACCCGCGAGCGAATTCGGCAGATTGAGGCCAAAGCGTTGCGGAAATTACGTCACCCAAGCCGGAGCAAAAAATTGCGTAGTTTCATCGAAAACACGTAGCGGGCCCATAGCTCAATTGGTTAGAGCAGCCGGCTCATAACCGGTAGGTCCCAGGTTCAAGTCCTGGTGGGCCCACAATACCCGATCAGTCGGGTCTTCCCCCGCCCGACGATTTATGGCGCTGTCGCCCGCGACTATGACGCCTTTGCAATCCCTTCAGCAATCATCGTGGACAGGGTTGCGATGGCGATTTGGGGATTAACGCCGATGCTCGACGGGAAGATGCTGGCATCCGCGACGTATAGGTTTCGAATCTGATGCGATTGTCCATCGGGTCCGACGACCGATGTGTCTGGATCAGTCCCCATTCTGCAGGTTCCCATCAGGTGAACTGATATCAGTTCGAGATCTCCGGCGTTCGCTCCCGATAAGTTGATTTGGTCAATCTGTCGGGTCGAGGTAATCGGATCTGTATTCCCGATCGGCAGGAAGAGTCGCTTCGCACCGACCGCTAGAAGAATGCGGCAGGCGGTTTGGATAGCGGAGGTACACCGGCGCATATCCTCACGGTTCATCACGTAGCTCACGAGCGTCAGTCCGGCAAACGAGCGATGAACCGTTCCCCGGGAGGTATCCTCGAGCAGAAAACCCGCTGTCCCAAGATTTTTCGGCGAAAGATTATGGGGTTGTCCGCGTTGATCAAAGGCGGTGAGGGTTCCAAGGACCGGTCCTACGCCAGGAAAAACTTCGGTGATGAGATAGCCGTCTCTGGAAAAACTATCACTATAAATCGCTTGAAAGGCGCCCTTCCATGGATATATCGCCTCGTCGAATTCACCCAAGACGCGGGTGGACGGGTGCAGACTGAGATTTTTGCCGATCTGATGATTCCATTTGCCAAGCCCATTCGCTAGCAACAAGTCTGGCGTCATCACACCACCACATGCTACCACGACATTTTTCGCGCGCACGTTCAGCCGACCTACGACGGTTTTCCCATCCGTTGCAAGCAGTGAAGCCTCAACACCGACACAACGCCTGTTCTTAATAACCAATTTGTCAGCGCGTGTTCTGGCGAAAATTCGCGCACCCGCATCTAGCGCGGCAGGGACGTAGGTGAGATGAGTGCCCTGCTTTGCATTGTTCGGGCATCCGAATGAGCAGCGGCTATGGCCGAGGCAATTGATGGTATTGCGTTTGAAAACAAGAGCATTTGCACCGATTCGCTCAAGTCCTTCCTTGACGAGCCACGAATTTTTACCGATTGCGGCCGATTCCTCGACATGTACGGATAACATCTTCTCGACACGTTGGTAATATGGCTCTAAACGATCAGGATGCATATTCGTAAGGCCGGCCTGATCTCGCCACTCATCCAGCACACGATGAGGAATCCGAAAGCAAACTCCCCCCGTAAATGGTGTCGAGCCACCAACCGTTTTACCCATCACGAGCACGACCGGGGGTTTCCCAAAACTGAAGATCGTTCCCTGACCATAGAAATACTTCATGAATGATTCCATCGGTGGATCCCCGAATTGTTCTCGGGTGTAATGCTCCCCCGCTTCCAGGATGGCGACTTTTTGCCCTTTTTCTGCGAGCTCTTTGCCGACGACAGCCCCGCCGGCGCCAGATCCGATGATAACCGTGTCGACGTCGATGGTCGTATCGCTTCCGATAGATTCTGGGCGAATGATTTTTCTCGTATCAGCATCCGGAACCGGCTCCGCAGGTGGAGCTCGGTATGGTTTGCGATCAAAATCGATCGCTTTTTCCACTGACGGCAACTGATAATAAGCCAAAATGAGTGGACCCTTGAGGGTAAGAAAGAGCGATCGAACCAAGCCGAACCGGCCACGATCCCAGCGGTAGAGATACCGTTGCTGAAGATCGGAGCGCAATGCGGTGAACGGTAGTGGGCGCCCAATCACAACGATCGGGGCAAGTTGAACAACGGTCAATAACAGATGCATTGCGATCTGGATTATGCGTGGCATTCCCTGGAAATAGCGATCAATCAGATCCAGATAATGAGTTAATTCAGGACCCGAGGGGAACGCGATTGCCGGAGGTGTCACCTGGCGTGCGATTCCCCCAAAGACGCGGCGCTCCCAGGAAAAAAAAAGAGGACAACGATCGTGCGTCACCGTTGTGGAAAGGCGTGAACTTGTGACAGCGTGGTTCAATGATGCTCCACCGGATATCTCGTTGGGCTCTGTCCAGGGCGACTTGGTAGAATATGATAGCCCAATATAACGAGAGCTTATGACATAATCCAAACTATTCGTAAACCGTCCGTTCAGACGATGTTGCGATGCTGGGTATTGTCGGGGATTTGCCTCTGTCATAGACCGGTCAGTTGTATCTGACGAGCGATGGCGATATGCATAACGCGCACATCTCGAGGGCATTCAACTGGAAATTCGCGGAGCGTTGTGCGATTGAATAGGCCTGAAATTAATACGCATGGCAACTGAGCGCGAAGTCAAACTTGAACTCGCCTGTCCAGAATATGAAAGGCTGTTGCAGCATCTGGAAAGTCGAGTAGTCGAACAGCAAGAAAATCAATTTTTTGATACGGCGGGCGGACTATTACTCAATAACGGATGGGCACTCCGACTGCGTTCTAGCGGGGAGCACCATTGGGTTACACTCAAAGGCCCATCAACCATTCGCGATGGCATTCACGAACGCCCTGAATTTGAAGCGCGTATTACCCGTACGGCGGCAGAGCAAGTGAAGCATCACCCCAGTCAAATGTTGACGGCGATCACTTGTCCCCGCTCCATTAGAGAACGTTTGACCGACCAAACGCTGGTTTGCGTCGGTGGATTTTCTAACGAGCGGCGACATGTCGACGTCGACGGCGTTCACCTCGAACTCGACCGTACGAGATTTCCCGGAAACGTCTATCGGTACGAACTTGAACTTGAATTGTCTGAACATGCTAATGAGGAACAAGCCACGCTTGAGCGCATATTAAAACGTTTGTCAATTCCGATGCGGTTTTCCGAGAAGTCCAAATATCAGTGGCTTCTCACCTATCTTGGGAAAGCTTCCTGATTTCAGCCACGTTCTACCCTGATGGGCATGATTCTCGTTGCCTTTGCTTCAATCGCATCGCTAAAATGGCCGCCGTCAGCAGGGGTTGCGATAGTCGTTCCCCAGGGGGTGATCTCGATCGTGGAGCGTGGCATGTCGATCGGCGAGCTGCTACCGATTTGGTCGGTCTTGCCGTTTGTTGGGATATTGCTGTCCATCGCACTGCTGCCATTGTTTATTCCCCAGATTTGGCATTCCCATTTCGGGAAGATCAGCGCTACCTGGGCTGTTTTCATGATGGTTCCCTTCATCATCTCCTTTAAGAGCCAGGCAGTTCATGAAATAGTGCATATTCTCCTTGTCGATTATGTTCCGTTCATCATTCTTTTGACGACACTGTTTACGATTTCCAGCGGAATTGTCATCCGCGGAAACTTTTCGGGGACGCCTATTCATAATCTAGGTTTTCTTCTTGCCGGAACGGCGTTGGCATCCTGGATTGGTACGACGGGGGCATCGATGGTGATGATTAGGCCTTTGTTGCGAGCAAATGCCTGGCGTCAGAAATCAGCTCACGTCGTCATTTTTTTTATTTTCCTGGTATCCAATATCGGAGGCGCACTAACCCCGCTTGGAGATCCACCGCTATTCCTTGGCTTCCTGCATCAGGTTCCTTTTTTTTGGGTGACGAGTGCGCTGCTTGCGCCGACATTGGTCGCGGTTGTGATCCTACTAGGCATTTTTTTTCTGATCGATCGTTACTTTTATCGTCGGGAAATAAAGACCGACGCGCATCCCAGAATGCCAGTCCGAATTCGAATCGACGGCTGGTGGAACCTGTTCTACCTTGCGGTGACCATCGGGGCCATTCTTCTCAGCGGGATTTGGGCATCGGCACCGACATTCAGTGGCTTTGGGCTCGAGTTCGGCCTACAAGGCCTCGTCAGAGATCTGGTGTTAATTATTTGCTGTATGCTGGCGTACGTATCAACGCCTGACCAATTGCGGAAAGCTAATGAGTTCTCTTGGGGGCCGATCAAGGAGGTCGCAAAGCTCTTTGCCGGCATTTTCGTTACGATTATTCCCGCGCTTGAAATTCTTCGGGCAGGGTCTCATGGTGCGCTGGCGCCTATCGTCGACAAGGTACGATCGGGAGCCCACTATTTCTGGGCGTCTGGGGGATTATCGACCTTTCTCGACAATGCGCCTACCTATCTGGCATTTTTCAACACGGCGCTGGGTCGGTGTTGTCAGGAGGCCTTGCGCCTAGGTGAGTCGATTGCCGTTGCGCAGTTGATTCGGGAACATTCAGCGATATTGGCAGCGATTTCGATCGGCTCGGTTTTTATGGGAGCAAACAGCTACATCGGGAATGCGCCGAATTTCATGGTTAAATCGATTGCCGAGGAGAGCGGTGTTCCGATGCCCTCCTTTTTTGGTTATCTTGTCTGGTCAGGCGCGATATTAATCCCGCTCTTTGTGATCATGACAGCTATCTTCTTTTAGCGGTCGCATAATGGGAGTCGAGTTCGAATGAATGAATTATTCGAGATTGTGGTAGAAGGGCCGTATGTTGTGATTAAGGCGTTCTGCGCCGGCATGCTCAGTGGGATGTCGGGAGGCCATCAGCTTCTTTTCTCGCGGGACCGCGGAATAGGCCGTTCCACATTGCTTGAGCGGCTAAAAGTTTGGGCGCATATTGGGGAAAATATGAGCCATTTGGTTGTCGACAGAGAGTTTAAGGAGAAATTAGATGCCGCCCTCAAAACAACGGCACCCGACATGGAACTTTCGGTTATCTCAACCAAACCGGTCGCATCGTCGCAATTCAAGTTTCGTTATGCGGCCTATTCCAGATCAATTGCCCGCCAACTGAAAGAACTTCTCGATGATCCCCCCCGTGGTGTCACACTACGCAATTATAGAACCAAAGAGAAAGTGATCGCTTCAGCGAAGGGACCGGAGGGGTATGCGCCGTTACACGATTTCGAGCTTCATGGTGAGGGGGAGGTGATGGGATCTCTGCTTAGCGTGGTCGCTTTCCGCGAGCGACTGGTGACCCACGCCATGCTACAGGCTGACGAGATCGAGCTGATCTTTGGAGAGAACGCCTTGCCGACGGCGAATCGCGGTCCCGGCCCAACAGGGTCGCCGTCGAATCGATCTCCCCATAATCGAAATTCGGGACGTCGACACCCCCGCCGGCGCTCGTCGGGCGGGCCGTACCGGTCCTCTTCTTGAGTCGCCAGCGCGAAATACCCCGGGTCATTAAAAAAATTCAAAGACAACGATCATGGATGGTCCGTCGATGTTTTTAATGCGGCAACCAGGCGGCGTACTTCGTCGGCTGATTCACCCGACGGCTGAAGTGCCAGGTATCGACTGTAGGCATCGAGCGCGTTTCCGATCTGACCGGATCGGGCAGAAACCATACCTAACCCCAAGTAGGCATTTGCAAAATGTTGGTCCAGGTCAATAGCCTTATTAAAATGATGGTATGCCGCCGCGGATTCTTGAAGATCGAGATACAAAAAGCCTAGTTCGCTATGGATGGTGGGTTGCTCGGTGTTCATACTTAAGGCCTCGACAAGTTTCTCCTGGGCCAAATCATACTGACCTTTCTCACGCAATAGGGATCCATCTCGAAGCAATGTTTCCCAGGATTGTGCGGTGGAACCCGCAAGAGGAGAAAGGCGTGTCGACTGATGATCGATGGGTTGCGTTGACAATTGATCTAGCAAGCGACGGGCGCGTTCATGATCTGGAACGTTTGCCAATATCTCCGACAGTAATCGCTTAGCCGCAGAAACTCGCTGGCCTTCTACAGCTACACGAGCGAGGTAATATTTTGCACGAATGAATGAAGGTCGTAGCGCCAATGCGGCTTCAATTTCAGACCGAGCCTGAGATTCCAACTGATTATCGACAAACAGCGAAATTCCCTTAACGAGATGATTCTCCGCAGCTGCGGGATCGGTACGAAGAGCGAATTCAGCGAGGGATACCGCGTCTTTCACCCGTTGCTCTGAGAGCGCTAGATAGGCGCCCGCGCGATATAGAGCCGAATTCTCCTTGGCAACGGCCGTCCAGTGGTCAATCCCAGCCTGTATGGACCGCTGTAACGGCGCGTGACTTGACCACTCGAAGCAGATGATTGCCTCGATCTCTAGCAGTGCGATATGAAGACTTGCTGATTTCCGATCCGCCTTTGCCAAGGCACGTAAATCATTTAGCGCGTCGAGATAGGCCGCCTTTGAATCGGCAGCCGTCCGCTGAAGAATGGACGCGACCTTTTTGTCGGCGTCTTCGGCGTTGGGCGAAATCACCGGTTGTTCTTGTGCGGCACGGCTTTTCACCAATACGAAGAGTTGACCTAACGCGGCGAATCGCCACAAGACGAAAGCGCTAACAGCCAATAACAGACACGAAATCGTTAGTAGGCCGAATGTCTTGCCAATGCTGACGCGAACAGGTATCCGGTCGTCTGGGTCAATTAGCTTAGAGTGGCGGGCATCCGTTGAAAGTGCGCTCGAATCAGCAAACTCCTCGCCGCGCCAAAACTCCTTGAAAGCCATCGACTCCGGCGGTTGAACAGGAGATGATGCTGCGTTTTGCTTAGGCGAAATGATGATCGTCGGCTGCTGTTCTGTCGCTTTGCGTAGCAGATTAAAGAAAGACTGTAACTCTTGATGATCGCCCAGTCGCACGTGGCTACCCTGAGGATCGACCCAGAGATCGTCTTCAGCTAACTCACGCGAGACGATCTTGCGTTGTAGCTCTGCGAAATCCCGCAATCCAAGTTTGGTTCCGTCCTCCTTTTCGATTACGAGCTCGGCCTGAATCGAAGGTTTCGGCTCCTCGAACCGCTCAGGATAGACGCGAAAGGTGTGTTCACATTGAGAGCATTGAACAAGCAGCCCGTCGCTTGAAACAGCATCGGTTAACTGATAGGCGGCGCCGCAGTTTTGGCAGGTCACGTCCATCAAATAAAGGCGATCCTTGCTAATCCGACATTTTTATCGATACTAGCGACGGAAAAGACCCTACCACAGACGAACAATAAAAAACGCTGTCGTTGGGTTTCATGATAGCCGTTCGGCAATGCGTATCGCGTCCTCGAGGTCAAGGGTTCCCTCGTAGAGGCCTTGGCCGGCGACAAGGCCAGAAATCCCGTATTTGGCAAAGCGACCGAGATCTTGAACGTCGGCGATTCGGCGAATACCGCCGCTAATAAATATCGGGAGTCTGGTCGATCGAACGACCTCAAAGATTTTTTCTAAATTCGGGCGGGGCTGGCCGTCTTGCGTAACCATATCGGTGAGCATCACGCCACTTACTGGGAAAGACTCAAGCCACCGCACAAGATCAACGGCCTTGGCGCGAAAAAATTTCTTTTTCGCCTCATAAAAGACCTCACCGTTTTGGGAGCGGATCGAGATCAGTAAGCGCTGCGGGTACTCACGAGCCACTTCAGTCAGAAATTCGGGATTCGCAAATACCTGCTCACCGAGAATGACTTGTTTAACGCCTAAAAAAAAATAGTTCTCAAGGCCATCAGCATCAACGACCCCACCATCGAGCAATACCGGTATATCCACTGATGAAACGATCTCTTCAATGGTTTTTATATTTTTGGGTTCTTCAAAAAGGGCTCCGTCTAAGTCGACGACATGAAGGGATCGCGCACCCTTTTCAATCCACTGTTCAACCATCGATAGCGCGTGGCTTGTAAAAAGCAAACCCTTGCCTTGGCTGCTCTGATGCAATAGGCGTACGCACTTGCTATCTCGAATGTCAATAGAAGGAATAATTTCCATCTTAAGAGGATCTTTTTTGCCTCGGAAGACAGGCGGTAGTCTATCGTGTGGAGGCTAGGATTCCAAGATGATTAACTTCACCTAGACAATTTTGCTTCTATCACCCGAGGTCGTCCGCCCAGATCGTGATGAAAGGAAATCGCGCTAAAGCCTGCTTGTTGCGACAAATTTTTCACCTGGCCGGCTTGATCCGGAGATAGCTCGATGAGGAGGTAGCCAGACTTATTGAGCCGTAAGGCAGCGGCC
>Ga0247727_10012900_pt1 | contig 14211 bp, 10 predicted proteins | sample WisWelCaveWW1625_FD_202498 | JGI IMG/M metagenome (GOLD analysis project Ga0247727, IMG submission 202498) | Biofilm microbial communities from Wishing Well Cave, Virginia, United States - WW16-25 | ecosystem: Environmental > Aquatic > Deep subsurface > Groundwater > Cave microbial mat | place... | reverse complement strand
CCGTCCGACGCGAAGCTCCGCGCGAACTCGTCGAGCGGGGGAGCCTGGTTGAAAGCGGACTGGACGCGCCTGCCGCGCCAGTCGGGATAGACCGGGCCTTTCGCGCGCGCCGCGAGTTCGCTGCGGACGCGCTCGGCTGGCCAGGGCGATTTCACGCCGTAGTGGGCGGCCAGGCGCGGAATGATTTTTTCGATCGCCTTGGGATGCGTGACCGGGAGCATCTCGTTGTCGTACGCCACGACCGGCACGCCCGTGTGCGGATCGTACCACAGCCAGCCGCGGTCTTTTTCGGGCACCGTGTCGAGCCACTTGATCGCCTTGCGGAGCGGTTCGAGGTATCGGTCGTCGCCGGTCAGGTCGTAGGCAAGAGACAATCCCCACACGGCGGCGCCGACGGCCTGCATCGAAACGGCCGGCGGCTCGAAATTGCGCATCCACACGAACTGGTTCTTTTCGTCGTATTGGTCAGCCCAGCCGAAACTCGGCCCCGGGGCTTGGGCGTCGATGATCCACTGGGCACCCTTGATTGCGGACTGGAGATAACGGTCGTCGCCGGTTGCGCACCAGATCACGAACAAGTCCCACATCGCCTGCGGCGTCACCGCATCGTTCAGTGCGGGATGCCCGTAGGGCCCCTTGTGCCCCAGTGGGTAAGTCTCCCAGCCCCACGCACCGCTGGGAAACTGGATCGAGACCATCCAGTCGCCCGCCTTGCGCAGGGCCTGCCCGTATCGCTCGACGCCGGTGAGTTTGTACATCATCGCCAGGAATCGAAGCTGATTGCTCTGCATGCTCTGAGCGATGTAAGCATGTTTCGCCCACGGCTGGAACTCGCCGCGACTGTAGGTGTAGTGGTAGTTCCATGTGCCATTTTCCAATTGGGTGCGGCAAAACATGTCGGCACCTTCCATGGCGCCGTCCAGATACCGCTCGTCGCCCCAGATCAGCCAGCCGCGCATCAGGGCGGCACCGGCGAATGCCGAATGGGTAAACCACATGTCCACGCCGCGACCGACCAGCGACCAGCCCGTCGGCGTGTAGGTGGGCCAGTTGTACGCGGAGGCCCAACCGCCCCGGAACTGCAGTTCGAGCAGCTTGTCCAGCATCGCCCGCGCGAGGTCGGTCTCCAGCATCAGCCGCTGCGTGTCGATGCCGCGCTCAGGCGGCGGCGGAGCACCCACGAGCCACCGGGCAACTGCGACATCCTCAATGTGCAGGTCGTCGAACGCGCACTCCGAGCTGAGCACATTGTCGCCCGGCAATCCCCACAGGCCTCCCATCACGATGAACATGCCCGGGTTCGGCCGTGGGCGATCGAGGGGCAATCCGATCTCGGCCGTCGCGCCTTCGCCGTCAGCCAGAAGCCATATCCGCCTCTTGTCGCGCAAGTCCCACGAAATCAGCACGTGATGCCAGGCCGCGGGATCGAACTTTTCCGTGGTGACACTCAACGACCAGCCGGTGTTTTGCCGCAACGTCACGGCCACTGCATAGTGCGCGATTCCCTGCTGCACGATCTTCAATTGCAGCGTATTCTCCGGTGTCTTGCGTAGCGCGATGAAGTACGGCGCCATCCCGTACCGTGGCGATGCCGCGCCGCGCTCCGGGTAAAGCACGAGCAGCCAGTGCTCTTTGCCTTCCGCCCAGATCGGTTGTTGCTCGTCGCGAGACCGAGCCCAAAACTCGACGGTGCCGTGCAGCGGGTTGTAATTGTCCAGTCCCGGAAACCGAACGTCGCGACCTTCGCCCGCGATTGCCGCACCGCCGCCGAACTTGCCCGGCGCGGCCGGTTCGCTGCCCAGCCCCACATCCGTCTTGTGTACGCGGGCGTACACGGCGTCGTTGTTGTCCGGCGCGTCGAAGTTCGCCAGCAACGTGGTGTGGACCCCGCGAGTCAAAGGGCCTTCAGGTGCCCTCGTCAATCGACAAGCCTCGGTTGTTGATTCCGCAGACTCAGGATGATCGGCGGCCCAAGTACCCACGGGCGCAACAAACACGATGAGGAGGAAAGTTCGGTAGCTCATTGTTTTCTTCGGCTTGACCAGTTCAGGCGTGTCATACGATCTCGCGTGATATTTGGCGATCGCGTGTAATCTGGATGAAGGAAGTTGAGATTAGCAATTGTTTCGCGGGATCGCTACACTGATTGAGACACGAAGGGATGATTATTGTGAGGGATCATCATTCCGCGCGAAGCAGGTGCGAACGCGGTGGCGAGCGAAGTGAGGCTGTGGGAAAGAGAACGGCTCAGCAGCCGCAGACCGTGGCTGCAAGAAACTGAGAACAAGTCCTGCACGCGCTCTGATCAATTAGAACGACTCCTGACCAACCGCAGATGTCGATCGCGAGTTGTGGTTTCGCTTCTGTTCGACGAGCGTTGCCCTGTTGCGGAATGGTCTACATTCGGCAGGTCCTATTCACCAACTTCAGTCGGGTCGTTGAGTCTGCGCTGAGTGTTCGATTCAATTGAACCGTGCGAGGTTTTCCCGTCGCAACCGATCTCCAGCGGAGTCCTGAGACCGCGCACTGGAGAACAAAGTGGAGAGCATGTTCTCCAATTGGACATAGAATCTATCATAACGTCAATGGCCGAGGCGGGACTTGAACCCGCACGGGGGTTACCCCCCAGGGGATTTTAAGTCCCCAGCGTATGCCGATTTCGCCACTCGGCCAGTGCGCAAGAGTTTACAAAAGTTGCGGCCGGGCGGCATCGGCATCTGGCGGTCAAGTGGCGGCACCTGATTCAAGGTCACTCGTGGTGATTAGACTGGCGCCGGCTCGCTTTAGATCTTGCAGAGATTTCTCGCTGTCGCTGGGCTGTGCGTCGACGCCACGCACCGCGTCGGTGAGGATAAAAGTGTCGAAGCCTTGAGTGAGCGCGTCCAGCGCGGTCGCGCGGATGCAAAAGTCGGTCGCCAGGCCGCACACGAACACGCGAGCCACGCGGCGGCTTCGCAGTTGCTCGGCGAGATCGGTGTGGTCGAAGCCGGAGTAGGCGTCTCGGTTGGCGGTGTCGGCTTTGCGGATGCGGACGTTGACCGGCCGTTGATTTAATCGCGAGTGCAGTTCCGCGCCCGGCGTGCCGGCGACGCAGTGGACGGGCCAGATGCCGCCGTGCTCCTTGAAGGAAGAATGATTCGGCGGGTGCCAGTCTTGCGTCGTTACCATGTGGCGGAACAGCGTCGCGACGCGGTTAATCGGCTCCACGACCAGATCACCGTCCCGCACCGGCAGTGCGCCGCCGGGACAGAAATCGTTTTGCACGTCCACGATGATGAGAGCGTCGGCGGGTTGGATTTTCATGGCTACTCCGCTCGCCACTCATACTTTCGCCACTTCCTCCCAGTGTCGCGACTTTGCACTCCGCTCGACGGCGTCCAGCACCGCCTGGTTCTTGCAGCCGTCGTCGAACGATGGGCTGGGCATCTGATTCTTGCCGATTGCGTCGCACAGGTCGGCGATCTGATGAATGTGGCTGTGCTCCCAGCCAATGATGTGCCCGCCCGGCCACCAGTGTCCGACGTACGGATGCTTGCCCCCATTCGTGATCAGGATGTTTCGAAACCCTTGAACCGCATCGTCCTCTTCGCTCGACAGGAATTGCAATTCGTTCATTCGTTCCAGGTTGAAGCAGATCGACCCTTTCGAGCCGTTGATTTCGAAGCAGTTGAAGTTTTTGCGGCCGTTGGCGAAGCGCGTTGCCTCGAACGTGCCGATGGCCCCGTTTTGAAACTCCGCAATTGCGACAAACGCATCATCGACCGTGACCTCCCCCTGCCCCTTGCCCGCCGCGGCCCCAAGCCCGCCGGTCACGTCGGCCAGCTCTTTGCGGTTCTTGATAAACGTCTTCTTCGTCGCGCTCAGGGCCTTGATCTCGCCGACCAGAAAGTACGCCAGGTCCAGAATGTGGGCGCCGAGATCGCCGAGTGCTCCCGACCCGGCCGTCTTGGCATCGAGCCGCCAGACGATGGGGAAATTCGGGTCGAGAATCCAATCTTGCAGATAAACCGCTCGCATGTGGTAGATCTGTCCGATCTTGCCCTGCTGAATGAGCTGCCGGGCAAACGCCACGGCCGGCACGCGGCGGTAATTGAACGCGACCATGTGCTTCACCTTGGCCTGATTGCAGGCATCGCGCATCTCTTTGGCCTCGGCGAGCGACATGGCCAGCGGCTTCTCGCAGAAAACGTGCTTGCCAGCCTTGGCCGCGGCGATCGAAATCTCTGCGTGCGAGTTGTTCGGCGTGCTCACGTCCACCAAGTCGATATCGGCCCGCGCGATCAGCTTTCGCCAATCGGTTTCGTATCCCTTCCAGCCGAACTGGCTGGCCGCCTCCTTAACCTTCGCCTCATTTCTGCCGCAGATCGCCGTCATCACGGGCCGGGCGCTGGTCTCTGGAAAAAACACCGGCGCCTTGATGTACCCGTCGCTGTGCGCCTTGCCCATGAAGGCGTAACCGATCATCCCAACGCGTAATTCTTTGGCCACAACTAGGACCCCCTTCCTCGCATGAGATTGAAAAACTACGTCTCACTGCCGAACACGCGGCATTTCTAACACAACACCCGGTCGCACTCAAAAGAAAACCGGGCTGAGTTCATATCTCGTGACGCCGGCTTACACGACCGCGACCTTTACACAGTGGATGGGCGGGAGCGAATCGAACAGGCAGCTCCATTCCTCGCCCCCGTCACGACCGATCCAGAGTTGGCCGGTCGTTGTGCCGAAGTAGAGTGCAGGCGAGCGGAGTTTGTCGACGTCCATGCCGTCACGCTGGACGGTGAAGTAGCTCACTTTCTTGGGCAGTCCGCGGGCGAGCTGGTTCCACGAGTCGCCGCCGTTTTCGCTGCGCCAGACGGCCGGGGCGCCGCCCGGGCAGGTGCGTGTCATCGGCTCGAGCGGCATGACGTAGACCGTGTCGGCGTTGTTCGGATGTACGACGATTGGGAAACCGAAATCGGTCGGCAGCCCTTTGGCGATCGAACGCCACGATTTGCCGTGATCGTCGCTGCGCAGGACGCCGATGTCCGGACGCGGCCCGCCGGGGCCATTCCATTCGGACCAGCCGCCGTGATTCTGCATGTAGAGTCGCCCGGGTGTGGCCGGGTGAGCGGCGATTTTGTGAACGCACTGGCCGAATTCGGGGAACGGATCGGGCACGAAGCCGGCACCGACGCCCTTGTTCGCGGCGGCGAACGTCTGGCCGCCGTCTTCGCTCAGGTAGTGGCCGCCGGTGGAAATGCCGAGGTGTAAGCGATTGCCGTCCCGCAGGATCGTGTGCATGCAGAGCCCGCCGTTGCCGGGCTGCCACTGCCGTGCGTGCTCGTGGTTGTTGATGCCCGTCACCATTTCCCACGAATCGCCGCCGTCGGTCGACCGGAAGAGCGACGCCGGCTCGACGCCGCACCAGAGGTCCTTCTTGTCGTTGCCCGGTTCGATCGACCAGATGTTCGCCAGCGCCCGCCCGTCGTCTTTGGGAAAGGCCGGTGCTGACTTCGTCTCCTTGAACTTCTTTCCGAGATCGGTCGAGACGAGGACCTTCATGCCGAAGAACGGGTTGCAGCTTGAGGCGTACAGCCGCGGCGCGCGGCGCGTGTCGATCAATGACGCATAGACGGCCACTCCCGGCCCGAACGGCCCGCGCAACGTGAAGCTGCGACGGTTTTTCGCCGACTCGGCCACGAAAAGACCCTTCTTAGTTCCGACACAAACAATGACTCGCTCCGACATTTTTAACCTCCTGAGACTGCGGGCAGTATGGTGATGATGTCCCCGGACACAAGAACCGTATCGAGTCCGTCTCGATCGCGCACGTGGGCGGTATTAACAAACACATTTACATGCCGGCGCAAGGACCCCGTCTCGTCGCAGACGCATCGGTACAACGATGGATGGCTTCGCTCAAGCTGCTCCAAGGCCGCGCGCACGGTCGAAGCCGTCGTGGAAAGCTCCGAGGCTCCCTTACAATATTCGCGCAGCGTCGCTGGAACATGGATCGCAATTGTCTTCGCTCGGGATTTGCTGATCACGGGCACTCACGAAACTAGTGATAAATGCAACAGCCAGCAGAAGAGCATAGCGGTCGATGCCGGCCCGGATCAATTGAAAACCATGCTCGGTGTGCGAATCCGCTCCGTGTGCGCCCGCCAGAGGTTCAAAACGAACCGCCACTTGCAACTGACGGCAGCAGTTAACAAGTCAGTATTTCGAGACTTCTCGCTGATCCCCACCGACCCCCGCCGGCTCGTCCGGCTGGTGAAGGCGATTAGCGGGCTATAACGCGACGTGGCCCACTCTCTCTCTTCTTCCTCCACCTCCGCCTGTGGCGGGGGTGGAGGAAGAAGAAAAAAGGATTGGGTGTTGCCGCTCCCTAGCCGCTCAATCAGGCGTTCCTGCCAGGCAAGCTGGCCGGGGACGGTGGAGATCAGCGAGAAGTCTCAGTATTTCCATTGGTTTCCAACGAATCGGGCCTTAATCACACAGTTTTCGCCGTGTGCTGGCTGACTGGAAACTCATCGGCATAGGCTTTGCAAATCGCCGTGCAAAAAGAAATCTATAGTGACGCTGCAAAGTGACTGAGGTCGGTCAGCTTAGGGGTACGGGGACTTGTGCAAGGGGGACCGTGCCAATGGTGAGGTTCCTGACAATGGGGAGAGTCCGCTTCACTGGCGACAATTCGATCAATCGGCTGAGCGGAGGTTTGGCCGACTCTACAGCGTTTGGTCGTGCCGAGCGATTAGCCAGCATTGGTCAGCTTGCAGCGGGACTCGCGCACGAAATGAATACTCCTTTGGGTTCTATCTCGGCTCACGCCGAAGAATCGCTGGAGACCATCGACCAGCTCGAACGCGAGTCTGCGTCGGATCAGCCTCTGGCCGACTTGCGCTCCCATCAACTGGCAATCATGCGTCAAGCGAACCGGTGCAGTCGCGTTGCAAGCCGTCTGTTGTTGTTTGTTCAGTCCGCTCGGCCCGCCAGCGGAAAATGCCGAGCCGATTCCGTGATACACGACGTGATTCAGTTGTTCGCCACCGCGGCCCGCGCCAAAGGCGTCCGCTTGGAGCGAGTTATTGAGGGTACGTTGCCGGACGTGCTTATTGGTGCGTCCGAGCTTGAGCAACTGCTAGTGAATCTCGTGCAAAACAGTCTCGACGCTTGCGAAGTCGGTGGTGTCGTTCGGTTGAAGGCATTTGCGCGTGGCGACCAGGCAGATTTCGTCATTGAGGATACCGGGTGCGGGATTCCGGAAGGCGACCTGAACCGGATCTTCGATCCGTTTTTCACGACTAAGCCGGTCGGGCAAGGAACAGGTTTGGGGCTCAGCGTGTGCCTCGGGATAGTGCGCAGCGCGCGAGGGACAATCGAGGTGGACAGCACTCCAGGGCATGGGACTCGTGTGGAAGTCGGGTTGCCGATTGATTGTTGCATGGATCTGGGGTGCCACTTGCCCGGGGCGGGTACATCGAACGCGAGCACAACTTGTGCTGCGACTGATCAAGAAGCAGGAGGCCAACGATGTTTTCAAGACTAATTGTCTGCTCAGTCGTTTTCGGAGTTTCTTTGTTTAGCGTGGGGTGCTCCAAGAGCAAACCTACCGCTCCCCCAGTCGCCACGCCACCAGTTACTACGCCACCTAAGACAGCAGCGACGCCTCCCGTGGTGACCGCACCGACGGAGCGACCGGCTTCGCCGGAAGTGCAAATTGCCGCTGGAAAAGAGTTGTACACAACCTACTGCTTGTCATGTCACGGTGAGTCAGGCGATGGCACGCCGACCAGCCCGCGCGATTACACGCAAGGCATCTTCAAGGGTGGCCGCGAAACGGAACAACTCTACGCTCGCACGTTGCTCGGGATGCCCGGGTCCCCGATGCCTTCGTCCACAAATCTGAAACCCGAAGAGATTGCCGACCTTGTGCACTATCTGCAGTCGCTTTCCGATCCGTCGGCCCAGGCGAAAGTCGAGCACAAACGCACACGGCTCGTGGCCAAGAAGTCCGGGAAGACGCTGCCGGAGGCGATTCCTGACGCGCAGTGGGAGTCGGTGCCGGCAACAAGCATCGTCGTCAGCCCGCTGTGGTGGCGAAACTTCGATGACCCGGATCTGAAGATCCAGGCTCTGCACGACGGCCAGTCTCTGGCGATTCGAGTGTCGTGGATCGACGCGACGAAGAACGAGCATTCGGTCAAACCGCAGGATTTCCGCGACATGACGGCGGTGCAATTCTTCAAGGGCGGCCCGGAACCGTTCCTCGGCATGGGTAGCACGAAAGGGACCGTTGACTTCTGGGCTTGGGCCGCCGATTGGCAGGCCGATCGCAAGCAGTACGCCGATGTTGATACGCGGTATCCCAACATGGCCGTCGATGAGTACCTGTTCGAGGAAGGGGGACCCGGAGGCGGCAGTGGCAATGGCGAAGGCGGAAAGGAGGGTGATCGAAAGCACCCGACCGCGAAGCAGTCGAAGGATTATCTCTCCGGCTGGGCCGCGGGCAATCTGCTATCCGATCCGACGCGATCGTTCACCGCGAGCGGCATGCAAGCGAAGGGGTTCGGCACGCTGACCATGTTGCCGCGTCCGTCGCAACTGGTCCTGGGCAACGGCGAGTGGAGCGATAGCCGCTGGACGGTCGTGCTTCGCCGGCCGCTGGCGGTCGCTGCCGATGCGGGCCTGTCGCTCGCGCCGGGTGAAAAACTTTCGGTCGCTTTCGCCATCTGGGACGGCGAGGCCCGCGACCGCGACGGGCAGAAACTGATTTCGATCTGGCACGATCTGGAAGTGGAAAAATAACAGGAGTTCGCCATGCAGGACTTCAACCGGCGAGATTTTCTCAAGGTCACGGGCACGGCCGCCGCCGTGCTGGGGATCACCGAATTTCCCACGCGGCTGCTCGCGGGCGTGGATGAGATTGATAATCCGCTTGCGATGTACCCGAACCGCGATTGGGAGAAAGTGTACCGCGATCAGTACCGCTACGACTCGACGTTCCGTTATGTCTGTTCGCCGAACGACACGCACGCCTGCCGGCTGCAGGCGTTCGTACGGAATGGCATCGTGATGCGGATCGAACAGCCGTATGACGTGGCCAACTACGCGGACCTGTTCGGGAACAAGGCGACGTGCAATTGGCATCCGCGCGGGTGCTCGAAGGGCTACACGATGCACCGGCGAATGTACGGGCCGTACCGATTGCGGTACCCGATGATTCGCGTGGGCTGGAAGCAGTGGGCGGACGACGGGTTCCCCGAGCTGACTCCGGAGGGCCGGACGAAGTACAAGTTCGACGCGCGGGGCAAGGATCGGTTCGTGCGTGCGTCGTGGGATAATGCGTTCAAGTACATTGCGAAGGGATTGGAGGCGATCGCGCGGCGGTACAGCGGCCCACAAGGGGCCGAGCTACTGAAGCAGCAGGGGTACGAGCCGGAGATGATCTCGGAGATGGGCGGGGCGGGCACGCGCACGCTCAAGTTCCGCGGCGGCATGGGCCTGTTGGGGGTCATCAGCAAATACGGGATGTACCGGGTGAGCCAGACGATGGCACTGCTCGATGCAAAGGTGCGCGGCGTGGACGAAAAGACCGCGCGCGGCGGACGCAACTGGTCCAACTACACATGGCACGGCGATCAGGCGCCGGGACATCCGTTCGTACACGGGCTGCAGACGTCGGACGTCGATTTCAATGACCTGCGGTTCTCCAAGCTCATGGTCCAGTGGGGCAAGAACCTGGTCGAGAACAAGATGACCGCTCGCGGCTACACGTACAAAGACATCATGGACGGCAAGTACGGTGAGCCGGGTGCGGCACTCTTGCTGTTCCGCACTTACCCGCGACATCCGTTCTGGGAACAGATCACCGAGAGCCAGCCGTTCTACACGCCGACCGGCCGGCTGCAAGCGTACAACGACGAGCCGGAAGTGATCGAGTACGGCGAGAACTTCATCGTGCACCGCGAAGGGCCGGAAGGGACGCCGTACCTGCCAAACGTCATCGTCAGCTCGAACCCGTTCATCCGCCCCGACGACTACGGCATAGCGCCTGAGGCCATGCACTGGGACGAGCGAACCGTGCGGAACATCAAGCTACCGTGGGCGGATGCGAAGCTGACAAAGAACCCGCTCTGGGAGAAGGGCTACAAATTTTTCTGCATCACGCCGAAGACGCGGCACCGCGTGCACTCGCAGTGGTCCGTATGCGATTGGCACCAGCAGTGGGATTCGAACTTCGGCGACCCGTACCGCATGGACAAGCGATCGCCGGGCGTGGGCGAGCATCAACTTCACATGAACCCACAGGCCGCCCGCGACCTCGGCATCAACGACGGCGACTACGTCTACGTCGATGCCAACCCGGCCGACCGGCCGTACGTCGGCTGGATGCCCGATGACCCGTTCTACAAGGTCGCTCGGCGCATGCTCCGCGTGAAGTACAACCCAGCGTACCCGTACAACGCCGTCATGATGAAGCACGCCCCGTACATCGCGACCGAGAAGTCCGTCGCCGCCCACGAGTCGCGCCCCGACGGCCGCGCCGTCTCGGCCGACACCGGCTACCAATCGAACTTCCGCTACGGCTCGCAGCAGTCGGTCACGCGCAACTGGCACATGCCCATGCACCAGACCGACACGCTGTTCCACAAAGCGAAAGTCTCGATGTCTTTCATCTTCGGCGGCGAGGCGGACAACCATGCGATCAACACAGTTCCGAAAGAAACGCTGGTCCGCGTGGTGAAAGCCGAAGATGGCGGCCTCGGCGGCAGCGGCATCTGGGAACCGGCCACGCGCGGCATGACGCCGGACGCGGAGAATGATTTCATGAAGAAGTACTTGGCAGGCGAGTGTGTGAAGCCGAGTTGATCGCGAACTTGTTGACGAGGAACGTGGAGAAACTGGGATGGTCAGCGCAGCTTCAAATAGTCTTCAGTCGAAAGGCCGGCCTGCCGCAGGATGGCATGAAACGTACCGGTGGGCAGGTCGCCCCGGTGGCGCGGAACCACAATCGTTATTCCGCCTCGCTGAAGTACGGTATGCCGCCGACCTTCACGTGTGGCGAGGAAGCCGAGCTTGCGCAAGACGCGAAGCAGGTTGGCCGCGGAGTCAGTCAGAGTGTGATCTCCACGAGATGCGATTTCTTTCGTCGCTGGTCCCTGCGTGTCGACAAGTACAGCGCGATCGCTTCCTTGACATTTTTCAACGCTTCCTGTTCGGTGCGACCGTCGCTGAAGCAGCCAGGAAGCGCCGGCACCTCGACCGCGTACTTGTACGGTCCGGGCGAGTCCGGACAGTGGGTCACAACGACTTCAAACAGAGTTTTACGAGATCGTTTTGCGTGATTCATGCTATGAGTTTAGTCGCTCGCGAAGACTGCTGCAACGAAAGCGAGTTTTGACCTATGCCCTACGACGAACCCGATCACGATGACCCGATGGAATGTGTCGGGGTGGAGCTGCCCGCTCTGTCCGCCGAGGAGGAGGACGAGATGGTGCGGTGCGTGATCGAAGAATATTGCTGGATCGGCTGGGATGAAGAGCGGATCTGGAAACTGTTCACGAATCCGTTCTACCAGGCCACGCACCGGCTTTACCAAGAGCGCGGCGCGGAGCACGTGCGGCGACTGATCGAAGACGTGCTGGGCCGGCCGGTGAAGATACCGACGATGAAAGTGATGTTACCGGTGCTGAACTGAAAGTGTAGGGTGGGTCGAGTCTTCGAGCCCCACCTTCAGATTCTTCCGATTTGGTGGGTCTCGAAGACTCGACCTACCCTACGAAGAACGCTCAAGAGGAGCCAAACATGCCAACCGTCTTAAACTGGCAACTGGGCCGCGAGATGTCGTACCCGTACGAGGCGAAATACCCGCGCGAGCAGTTCGCCTTCGTGTTCAACATCAACCGCTGCATCGCGTGCCAGACTTGCACGATGGCGTGCAAGAGCACCTGGACCTTCTCGAAGGGCCAGGAGTACATGTGGTGGAACAACGTCGAGACGAAACCGTACGGCGGATATCCGCAACACTGGGACGTGAAGATCCTGCAACTGCTCGACAAGGCGAATCCCGGCGGGCAGACGTGGAACCAGTCGCCAACCGGCGAGCACGCACCGTACGGCAAGTTCAACGGCGTGACCGTATTCGAGGGTGCCGGCAAGGTCATCGGCGGCGGCGCGGCTAAGTCAAGGCCCGTACTCGGATACCTGCCAACCGACGAAGAATGGCGAGTCCCCAACTTCTATGAAGACACACCGGTCGGCCCCAAGGGCGAGTTCGGTAAGTTCCACGAGACGGGCGAAAAGCTACCCGAACATCGTACGTGGTTCTTCTACCTGCAGCGCATCTGCAACCACTGCTCGTACCCGGCGTGCCTGGCCGCGTGTCCGCGCAAGGCGATCTATAAGCGCGACGAAGACGGCGTCGTGCTCGTGGACCAGGAGCGCTGCCGCGGCTACCGCAAGTGCATGGAGGCGTGCCCGTACAAGAAGACGCTGTATCGCGGGACAACTCGCGTCGCCGAAAAGTGCATCGCATGTTACCCGCGACTCGAAGGCAAAGACCCGCAGTGCGGCGGGCAACCGATGGAGACCCGCTGCATGACCGCCTGCCCCGGTCAGATCCGCCTGCAGGGTCTCGTGAAGATCGATCCCAAGACCGGCGACTGGGCCGAAGACCGCGACAACCCGCTGTACTACATGGTGAAAGTCGCGAAGGTCGCCGTGCCGCTCTATCCGCAATTCGGCACGCAGGCGAACGGCTATTACATCCCGCCGCGCTGAGTGCCCCGCGCCTACCTGCGGCAGATGTTCGGCCCCGGCGTCGATCACGCCATCGAAGCCTACTCGGCCCCCGACCGCGAACTGCTCGCCGTGCTGCAGCTCTTCCGCCGCAGCCAGATGATCATCTTCCGGTACGAATTCAAAGAAGGCCCGAAGAAATTCGAGACCACGATCCGCGGCAAGCCGTTCACGCTCTACGACGACACCGTGATCGCCTACGGCCGCGACGGTCAGGAACTCTTCCGGACCACGGTCGAGGAACCGATCCACGTGCGGCCGGACAAGTATGTGAACGCATTGTGAGATGAACTTAGAACGTAGGGTCGGTCGAGTCTTCGAGACCCACCAAGATGCTGACTGGTTCTGGTGGGTCTCGAAGACTCGACCCGCCCTACGATTGCAGTGAAGCACAGGAGCCGACAGTGAAGACCACTCAGATACTCAAAGATGAACATCGCGTCATCGAGCAAGTGCTTGACTGCCTGGAACGCATGGCCGGGCAGGCCGAGCAAGAGAGAAAATTGCCGGTCGCAGCCGCACGCGACACGATCGAGTTCTTCCGCCACTTCGCCGACCACTGCCATCATGCGAAAGAAGAGAACCAACTCTTCCCGCTGCTGGAGTCAAAAGGCTTTTCGCCGGACTCTGGACCGACGGCCGTAATGCGATTCGAGCACACGCAAGGTCGCGAGTACGTCCGCGCGATGAGTGCCGCCGCCGATGCAGCGGACCGCGGCGAGTCCGCCGCGGTGGACCAGTTCACGCGAAACGCGCGGGGCTACATCGAACTGCTGCGGAATCACATCGCCAAGGAAGACCACTGCCTGTTCAGCATGGCGGACCAGGTGCTCACGGATGCGGACGACGAAGCTCTGCTGACAGCCTTTGAACACGTCGAGCACGTGGACATCGGCACTGGCTGTCATGAAAAGTACGTCCGCTTGGCCGACCGGCTGGCGGAAACGTATGGAGTTGCGCGGGCAACGGCACCACTGGCACGGACGGACCTGGCCGGGACGTGCCCACACCACGGCAAGACGATAGGAGTATGAATTCATGAGTGCGCAGTTGGACAATGCGACACCGAGGATCACTCCGGAGCGATGGGCCCTACTCGCGCCTTCCGCGCGGTCGGCTTTGCTGCGATCCGAGCTGTACCGCGCATTGGGCTGGTCTTTCTTGTTTCCAGAGGCCGGCACTTTTACAAGGGTGCTCGAGTCGTTTGCCGGCGTCGCCTCGCACGCTGGCGACCTGCCCACGCACGCCCAAACCCGCTCGACGCTTGAGTCCCTCTTGTCCTTTTCGTCCACGCCCGCCGAACAGCTCCACCTCGGTGCGAATGCCAATCTTCCGCTCGGCAGTCTTCACATCGACGATCTGTTTGTCGTCGAGCCATGCCTCGATCTTCGATTCAGTGACACGCAAGCGGATCAGGTACCAGCGATT
>Ga0247727_10012899_pt1 | contig 14211 bp, 13 predicted proteins | sample WisWelCaveWW1625_FD_202498 | JGI IMG/M metagenome (GOLD analysis project Ga0247727, IMG submission 202498) | Biofilm microbial communities from Wishing Well Cave, Virginia, United States - WW16-25 | ecosystem: Environmental > Aquatic > Deep subsurface > Groundwater > Cave microbial mat | place... | reverse complement strand
GCACGCACGAAGATGCAGGTCGTCACGGTGTTCAATCGCGACGTTTGGCGCCTGGAGCATGACGCTCCTGAGGTGGGCACTGCGCTTCGAGCGAGGATCGCCGAACACCTCGAGCCAGCTCGCTGAAACGCGGTCGCGTCCTACAGCGGCTCGACTTCGACCTCGAAGAGCTTGCCGTCGAGTCTCTGCGCACGGACGACGAAGGTCGTAAACCGTGACGCTCCGAGCTCTTCGAGCTCGGGCATGTGCGTCAATGAGGGCAACCCGTCTACTCGGAGCGTGAGACCCTCTGTGTTTCGGACCAATTCGACCGCATTGCCGTCGAGATCACGCTCGAGCTCTAGGACTCCGACCGAGCGGGCGCCCACGGCCCACATCTCCGGGCGCCGCACGGCGAGGGCACGATAGGGGCGCTCGATCGCGCCCTCGAGCGCCGCCGCAAGCGGCCCCGGGTCGAAGCCGTCGGGGCCGGCATCCACGAGGAGCCGACCGTCAGCCAGGGCGACGAACTCGGCCTCGTCCCCGGGCGTGCCGGGTGCATCGGAGGTAGCGACTGCGTCCCACTCGCGCTGACGCGCGAGCCCGGTGATGCCGGCCTCGAGCCAATGGTTCCCGGGATCGATGGGATGCACCACTACGCGGCCTCTTCCCCGGACTCGGTGCTCGGAGCTGCCTCGGGCTCCTCCGCCTCGATGGGCGGCTCGGCGCGCTGGCGCGCGCGGCGCGGCTCATGCGTTCGCTTGTCGCGGTAGCGCTCAATCTGGCGCTCGAGCTTGTCGACGAGGCGATCGATCGCCGCCTCGTACGTCTCGGCAGACTCGCGGGCGACGATGTTCGGCCCCTTCGTGTGCACGACCGCCTCGGCCGTATGGTCGTTTCGAATCGAGGGATTGTTCTCTCGGGACATCGTCACCTCGACGAGAGTCCCGGCGTACAGACGGCGTTCGAGCTTGCCGAGCCGCTTCTCGGCATATGCACGGACCTTGTCCGAGACGTGGCCTCGATGTGCCTTGACCTGAAGTCGCATGGAACGCTCCTTTCCGGATCGGCGGCGGAAGAAGGACCGCTCTCACCCTAACGAACTGCTCGCGCAAGAGTGACGACCTCGACGTGTCGCGCGCCCGCGCGACGCAGCGCCGCCGCGCACGCGTCCGCCGTCGCACCTGACGTGTAGACGTCGTCCACGAGACACACCACGCGAGGGGCCGGGGCTACCGAAACGACGCTGCCGCGAACGTTGCGCCGACGGTCGCCGAGGGCGAGGCCACGCTGGCGCGGAAGAGAGTGCGTGCGCCTCAGGAGGTCGGTCGACGGCGCACGCCAGATGCGCGCCAGGGCGTTCGCGAGAGCGCGCGGCGCGACTTGGCCGCGCTCCCAGGCTCGTTCGGGGTCACCCGGAACGTAGGTGAACGCCTCGACCTCGGGCTGCGGGATGACCTCGGCCACGAGTGCGGCAGCTTCACCCGCGAGGCCGCGCCTACCCCGCTCCTTCCACTCGCGAACGAACGCTCGCGCCCGCTCGTCGTAGACGATGGCCGCCCGCGCCCGCGCGAACGCGAGTCTCCGACCCGAGCACTCGGCGCAACGCCGAACCGGCCATGCGCCCGGGGACCCACACCGTTCGCACACCGGTGGAGCCAGGCGGGTGAGCGCTCGTCGACAGGTTGCGCACAGCGCGCAACCTGGGGAGGCGCAGATCGCGCAACGCTCCGGGAAGAGCAGCTCGAGCGCACGCACACGACTGACCGTACGCCGCGAGTTACAACGCCTTCGTACCGAGTTCGTGTCAGATCAGCGTGTCAGATCGGCGACGCGGCGAGCAGCTCGCGCAGATCGTCCTCGGCTCGTGCAAGGTCGTCGGGCGTCTTGATCGGGAAGAAGCGCCCGCGCGGGCCCCGGCGCGGAACCTCGAGGTATGTGGTTGGCAGAAACGCCGAGACCTCGTGATACACGCGCTCGAGCTGCACCGCCGTCCGGCCGTCCGCACTCCTCTGCACGTACAGCCAGGTGAGGTCGTAGTCGCGGTCGAGCGCGTCCAGGTCGAACAGCGCAGTGTTCGTGTTGAAGACGGGCGCGAGCTCCTGATCGAACTCTTCGGGGAAGCGCGGTCCTTCGAGCAACTGAAGCCGTCCGTCGACTCGAACAGGAGCGCCTCCCATGTCTCCCTCCTTGCGGGCGACCTCGCACGTAACCGGGCTCCCTGACAGCAGGTGCATCCCGATAACCGCGGGCTCGACCCGAGCGCCGAGGTTGTCGACGTTCGAGACCGTCACCGTACGCACCCCATTCTCGCGAAGAGCTATGAGAACGCCAGAGCGGCGGAGTGCCTGGAAGAGATCGCCGTGTCCCGGGGCGTAGAGCGACGGCTTGCCCGCGTCGTCGTGGAAGAGCTCTCCGTCGGTCTCGAGTCGCAGCGAGACGAACTGATGGAAGACGAACGGATCTCCGAGGCCTTCCTTCGCCACGTGCGCGCGGACGACATCGTCAGTCGCGAAGCTCGTCATGAGCGCGACCGGGATCTCCGCGGCAAGGTGATTCTCGAGTGCCCGCGTCTGTGAGAGCTTGATCTCGAGGAAGCTCCGCCCGTCGACTGCCGGGAGAGCGGCTTTGACCACGCCTCCGAACCGCGTCGCCATCCCACCGGCCAGCACGATCTGAGCGACTTCGCTCCGCCGAACCGCGGCGACCCCCGCGGTGTGCGCCTCCTCGTATCCCGGCTGGCCGGGATCGGGAAGGCAGGTCAGATCGTCGGCGCGGGGCGGCTCGATCGTGCCTCGTACGACGTTCGAACTCGGCGAGAGATCGCCGGTCGCAACCCGGCCGCGCAGGGTTTCGAAGAGGGCAGGCTCGAACCCGAAGCGCTCGAGGGTCTCGCCGGTCTGGCGGTCGAGCCCACTGATCACGTCCGTCCGCTCCGAGCTGGCATCGGCAGCGACGTGGCGTACGGGGCACGGTGAACGCCCTCCTCGGTCACGATCGCGGCGATCAGCGCCGCCGGCGTCACGTCGAAGGCGGGGTTTCGCGCTGGGTAGCGCTCCGAGACCTCGGTCGCGTCACGCTCCTCGATCGGAATGTCGCCGCCCGTCTCGGTGTCGACGTCGAGTGTGGACGTGGGCGCGACGACCGTGAACGGGAGGCGGTGGTGTGTCGCAGCGAGAGCGAGCGCATAGGTGCCGATCTTGTTCGCGGTGTCGCCGTTGGCGGCAATGCGATCGGCGCCGGTGAACACGCAGTCGACTTCTTCCGCTGCCATGAGCGACGCGGCCGCGCCATCGGCGATCACGGAAAACGGGATGCCGAGCGTCTCGAGCTCCCAGGCGGTGAGACGAGCTCCCTGCAGCCGCGGTCTCGTCTCGCCGACCCACACGTGCTCGACGAGACCCTGCTCCCACGCCGCGCGTATGGTCCCGAGCGCCGTTCCGTACCCACCCGTCGCGAGCCCGCCGGCGTTGCAATGCGTGAGGACGCGAGAGCCCGGGGAGACGAGCGCGACGGCGTGGCGCGCCATCCGCCGGCACCGCTCCACCTCCTCCTCGTGGAGCGCCTGCGCCCGCTCCCGCGTCGGATCCGAGCGCATCTCCTCGAGCGCCCAGCGGAGATTCACGGCTGTCGGCCGCGCCGCGGCGAGCGTCTCGAAGGCCTTGTCGAGATCCTCGCCTTGGGCCGCCGCCAGCGCGTACCCGTACGCGGCCGCGATACCGATCGCGGGCGCGCCACGAATCGCCATCTCGCGGATGGCGTGTGCGACTTCGGCAACCGACCTGCAGCGAAGCTCAACCTCGTCGTCAGGCAAACGCCGCTGGTCGAGGAGCACGACTGCGTCGTGCTCCAACCGAACGATGCGCTCTGGTTCGAGGCCGGTTCTTGGGAGCGACTCAGACGTCATCGCGTACGAGTCCCAGCCCAAGCCAACTCCAGCGAGCGCGCGTCCCCCGAGAGTGGTGCACGGCTTCGACGTTGTGCCCATCCGGATCGTTGAGGTAGGCGGCGAAGTAGTCGTCTGCGTACGGGCGCAGGCCCGGTGCGCCGTTGTCGCGGTAGCCTCCCTCGACCCCGCGTCGGTGGAACTCCTCGACCGCTTCGGGGCTCTCTGCGATTAACGCGAAATGGAGTCGCTCGCCAGGCTTCCGCCGCACGAGCGAAAGAGCGCCCAGCTCGACCCTCTCGGCCGACGCGTGCGTCTGCTCAATCCCGAGCGGCTCGAGCACGAGTCGGTAGAACGCCGCGCTCGCAGCCAGGTCGCTTACCGGCACCTCGACGTGGTCGAACACGGTGACCCCGCGCCAGGCTACGTGCCTTCGTCCCAGCTCGCGAGGTACTTGGCCTGCTCCTCGGTGAGCTGGTCGATCGCGATGCCCATGGTCGCGAGCTTGAGCCGGGCGATCTCGTCGTCGATGTCCTTCGGGACGTCGTACACGCGCCGTTCGAGCGTTGCCGCATTCGCGATGACCCACTCGGAGGCGAGCGCCTGGTTCGCGAAGGACATGTCCATCACGAGCGCCGGATGCCCTTCGGCGGCGGCGAGGTTGACGAGCCTCCCTTCGGCAATCAGATAGATGCGGCGTCCGTCGGCAAGTGTGAACTCGTCGACCATCGCGCGAGCCTGCCGGGTCTCGACCGCGAGCTCGCGCAGCGCCCCGATCTCGATCTCGACGTTGAAGTGGCCGGTGTTGGAGAGGATCGCGCCATCCTTCATGCGCTCCATGTGAGCCCGCGTGATGACGTTCTTGTCCCCGGTCGCGGTGCAGAAGAGGTCGCCAACCTCCGCGGCGCGCTCCATCGGGAGCACCTCATACCCGTCCATCGCCGCTTCCAGGGCACGCAGCGGATCGACCTCGGTCACGATCACGTGCGCACCCATGCCGCGGGCGCGCATCGCGACACCGCGCCCAGTCCAGCCGTAGCCGGCGACCACGAAACGTTTGCCGGCGAAGAGCACGTTCGTCGCGCGGATGATCCCGTCGATCGTGGATTGTCCCGTGCCGTAGCGATTGTCGAACATGTGCTTCGTCCGCGCCTCGTTGACGGCGATCACGGGGAAACCGAGCTTGCCGTCGCGCTCGAGCGCCTTGAGCCGGATCACGCCAGTTGTCGTCTCCTCGGTGCCTGCGATCACGTCGCCGAGCTGCTCCCGCCGATGGGAATGGAGGACGCCGATCACGTCCGCACCGTCGTCCATCGTCAGGTGCGGTCGGTGGTCGACGGCCGCCTCGATATGGCGGTAATAGGTGTCGTTGTCCTCGCCGTTGATCGCGAACACCGCGATCCCGTACTCCTCGACGAGCGCTGCGGCGGCATCGTCCTGCGTCGTGAGCGGGTTGGACGCGCACAGCACGACGTCCGCGCCTCCCGCCTTGAGTGTCCGGGCGAGGTTCGCCGTCTCGGTGGTCACGTGCAGGCAGGCCGAGACGCGGTGCCCCGCCAAGGGCTGCTCTCGTTCGAATCGCTCCCGGATCGCAGCGAGTACCGGCATCTGCCGGTCGGCCCACTCGATCCGGCGCACGCCTTCTGCGGCGAGCGCGAGGTCCTTCACGTCGTATCGCTGTGTCGCTGCCATTCTCGATCTCGCTTTCGGCTCAGGAAGTCACGAAACGTCAGGTTCGGAGCCGAGTCTACCCACGCCCCTTCGTGCCAAGTAACAGTCTGTTACAAGGACTCAGGGCGCCGAGGTGCCCGCGCGTCCGTACCGGTCTTCGAGGCGAATCACGTCGTCCAGTTGAGTCGTCGAGACCTCGATGACGAGGGTGTCCTCGAGCGCCGTGACGCGATGCACCGTACGCGGGCGGAAGTGAAATGCGTCGCCGGGCGCCATCTCCATTACCTCGAGCTTGGCTCCGACATCACCCAGCTCGAGACGCGCGCGACCTTCCTGGACGAGCCACGACTCGTCCTTGAGCTCGTGGTACTGGAGGCTCAGCGATTCGCCGGCGCGAACGAAGAGGAGCTTGCCGACGTAGTCGGCGGCCTCGGCCCAGACCAGCTCCCAGCCCCAGGGCTTCTCGACCTTTCGCGGCGACACGCCGTAGCGGTTGCGCGCGTCCTCGCTCATGAGAACCGGAGCGCCTTCTCCGGAATCCTCTCGCCTGCGCCGATGCGCAGCCCGTGATCGAGAACGTTGCCGCCGCCCAGCGACGCACCCGGGCCGACGACAGCAAGGTTGTGAAGCTCGCACTCGCTGCCGATCTCCGCGTCGTCTCCCACGATCGAGCCGACGATCGTGGACCCGGCACCCACAGTCACTCGCGAGCCGACGATCGAGTTCTCCACGACGCCACCCTTCGCAAGGCGAGAGCCTGCTCCCAGCACGGCGAGGCTCCCAAGGCGCGCCCCGGCCTCGACTACGGCGCCCGGGCCCACGTAGACCGGCGGAACAAGCCGCGCACCCGGCTCGACCTCCGCTGTGGCGTCGACGAGGGTGTAGTCGCTGCCTAGTGCATCGCCCACTTCCGTGAGGAACGAGCGTTCGAGAACATCTCGGTGCGCCTGCAAGTACGACTCGGGCGTCCCCACGTCGAGCCAGTAGCCGGGAAGGGCGATTCCGTACACGGTCCCGTCCTCGGCGAGCCGGGGAAACACCTCACGCTCGATTGAGACAGGCCGTCCCTTCGGGACCAGTTCGAGTACGTCGGGCTCGAGGACGTAGAGGCCCGCGTTGATGAGATCCGTGTCGATCTCCTCGGGGCGCGGCTTCTCGAGGAAGCTCTCGACCCGGCCGTCGGCCGCAAGGCGCACGAGGCCGTAGCTACTCGGATCGGCCACGGGGGTCAGCAGGATCGTGGCCTTGGCTCCCGTCGAGCGGTGGAAGCGCACGAGCTCCGGAAGGTCGGCTTCGCGGAGGGAATCCCCGTTCAGGGCAAAGAAGCTTCCCTCGAGCCCCCGAGCTGCGAAAGCGATCCCACCTCCAGAGTCGAGTGGCTCGTCTTCGACTTCGTACTCGAGCGAGAGGGCGCCGTGGCGATCGCCGAAATGCGCGCGGAGCTGATCGGGCAGGTATCCGCAGGAAAGGATTGCGCGCTCAACTCCGCTGCGCGCCAGGTGTTCGAACGTGAATGCGAGGAGAGGGCGATCGACGATCTTAAGCATGTCCTTCCGCGTGCGATCCGTGAGCGGCCGCAACCGCGTGCCCTGACCGCCTACGAGAATGACCGCCGGCAGACTCACGCGCGCCCCTCGCCGACGCCTGACGCCGCTCGCAGGATGCTTCGCGCTGGTCGCGCGCCCGTACTTCGTTGTACTGTCCGCGCTCCTCGCGCTCGCCTCCTTTGCGCTGTGTTTTCGGGGGTCCCCAGAAAGTGCGCAGCACTTTCTGGGGCCGGGCGCCCGAGGAACGCGCGGGCGGCTGCGAAGAGCGGGACGCTCACTGGATCGGACGCCCGATGCCCTCGTATTCGAAGCCGAGAGCTCGAAGCTGCACAGGATCGAGCAGGTTGCGACCGTCGACGACCAACCGGTTCCGCATTCGCGCTGCGGCCTCCACCCAGTCGAGGTCGCGAAGCTCGGGCCATTCGGTCACCACGACTGCAGCGTCCGCGCCGTCGAGAGCTTCGAGCGCCGAGTCGGCGATCACGACGCCGTGGAGATGGACACCGCCGTCTGCGACTGGATCCCAGGCTCGCACTTCGGCTCCTTCCGAGAGCAGCCGCCCTGCGAGCACAAGGCTCGGCGCTTCGCGCATATCGTCAGTACCGGGCTTGAACGCCAGGCCGAGGAGTGTGATCCTCTTGTCGCGAAGCGGGCCCAGTCGCCGCTCGAGCTTGCCGATGACGCGCCGCTTCTGGAGCTCGTTGACCTCGATCACGGCATTCAGGAGCTGGAAGCTGTAGCCGGAGTTCGCAGCAAGCTGCTTCAGCGCGAGCGAGTCCTTGGGGAAACACGAGCCGCCGTAGCCGATGCCGGCACGCAAGAAGGCCGGGCCGATCCGGCGATCCAGACCGATTCCTCGCGAGACGGTCAGGACGTCGGCGCCGGTCGCCTCGCATACGTTGGCGATCTCGTTGATGAACGAGATCCGCGTCACGAGCGCAGCGTTCGCCGCGAGCTTGATCATCTCCGCCGACGACACGTCACAACGGACCACGGGCGCATCGATCCCCTCGTGCAGTCGCTCGACCAGGTCTCCGTCCGCTTCGTCGAACGCGCCGATGACCACCCGGTCCGGATGCATGAAGTCGTGGACGGCCGTTCCTTCGGCGGTGAACTCGGGGTTCGAGGCGTAGCCGACGTTCGTCAGGCCGCGGTCGTCGAGCCGGTGGCGCACGGTCTTTCCGGTGCCGACCGGCACCGTGCTCTTCATCGCGATCACGATCCGACGGTCGACCTGCGGGAGCTCGTCCACGACCGTCCAGACCGCTGAGAGGTCCGCATCGCCGGAATACGTCGGCGGAGTGCCCACTGCGACATAGACGACGTCTGAGCCGTCCACCGCGTCGTCGACTTCGGTCGTAAAGGTCAACCGCTTCTGGTTTCGCTCCAGGAGCTCGGCGAGCCCTTCCTCGTGAATCGGTACCTCACCTCGCTGGAGCGCGTCGATCTTCTCCGTCACGACGTCGCGAACCACGACGTCATGGCCGAGCTCGGCGAGACAGGCTCCCGTGACAAGGCCGACATACCCGGCACCGAAGACGGCGACTCGCACGGGGCTAGTGGTCGCTCCGGGAAGCCCGGTGCCCATTCGCCGGCGAGAACCGAGCAGGCCTAGGACGCAGGGAGGCCGCATACCAGAAGGTATGTGGCCGACTGAGGACGACGGCGCGCGATGCGTTCGCAGCCGCGCGAAGAGGTGCCGTGCTTCTCGGAGAGACCACTAGTTCGCTCCCCCGAGCGGCTTGAGGCCCTTGGCGATCGCGAGCATCGTCTCGTTGGACAGGCGGTCGAGGAGCGTGTTGATCACCCAGTAGCTGCCGTTCGGAGTACGCAGGACGACCATGTGCAGCTTCGGGCCGTCGAAGTAGAGGTCGTAGATCCGGCCCTTGATGCGCCGCGTCAGGCTCTTGTCGGCCAGAACCGGGGCGTCGTCCCAATCCGTCATCTGCACGCCCCAGTACTCGTTCGAGCCCATGCTGTACACGAGCCGCACGGCTTTGTGCTTCTCGCCGGGGTCGATCCAGTACATGCGCGCGGGCATCGTCGAGTCGGTCCACGAGCTCCGCTCGATCACGGTCGGAACCATGAGTGGGAACGAGACACGCGATCGGCGCTCGCGGAGGAGATCTCGCGCTGCGTTCGGGCCGAACACCACGTTCGGGCGCTCTCGCTTCGGGGTTCGGTCGATCGGCGCAGACGCGAGGCTGCCGTGGAAGGTCTGCCCCACGACGACGGTAAGCAACGCACCGCTCGCAAGCGTGGCGATCTCCTTCGCGAGCGGCTTGACCTCGGCTGAAGCGAAGAGGTTCGCCACCTTCTGCGCCGCGTCGCGTGCGCCGCTCCGGCGCGAGTCGAAGTAGACCTGCGTCCGGAAGTAATCGAACCGTGGAGCGTTGGCGGGAAGGCCGTTCGGCGGGGTCAGGATCTGGTACCCGCGCTCGCCGAGCTGAAAGCCCGCAGTCGACGCCGACCCGGTCACGCCGTTCCCGTTCAGAACGGTGATGCTCGTATCGCGCGGGGCCAGCACGCGTTGCTCGAGCTTCTCGCCGAGCGCGACCGCCGTCGCCTTCTCCGAGGACTCGATGTCGGGGTGCGTGAAGGTTTGGACGGCCCGCGTGATGTTCTCTGAGCCCGTCGTCAGCTCGGCGAACCCCTCGAGGCCCTCGATTCTCGTCTGGAAGACCCGCCCTCGCGGCAAGCCATATGCAAACAACGCGTACGACAAGACGGTGCCCCCATCGACGCTCGAGCCGCCACCCTGGGCGACCTCGACGTTGCTCGTGACGGCGTTGACGACCTTCGGCAGCGCGATCGGAGCGAAGCTCTCCTGCACCTGACCTTTGAACGCCTTCACGAACTGCTGCTGGCGCGCGACCCGATAGAGGTCAGAGTCGGTGTGGCGATAGCGCACGTAGTCGAGTGCCTGCCTTCCGGTGAGCTGCTGGTAGCCAGGTCGGAGGTTGATCTTCGCGTAGCCGAAGGGCCCGCCACGGTCGTTGAAATAGCGGCGGTCGACGTCGATCCAGGCGCCGTCGAGCCGGTCGATGATTTGGCGGAAGCCGCGGAAGTTGACAGTGATGAGGTAGTTCACCGGGATACCTGTCAGCGCCTTTACCGTGTCCAAGGAGCCCTGAGGACCGCAGTAGGAGTAGGCGTGCGCAATCTTGTCGAAGAGCCCCGTTCTCCCAGGACACCGGATCTCGACCCGCATGTCACGCGGGAACGAGAGCATCGAGATCGAGTCGGTGGAGGGATCGGCGCGGACGAGCATGAGCGTGTCGGAGCGGCCGGACGTGTTCTTGCCGTCCTCCGTGCGGTGGTCGTAGCCGATCACCAGCGCGACAGCAGGCTGCCCGGGAAGCGCGACCGAGAGCTGTCGGGCAGCCCGCCTCACTTCCGGCGTGTCGGCGGCAACCGCAGCAACGGACTGGTGGAAGTAGAGGTACGCGCCTCCGGCTGCGCCGCTGACGAGAACGAGCGAGGCGACGCCGAGCCACATCGCGATTCGACCAATGAGAGCGGCGCGGGAACGAGGCGACCCGGCGGGCTGTGTGTACAGGCTCACGGGCGAGAGCGCACCAGGCGGAAGAACGGGCTTCCCGTTTCCGTTCGGCGCGGCCCCGCGCCCCAAGCCTCTCTTCAGGGTGGTTCGCATATAGGGGACGAGCGCCTCCACGGGCGCCCGTCGTCGGAGGATAGCTCAGCTAGATGACTGATCGGAAATTGGCGCGCAGTCGGGGGCGGTCACGACCAAGCCGGGCGTCGGATTCAGGCGTCGTCAAAGGCTTAAGCCTGTGCGACGCGCGAGGGTGGCGATCCGGTGCCGCGTCGTGGCCGTCATCCGGCCCGCGTGAATTTCCGATCAATCATCCCAATGAGGTGCTTCGCGCTTCACACGCAGGTTCCGCCAAACGCTCTCGAGCCTTAACGCACTCTCAGCTTGGGCCGACAGCGTTCGGCACAAGAGCGGTGACGAGGGCCTGCTCGAGGAAGGCGATCTCGTCCGGAGTGCCTGCGGTGATCCGCAGCGCATCAGGGTCGCCGAAGGCCCCCATGGGTCGCACGATGACCCCTTCGCGCAGCAGGGCGTCGTTGAGGGCGAGGGCGTCACCGACTCGAACGAACAGAAAGTTCGCAACGGCGGGGCCGGCCGGCTCGAGCCCCTGGTCGCGGAGAACGCCTTCCAGGCTCGCCATCCCATCGCGGTTCGCCGTTCGACGGCGGGCGATCTCGCCGGCTTCGGCGAAGCTCGCGAGCGCCGCCTCCTGACCTACCGAGGTGACGTCGAATGCGCGCCGAACCTTCCCGATGGCAGTGATGACCTCCTCTGGGCCGATGCCGTAGCCGACGCGCAATCCGGCGAGACCGAAGATCTTCGAGAACGTCCGCAGCACGAGCACGTTGTGACCGGCCTTTGCGAACTCCTCGATTGCGTCGGGGTAGGCCGGATCCTCGATGTACTCGAAGTACGCCTGATCAACGACGGTCAGCACATGCGGTGGCACACGCGCGAAGTACTCCTCGAGCTCAGAACGTGTGCTCGTCGTACCGGTCGGGTTGTTCGGCGCGGCGATGAACGCGAGCTTCGTGCGCGGAGTGATTGACGCCAGGATCGCCTCGAGGTCGAAGCGGTCATTCCGCAATGGCACGCGTATAGGCACACCGCTTAGCTTGAGCGGGTCGAGCACGTAGCTGGGGAACGACGGCCAGCCGGTGACCGCCTCGTCGCCGGGATCGAGTGTCGCGAGGCAGACGAAGCCGATGACGGCATCCGCACCGGCGCACACGGTCACGTTCTCGAAACCGACGCCGTGGAGCTCCGCGAGCGCGTGCCTGAGCCGCCACGCGCCGCCGTCGGGGTAGCGGTTTAGCTCGAGCGTCGCGCGAGCGATCGCTTCCTGCGCCGCGGGGAACGGTCCATAGGGGCCCTCGTTCGACGCGAGCTTGACGACGCGATCGAGCCCCAGCTCCCTCTGGACTTCCTCGACCGGCTTGCCAGGCTCGTACGGGACGAGCCCTGCGAGTGCGGGACGAATCGACGACCGCTCGCCGCCGGCCGGCCGCCGAATCACGTTGCCGAGATCGGCTCCGGCGCCGCCGTCACGTACTCGCCGACGATCTCGCTCTCGGCCTCGTCGCTCTCCGCCTCGTCCGTGACGGCGGATCCCTCCTCGGTCTCCTCGGCGGCGGTCGCGCCATGGCGTCGCATGGCCACAGCCGCGGCGCCGGCCAGGATGCCGAATGAGATGAGCCCGAGTGCGATGTAGAAGCCGCGCTTGCGGCCGCTCCGCCTTCGGTGACGGCGATCGAGAGCCTTCAGCGTGATGTAGCCGATGGCGGCGTTTCTCTTGGTGAAGATGCTCACCGTCTGAGCGTATCGAACCGCGCGCGAGTCGGCGGCGACTACTTGGCGCAAGACCGAAATCCGCTTGCGCAAATTCCGGTCGCGCAAGATCCTGAAGGCGGCCGCTTCGCGCCCGCGCGGGGTGCGGTCCTCCCGACCGGTCTCTACTTCCGACGTGGTGGCAGGTGGATCGGGCGACCGAGCGCGACGAGGCCCGCCTCCTTGATCGCCTCGGAGAGCGTCGGATGGGGAGCCATGCCGTCGGCGACGGTCTCGACGGTCGCCTCTGCGTCGAGCGCCACGACCGCAGCTTCGACCAGGTCGGTCGCGTGCGCGCCGACGATCACCACGCCGACGAGCTCCCCGTACGCCGTCTCGTGGATCGACTTCACCCAGCCGGTCGTCTCGCCGGACATGACCGCCCGCGCGTTCGCCGCCCACGGGAACCTGCCGACGGCGATGCCCTCATCGCCGAATCGCTCGCGAGCTTCGGCCTCCGTGAGCCCGACACCCGCGATCTCGGGATCGGTGTAGATCGGCCGCGGAACAGCCGTGTCCGGCATGGGCACCTCGTGGCCGGTCGCATTCTCCGCGGCGATCTCGCCTTCGCGAAACGATGTGTGTGCGAGCTGCCAGTACCCGGCGACGTCGCCGGCCGCGTAGATGTTCGGCACGGATGTCCGCCGGTAGGCGTCTGTCTCCACTCCCGCGCGAGGGTCGAAGGCAACACCCGCCGCCTCGAGCCCGATGCCCTCGACGACTGGCGCGCGGCCGACCGAGACGAGCATGAGGTCGCACTCGGCCGTCTCGCCCTCTCCGAAGTGGACGATGAGCGCGGAGCCCGTGTCCTCCACCTTGGTGCACTGCTTGCCCAGGTGAACGACGATCCCGCGCCGGGCGAACGCCTTGCGGAGCTCGCTCGTCGCGTCCACGTCCTCCTGTGGAATGAGCGACTCGAGCATCTCGACGATCGTGACCTCGGTGCCGAAGCGCTCGAAGATCGACGCGAACTCGCACCCGATGATCCCGCCGCCGAGGACGACGAGTCGTCGAGGGACCTCGGTCTGCGCAAGGAGACCCGTCGAGTCGACGCAGCGGGGCGAGTCGAGCCCCAGGATGGGAGGTCGCACAGGATACGAGCCCGTGGCGACGATCGCACTCGAGAAGCTCAGGCCGACGTCCCCCTTGTCGAACGCGATCGACCGGGCGTCCTCGAATGTCCCCGTGCCCTGGAACCACGTGACGCCGTTCGCCTTGAAGAGCGAAGCGACGCCGCCCGTCATCTGTTTGACGACGGCGGCTTTCCACTCGTTCGCCTGCGCGAAGTCGAGTGTGGGCTCCCCGGTAACCACGCCGAGCTTGGGGTCGATCTCGCGTGCCGCGTGGAGCGCGTGCGCCGTCGAGACCCACGCCTTCGTCGGGATGCACCCGACCCGCAGGCAGGTTCCTCCGAGATCGACCGCTTTCTCGATGCACGCAACGCTGGCGCCGAGCTGGGCGGCGCGAATCGCGGCTGTATAGCCGGCAGGGCCCCCGCCGAGCACGGCGACGTCGAATTCCATGGCCGCGATCCTAGAGGCTTGATGCGAAACTGGCGCGCAGTCGGGGGCGGCCACGACCAAGCTGGGCGCCGCACTCACGCGTTGTGCAGGCTAGATGTCCTACCCACAGACGTTGTGAACGCGGCTGATCGGGGGCCGGTCTCCGAGCGAGCTGTGCGGTCTGCCGCGGTTGTAGTGGTCGAGCCAGTGTGGCAGAGCGGCTGCCCGCTCTCGGTGAGAGCG
>Ga0247727_10012898_pt1 | contig 14212 bp, 12 predicted proteins | sample WisWelCaveWW1625_FD_202498 | JGI IMG/M metagenome (GOLD analysis project Ga0247727, IMG submission 202498) | Biofilm microbial communities from Wishing Well Cave, Virginia, United States - WW16-25 | ecosystem: Environmental > Aquatic > Deep subsurface > Groundwater > Cave microbial mat | place... | reverse complement strand
ATTGCTTATCTTTATGATCAACAACGTGACGAGTTTCCGCTGCTGCCGCCGCTGGTCGAAGGGAGGATGTACCACGAGCTTCCCATGCAGGGACAAATCGACCCCGGCGACGCCCCTTCGCGAATCGTCAGAGAAATCAAAACGAATTATTATGCGCCGGATGCGCCCGAAGATCGCGTGATGTGCGACCGCACGCGTGTGCGTCCGGCGGGCAAAAACTTTCGCACCTATGTCGAGCGCGAGCAAATCAAATCTTCAGCCGGCATCATTTTGCAGGTCGGCGGCGAGATCGTCGGCTTGATGTTCGTGAATTATAGAACCCGGCATGAATTCACCCAGGACGAAAGACGGCTGATCGAAACCTTCGCCTCCGCGGCGGCCATCGGCGTTTACAACGTCCGCCTGTTCAGCACCACGGACGAAGAGCTGCGCGAGCGGCTGAAGGAGCTGACAGCGCGTGTCAACGAATTGCGTGAATTGCAAGAAGTCGGCGCTGCCATCACCTACTCGACGACAGACGTCAAAAGTGTTCTCAAGCTTATTGTCAAAGGGGCGCGCAGCGTGTTGGACGCCGACGTGGCGTTGATCGTGCCTTATGACGCCAAAGAAAAAGTTTTTCATAGCAACCTCGCGCAACATGACGGGCTGCCGAGTGATTTGAAATTCGGCGATGAGGTGACGCCGGATGGCGTGGCGATTTCAGTTCTCAGCAGCGCCGACGGCGTTTTGATCATCGACGATGTTGAAAAGCCGCCGATGGAACTTGACGTCCGGCCCAACCAGGGTTTCCTGGGTCAAATTCGCGTTAGATCTTTTCTCGGCGTGGCATTGCGCGTCGGCGCCAAGTTCGACGCTGAGGGGAGGGAAGATCGGGAAACAGTCGGCGTGCTCTACGTCGATTTCCTTAGCCCGCACAATTTCAAGAAGCAGGAAATCGTTCTGGCGCAGATGTTTGCCAACTATGCGGCGACCGCCATCGCCGCATCGCGTGCGCATCACCGCAAGATTGAAGCTGAAAAACTGAACGCCGTCAACGCTTTCGGCGCGCGCTTTGCGCATCGCGTTGGCAACCTGCTGGGGACGGTGCCGGTGAACTTTAAAGCGATCGATTCGCTGCTGAATGGATCGGCGAATACGACCCTGCAGTCGCATCTCAATATCCTGCGAAACGACGTTCAGAAAATTCAACGCCTCCTGCTCGCTGGCAGAAATCTCAAGAAGTTTGAATCGAGTGTGAAAGAGTTGCTCATGCTCAACGATCTGTTGCGCACTGTAGCCGGGCAACGCAGCATGCCGGAGAATGTCGCCATGACTCTTGAATTGGATAATCGCGTGCCGGCGATCTCGGCAAGCCGATCCGTGCTGATCGACATCATTTCGGACATGATCGACAATGCGCTTTATGCGATGGAGAAAAAGGGCGGCCGCTTGTTGCTGGCGACCCGATTGATCGATGCAAGCAATACCGTCGAAATTCGCGTCAGCGATACCGGCATCGGCATACCCCAAAACGTTCTGAGCCGGCTACGCGAGCCGTTCTTTACAACGAAGGAGGCGAATCTCGGCCTCGGCGTCTGGCTCTGCAACCAGGCCGTGCAACAAATGGGAGGGGAGCTTATCATCGAAAGCGAAGTCGATACCGGAACTTCTTTTGTCATCCAATTGCCGGCATAGAAAACGCCCATGGAAAAACCCAGGCAAAAAATTCTCGTTGTTGATGACGCCGCGAACTGGCGAATGACGCTGGAAACAGTGCTTAAGCCTCGCGGTTACGAGGTGACTGCCGCTTCCAATGTTATAGAGGCGATAGAAGCGATAGGGCAAGGCCCATACTCCGCTGCAATCCTCGACGTTCGTCTTGATTCACTCGATGACACGGACGATGAGGGGCTGTCCACTGTTTTGTCGAGCGCGCATACTGCCGATCCGTGGATGAGCTTTATCGTCATTTCTTCTTATTATAGTGAAACGGAAGTGAGAAGGCTGGTTCCGGAAGGGGTCAATTTATTTTATTTTGACAAGAATAATTTCATGGCGGATGAGTTAATTCGGGTGCTCCAGAAAATTGCCCGGAGGAAAAAATGGCTGCAAAGACTGCTATCATTGTTGAGGATTATCAAAATTGGCTGAAGCAGCATGAGCTGACCTTGGCCGAATTAGGATTCAAAACCGAAGGCGCCAAAAGCTACGCAGAAGCGGTCGGGCTGCTTCGCCGGCAGCAGTTCGACGTTGCTGTCATCGATCTTTGTTTGGGTTTGACAGACGATCATGAAGTGAAGAATCTCGACGGCGTTTTTCTACTCGAGCATTTGGTGGCAAAGGGCACTCAAGTCATCATCGTCACCGACTATGCCCCTCGTAAATTGGTGAATGAAATATATCAAGATTTCGGCGTTTTTGAAATCATGGAAAAAAGTGTTTTCGACCTGGATATATTTAAGCACTATGTCGCGCAGGCGGCCGAAAGCCAGCAGCAACAGCCGGATGGTTTGAGAAAAAAGAGGCGAATCCCTCAAGAGAAAAGCGAAAAACTCGTTTTGGAGATTCTCAAAGAAATTCAGTTTGCGACTTCCCAACAGAAGAGAAGCACTGACGCGCTTCCGGGAACATCAACGTTATCGCCGCGTGAGCCGCCGCGCGTTTTCATCAGCCACTCTTCCAAAGACAACACCTTCGCAGCAAAGCTCGCGATGGACCTCCGCGCCGCCGGTTGTGAACTCTGGTATGATGCAGAACAGATTCACGTCGGCGATACGATTATCGAAAGGATTGCCAAGGGCGTATCCAAGTGTGATTATATGATCGCCATCCTCTCGTCTGATTCGGTTGCCTCAGAATGGGTTTGCAAGGAACTTTTGATGTTTGCCAACGAGGAGATCGAGCGGAAAAAAACCGTTATATTACCCGTGCTCTGCGCCGACTGCAAGATGCCCACGATTCTGAATGGCCGCCACTTCGCCGATTTTCGAAATAATTATGACGCCGGTTTTACCGAATTGCGCAAGGCATTGGGTCTGTGATGAAAAGTTTACAAAGGCATACCGGCTCGTATTCATGAAATAAGAAATGCAAGATTTTTTACTTTTACTCGTACTCATACTCTTACTCCTACTCGCTTTTAGCTTTCAGGAAAGCAATGAGCAAGAGTAGGATAAAGAAAAGAGTACGGGCAACAAGCTTGTAATTAGCCGACTGGCTTTCGTGCCAAATAAAACTCGATGGCAGACGGCTATTTTTTTCAATTGAACGCTATGCACCATGCCCGCACAAGTTGCGTTCCCGGCGACTTCACTCTCGAGCCCGAAAACAAAGATTGATAATCTAACCCATCGTTCCGTATATTCCTTTCAACATAGAAAGGAATCCAAGTGGAGCCGTTGACTGATATTTCATTCACTGTGCCCGTTTCGCCGGATTTAGAAGAAGACAAAATATGGCGACAGCGTGTGAGCCCGGCGCTTGGAGGTGTACCGGCGAACGTCCTGGGTATTTGCCATTATGGCTTTACGGAAATGGTCAATAATGTTATTGACCATTCTGACGCCGGTGAGCTATTTGTTGAAGTCAAGCATTCGACGGCTGCGATTACGATGAATATTTTCGATGATGGCGTTGGAATATTCAACAAGATTCAGAACGCATTCGGCCTGGAAGATCATCGTCACGCCATTCTCGATCTGGCAAAGGGAAAACTGACCACAGATCCGGAGCGACATACCGGGGAAGGCATTTTTTTTACCTCGCGCATGTTCGACACATTTTTCATTAGGTCTGGCAGACTTCGTTTTTTTCATGAAGAACCTCATGGCGACTGGTTGATAGAGGAAACAGAAGGAGTTCAAGGTACTCGTATCACTTTGGAAATCGACCCGCAATCGAAACGCACGACCCGTGAAGTTTTTGATAAGTTTGCCTCCAGCGAGGATGAGTATGGTTTTTCCCGTACCCACTTATTCGTTTCCCTTGCACAACATAAGGAAGAGAATCTCATTTCGCGTTCTCAAGCCAAGCGCTTGCTGGCTCGTTTAGATCGTTTTAAGGAAGTGTTTCTTGATTTCACCGGTATAAAAACCATCGGGCAAGCATTTGCCGATGAAATATTCAGAGTTTTTGCACACCAGAATCCTCATATCAACTTATTTTGGCGTAATGCCAATGACGAAGTTGAAAAAATGATTCGGCGCGCGATGGCGGTGCAAAACAATTCCAGTTCCAGTGGCGAGTCAGCTTAACCGCACAGACAAGCGGTTTGCCATGCGACAAGTCTCCGCCAGTCTCCTCTTTCCGCGTCTCCTCCAATTCCGCTACCCATCGATTTTATACGCGTAAATAGCTTAAAACCTTTGTGATAATTTTAAACCATTTGGACTCAACCGGCATCTTAGTAATCGAGTGATCACTTTGGCGGCACATCCATAAGCGGAGGTCGCTTGGAAGGCGAACAAGCAACCGCGATTCCTACATTCGATCTCATCAGTCGCGCGCAGAATGGCGATCAAGCGGCGTTCGAGCAGTTGTACCGAAAGTATGCCGGACGCGTGTACGCTGTTTGTCTTCGCTTATCGGCGAATGCCGGGCAGGCTGAAGAACTAACGCAAGATGCATTCGTCCGCGCCTGGCACATGCTCGCCACCTTCCGCGGTGAAAGTGATTTCTTCTCATGGCTCTATCGACTAGCAATGAATGTGGTGTTCTCGGATATGCGATCTAAACGCCGGCGCACCAGCAGAGTGATGACGACGGACGATCTTTCTGTTTTTGATCAAAAGAATAGCAGCGGCATGGACAGCGCAACCATTGATCTTGAAAAAGCCATTACTGCTTTGCCGAAACAAGCGCGGGCGATTTTTGTTCTTCATGATGTCGAAGGCTATCGCCACGAAGAAATTGCGGGGATGATGAAGCTCTCGGTGGGCACGAGCAAATCGCAGCTCCACCGCGCGCGGCGGATTTTGCGGAAGGCGCTTGAAGCATGAAATGCGAAAGGGTAAGAATTATTCTCGATGATTTCGTCGATGGCTTGCTTCCGGAAGCCGAGGCGCGCGAGATCGAAACGCATCTCGCTGAATGCGAAAACTGCCGGGACGAGTTTCAGAGCTTGCAAGCGCTGCTTGAAAAAGCCTCTCATCTGCCCAAAGTGATCGAGCCGCCGCGCGATTTGTGGCCGGACATTGAAGCAAAACTCGGTGCACAAAATAATTCAAAAATTGTGTCGAAGGATTTGCTTTTGAAGAGAGGGGATGGCGCATCTAAACCATTCACTCCTTCGGAAGCGATCATTGACAAATCCCGAGCCAAGAGCTGGTACACGTCCCCACGATTTATCGTTGCATCGATGATCGTTCTGCTGTTTGGAGGCTATTGGCTTTATCTTCAATCAACCAAGCCATCGTGGGAAGTAGCAAGTTTAGCCGGATCGTGCAAGGTTGGCTCAGATTACATTGAGAAAACCGGCCGGCTCGCTGTTGGTGAATGGCTCGAGACTGATGAAATCTCTCGTGCGCAAATTAACGTCGGCATGATTGGCCGCGTCGAAGTCGAGCCGAACACGCGCATCCGGCTTTTGCAGGCGCGAGTCACAGACCATCGTCTCGACTTGGCGCGCGGGAAAATGCACGCCACCATCTGGGCGCCGCCGCGATTGTTTTTCGTCGAAACCGCCGCGGCGCTCGCCATCGATCTTGGCTGCGAATACACGCTGCAAGTGGAAGACGACGGCTCAGGCCTTTTGCATGTAACTGCCGGCTATGTCGCGCTCGAATCTCACGGCCGCGAGTCTGTTGTTCCCGCCGGCGGGCTATGCGCCATGCGTCCCGGCATTGGCCCGGGAACGCCTTACTCCGAAGATGCGACTTTGGCGCTGCGCGAGGCGCTCACCAAGCTCGACTTCGAAAACGGCGGAACCGAAGAACTCGATATCGTTTTTCGCGATTCACGCTTCGCCGACACGTTTACGCTTTGGCATCTTCTTGTTCGCGTCGAGCCGGCGTTGCGGCCACAAGTTTATGACCGGATGACCGAGCTTATTCCTCCGCCCGAGGGCGTCACGCGCGACGGCGTCTTGCGCGGCGACCAAAAAATGCTGGACAAATGGGCTGAGACTTTCGGGCTTGGCTATTCCTGGTGGAAGCGCTGGCTCCCGTTGTGACGCGACATTCATGTCGCGTGAATACTCGGCATGAATGTCGATTTACATTTTAACTTTACTGCGAGGAAATTATGAACACTACCACGTTGTCTCAAAGAACACGCCGCCGGTTTTTGATAAACCACTTTGCTTTATTCACTGCGTGCTTCCTTCTTTTTTCGACGAGCAAAGACTTCTCTTTTGGGCAAACGACGAATGACAATGCGAAAGCATATTCATGGAAAACAGACATCGCGCCCAAAGATGAACTTGGCGAGCCATTGATCGTCTCCGGAACGATTTATGGCAAGAACGGCGTGACCCCGCTGCCGAACGTGCTGATTTATGTTTATCAAACCGACGCCGAGGGATATTATCGCAAAGGCAATAACAGCTCCGACAATCCGCGGCTCAAAGGCTGGATGAAAACCAACGCTGATGGGAAATACGAGTTTCGCACCATCAAGCCCGGCTCCTATCCCGGCAGCCGGAACCCGGCGCATATTCATTCCAAGATTACAATTCCTGGCCATGGCGAACAATGGATCGACGAATTCCACTTCGAAGGCGATCCATTCCTGAGCGAAACCCATGTGCGTAATGAAATCGCAAAAGGAAGGTTTTCTTCGGTGATGTCCATGCAACGCGGCGCTGACGGTGTGATCAGATGTGTTCGTGATCTCAAGATGGAGACGAAATAATTGAAGATCTTTGCTGGATGAGCGCAACTCATCGATGAGTGCTTGAAAACTTATTAAACCTTAAGGAGGACAAGCAATGACTAAAGCATCGAACGTCGCACTCGCAATCCTGGCGGCGACTGGCTCGATCACTTGTCGTCACGACATAACTGACCCGCCGCTGCCGGTTACAGACGCCTATGGTGTGATTACGCCCATCGGCAGCATGAGTACGGCGCGGGCCGCCCACACCGCAACGCTGCTGCCAAACGGGAAAGTCCTCATTACCGGCGGATTAAACGGCCAAGCGACCGCAGAAATCTATGATCCGGATTCGAAAACGTTCACACCAACGAGCGCGATGAGCGCAACTCGCGCTGGTCACGCGGCCACTCTACTTCCCAATGGCAAGGTATTCATTGTCGGCGGCTATAGCAGCGCTGACGGATCCGATCTTGCAAGCGCGGAAATCTACGATCCGGCCACGGGCAGATTTACGCCAACGGGCCCGATGTCAGCGGCCCGTGAAGGAGGCGGCGCGATACTTCTCAGGAATGGAAAGGTTCTCGTTACCGGCGGCAGGCTCGAGGGAACCCGCAGTGCAGAATTATACGATCCGTCGACTGGCAGCTTTGCGCCGGCGGGCGACATGACAACGGCGCGTGCGGCTCATACGATGACCATGCTACAGGATGGCAGAATACTCATTGTCGGAGGCCATCGCGGCAGACGCTCTACGATCGTCATCCATGCCAGCGCGGAAATTTATGACCCGACCACCGGCTTGTTCACCGCGACCGGCATGATGACAATAAGACGCCATAAGCATGATGCGGTTGCGCTTGCAGACGGGCGAGTTCTCATCAATGGCGGATCGGATGAACGTGACGACCAAGGCGCGTATGCCAGCGCGGAAGTATATAACCCGGTGAACGGCGCGTTCGTTGCTATTGGCAATATGCCGACCATTCGCTACAAGCATGTAGGCACATCAATGCTGTTGCCGAACGGTAAAGCACTGCTAGCTGGCGGCGCCGGCAACGCGGTGATATACGATCCGCAAAGCAGCACTTTTAGCGTGGTCACCGGTAGCCTGGGTACGAACCGATTATCCAGATTATTTTCAACAGCGACATTATTATCCACAGGAGAAGTGCTGATTACTGGCGGCTATGGTCTGGGTCAGAATGTAAGCGCCGGCGCGTGGATCTACAAACCTTCGGATGAATGAAGTAGAGTATCGGCAATTTTTTTGTTTTACTGGAGATATTTATGCTCTGTGTGTATGGTGTCGCGCTGCCTGATTATCTTCTTCCATTGCTGGAGACCTTCAATCCGGGCATCGAATTTTCGGCCAGGAGTCTTATGAACTCCTGCGTGTAATTTGGAATCGTTCCATCTCTTATGACGACAGCTTTCCACTGTCGATAAATACCTTTGCGAGTGAGAGGCAAGGCCGTCAATGATCCGGATTTGATGTACGGCATGATCGCCCATCTGGCCATCACACTAATTCCGAGGCCGGCTTTCACCAATTCGATGATCGCTTCGGTCAATTGTACACGAGAAATGCGCTTGGGGGATATTCCGGCGGGCAAGAGAAATAGTTGTAGCACGCTGAGCTCCTTGTCCGGCAAATCGTAGACGAAAAGATTTTCTCCCACAAAATCTTTGGCTTCAACGTAGCGGCGGCTTCGCCACGGATGATCGGCATTCATTACGACGACAAGCTCGTCTTGAAAAAGCGGCTTGTAGCGAAGCTTCGGCTCTCGCGCCGAGTTGGAAGAAATAATTGCAAGATCGATTTTGCCGTTGAGCAGCGCCTGGATGGGCCGGCGCGTGGCCTCGACCATAATCCGCACTTCGACGTTTGGAAAACGTTTGTTGAATTTCTTGAGAAGCGCCGGCAGCCAGTGATAACATGTGTAGCACTCGGTGCTGATGCGCAGCACGCCGGCGTCGCCTTTTCCCATCCTTTGTATCTCCCCCTGCGCTTTTTCAAGCTCGTTCCTCACGATCTGCGCTGAATAGAGCAATCGCTCCCCGGCCTGGGTCAGGATCATTTTCTTGTTCAATCTCCGAAACAGCAAAGTCCCCAATCTCGCCTCGATGTCACGCAATTGATGGCTGAGCGCCGACTGCGTCAGGTGCAAGCGATCCCCGGCTTTCGTCAGGCTTCCTTCTTCGGCGACGGTTGAGACGAGCTGCAAGTGCCTCACTTCGATGTCCATTTTATGCCAATCTCCGTGTATGAATTATTCTCATCGTTTCGTTGAAAACAAAGAATTTGTTTAATATACCAGAGCATGATATGTTTGTCAAGAAATTTGAAATGACGTGGTCAAGACGATCGGGTTCATCGTCGCGGTCTTACTGGCAACGATCGAAATTTACATTTCACAAAAGTGCCATAAAACTAATTCCGCAGGAGGTTCATCATGGTTGGCGCGAAGCAAGCTCGTTTTCCGGAAGTGTACTCCAAATTAACAACAGAAGAGTTGTTGCAGGCCTATGCTGCCGGGCCGGAGAGAATTCGGCGCGTGCTTGCCGGGCTGATGGATGCTGATTTAATCGCACGCCCCCGACCGGGGAAGTGGTCGATCCAAGAAATCGCTGCTCACGTCACGGATTCTGAGTTGATTGGCGCCGGGCGAATTCGGCTGACTTATGCGCAGCCGGGAGGAAATTTGGCCTTTTACAATCAAGACGTTTGGTGTCAAGCTCTCGGCTATCAGAATTTTGATAGCGCCGGCCTCGATGTCATTCTTCAATTGTTCGAAGCCTTGCGCGCAACGACGGCGCGAATCTTCCGCGCCGCGAACGAAGAGGATTGGCGGAAAACCGGCGTCCATCGGGAATTTGGCCATGTCACGCTGCGACACTTGTTGGAGCTTTATGCCGATCATAGCGAGCGGCACCTCGAACAGATTTTGCAGATACGCGAGCTGTTGGGCAAACCGCTGCAGTTTCCATTGCTTTTGAAAACCCGGTTGTATTGAAGTGTTGAAAATCCGCAAGAATCGGGTGGAGAGGGGACAGCGACGGATTTATTTTGCTCCACAATAAACCAGGTAGCAATGAAATTCCAGGAGATTAGAATCGCTATTGATTGCTCAGATACTCAAGGTCAATGGAGTTGAGTCGTCCCAAAATTTCAGATGGAGGAATCCCTGCAATCTCGGTAAAGTCTTTGCTTAAGTGTGCCGGGTCGTAATATCCAAGCTGGAACGCGACGTCGAAAATCGGAGTACCGCTTTTCAAAAGCCTGAGGACCTTTTTCACCCGTATGATGCGGGCATATTCCTTCGGGCTAAAACCGACATACTCAGTAAACATTCCTCTGAAATTCCGTTCGCTCATGTATGCCATTTCATGAAGATTCTTAAGAGAGACACTGCCTGTGCTTGCTTCAATCGTTTCAACAGCCTTCTGAATGTTGACGAAATAGCGCGGCTCATCGCGGGAAAGAAATCTCGGCGCAAGAAAGGACTCCAACAACTTCGCTATTTCTGTTGAGCTTGAGAGCTTTCGCAATCGCTCAATAAGTGGGGTAAGCGCTCTTCGAAAAACCAGGTCGGCGGGAGCAAATGCCTTTTTGTATGTTTCAGTCCGGTCATTCAACAGAACAATGGCTGCTGCCGGCTTAAAAAACGCGCCGACAAGGTGCACTTCACCGGTATATTGTAAAAAGAAGTGCGCATCATGTAACCCGCCAACAAGCGCTTGCGGCATCTGAAAAATTCCTTTTTCCATGTCCGAATGGATAACAGGCGCTCCAAGATTGATGAGCAGCTCGATGTTCCCGTCCGGCAAATGCCGGTGCAGCGAAGCTGGAATATGGGCGCTCTCGGACTTCAGTACGTAGAAGTACTTGATATATCTGCCGAGACTTCGTGGTTTGATTTTTGTGAGGATCAACGTGGGTCCTTCAGGGTTACTGCTAAGAATATCTTTTTGCCGATTTTTACAACACATCTCAACAACCAAATAAATAGATTTGTTCCATCGAGAGTGGCGGATAAAAAATTCAAGAAAAATTTCGTACTAAGGAGGAAAAATCATGACGCATCGTTGGCTTGGGATTGTTGGCGCCGTGCTTCTCGTTGCCGCAGCGTTTTCTACGCTCCTTGTCGCTCAAACCGAACCGGGTCCATACGCACGCATCGCGATCTTGCGTCCCCATGACGGGCACACTGTTGACTTCGAAGCTGGATACATCCGGCACCTTGAGTGGCACCGCCAGGCCCGGGACACTTGGGTCTGGTATGGTTGGACCATCTGGGCCGGTGACCGACAGCGGTGGTTCGTCTACGCGACGTTTGGGCACTCGGCTGCCAGCTTGAACAGCCCGGTGGCTCCGGCAGAGGACGAGCGGGATAACCTTCTCAACGTCGCGCCGCACTGCGAGTATGCGGGGAACGCACTCTACGAATACCTGCCAAAGCTCTCGCGTGGCACGGGTGTGCCGCAACCGGTCTCCCAGCTCGAGTTCACGACCGTAGAACTCAACCCCGGGGCGGAAAAGGCTTTCGAGGCGGCCCTCAGCGCGGACCAATCAAGACTACAGGGTGAGACTCTCTGGTATCGGATGGTGGCGGGTGGAACCGCTCCGCGTTATGTCCGGCTGCGTCCGCGGCCCAGCCTGTCGGCGATTCTCGATGGAAGAAATGAACAGTCTCTCCCTGACAGGGTCAACGACCTGATCGCGAAGATGACTGTCGAGATTCTGAATCTGCGGCCAACGATGAGTTATGGCCTCTCGCCGGCGCGCGAGTGATGGAGGCGATGAGCGCGGTAAAATGCCATCTCGGGCCTTCGGTTAAGAAACCACAACAAATTTTCAGACAAGCGGAAACTGTAACCTTACGGCGGCTCCAGCGGATAGATTAGATCCAACTGATAAAGCCTTTTGTCTTTTCATCCATTGGTCTTGATCTATCCGTTGGTGGTTTTTCGTTTGAGCTCTCGTGCCGGTCATCATCCAATCTTCAGTTTTGTTAAAATCCGCAAGAATCGGGTGGAGAGGATGCAGCGACGGTTTTATATTGCCCACAACAAACCAGGTAGCAATGAAATTCCAGGAGATTGGTCATGCGACTAAATCGTTTTATTGATTTTTTCAAACTAAACGCGCCCGCCAATTCTATTTCTCAACGGATGGTATTCTTCATCTCAACGTTGGTCATTACAAACATTCTCAGCGTGCTTTGCGCGCCGGACATTTCATTGTGCCAGGCCAATAACGGCACGCTGACCTTGCCACGGCTTCAGGGAGACATCGAACTTGATGGCATGAGCAATGAACCTGCCTGGCAGGAAATCACACCATTGCCACTGACCATACATCTCCCCGTTTATGGCAAAGCTCCGACTGAACGAACCGAGATAAGAATCGCTTACGATGATGACTTTCTCTATCTCTCCGGGCGCTGTTATGCTTCCGACCCTTCGGGCATCCAAGGCAATTCAATGACCCGCGACGTGTGGAGCGCAAGCGACGACCAGCTCACCCTTGTTTTGGATACGTTCAATGACAATGAAAATGCCGTAGTGTTCATTACCACTCCTTCCGGAAAGCGGGTGGATTTCACCGTGGTCAATGACGCAGTGGAGAGAGGGTCAAGCGCCACGGATGAAAGCTGGAACACGTTTTGGGACGTCGCCGTCGTCCGCAATCATGAAGGATGGTTCGCCGAGATGCGAATTCCTTTTTCGAGCCTGCGCTTTCAAAATCAAAACGGCAAAGTCGTCATGGGGCTGATTGCCTGGAGATGGATTGCCCGTAAAGCCGAGTTCGACATTTTTCCGGCTATCCCCCCGAACTGGAGTGATGCGTATATCAAACCCTCGGTTGCTGGCGAGGTCGCGCTGGAAAACATTACGCCACGCAATCCCGTGTACGTAACGCCTTATGCACTGAGCGGCGTGAGCCAAGTATTTGGGCTGAACGGCAGGCAAACCGGCTATCGCCGAATCGACGATGGCAGTTACGAAGCGGGAATGGATTTGAAATACAACCTCAGCAGCAATCTCAACCTCGACGTTTCGGCAAACACCGACTTTGCCCAGGTCGAAGCCGATGACCAGCAAATCAACCTGACGCGGTTTTCACTTTTCTTTCCGGAGAAGCGGCAATTCTTTCTTGAACGCTCCGGCATTTTCGATTTCAACACCGGAGGAGCTACCCGACTTTTTTACAGCCGAAGAATCGGTCTCTCTGAGCAGGGAAAGCCGATTCGCATTTACGGCGGCGCGCGTATCGTCGGCCGTGTCGGTGATTGGGACATTGGCTTTCTTGACATGCAAACCGCGAAGCTGGGCGAGCTCCCATCGGAAAACACCGGCGTCTTTCGCGCGAGGCGTCGCATCTTCAATGATTTTTCCTACGCCGGCGGGATGATTACCAGCCGCATCGGCGCAACGGGAAAGTATAACCTGACCTACGGTCTCGACGGCGTCTTCCGCGTTTTTGCCAAAGATTACCTTTACCTGAATTTGGCGCAGACTTTCGAGGACACGGTGACATTTCGCGTCATCGACAGCGCCTTGCTTCGCCTCTTGTGGGAACGGAACGCCAACGTCGGCCTCGGGTACAACGCCACGCTCATTCGCTCCGGAGAACATTTTGATCCGGCTGTGGGTTTTAAAATCAGAGATGACTTTACTTCTCTTGGCAGTCAGGTTTCTTATGGTTGGATTCCATCCGAAACTTCATCGTTTCAAGTGCAACGCTTCACTTTGGATAATACTGCCGTCTTTCGCAACGCCGACGGCAACGCCGAGTCGGCAGAGCTGGGCATGACGTGGAATGGCGACACCAAAACCGGCGCATTTTATACCGCAGGAGCCCGGCTGAATTATGAGAGCTCGGCAACTGGGTTCAGTGTTTCCTCTACCGCAGAGGTTCCTGCGGGTGATTACACTTTTTATTCTCTCAATGCCTCGTACCGTTTATGGGGAAAGCTGTTGCGAGGCAGTGTATCAACGTCTGCCGGATCGTTCTACGACGGGTCAAAATTCTCATTCGACGTTGCGCCGGGGTGGAGCGTCTCTCGTTTTTTTCAGTGGTCAGGGTTTTATCAATTCAATCGGGTGCGTTTTCCGAAGCGTAACCAAAGCTTCGATGGGCATGTTTTGCGATTGCGTGCGACCGCCTCTTTCAACAACAGTCTCTCGATCAATACCTTCGTGCAATGGAACAGCGCCATCCACGCGGTCACGCTCAACTTGCGCTTGCGATATAATTTCAGCGAAGGAAATGATTTTTATCTCGTGTACCAGTAGTGTCCGGTTAAAAACCGAATAAATCCAACTGTTTTGTTGCATCAGGCGGTTGCGGCGCGATGGTGTATTCTGTAAGTAATTGATTTATATCGCTCTTTTCGAACAACGTCACGCTCAAAAT
>Ga0247727_10012897_pt1 | contig 14214 bp, 11 predicted proteins | sample WisWelCaveWW1625_FD_202498 | JGI IMG/M metagenome (GOLD analysis project Ga0247727, IMG submission 202498) | Biofilm microbial communities from Wishing Well Cave, Virginia, United States - WW16-25 | ecosystem: Environmental > Aquatic > Deep subsurface > Groundwater > Cave microbial mat | place... | reverse complement strand
TGAGACCCTTATCACGGAAACACTTGATAGGGGAACACATACCAGAATCTGGAATGCACAACGGTTTGCAAGCGGGATGTATATTTATCGGCTTGAAACCTCAGGGTATGAAAAGGCAAAGAAACTCATGCTGCTTAGATAGTATCAAATGGGAACCGCCATGGAATATCCCAAACCTCGAGCCTATTCATGGACAAGTTATCCTGTGCAATCTTCCATAAACAGAAAGATCAAGACCAATGAGAGCACAAAGGATCATCCTTATACTCGCTACTGCGACTCTCACATGGGGTTGCGAAAAGGAGGGACCAGAAAGTCTTCAAGCAGTTAATTCCGTTCTTGGCGATGTCAGCTTCATTGAGAAATTTGGACGTCGACCTGATGCTACTGCGGATGAGAATCTGCGGATCATGACTCACCTCGAGTACGTTGAAAAACAGTTGCGACACAAGGACTGCGGCGATCTGACTGAACAGCTTCAGCAAAGGAGATCTCAACTACTGGATTTCCTGCATGACTACTGGACCTCAAATACGTTTCCACGAAATTACGACTACAAAGACAAACGAATCCCTTGTTTTATCGACAAGGATGGAAGAATTTGTGCCGTTGGATACCTGATTGAGCGATCTGTCGGCCGGAAGGTGGCCGAAGAGATCAACAGGAAACACAAATACGAGAGGATTATCACTATGAATGACGCTGCCGTTGATGAGTGGATTTCAGGAAGCGGTCTTTCGAGAGAGGAGTGTGCCTGGATTCAACCGGAATACGGCTTTCAGGATGCAAACGGATACAATCATATTGACCCCGGGTATGGCATTTCGTCTTCCATTCTTGGGGCCGCAAATCTCTCGCTAGGCACTATTAACGCTATCCAGATCGATCGGGAACAAAGGAAGAAGGCGATCCCTATTATTGGACTTCTGACCGGTGCGGGGCAGGTAATACTTGGCGCAGTCATGATGCCTGAAGAGACACAAAGTTTCTATGGTCATACAACCAACGAAAGTGAGAAGATTCTTTCTTTGATAAATATCGGATTGGGAGCTACAACGATGATCTTGAGCACCTGGAACCTTGTGACAACCCCAGAACCTAACCAGAATGACATAGGTTGGAATATCTATTGCATTCCAACACCGAGTGGCGATATCGGGCTTGGGCTCTCCTTGACCCGCAGATTTTAGATCGCTTGTGTGCACAGAGATGTTGTATGATTGATCCCCACCGCGACATAGAGCCAAACAACCATGCAGCCCTAATCGAGCTTGGTGATTCTCACGTTGAATGCATCCACTCACAACTCCTTTTTCTACGGCATGGTGGATACACTGTCCACCTCATCTGCTCGGAGGGAATTCGCCAACAGGTCTGTAACTTTGAGAATCTCCATCGGTTTCTCTTCTTGGATAGAGCCCATGATTCCTGGGGACATTGGAGCCGTGTTCGATCAGTCCTTCGCTATATAAGAGAGAATCACATACGGACGATTATCTTCAACACAGGAGGAGGCAATAACACGCGCGATATTTCGTTCTTTGCGCCGCGCAACGTCCGGCAAGTTGGAATTATCCATCATACACACAAACTGAAGAACAGCTTCACGCAGTTCCTTATTTCACGACGCGTGCAGAAGAATTTTGTTCTAAACGACTACTTGCTCGACGTAATTCCCCGGAGATTTCGAAAGGACTTCGTGAGCGCATATCTTATATTTAGTGAACCCGTAGAGACGGTGGATATTCAGCGGGATTCTGAAAGACTCTGGGTAGCAATTCCTGGTGAGGTGGATTTTCGGAGAAGGGACTACAAAGCGCTCATCGACGCGTTAGAAAGTCGGCGCGAGCATGTCGGAACCTTGCAGTTTTTGTTGCTCGGAGAGTGTAGGCGCGACGGTGATGGAAAGAGATTGCGCGACATGATCAATGAAACGGGGCTCGAGTCTCATTTTGTTCTGTTCGATAGCTTCCTCGACCGTGAGACTTTCTTTAGCTATCTCATAAAGTCCGATATCTTGTTGCCACTTATCCATCCGGGCTTAAAATTCTTCTCACACTATCAACGCTACCAGGTCTCGGGAGCCTACAATCTCTCATTCGGATTTGCGAAGCCGATGCTCCTTCATGAAGTTCTGAAAGGACCGCACGATTTTGACGTTGCTGCATTTTTCTATGGAACAGGAGAGCTGGCCCAACTCCTCTGCCATCTTGCCGCGCATCCCGCGGAATTCCAGGAAAAAGGAAGAGGCATTCGTGAATGCAAGAAGTTCTCGTTCGAGGTTCAGTGTGAGAAGTATCTTCGGCATTTGGAACGTGGGCAGTGCTATCCTTCGACATAAGCAGCAGGAGTTGCGTTGTGCCCCCAGGTGTATCCTCCATGGCCATCCAAGCTGACGGAAAGGATCTTGCTTGAGGTTGTTCGATAGATATTGAATCGCCCACATAGGTGAAGCCAACGGATCTGTTAAGGAGTGACTCTATGAGACCCAACTCAGTTACCATATTGATGTCCGCAATTCTGCTGGCTGCAGTCTCCTCGTCACTGCACGGACAGGTTGACTCGGCGCTGGCTTTCTTTCCTCTCACTACCGGTGACCTGCACCAGTATGAATATCACTACTCGTACTGGGCAGGAGACCCGTGCAGTGTGCACTCGTACTCGTCTTTTCACATGGAACAGGTTCTTGGAGACACATTGCTCCCCACCGGTTTTCAGTATAGGATTGTAACCTCAAGTGTGCCTGGAGACCCATCACCACGATTTCTGAGAGTGGATAGCGCGACGGCGAATGTGTACATGTACGATTCCTACCCCTCGCCCAGGGAGTACATTGTCGATAGTCTTCGCGCTACCGAGGGGAGTTGGTTCATTCGATATGGATTGTTCATGACAGAATGTTTCAGCGTGGATACAGCAACAGTGCTTGGAGTTCTAACGCTCGTCAAACGGTTTCGTGTTGACTATATATGGGGTGAGGTATACGCACTCGCTTACGGCCTTGGCCGAATACAAGATGTTACATATTCGAAAGATCCTTGCTATCCCGTTCTTGACAACCATATCAGAGACATTGTCTACGCCAGAATTGACACTCTTGAATATGGAATGTTGGTGAGCGTTCGTGAGAATAACGAAGCGATACCTACGTCCGTTGAACTGGCACAGAACTATCCTAATCCCTTTAATGGTGAGACAACGTTCGAGTTCTCGATACCAAGAGAGGAGCGTGTACGTCTTCGGATTCTCAATGTCCTCGGACAGGAAATAACCACGATTCTTGATGATAATGTCTCCGCTGGCAAGCATCGCATACGGTGGACCGCCCAACATCTGGCTAGCGGAATCTACTACTATCGTCTCGAGACGAACAGCCAATTCACCGCAAGGAAACTTTTGATGGTAAAGTAAAGGCAACAGAGGGAAATCGGAAATTCCGCTTTCCAGGAATCCCGCCAATTAGCCGGAATCCTCCAGAGGAGTCCTTCGGACAAGAGCGGGACAAATTCGAAAGTCCGAATGGTTGAGATGTACGCGAATGCCGACATGCAGTCCCGCGAGTTCAGAGAATTCTGCAAACTAGATGCGGCAGGAGACGAGTTGCTGAGGATGGCGATCACGAGGCTTAGCCTATAGGCGTGGGGACGTGACAGGATTCTCAAGGTTGGACGAACTATAACCGACATGGCAGATTCAGTAAGGATCAATCAGACCTGAACATGTCAGTGAAGCCATTCGATATCGGAGTTTGGATAGGAGCCTCTCTTGGTCATAAGATCTGTTCCTGCTGGATAACCATCGGCGGATTGTTTTTGACCGTAGCGTTTTGTACATTGCTTCAGACATGATTAGTAGATTATCTAAGCAAGTTACATATCCCGTAAGCTTTGCGTTGTCGGTTGTGTTCTTCGCATCTCTGGTCTGGTGTGATGACGTGGATTGCGTACGAGACAGGAGTGCGGAACACTGTGGTTCCTTGTTTTGCTCGTCGCTCAACAAACATGGAAATCAGCCCGAAAACTCCACGGGAGACAGCTCAAAAGTGTGTTCATGTATATGTCACACACTTACACTGTCTGCGCAGCCATCGATCCCGGTCTGTTCACCCAAAGGCCAACGTAAACCTCTTTTCGAGAGTGTTGCTTCAGCCAGTGCATCCACTGAACGAATCTACCATCCACCCAAATCCACCTAGCGTACCGCTGTAACAGTCGGTCTCACCCGATTTTCGCTCAAGCATCACGATAACCTAATTTCACGAGGTTCGCCTTGAAGAGATTTGTTCGTAAGGCGGGACTTCTGTGTCTGTTGTGCACCTCGGTGCTCTTTTCACAAACACCAGACAGGTTGTCCCTCAACAGCGCTATCGCCATAGCGGTGCAGTCTAATCCTGATGTGCTTGCAGCGCAGAAGGGGATCGAAGCTGCTGCGGGGCGTGTCCGCCAAGCCGGGCGTATTCCCAATCCGGAACTATCAGTCACTTATAACGAAACGCCAACCAACTTCAGTCTCAGCGACGCTGGAGAACAGGACATCGGTATTTTCCAGCCGGTGGAGTTTCCAGGACGACGAGGTGCTCGCGTGGACGTCGCCGAACACGAGAAAACAATATCGGAGCTGGATTTCACTCGTGCGAAAACAGTCATTGTCTCGAAGGTGAAGAAGACCTACTATGGAGCATTGTTGGCGAAAGAGATAATTGCGAGTTTGGAGCTAACGATTTCTCTCTTAGATGACTTTCTGAAGCAAGTCACCGAGCGTTACCAATCCGGAGCGAGTGCCTACCTCGATGTCATAAGAACTAAGGTTGAACTTACACGTCTACGGAACGATCTCACCGAGGCGAAGCGAGAGCAACAGTTTCAACTTGCAGAACTTAACGTTCTTCTCGGTCGCCCTGGAGAAACGGCAATTTTGCTCGCTGATTCCATGCTCTATGAACCGCTAAGACTGACTCAAGATTCCGCTATTGCACTGTATTCGGGACAAAGTGCATTTCTCAAGATTGTCGAGAGTGAGGCCCGTCGCAGTCAATCGTTACTGTCTTTGGCTCGGACAAGTTACTTGCCCGATTTTGACTTCGGATTTTCACTTCAAAATCGTCCAGGTCAGATTTCAGCGACTGGCTCGACAAGATACCTGGGCTTTGAGGTTGGCCTCAGCCTCCCGCTCTGGTTCTGGCAGGGCCCAAAGGGAGAAGTAGAGGAAGCCGTGGCGACAGTTGACATTGCAACGGTTCGTGTTGAGGCGTCCCGCCGACGCGTCCGGCAGAGCATTGTGAATACCTATCAAATCGCCAGCGTGGTTGATCAACAGCTTCAAGTCTTCGAGACCTCACTCCTTCGTGACGCTGAGGATGAATTGAGGGCGGGCATCTCTGCCTATCAGAACAATCAAATAGATGTGCTCAATCTCTTTGACATTTATCGCACGTATCGTTCGTTGAGGATAGAGTACACGCGGGCTCTCTATAACTACCTGGCTGCAAAAGCTGAGCTTGAAGCATCGGCAGAGGTGCCAGAATGAAAGTATTAATCACACGGGTTGAATTTGCTATGGGAGAACGGAGCATGAAAGGAATTATTGTGGCAATGATGGCTCTCTGCCTCATTGTTCTTGATGGGTGTGGAAGTAAGACGGAAGAACAACAGGGGGTCCAGGGTGAAGAGGTGAGCCAGGTTCATGGCAATACTATCTCTTTGTCAAAAGATCAACTGTCATACATAGACCTGAAAACAGAAGTTGTCGAGATGAGACCGTTGCCGATCACGCTAACCTTTCCAGGGAAGGTCGTGCTCAATGATCGCAGGGTCGCGCATATTTCTGCGCGAGTCAACGGTCGCGTCGAAAAGGTCAATGCGGTGATCGGCGATAGGGTGGGAAACGGGGACGTGTTGATCGAACTCTACAGCCAGGAATTCCTCGCCATGCAATCGGAATTCACTCAAGCAGAAGAACGCCTCAAGCGCACTCCGGATTCAAGCCCGGAGCACGGGACCTCAGAGGCTATCTACAATTCAGCACGGAGCAAGCTTAGTGTCTTGGGCGTTGCGGACTATGAACTTACTAGACTAGAAAACGATCACATACCGCAACCGTATCTCTTGGTGCGCACACCATTTCAAGGAACCGTCTTGGCTGCTAATGCCCGTATAGGGGAGTTTGTCCAGCTGGGGTCTGAGCTCTATACGGTTGCGGATCTCACAACGCTTTGGGTTGTTGCGGATATTTATGAGAAGGATCTGCACCTCGTGCGGCCGGGGATGACGGCAACTGTCGCGGTGTCCGCCCATCCAAGCATGAAATTTCATGGAACCTTTGCTGCACTCTACGATGTCGTTGACGAGAAAACACGGGCAGTCAAAGCTCGGATAGAAGTCAATAACCCGTCTAGGCTCCTCAAGCCGGAGATGTTTGCCACGATTGAAATTTTCTCACGGGGAGGTACACCAAAACTCATTATTTCCTCGAGTTCATTATTGGGCGAGACGGACCGACAATACGTATTCGTTGCCACAAACGATACTACGTTTGAAAGACGGGACGTACGAGTGCGTGCGATGTCCGGCGAGTTCGCTGAAATTTCCTCCGGCCTAGTAAAAGGCGATCGCGTTGTCGTTCAAGGAGGTTTTTTCCTAAAGTCTGAACTTGGTAAATCAGCTTTGGGAGAGGAATAACCTATGATTGACAAACTCATCGCGTTCGCCGTGCGCCAGCGATTTCTGGTGCTCTTGTTTACACTACTTGTTGTCGGGGTTGGGATCTTTTCGGTGTCGAGGATACCGATTGACGCATTTCCCGACGTGACAAATATTCAAGTCCAGGTCATTTCCGAAGCTCCGGGACTTTCTCCCGTAGAAGTGGAGCGGCTCGTAACATTTCCCATTGAAATTACGATGGCTGGGTTGCCTGATGTAACAGAAGTACGATCACTTTCAAAATTCGGCCTTTCGGTGATTACAATTGTTTTTGAGGACAACATCGATATCTACTTCGCCAGACAGCTTGTTTTCGAGCGCCTCCAGGGAGCGAAGGAAAAACTACCACCCGGCGCTGAGGCAACGATGGGGCCCATCTCAACCGGATTGGGGGAAATATACCAGTACACCCTTGAAGGAAAGGACTATAGCCCTGTCGAGCTTCGTACGATTCAGGATTGGATCGTTCGGCCGATACTGAGAACTGTTCCAGGTGTTACGGATGTGAACAGCTTCGGAGGTTTTGTCAAGCAATATCAGGTGCTGGTCGATCCTAACAAGCTCATCAATTTTGACATCACACTGCGGCAGGTTTTTGAAGCGCTGGAACGGAACAACGCAAACGCGGGTGGGAACTATATCGAGCATGTTGCCGAACAGTATGTTGTTCGTGGGGTCGGCCTCGTGAAAACGATCGACGACATCAGGAACATTGTCATTGACACTCATGAAGGAACCGCGCATTACATTCGAGATGTTGGCGATGTTGTCATAGGATCGGAAGTGCGCCAGGGGGCAGTCACCATGAATGGGACCGGTGAGGCAGTTACGGGCATTGTGCTTATGCTGAAGGGCGCCAGCGGCCGTGATGTTGTTGCACGGGTCAAGAACAAAGTTGACGAAATCAAATCGTCACTTCCTCCCGGGGTAACGATCAAGCCTTTCTATGATCGCACCGATCTCGTAACAAAAGCCATTGCCACGGTGACAAAGGCTTTGCAGGAGGGGGCTGTTTTCGTTGTCCTTGTTCTTCTCGTGCTTCTCGGCAATATTCGCAGCGCGTTCATTGTCACCCTGGTGCTGCCTATAGCGGCACTGGTGGCGTTCATTCTGATGGACCAGATTGGGCTCTCCGCAAACCTGATGTCATTAGGGGGTCTTGCCATCGGCATCGGGATGATGGTGGACGGCGCGGTCGTGATGGTTGAAAATATTTATCGACTCCGTGCCGAGAAACCGGATGAGCCAATCGTCTCCGTTGTCATCGAAGCAGGCAAAGAGGTTGGAAGGCCCATCGTGTTTGGAATCTCCATCATCATAGTGGTCTTCTTACCTTTGTTTACACTGCAGGGGTTTGAGGGCAAGATGTTTTCGCCGATGGCGTACACAATCAGTTTTGCTCTTCTCGGATCCTTGATCCTGGCGCTCACCTTCGTACCAGTGGTGTGTACATATCTGCTCAAGGGGAAGGTTTCAGAGAAACCAAATTTTATCTTGTCGCTCATCAAGCGAGCATACTTACCTACCCTTGACATTGCTTTGGCGCATCGTGCTGTTGTCATCTCGATAGCTGTCGGCCTCTTGATGTTCAGCTTGGCGCTGTTTCCCTTCATCGGAACTGAATTTCTTCCCAAGTTAGATGAAGGATCAATTGCGTTGCAGGCGTTCCGTTTGCCATCGGTCTCGCTGGCACAATCGCTTTCTATCAATCAACAGATTGAGAAGATTATCAGGTCATTTCCTGAAGTGACGGAGGTGGTCTCCAAGACCGGCCGGGCCGAAATTGCTTCTGACCCAATGGGACCTGAAGTCAGCGACATCCTTGTTAATTTGAAACCGCACGAAGAGTGGACGACGACCTCAAAAGAAGATTTGGTAGAGCTCATGAGAACCAAACTGTCAGTGATCCCAGGCGTGGCCTTTGGCTTCACACAGCCCATTCAGTTGCGCGTAGATGAGTTAGTCTCAGGCGTGCGTTCACAAATTGCCGTGAAGTTGTTTGGAGAAGAGATGGATGTCTTGAAAGAAAAAGCTGAGGAGATTGCTGCTGCTATGAGTGGAGTCCGAGGTGTTGCAGACTTGAAGGTGGAACAGGTTTCCGGCCTTGGGTATTTTCAAATCGAGATCGACCGGCAAAAGCTATCACGCTATGGCATCAACGTTGCCGATGTCCAGGAGATCATTGAGACCGCCATTGGTGGAAAGGTTGCAACTGAGGTGTTTGAGGGTCAGAGGCGATTTGGTGTTGTTCTTCGATTACCGGAGCAACAGCGGACAGTCTACGCGATAGCAAGTATCCTTGTTCCGGCTGCTGACGGAGCCCGCATTCCGTTGAGTCAGCTTGCTTCTATTCGCATTGAGGAAGGTCCAGCACAAATCAGTCGCGAGAACGCTTCTCGACGCATTGTTGTCGAATGCAATGTTGTGGGTCGTGATATCGGAAGCTTTGTCACTGAAGCACAGCAGAAGATTTCTGCGGCCGTCAATCTTCCGGCGGGATACTATGTGATCTGGGGCGGGCAGTTCGAGAATCAGCAGCGGGCGATGGCGCGACTGTACGTTGTCGTGCCATTGGTCATCCTTCTAATTTTCGTGTTGCTGTTTAGTTCTTTTAATTCCCTCCGCAATGCTTCTCTGATTATTCTGAATATCCCTTTCTCACTGATTGGTGGAATCCTTGCGCTGTACATCTCAGGATTTAACCTAAGTGTGTCTGCTTCTGTAGGGTTTATTGCTCTATTTGGGGTTGCGGTTCTCAATGGGATTGTTATGGTCTCGTATTTCAACAAATTGCGTCAAGAAGGCATGGGGCTGAATGAGGCAGTACGGAAAGGGGCAGAGCTGCGTTTGCGACCTGTGTTAATGACGGCGCTCGTAGCAGCGCTCGGCTTGCTGCCGATGTTGTTTGCTTCCGGTGTTGGCGCTGAAATTCAAAAGCCTCTCGCTGCCGTGGTCATCGGCGGCTTAACCTCGTCAACGCTCCTGACACTGATTGTATTGCCAGCATTATATGGCTGGTTTGAAAAAGAACAAGTGGAATTCTGACCATTATTGGAGATATTGTCTATGAAAGAAATCAACGCATATATTCAACCCTTCATGCTCGACAAGGTCGTAGCAGCATTACGGAAAATACACGTCCAGGGAATGAGCGTGATTGAAGCGAGAGGATTTGGTCGGGAGAAAGACCAGAGTTATCCTCATCATTATATTGAGGATGCAGTTCTCTTTACGCCAAAGATCAAGATTGAGATCGTGTGTCCAGACGATGATGTTGAACAGGTTGTTGCGACGATCCAGGAAAATGCTCATACCGGGAGAAAGGGTGATGGAAAGATCTTTGTAAGAACTGTGGAAAAGGCGATCAGCATCTTGACCGGCGAAGGAGGTGAGAAAGCGATTTAGCGGGCAGGAAGAGCATCGAGTGATGCTTCACGATCACCACAAGCGTCGACAGTAAACCACCTGATGGTTCAATCGGAGGAGTCATGAGATCTCACAAGTCAAAGAGGATCGGCAGTGTCACATAAGCAAAGCCACGCCACGCTCATCGAACCGGCTCTCGAGAGTTGAAAATTGTGCTTGTGATGACTGCAGCATACATGCTTGCAGAGACCATCGGTGGCATCCTCACCAACAGTCTGGCGCTCCTTGCGGATGCAGGACATATGCTCTCAGACGTTGGCTCCCTGGGGCTCTCGCTGATTGCAATGAGATTTGCAGCAAAGCCTCGCACGGCAAACATGACGTATGGATACTATCGAGCGGAAATCCTGGCCGCGCTGGTGAATGGCGTAACGCTTGTTGGTATCTCGATCTTCATTTTCTATGAAGCCGCGACTCGATTCCAATCACCGCGAACCGTGCTGAGCGCGCCAATGCTCGTTGTTGCATCGGCTGGCTTGCTGGTGAATCTGGGCGGTGCATTGATCTTGTCCCGAAAGAAAGGCGAAAGTCTGAACGTGCGCGGGGCTTTCCTGCACGTTCTAGCAGATGCGCTGGGTTCTGTTGGTGCAATTGCCGCAGGCGGTATCATGCTTGCCACCGGATGGTATCTCGCCGATCCAATTGTCAGCGTGCTAATCGCGCTGTTGATTCTCTTCAGTTCTTGGCGGCTGCTAAAAGAATCGGTCACAGTGTTGATGGAGGGAGCTCCTCCTCATATCAATAGTATGGAAATTGAAGAGGCCATAAAGAATATCCCTGGTGTTGAGGAGGTGCATGATCTTCACATCTGGACGGTGACCTCCGGATTTGACGCGATCAGCGCTCACGTGGTGGTCATGGATTCTGGAACAGTCTTCGATGCGCAGAAGGTCCTTAAGCAGGTGCGGTTGTTGACTAAGCAGCGTTTCAATATTGAACACACTACAATACAGATCGAGCATCGGCAAGGGAGCCCTAAGGCGAAGCTGATGTTGTGAAGATACGGGCGAACGTGAGAAGCAAAGGTGCGATCTAATTGATTATCATGAAGACGGGAAGGGAGAAGATACTATGAGGGCGTTTGCACAACAGATTTCACGCATGCTCATCGGGCTGGCTGTCGCATTGCAGACAACATTGATTGCACAGGAACAGCAAGCAGAGTACCGGAAACCTATTCTGACCGCCAAGGAATACCTGGATAGGGGCAAACTCACAGCAGCAGTCTCATTGCTCGATGGAGTTATCAAAGCTGATTCGTCAAACGTGGAGGCATTAACACTTCTCGGACGCGCATATCTTTCCGCCAAGCAACTGCAGGCCGCAATGCCCTTCTTCAAACGAGCCCTTGCCATCGACGAGAAGAATCCAGATGCCAATCTCGGCTTGAGCATCGCGTTCCTTCTTGATGGAAAGCCGCTGAACGCGAGAGAGCATGCTCTTCGGGCGTCACATGGAGACTCAACGCGGGTGGACGCTCTCAACATCCTTGGGCAGATTGCCGCTGAGGATGGCGAGATTGACCAAGCTCGCCAATACTACGAGCAGATACTCACGGCTGATAGCACACACTACGATGCCCTCACGAACCTTGGAGTGCTCTATCAAGAAGCCGGCAATGAATCGCGAGCCTTGGGATATCTCGAGAAGGGTGTCGCGTCCCATCCCTACAACGCATCAGCATATCATAACCTCGGTGTGTTGTATGGCATCACCGATCGACTGCACGAAGCCATCGTCACACTGAGTGAAGCTGCAAGGCTCGATTCAACCGGATCAAGATCGGTGCGCACATTAGGGATCATCTATTTGCAGCGGGGATTGTTCGGGGAGGCAGTTGAGACGTTTCAGCGGGCAGTGGAACGGGATTTCTTCGATATCGAGAGCCGGGTGGGCAAAGCAATCGGATATTGGTCGCTTCGCAAGTATGACAACGCGCTCGAGGAAGTCAATAACATTGCGTCGATGGGTGCTCGATTCAATCGGATGGAGCTTTTCATTGCAGACATCTACTTCAAAAAGAGAGAGTATGACAAGGCGATGGAGTTTGTCAAGCTTGATGAGCGGGAGAACCCATCACAGGCGGAGGGCCATTACCTTTTAGGCATTCTGTACAAGCTCAAGGGTGAGCAAGAAAAGGCCGATGCCGAATTTGAAGAGGTAACCAACATTGTGAAGCGAAAGCCGGATGCGCCGATGGCGTTCAGTATCAATAGCTTTTTTTCGGCGGGAAAAAATGAATGAAGCGTCCGTTGAGAACATATTCCCCCGGGTCTTTGCGAGCCGACAAACCGATGGGTAGTGTTGGTGGGCTTCATCCTGTTCATTTTGATTATCTGTCTGCTCATGAACATCTGGTAGCCGCGCAAGACGATGAAACACCACTGGCGGGAAACAAAGGGAATACTCGACGCTCCGGCGCGCGCAGCGCAAGTTTCCGATCGGGGAAGATTCTGTCGCAAAGAGGATGTCAAAAACCAATTCAACGATTAACAGAAAGAGAGGGTAGCCGCATGAACACAAAGCAAGCCGCTCGGACTGCACTAGTGATTGTTCCATTCTTCATGGTACTCTCCGGTTGCTACACGCAGGTGGAGACCGTTCGAGGCACCCGGTACTACGAGGAGTATGACTCCGCAGAAACCGACACCATTGACGAAGACGACAGTGAGGATTCAGCGCTCAATTATGGCGACAATGGATGGTATCCGGACTATCGGATTGGCTTCTCGTACTACTCTCCATGGTATTACTGGCCTTCATACGGTTTCTACTCCTCGTGGTATAGTCCGTGGTATTCTTACCCGTACTGGAACTCCTTCTACGGCTACCATCATTATCCACACTACTACGGTCATGGATATTCCGGCAGTGGTCATGGAATCCGGGATGACACACGGGAATTCGGTTTTACCCGTACCAATGGTGTACGACGAATGAACCCCTCCAACAACGGTCATTCACAGACGGCTGATGCGTCACGCCTACAGAGAACATCACGCATGGAAGGCGCCCGGCGTAGCAGCGTTCCACACACTAGTTTTCGAGGAGAGTCACGGCGAAACTCACGGCAATTGTATACAAGGAATCAGGGAACTTCTCGGGCCAGACCACTCATATCACCAGGATTGAGAGCGAGTAATCAATCCCGTCCACCATCGTTTAGCCCGTCTCGCCCGAGCTATTCGCCGCCACGAAGTGGAGGAGGTTTCCGGGGCGGTGGTGGGTTTGGGGGCAATGGTCGTGGCAGCGCGGGGTCTCGTGGGGGCGGTCATCGATGAGCAGGTGCGGTTGTTGATCAAGCAGCGATTCGATATTGAACACCCTACAATACAGATCGAGCATCGGCAAGATGCCCCCAAAGCGAAGCTGATACTGTAAGCATGCGGTGACCGGCCATGAGCTTTGGAGGAACAATGACGGGGTCTTACATTGTAACCTGTCTTACCTTGCACGTCATTGCACAATTGCTCAGTAGGAGATTCAAATGCAATCCAATCATAAACATTCCCCCCATTCTCACGGTGTTGTCGATCCCTCAATCGTGACTTCTGATCGTGGGATCTGGGCGGTCAAGTGGTCATTCATTGGATTGCTCCTCACCGCACTTCTCCAAGTTGTAGTCGTTGTGCTTTCCAATAGTGTCGCTCTTTTGGCTGATACTATTCACAATGTTGGTGATGCGGCAACCGCAATCCCACTTGGCATTGCATTCGGTCTTGCTCGACTGAAACCAAGCAAACGGTTTACCTATGGATACGGTCGAGTTGAAGACTTGGCTGGCGTTGCTGTAGTGGCAACAATCTTAATAAGTGCAATCATTGCTGGATACGAAGCCGTTGATCGATTCTTTCACCCAGCAGAAGTAAGCTACTTGGGAGCCGTGGCTGCTGCTTCAATCATCGGCTTTCTAGGAAACGAAGGCGTAGCAATATTTCGAATCAAAGTCGGTAAGGAAATTGGAAGTGCGGCACTCATTGCAGATGGCTACCACGCACGAGTTGATGGCTGGACGAGTTTGGCGGTCCTTTTCGGTGCAGTTGGTGTGTGGCTTGGCTACCCCCTTGCTGATCCGATTGTCGGAGCAGGC
>Ga0247727_10012896_pt1 | contig 14218 bp, 13 predicted proteins | sample WisWelCaveWW1625_FD_202498 | JGI IMG/M metagenome (GOLD analysis project Ga0247727, IMG submission 202498) | Biofilm microbial communities from Wishing Well Cave, Virginia, United States - WW16-25 | ecosystem: Environmental > Aquatic > Deep subsurface > Groundwater > Cave microbial mat | place... | reverse complement strand
TGTTCAAAAGCATGGCCAAGGTGGACCTGCTGCACGTCCCCTACAAGGGCAACGTGCCGGCGATCACCGACCTGCTCGCCGGCCAGACCTCGCTCATCTTCGCCACCATGCCCACCGTGTTGCCGCACGCCAAAGCGGGCAAGCTGCGGGCGCTCGCCACCATCGGCGGCGTCCGCTCCAAGGCGGTGCCGGAACTGCCGACGGTCGCCGAAACCCTGCCTGGCTTCGAAGTCACCAACTGGGTCGGCTTCTTCGCCCCTGCCGGCACGCCGCCCGAGATCACCGGCAGGCTCAATGGCGAAGTGCAGAAATTCATGCAGTCGAAGGAGATCGCCGCGCGCCTCGCCGCCGAAGGGGCGCGCTTCATCCCGATGACACCGGAACAGTTCGGCAGTTTCGTCAAGGCCGAGATTGCGAAGTGGGCGCCGGTGGTGAAGGCATCCGGCGCGAAAGCGGATTGATTTTCGCCATGTACTGCCTGCATTGCTTCTGCCAGTCCGGCAACAGCTACCAGGTTGCATTCCTGTGGCGCGCGCTGGCGCAGCCGTATCAGCCGGTGTTCGTGGAGTTCATGCAAGGCGCGACGCGCATCGAGGCGTGGCTGGCGCGCGTAAGGTCGATCCCTGGCCGGGCCCCGCCCTTACGGCATCCTGCCAGGTGAGCGGATCGCGCCGCAGTGGTCGCCCTAGACCCAGTCGCGCGGCCTGAGGAAATCCTCGTAGAGTTTTGCTTCATCCGAGCCCGGTTGCGGTGTCCAGCCGTAGCGCCAGGTGACCGCCGGCGGCAGCGACATCAGGATCGATTCGGCGCGGCCGCCGGACTGCAGGCCGAACAGTGTGCCGCGGTCGTAGACCAGGTTGAATTCGACGTAGCGGCCGCGCCGGTAGCACTGGAAGGCGCGTTCGGCGCCGCTGTAGGGCGTGGCGCGCCGGCGCTCGAGGATCGGCGCATAGGCGGTGATGAAGTGGTCGCCGACCGAACGAGTGAGGGTAAAAGCGGTGGCGAAATCAGGCTCCGAGAGGTCGTCGAAGAAGATGCCGCCGATGCCGCGCGGCTCGTTGCGGTGCTTGAGGAAAAAGTATTCGTCGCACCATTTCTTGTAGCGCGGGTAGCACTCCACGCCAAAGGATTCGAGCGCGCGCTTGCAGCTGAGGTGGAAGTGCTGCGCGTCCTCCTCGAAGCCGTAGTAGGGCGTGAGGTCCATGCCGCCGCCGAACCACCAGGTCTCGCCGGACTTGAAGAAGCGCACGTTAAGGTGCGCGGCGGGGCAATACGGATTGCGCGGGTGCAGCACTGCCGATACGCCCATCGCCTCGTAGCGCTGCCCGGCCAGTTGCGGATGCGCGGCAGAGGCGCTGGGCGGGAGCTTCCCGCCCGACACATGGGAAAAGCCCACACCACCGCGCTCGAACAGTTTGCCTTCTTCGATGATGAAGGTGGTGCCGCCGCCGCCTTCGGCGCGCTCCCAGGTGTCGGCCGCAAAGGGCGTGCCGTCCAGACTTTCCAGCGCCGCGACGATGCGCGCCTGCAGCGCGGTGAAGTAGTCGCGGACCGGACGGGTGTCCACCGGCTGCTCAGATTTTCTTCAGGGCGCGGTGACCGATGTCTTTGCGGAACTGCATTCCGTCGAAGCGGATCGCGTCAACCGCCTCGTAGGCCCGTGTGCGCGCTACTTTCAGCGAGTCTCCGAGCGCGGTGACGCAAAGCACCCGCCCGCCGCTGGTCACGGCCTGCTCGCCCTCGAGCTTCGTGCCCGCGTGGAACAGCCGACAATCCTCGGTGGCTTTCGGCAGCCCGTGTATCTCGTCGCCCTTGCGGGGATCGTCGGGGTAGCCGGCCGCGGCGAGCACCACGCCCAGCGCCGGGCGGCGGTCCCAGTCGGCGTCGGCAAGGTCGAGGGTCCCTTCCAGCGCGTGTTCGAGCAGCGGAAGCAGATCGGACTTCAGCCGCAGCATAATCGGCTGCGTTTCCGGGTCGCCGAGGCGACAGTTGAACTCGAGCGTCCGGGGCTGGCCCGCCTTGTCGATCATCAGACCGGCGTAGAGGAAGCCGGTGTAGGGCGTGCCGTCCTTGGCCATGCCGGCGAGCGCCGGCTGGATGATCTCGCGCATCACGCGCGCGTGCAGCTGTGGCGTGACCACCGGCGCGGGCGAGTAGGCGCCCATCCCGCCCGTGTTCGGACCCCGGTCGCCGTCCTGCAGGCGCTTGTGGTCCTGGCTGGTGGCAAGCGGCAGCGCGTGCGTGCCGTCCGCCATGACGATGAAGCTCGCTTCCTCGCCCTCCAGGTATTCCTCGATCACCACGCGTGCGCCCGCATTGCCGAGCTTGTTGTGCACCAGCATCAGGTCGATCGCGGCTTTCGCCTCCGCGACCGTAACCGCGACCACCACGCCCTTGCCCGCGGCGAGACCGTCGGCCTTGATCACGATCGGCGCGCCGTTCTGCTCCACGTAGGCCCTGGCGTCTGCCGCGCTCGTGAAAGTGGCGTGCCTGGCGCTCGGCAGGCCGTGGCGGAGCATGAACCGCTTGGCGAAATCCTTCGAGGCCTCGAGCTGCGCCGCCGCCCGCACCGGGCCGAAGATCTTCAGGCCATGCTGGTGAAACGCATCGACGATGCCGGCCGAAAGAGGGGCTTCCGGGCCGACAACCGTCAGGTGAACTTGTTCTTTTTTCGCGAACTTTATTAGTTCCGGAACAGAAGAAATATCAACATTCTCCAAACCATTTTCGGTCGCGGTTCCGCCGTTGCCAGGCGCGACGAATACTTTCTGCACCCGGGGACTCTGCGCGAGCTTCCACGCCAGCGCGTGCTCGCGGCCGCCGCTACCGATGACGAGGAGTTTCATCGCGTGCCTGCTCAGTGTCGAAAATGACGCACGCCGGTGAACGCCATGGCGATGCCGCGCTCGTCGGCGGCGGCGATCACTTCGGCGTCGCGCAGGCTGCCGCCGGGCTGGATCACCGCCGCGGCGCCGGCATCGATGACCGCATCCAGGCCGTCGCGGAACGGGAAGAAGGCGTCCGAGGCGGCCACCGAGCCGGCGATCGCCAGGCCCGCGTTCTGCGCCTTGATCGCGGCGATGCGCGCGCTGTCGACGCGGCTCATCTGCCCGGCGCCGACGCCGACGGTGGCGCCGTCGCGGCAGAACACGATCGCGTTCGATTTCACGTATTTCGCCACCTGCCAGGCGAACAGCAGATCCGCCCATTGCGCTTCGGATGGCTGTTTTTTTGTCTTTACTATCAAGTCTTTCTGTTCCAGAACCCTGGCATCGCTGCTCTGCACCAGCAGGCCGCCGCCGACGCGCTTGTAGTCATGCTGCTGGGACTCGTGCGCCAGCGGCACTTCCAGCACGCGCAGGTTCTGCTTGCCGGCGAGCAACTCGCGCGCCGCCGGCTCGATGCGCGGCGCGATGATCACTTCGGCGAACTGCTTGCCGATTTCCTCGGCCGCGGCGCGATCGAGCGCGCGGTTGAAGGCGAGGATGCCGCCGAAGGCGGAGGCCGGATCGGTCCTGAAGGCCTTGCGGTAGGCCGCGAGCGGACTGTCCGCGACCGCCACGCCGCAGGGGTTGGCATGCTTCACGATCACGCAGGCGGGCTCGGCGAAGCTCTTCACGCACTCCCAGGCGGCGTCCGCATCGGCGACGTTGTTGTAGGAGAGCTCTTTGCCCTGCAGCACGGAGAACGCAGCGATCCCGCCGGCGACCGGCCGGAGGTCGCGGTAGAACGCCGCCGACTGGTGCGGATTCTCGCCGTAGCGCATCTCCTGCCGTTTGACGAATTGCAGGTTGAGCACGTCAGGGTAGGCGCGCCGCTGCTGCTGCTCGTCGAGGGAAAACAGGTAGTTGGCGATCGCGCCATCGTAGCCCGCAGTGTGCGCGAACACTTTTTTCGCCAGCGTGAAACGCGTTGCGTTTGCGACGCCGCCGGTCGAGCGAATCTCCTCCAGCACCCCTATGTAATCGGCTGGATCCACCATCACCGCAACGCCGGTGTAGTTCTTGGCGGCGGCGCGCAGCATCGCCGGGCCGCCGATGTCGATGTTCTCGATCGCATTCTCCAGCGTGCAGTCCGGATCGGCGACGCTGGCCTGGAACGGGTAGAGGTTCACCACGATCAGGTCGATCGGCGGGATACCCGCCTTGTCGATCGCCGCCATGTGCTCGCGCAGGTCGCGCCGCGCCAGGATGCCGCCGTGGATCTTGGGGTGCAGGGTCTTCACCCTGCCGTCGAGCATTTCCGGGAATCCGGTATGCGCTGACACTTCGGTGACGCGCACGCCCTCCTTCTCCAGCAGCTTCGCGGTGCCGCCGGTGGAAAGGATCTGGATGCCGAGCGCGGCGAGCGCCCGCGCCAGTTCGACCACGCCCGCCTTGTCCGAGACGCTGACGAGCGCCCGCGTTACCTTCACCGCACAACCTTCACGGCCGGACCTTCACGCCTTGATCCGCAGCTGCTGGATTTTCTTGCGCAGGGTGTTGCGGTCGATGCCTAGCATCGCGGCGGCGGCGCTCTGGTTGCCTGCGGCCTTGCCGAGCACCGTTTCGATCAGCGGCCGCTCGATGTTCTTCAGCACCATGTCGTAGATCGCGGTCGGCTGCTCGCCGTCCATGTCGCGGAAGTAGCGCTCCAGGGAGCGCTTCACCGCGTCGGCAAGTTCGGTGTTGCGGCTCACGCCATCAGCCCGTCGAAGTAGCGGCCCACGGCAGCAAGCTGCGCCGGCGCGCTCGCGATGCTGTTGGCTTCGCGCCGGAACGCTTCTGCGCCCGGCAGCCGGCGGGTGTACCAGCCGATGTGCTTGCGCGCGATGCGCACGCCGAGCGCTTCGCCGTAGAGCGAATAGATGCCTTCAAGATGCTCGAGCGCGACCGCTCGCATCTCCGTCGTCGCCGGGGGTGGAAGTATTCTTGCTTGACTTAAAAAGTACAGAAACTCCCGAAAAATCCACGGCCGTCCATGGGCGGCGCGGCCGATCATGATGCCGTCGGCAGCGGTGTAAGCCAGCACGCGCCGCGCTTCCTCCGGCGTGGCGATGTCGCCATTGGCGATCACCGGGATGCGCACGCCGGCCTTGACCTCGGCCACCGTATCGAATTCGGCCTGGCCGCGAAAGCCGCAGGCGCGGGTGCGGCCATGGACCACGAGCAGCTGCACGCCGGCGCTCTCGGCGATGCGCGCGATGCGCAGCGCGTTGCGCCGCTGCGGGTCCGGCCCGGTGCGGATCTTGAGCGTCACCGGCACGTCGACCGCAGCCACCACCGCTTCGAGAATACGGGCCACCAGCGCCTCGTCGGACAGCAACGCGGAACCAGCCGCGACATTGCAGACCTTTTTTGCCGGGCAACCCATGTTGATGTCGATGATCTGGGCGCCTTCAGCCGCGTTGACGCGCGCCGCGTCTGCCATCATCGCCGGGTCGGCCCCGGCGATCTGCACCGAAACGGGACCGGCCTCGCCGCAGTGCTCCCGGCGCAGGCGCGATTTGCGCGTGCCGCGGAGTTCGGGGCGCGCGGAGACCATCTCGGAGACCGCCAGCCCGGCGCCGAAGCGTCGGCAGAGCGTGCGAAAGGGCCGGTCGGTGACGCCCGCCATCGGGGCGGCGAACAAGCCGTTGCGCAACACGTGCATGCCGAGTTGCATCAGTACTCTTGGTTGGGAGCTAGGCGAGGGGAGCGAATTCTAGCGCGTTCCGTTGCGGAAAAACATCGCGGCTGTTGCTTTTTCCTGACACTGCGACGCTCAACACGCAGGCGCGTTCCTTCAAGGCAACGCGGAGACTCCATAAATCATGCGGCGCGCAAAAAAACGCCGTGCCGGCAGGCAAATGTCCAGGGCGGTTAATCCAAAACCTCGCGTCAGCGCGGCCAGTGGATTGGTCGCAAGGAACGCTCCGGCGAGAAAATCGGTGACGCGCACGGCCGCCGTCGCATCGATGCGGCGCATCCCGGCAAAGCGCTGCAGCACGCGCGCCTCGCCCGGGTCTTTCGCATCACGCAAAACTTGCGCCAGATCCCAGGCGTCCCGCAAGCCGAGGTTGAGGCCTTGGCCGGCGACCGGGTGCAGCGTTTGCGCCGCGTTGCCGATGTACGCGGCACGCTCGCCGACCCGCGACGGCCGCACCCGCAGTGCGAGCGGCACCCGGCTGCGCTGCGCGACTGCGACGAACTCGCCCGCCCGGCGACCGAACGCCTGCGACAGCGCGGCGAGGAACTCAGCCCCCGGCGCGCGGCACAACTGCTGGGCGCGCCCGGGGCGCATCCCCCAAAGCGCGCAATAGCGCCCACCCAGCGGCAGGAGCGCAAGCGGGCCTTCCGGGGTGAAGCGCTCCCAGGCAATGCCGGCGGCGGTGGGTTGGGTCGCGACCAACGCAACGAGGGCTTCTTGTTGGTAGTTTTTCTCTTCCGAGTCGGTGGAGGACCCTTCAGCGTGAACGACGAGCAGGGGCTCGCCAGTCTCGGCTTCGATCCGGATCGCACAGTCTTTCACCCGATTCAGGAGAGATCCCAGAAGTACCCCATAGTCGAGCACGTATCCTAGCGCCGGCACCCCGGCGTCAGCGGCGGCCAGGGACACGCGGCCGAAGCCGCCCTGTTGCGATACGTGGATGGTCTCGATCGGCGTGCTCGCCAGCGACCGCCACGCGCCGACACGCTCCAGGATCAGCCGGCTGGCATGGGACAGCGCGACGGGTCTGAGGGGTTGTCCTTCTGAAGCAAAAGTTTTTCCAATTAAAACGACAGGCCTGCCAGACTGATGCAACGCCAGGGCGAGAACGCACCCCACCGGCCCGGCGCCCCGGACGCTGATTTCACCCTGCATCGCGAATCGCATCCCTCTTCAGCGCCTCGATATCGGCGATGCTCTTGGGCGTTTCATGGGTGATCACTTCGCAGCCGCTTTCGGTTACCAGCGCATCGTCTTCGATGCGGATGCCGATGCCGCGCAGCGCCTCGGGTACGTCGCCGGCCGCGCGGATGTAAAGGCCGGGCTCCACCGTCAGCACCATGCCAGGGGCGAGCGTGCGCCACTTGCCGGCGCGCTTGTAGTCGCCCGTGTCGTGCACGTCCAGGCCCAGCCAGTGGCCGGTGCGGTGCATGTAGAAGCGCTTGTAGCTCTCCTTCTGCAGCGCTTCGTCCAGGCCGCCAGAAAGCAGCTTCAGGTCGAGCATCCCTTGCGCGAGCACCCGTACGGCCGCGTCGTGCGGCTCGTTCCAGGCATTGCCTGCGCGCACCTTTTCCATGGCTGCCGCCTGGGCGGCGAGCACCACGTCGTAGACCGCGCGCTGCGCGGCCGAGAAGCGCGGGCCGACCGGGAACGTGCGCGTGATGTCGGAGGCATAGCCCGCCAACTCGCAGCCGGCGTCGATCAGCACCAGCTCGCCGTCGCGCAGCACGTCGTCGTTCGACACGTAATGCAGCACGCAGGCGTTGGCGCCGCCCGCGACGATCGGCCAGTAGGCGGGGAACTGCGCGCCGCGGCGCCGGAATTCGTGCAACAACTCGGCTTCGAGTTCGTACTCGAATCGGCCCGGGCGAGCGATCCGCATGGCGCGGCGGTGCGCCGCCGCCGAGATCGACGCGGCGCGCCGCATCACGCCGAGCTCGTGCGCGTCCTTCACCAGCCGCATTTCGTCCACCAGCGCGCGCACATCGTGCAGGCGCTCGGGCGCGCAGACGCCCGAGCGCGCCTTGGCGCGCACCGCGTTGAGCCAGGCCATGGCGCGCGCGTCCCACTCGGGGTCCGCGCCGACCGGGAAGTAGAGCGCCGGCTGGTCGCCGAGCAGCCCGGCGAGCTTCGCATCGAGCTCGGCGACCGGGTAGGCCTCGTCGAAGCCGAAGCGCTCCCGCGCGCCGCCGGGCCCGAAGCGAAAACCGTCCCAGGTTTCGCGTTCTTCGTTCTTCTCGCGGCAGAAGAGCAGGCTCCTCGCTTGCGGCCCTGCGATGATCACCAGCGCGGCTTCCGGCTCCGCGAAGCCGGTGAGATAGTAGAAGTGGCTGTCGTAACGGTAAGGGTAGCGGCTGTCGCGGTTGCGGATGCGCTCTGGCGCGGTCGGGATCACCGCGACCCCGCCCTGCATTGCCTGCGCGAGCCGCGCGCGGCGCGCGCCGTGGAGGATCGGATCCAGATCGTTCGGTTTCATCGTTTTTCCACTCGCGCTTTCAGTTCGGCCAGCCGCTGCGGCGTGCCGACATCGCTCCATTGCCCTGCAAAGAGCTCGCCGGTGACTTCGCCCCGCTCCGCAGCCGCGCGCCACAGCGGCGCCAGCTTCGCCTTTTGGCCTGCCAAAATGCTGGCCCCCAGCCGCGGCGAGAGCACCGAGATGCCCGCATAAGTGTAGCGCGGGGCCGCCCCGTTGCCGACGCTGCCGCCGTCGAGCGTGAAATCGCCCGGCGCGTGCCAGGGGGGATTTTGCACCAGCACCAGATGGGAGAGGCGCGGACCCAGGTCGAAGCCTTGCAGCCGCGAGAAATCGTACTCGCACCAGATGTCGCCATTCACCAGCAGAAATGGCGCCTCACCGAGCAGCGCGCGCGCTTGCGCGATGCCGCCGGCCGTCTCCAGCGGTTCGGATTCGCGCGACCACTCGATCGCCATGCCGCCCGGTACGCCGCTGCCGTAGCGCGCCACGATCCGGTCGGCAAGGTGGCAGACGTTGATCACCGCCTGCCGGAAGCCGGCGCGCGCCAGGCGCGCCAGGTGCCGCCCGAGCAGCGTCTCGCCCGCGACCTCGACCAGCGGCTTGGGCGTGGTCTCGGTGAGCGGCCGCAGCCGCTCGCCGCGCCCGGCGGCAAGGATCATGACTTTCATTTCACCGCCAGAGTATCGAGCAGCCGCGCGAGCGGCGTGAGCTCCACGTAGCGACGGCAGGTGGCCAGCAGGTAGCCGAGCACCCGCGGGATGTCGGCGAGGTAGCCTGACTTGCCGTCGCGGTGGCAGAGGCGCGCAAAAATGCCGGCCACCTTGAGCTGGCGCTGCGCGCCCATCCACTCGAAGTCGCGGTAGAACTCGGTGAAGTCGGCGCGTACCGGCAAGCCTGCCCGGCGCGCTTTTTCCCAGTAGCGAATCGCCCAATCGAGCACCTGTGCCTCCTCCCATTGCACGTAGGCATCCCGCAGCAGCGAGACCAAGTCGTAGGTGACCGGGCCGTAAAGCGCATCCTGGAAATCGAGGATGCCGGGCAGGGGCTCGCTCATCATCAGGTTGCGGGAATGGTAGTCGCGGTGCACGTACACCTGCGGCTGCGCCAGGTTGTTGGCGAGCAAGGCATCGAAGGCCGTGCGCAGCACCCTTGCATCCGCCGGCGCAAGTTGCTTGCCGAGTTCCCGCGCCAGGTACCAGTCCGGGAACAGGGCGAGCTCGCGCTCGAGCAACGCGCGGTCGAACTCGGGCAGGATGCCGGGCTGGCTTGCGAGCTGGATGCGGATCAGCGCGTCGGTTGCCGCGCTATAGGCCGCGCCCGGATCGTGGCCGCCGACGAAATCGAGAAAGGTCGTTTCGCCGAGGTCCTCCAGCAGCAGGAACCCGCGCTCGAGGTCCTGCGCGTGGATCGCGGGCACGTGCACGCCGGCCGCTGCGAACACGCCGGCGACGTGCAGGAACGGACGGCAATCCTCCTTCCCGGGCGGCGCGTCCATGGCGATGTAACTGCGTCCGTCGGCGACTCTCACACGCCAATAGCGCCTAAAGCTCGCGTCCGCGGAGGCGGGAGCGAGCGTGCGGGGCAGCGACGGGAACTGTGCGCCGAGCCATTGCTCGAGCTCGACGAGTCTGAAATCCATTGCGATTTGCGGCGAATTGTGCCACTTTCCACTCTCAAAAGCCCGTCCAGAAAATCCCGCTCATGCAGCACTTTCCGGCGCGACTCGCCGCGCTGCTGATTCTGTCGGCCGGCGCCCAGGCCGCGCCGGCGCAGGCGCCTGCGTCCGCACAGGAGCCAAGGACGAAAGGGCCCGCCACCATCGACGCCCAGAGCATCGAGGGCGTCGCCGAGCTCGAGGTCACCGCGCGCGGCCGGGTCGAGTTCCAGCGCGAGGACTTGACCATCTATTCGGAGTTCCTGCGCTTCAACCAGGAGTTCGGCCGCATCGAGGCCGATGGGGGCGTGCGGCTGCAGCGCGGCGTGGACCGCTTCTTCGGTCCGCGCCTGCGCTACAACACGCAGGACGACACCGGCGTGTTCGAGGAGCCGACCTTCCTGATGGGGCGCGGCCAGAGCGCGCGCGGCGGCGCCGAGCGGCTCGAATTCCTCGGCAAGGACCGCCTGCGGCTCGCCCGCGCCAGCTTCACCACCTGCGAGCCGGGCAACGAGAGCTGGCGGATCGAGGCGCGCGAACTGGAGCTCGACTACGAGAACGAGGAAGGCAAGGCGCGCGACATGCGGCTGCGCCTGCTCGATACGACGATTTTCGCGCTGCCGTTCGCCAGCTTCCCCCTCGAGAACCGGCGCAAGAGCGGATTCCTCGCGCCCTACATTTCCAACAACTCGCGCCGCGGCATCGAGGTGGGCGTGCCTTACTACTTCAACCTCGCGCCCGAGCAGGACTTGACGGTCACGCCGATTTACATGTCCAAGCGCGGTGAGCAACTGAAGACCAATTACCGCTACCTGGAGCGGAACTACTCCGGCCAGCTGCGCCTGGAGGTCATGCCGCAGGACGACGTGCTGAAGCGCGCGCGCAGCGGCCTCACGTTCCAGCACGAGCAGCAGTTCTCGCCCAACCTGAGCGGCCGCGCCGACCTGAACAGGGTCAGCGACGACCGCTATTTCGTCGACCTGACCACCGCGGTGCGTGCGGTGTCGGTCGGCAATCTGCAGCGCGAAGGCCAGCTCAACTACGGCGACACCTTCTACGGCATGCCGGGCTATTTGCAGGGGCGAGTGCAGCGCTTCCAGACCCTGCAGGACCCGCTGTCGCCGACCGTCAGCCCCTACCACCGCGTGCCGCAGATCAACTTCGGCGCTTCCAGGACCGAGCTCGCGGAGCGCTTCGACCTCGCCGTTCCCGGCGAGTACGTGCGCTTCGCCCACCCGTCGCTTGTCGAGGGCACGCGCAGTTCGTTCAATCCGGCGGTGTCGATGCCGCTGCTCGCGCCCGGCTACTTCGTGACGCCGCGGCTCGGCATGCGCAGCGCGCGCTACGACCTGCAGCGCACCGCGGCCGGCCAGCCCGGGCGCCAGTCGGTGAACGTGCCTTGGGCGAGCCTCGACGCCGGCCTGATTTTCGAGCGCGGCACGAAGCTGCTGGGCGACAACCTCACGCAGACGCTGGAGCCGCGCCTGTTCTACGTCTACGCGCCGTTCCGGGCACAGGATCAGATCCCGCTATTCGACACCGCCCTCGCCGACTTCAATTACGCGCAGCTGTTCAGCGAGAACCGCTTCGCGGGCGGCGACCGCTTCGGCGACGCCAACCAGCTGACGGTCACCGCGACCTCGCGCCTGCTTGGCGCCAACGGCCAGGAACTGCTGCGCGCCACGCTCGGCCAGCGCTACCACTTCAAGAATGAGCGCGTTGGTCTGAGCGCCGCTACGCCGCTGCGCAGCCGCGACCAGTCCGATATCCTGGCCTCGGTCGGCGGGCGCCTGGCGCAGGCCTGGAGCTTCGATGCCGCCGTGCAGTACAACCCCCAGATGTCGCGCGCGGAGCGCTACAGCGTGTCGGCTCGCTACGCTCCGGAAATCGCCAAGGTGGTCAGCGCGAGTTACCGCTTCAATCGCGACCTGCTGCGGCAGGTGGATCTTTCCGGGCAATGGCCGGTCCAAGCCGGCTGGTACGCGATCGGGCGATACAACTATTCCTTCCGCGACCGGCGGCTGCTCGAGGGCCTGGCCGGCGTCGAGTACAACGGAGGCTGTTGGGTGTTCCGCGGCGTGTTCCAGCGCATTCAGGCGGCAAGCCAGACCACCTCGACCGGGATCCACTTTCAGATCGAATTCAACGGCCTCGGCCAGATCGGCTTGGACGACACGGTGGACTTCCTGAAGCGCAGCGTACCGGGCTACGCCCGCACCAACCCGTCCGATCCGCTGCTCGTGCCGCAGAGCCTGCGCCCGCGCCTGCCGTTCGAGCAGGTGTTCTAGGCGCTATTGCCGATGAAATTCGAGCCGGCGTTGACGGCGCTGTGCATCGTTTGCGCGGCCCAGGCGCAGGCGCAGGCCCAGGTGCAGCCGAGGCAGGGCCAGGTGCAGCCCCGGCAGCCGCCGCGCATCGTGCTGGTGGACCGCGTCGTCGCCGTCGTCGGCAAGGAGGTGGTGACACTCACCGAGCTCGCCGAGCGGCGCGACTACGCCGAGCGCCAGCTGCGGCGCCAGGGCACGCCCCTGCCGGAGCGCTCGCTGCTCGAGCGGCAGATCCTGGAGCGGCTGATCATCGACAAGGCGCAGCTGCAGATCGCGCGCGACAGCGGAATCCGCGTCGAGGAAATCCAGCTCGACCGCGCGCTCGAGCGCATCGCCGAGAACAACAAACTGACGCTGTCGGCGTTCCGCGAGGCGCTGGAAAAGGACGGTGTCCCCTTCGAGCGCTTCCGCGAGGAGGTGCGCGAGCAGATCCAAACGCAGCGGCTGCGCGAGCGCGAAGTGGATGACCGCATCGAGGTGAGCGATGCCGAGATCGACCAGTTCCTCGCCGGCGAGACCAGCGGCGGCGCGCGCAGCGAGTACAACCTGGCGCACGTGCTGGTGCGCCTGCCCGAGCAGGCGAGCCCGGAGCAGATCGATACCGCGCGCAAGAAGGCGGAGAAGGCGCGCGCCGAGGCGGCCTCGGGCGGCGATTTCGCGAAGATCGCCGCCAGCTACTCGGATGCGCCCGACGCGCTGCAGGGCGGCTCGATGGGCTGGCGCCCCGAGGACCGGCTGCCGGAGATCTTTGCCGGCGCGGCCAGGGACATGAAGAAGGGCGACGTGAGCGGCGTGCTGCGCAGCCCCGGCGGGTTCCACGTGCTCAAGCTGGTCGACCGGCGCGGCGCCGAGGAGGGCGCACCAGTGGAGCAGACTCGCGCGCGGCATATCCTGGTGCGCACCAGCGAAGTCGTATCCGAGAGCGATGCCCGGCGCCGCCTCACGGACCTGCGCGAGCGCATCGTCACCGGCGGCGCCGATTTCGCCGAGCTGGCACGGCGGCATTCGGCCGACGGCACCGCGGCGCGCGGCGGCGACCTGGACTGGCTGCTGCCGGGCGATACGGTGCCCGAATTCGAGCGCGCCATGAACTCGCTCAAGACGGGCGACATCAGCCAGCCGGTGAAGTCGCCCTTCGGCTGGCACTTGATCCAGGTGCTGGAGCGTCGCGCCGCCGGCCTCACGCAGGACCGCCGGCGCCTGCAGGCGCGCGCGGCGATCAAGGAGCGCAAGGCCGACGAGGCCTACCAGGACTGGCTGCGCCAGCTGCGCGACCGCACCTACGTCGAATTGCGCCTCGAAGACAGGTGAAGCCGCGCAAGCGAAGCGAATGAAAACGCGCAAGCGTTTTGGCCAGCATTTCCTGCACGACCCCGGAGTACTGAAGCGCATCGTCAAGGCCATCGCGCCGTCGCGCAGCGACGCAGTTGTGGAGATCGGGCCGGGGGAAGGCGCGCTGACGCGCCCGCTGCTCGAGCGCCTCGACCGGCTGACCGCGATCGAGATCGACCGGGACCTGGCGGCACAGCTGGCGCGGGAATTTCCCGCCGATCGGCTTTTCGTCCTGAGCGCGAACGCGCTCAAGCATGATTTTTCCGCTTACCCCCCGGGCCTGCGGATCGTCGGCAATCTCCCCTACAACATCTCCACGCCGTTGCTGTTTCACCTGTCACGCTACGCGGACCGGCTGCGTGACCTGCATTTCATGCTGCAGCGGGAAGTCGTCGACCGGATGGTGGCCAGGCATTCGACGCCGGACTACGGCCGGCTGTCGGTGATGCTGCAGGTCCGCTTCTCGATGAAGAAGCTCTTCAACGTCGCCCCCGGCGTCTTCCGCCCGCCGCCGAAGGTGGAGTCCGCAGTGGTGCGCCTCGTTCCTCTGACTGAGAAATTGCAGTGCGAGGCAGTGCTGTTCGAAAAAATCGTGCGCGAAGCCTTCAGCGCGCGCCGCAAGACCCTGCGCAACGCGCTGCCGCTGAAGCCAGGTGACTACGAAGCGCTCGGGATGGACGCGAGACTTAGGCCGGAGAACCTTGCGCCCGGCGACTATGTGCGCATTGCACACCGGGTCCAAGCCCGAGGTAGTATATAGGT
>Ga0247727_10012895_pt1 | contig 14218 bp, 11 predicted proteins | sample WisWelCaveWW1625_FD_202498 | JGI IMG/M metagenome (GOLD analysis project Ga0247727, IMG submission 202498) | Biofilm microbial communities from Wishing Well Cave, Virginia, United States - WW16-25 | ecosystem: Environmental > Aquatic > Deep subsurface > Groundwater > Cave microbial mat | place... | reverse complement strand
TGCATCGGAAGCACAGTGTAGATGAATGGCTTACTCACATTATCCAAGAGCGGATTGAATTAGAGGAAGCTGCTTTTGTAGGAGTGAAACGCGACTTTGCTAAGTAAAGGTAGTGCAAGCACATCTTAGCCATATTGCGCCACTTCATCATGCATGAATGAACTTTAGGCAAAACAAATTTCTATCTGGTAAGCGAAAAGAGGTTATGTGATTCTTGCTCGGGTAATCGGCACGGTCTGGGCAACGCGCAAAGATGAGCGCCTGCACGGATTAAAAATGCAAATCGTCCGCCCGGTCGGGCTGGATTTAAAAGACAAGGACGGCCATCTGGTCGCAGTCGATGCCGTGGGCGCTGGCGTCGGGGAAGTCGTCCTCGTCGTGCAAGGCAGCTCGGCGCGGCAAACCGCCGCCACCGAAAGCAAACCGGTGGATGCGACGATCATGGCCATCGTCGATAAACTGGACGTGAGCGAGAAATGAACCTCGGGCGAGTCATCGGCACCATCTGGGCCACCCGCAAAGACGAAAATCTCACCGGCGCGAAGATGCAAATTCTCCAGCCGCTCGATCATCATGAGCAAAAAATCGGCGAGCCGATCATCGCCATCGATACGATCGGCGCCGGCCCGGGCGAAACTGTTTTTTATATAACTGCTCGCGAGGCGGTCTTGCCATACTTTCGCTCCATGGCTCCCATCGACGCCTCCATCGTCGGCATCGTCGATACAATCGAGACTTATACATGATTCGCGCTCCGCGTGATCTGATTCTTGCAACGAGGAATCGGGACAAAGTCGTGGAGATACGCGCCGGCTTGTCGCATGTGGATGGGAGGCTGCGCCTTCTCACGCTCGATGATTTTCCAAATGCTCCGGACGTCATCGAAGACGGGGAAACGCTGGAAGAGAACGCGATCAAGAAAGCACGGGAGATTTACCACGCGACGGGTTTGCCCGCCCTTGCCGATGACACCGGCCTCATGGTTGATGCGCTCGACGGGGCGCCGGGAGTTTATTCAGGCCGCTATGCCGGGCCGCATGCCACCTACGTTGAGAATCTTCAAAAGCTTTTGCGTGAATTGGAAGGCTATGATCTCTCCAAACGCAAGGCGCGTTTCTGCTGTGTTATTGCTTTTGCGCACGAAAATAAAATCGAATGCGTTCGAGGCGAATGTGATGGAACGATTGCTTTAATGCCACACGGCTCCGGAAAATTTGGCTATGATCCGGTTTTCGTCGTTGATGGACTTGGAAAAACTTATGCAGAAATGAGCATGGTGGAAAAAAATCAAATCAGCCATCGTGGTCGCGCCCTGCGCGCCGTTGAAGAGCTGCTGGCGCGATGGTTGGAACACGAGGCTGGAAAAGGATGATGATGAAGAAGAAAATGAAGCGGCAGTTGCACCACCTGAAAATTCTTATCGTGGCGCTGTGGGGTGTGTTGCTCGCATGCAGCGGCAGAATCAGCCCGGACGAGCCGGAGGATCAGGGCTTCACGGTGGTGAACTCCTCCCCGGCGGATAACGCGACGAATGTGAACGCCGGATCGCCGATCACCATCAGCGTTACATTCAGCGCTGCGGTCGATACCTCGGTCATCGGTTTTCTCATGGCGCCGGTGCCCACTTCATTCACCGAAGATTTTACTTTGAGTAATGAAGGCAAAACAGCGATTGTCGCCGCCATCTTACAACCCAACACGGCCTATACGGCGGTTATCTATACTGCGAAAGATAAAAATGGCAATGCATTGACCGCGCCGTTTCAATTGAGCATTAGCACCGGCAGCGCTTTCCCGTCTGGCAAAGTGCAAGGCGTGTCTCGCACACGTTCAGCCGGGCAGGCGATTTCGCCCAAAGGCACAGTGGTTGGTTTGTTGAAGATTGACCTCCCGCAGGTCTTTGCATTAATCCTTACCGGCCAGAAGCCGCTTGATGTTTTACGCAACAATCTTGCGGCGCTGACCGTCGTTACTGACGAAAGCGGCGCCTACTCCATCAACAACGTGGTGGCCGGTACTTATTGGCCAGCGGCCGTCAAGGACGTTGATGGCAATGCCAGCTTGCAGCCGGCCCCTCTTGGCGCGGATGCTTTGGGTTTCTATGATGATCCTATCAGCAATAATGACAGCATTGGCAAGGAAGATAGCGTGCGTGTCGCTGCCGGACAGACGGTGACGAATGTCGACATTCAATTTCCATAAATAGAATCATCTTGCTTTTCAAGATCGAAACCTGTTATATTGCCACGTTGATTTTTGAAAATGTTCGGGGCATAGCGCAGTCCGGTTAGCGCACCTGCTTTGGGAGCAGGGGGTCGCAGGTTCGAATCCTGCTGCCCCGACTTTATGAACAAACCTTCTTCGCGCTGTATTGTCTCCGCAATCTCCCGCGACGTAAGTTTTCTTTTTCTCCCCAAATAGCCCTGCTTTGACTCTTCTGATTCGCAGCATCCTCCAAAGTTGGTGCTAAAGAATCCTTCAAGACACACCTTCCAAGCCGGCCACACCGAGATTCGCTCATCCTGTTTCTTGTCGAGGTGAGATCGTTTCAATTCTGAAATTGCAGGATGGATTGATAAAGAATGTCCAAGAATTTTCTATTTAATCGCACCGGTTAAAGGTGGTTTAATCTTTGCAAAGTGTTCAAATGGCTGAAACCGCCTTTTATGGCGTGGCTGCCTTACGGGCTTTTTCTCATCGGGATAAACTTCTGAAAGATCATGTCATGATGAAAGCCAAACTTTTTTGCAAGACCGGCATTCTGAGCGGCAAGTCCATTGAGTTCGACGAATCCGCGACCATCGGCAAAGGCGCGGAAAACGATCTCGAGCTAAATGCGCCGTTTGTTTCAAATAAACAAGCGCGCATTTATTTTGATAAAAAAGAGAACTGCTATTTTCTCGAAGACTTGCGTAGCCGCAACGGCACCAAGCTCGACGGCATGAAAGTGGCGCAAAAAGAAAAGCTCGGCGCTTTGCATGTCATCACTTTTCCAAACAATTTCGATTTCATCTTTCAGGCGGTCGATGCCGGAAATGCGCCGAAGAGAGAAGCCGCGCCTGTTCGTAACGCCGAAGAACGCCGGCCGAGGAAGACCCCTGATGTCGATGCAGAGGTGGCTACTCAAGAAAAAAGAAAAGACCCTCTTTTCGGGCCGGTTACCGGTCGAACGATTCTCGATCAAGAAGTCATCGCGTTTCCAAATTTAACCGATCTCGATAAGCACTTTTCTCATGACCGCTCGGATCAGGATGTCAAGCGCACCGTTCCTGGTGAGATGCCTGCTGTCGCGCCGGTTTTTCGATCTGACAAAAACACTACCGCCTCGATGGCAAACCGTGGAACGCCGTCGACGCCACCACCTTTTGAACTGGAGATCAAAATCGCCGGAAAAGAGAAGCAGGCTTTACGGCTACGCGAAGGCGAGAATCTTATTGGCCGCTCCCAGCAGTGTCCGATCTGCATCGACGATCCATCCTTGTCGCGCCAACACGCGCTGATTATCGTCAAAGCCGGGAAGGTCACGGTGCGCGATCTCGAAAGCAGAAATCACACCTACCTTGACAAGAAACTCATCACGACCGAAGTAGAGGTGCGTGCGAAGATGAAAATTCAGTTTGGGACGGTTGAAGCAGTTATTCGCAAAGCGTAGAGCATGGGAACGAAGGAGGAAAGGAAGAAAAGAAAAATGAATTCCGCTGACGGCATCAAACACGACGGCACGTTAGTATTAAATAAAGCAGTACGGCTTCCAGAAATTTTGGACATACTCATTGTCGGCGGCGGCCCGGCCGGGACGGGCGCGGCGTTTCGCGCCAAGGAATTAGGACTTTCGGCGTTGGTCATCGATTTCGATGACATCATGAAACAGATTCGCGACTATCCCAAGAACAAAAAAATTCTACCTAACTACGGCGCCGGCGACACAATGAAGTTTCCAAAATGCGGCAAGCTGATTGCGTTGTTGGCGTTTGAGCCGATCGACAAAGATGATATGTGCGAGCGGTGGAAAGAATTCTATCGGCAGCACGATATACCGGCGCAAATCGGCGTGGAGCTGATCGGCCTGGAACGCCGCAAAGATGGCATCTGGCAGGCAAAGATTTATAATTACAACACCAAGTCGGAGCAGGTTTATCTCACCAAGCACATCGTACTTGGCTTGGGCAATGGCGCGCCGCGATCGTTCGACATTCCCGGCAATACCAAAGACATCGCGTATCGTTTATCCGACGCCTCGAAGTATGCCGGCGCGCCGGTGCTGGTGATCGGCGGCGGCACCTCTGCGGCCGAAGCGGTGATTGCGATCTCGAACGCGAAAAATCAAAAGAATGATCCGAGCGGCGTTTATTGGTCGTATCGCAGCAGCAAGCTGCCGAAAGTTTCCAAGGCGCTCGCTGAAGAATACTTCACAGCGCTTACCGAAAACGGCAACATTCGCCAATGCCCCAACAGCGAGCCGGTGGCGGTGGTGACTGCAGATGACAAGAAAGAATATCTTTCCATTTGCACCGACCGGCGAATCATTCACGGCAGGCCGAATGAAACCGCGCATCTGGAATTTTCCAAAGAGTTTTGCATCGCTTGCATCGGCCAGGAAATTCCGGAAAGTTTTTTGAACGAACTCGGCATTCCGCTCATCGCTGTCGGGACGGGCAAAAAGAAACGTGTGGCGGTTACGCCGCTTTTGGAAAACCGTCAGCCGAATGTTTATCTCGTCGGCAGCATGTTGGGGCAGGTCTATTTTGAAACCGACGACTTCAACGCCGATCCAACGACGTTTCGCGAGAAGCGTTTTGGCGGCAACATCAAGGCCTCGATCACCGACGGCGTTTTCGTCGTCGAAGTCATCAAGCAAAAATTGGAGGGAAGGACTTCCATTCAAGTAGATCTGGCCTATTATGAGCATGGCGCTGAAAAAGATGAAGCGCCTGTTGAGATGCGTCCGATGATCGAGACCCCGTTGACCGCGCCGTTGCAGACGCCGGAAGAGCAAAATGCGTTCCTCATACGCTTGGGCGCTGAGGATTTGGAACTGGAAAAATTTTTCCTGAATCCCTCCGGCAGCACTACCCTTGGCCGCAAAGCATGCGACATTACGATTTCAAACGACACGGCGCTCTCTGACCGGCATGCTTCAATATCACGCACTGCCGAAGGATATTTCCTGCGCGACGACGGCGGCGCGACCGGCGTCTTTTTGAAATTAAAAGAAGCGCAGCCGCTGGAGATGATGCACGGAAGCATCGTGCGCGCCGGCAGACAGTTTCTCGTCTTTCGCGTTGAGAATGGCAAGCACACGTTCGTTCATCATGACACTGCCGGTATGCCAATAAAACGCTATTCGATTGCCGAGAAAACCATGCTCGTTGGCCGTGATGCGCCAGACGTGATCCTTGACGAGAAGGACAAGAGTATGTCGCGCCGCCATTTGTCGATCACGGGCAAAGACAATCGGATCATGCTCAAAGATCTCGGCAGCGCCAACGGCACGTATCTCAAAGTCAAAGACAAGTTGCGACTCGAGGACGGCGATCTGTTTCGGGCCGGCCAGCAACTCTTTCGCTTCAGTGTGAAGGAAGTCGCAATGCGCCGCACGGTGCTTTTTTCCACAGCGCTGCCGACGCACGAGGTCAAGCCAGTTGCGCCAGCCGTTTTCGGCGACAAGCCCCAGGGGAACGTCATCGTCTTCAAGAGCATCGGCAAGACGTGTCCATTCAAGCCCGGCCAAACAATTTGCGATGTTGCAGAAAAGAACGGTGTGAATCTGAAAGCCGAATGCCACATCGGCAGTTGCGGCGTTGATCCCATTCAAATTCTCTCCGGCGTCGAGAACATGAACGACCTTGGCGACGAGGAACGCGGCACGTTGGAAGACATTAACGGCCTCAAGCCGGGCGAATATCGTCTGGCCTGCGTTGCGAAACCGAAGGGCCCCATCGTGGTCGAGGTGGTGAAGAAGTAAAACGTGTTGCTCTTGCAGGTTGATCAGATCACAATGTTCTCTCTTGCCTCCGTGAAAACCCCTTGCAACTTTCTACCCGTTTCTTAAATTGAAGCCTGAGTTTTAATTGAATCTTCCTCCGAAGCGCGCGAGTTTTACACAAAGTTGTAGAGGTCGTAATCGATCCTCTAGCAGAAGGATGGAACGAAGATGAGTTGTTGCGGAACTATCCCGGATTGACCGACTGAGGCGCGATGAGTTTTTGTGGGCAGTCATCCGTGTCGTGTAGAGCTTTGATCTTTGTACTCAAATTGAGGGCAGTCACGTCCCAACCCTGATTATTCCATATCTTGCCAAAACCAATTGGGGCTACGCATTAATTCAAGAAAGGGGCTTGTAATGGCAAAAAACAAATTGCCCGTCCTCGGCGAAAAATCCTTTGAAGACCTGAAACACCTCAACCACCACGGCGCAGAATATTGGAATGCCCGCGAGCTGCAAACCATGCTCGGCTACACGCAGTGGCGACGCTTCGAAGATGCCATCAAGCGCGCTATAACCTCATGCGAGAAATCAGGCAACGAGCCTGCAAACCATTTTGCCGGCGCCGGCAAAATGGTCGATCTCGGATCAGGCAGCAAACGCGAGGTGCCTGATTATCAGCTTTCCCGTTTTGCCTTCTATCTCATCGCGCAAAACGGCGACCCGCGCAAGCCGGAGATTGCCAACGCCCAAAAATATTTTGCCGTACAAACGCGGCGACAAGAATTGTCCGAGGCGCAGGCCGCAGACTTGGAACGCCTTGAGGTGCGCAAACAAACTTCCGAGGAATTCAAGGCGCTTTCCGGCGCGGCGCGAGAAGCCGGTGTGCAAAACAAAATGTTCGGCGTTTTTCACGATGCCGGTTATAAAGGTTTGTACGGCGGCTTGGGGAATGACGCGATCAAAAATCGCAAGGGCATTCCGGCCAAAGAGCAATTGATGGATCGCATGGACACAACAGAGCTGGCCGCCAATCAATTTCGCATGACGCAAACACGAGACAAGCTGGCGCGTGAAAATATCAAGAACCAGGAACGCGCGATTCAAACACACGAACAAGTAGGCAAGGAAGTGCGTGCTGCCATTCAACGCATTGGCGGAACCATGCCGGAAAACTTGCCGCCAGCCGAGCATATCAAACAAGTTGAGAAACGCCTGAAAGGCGCGGCACCGAAACTGGAATTGGAAGACAAAGATGCGAAGGGTCTGAGCGGAGGCGAGGAGAAAGATGTTCGGCAGGACGAACCCTAATCGTTCCTATCATCAATTCTGCTTACGCCTTGTCATGTCTGTATAATAATCAGGCAATTCTGGTTTATTTTTAACTTCTCTCCGCAAACCCCTTTCAACTTTCTCCCCATTTCTTAAATTGATGCACAAGAAAAGGCGCGAGATTCTTGTTTTAACAAGGAGATTTGGAAAATGATAGTCCGTTTTGGGAATCTGGTGGATGAGGTTCGCAAGCTTTCCACAGAAGAAAAAGAAGAGCCGAAGTTTCTCATCGAAAAATATTTATTGGAAGAGCGACGAGAGCAAATTTATGAAAACTATCAGGAAAGTTTGAAAGAACTACGCGCCGGTAAGCTGCGTTTTAGTCGTGACCTGAACAAGCTCAAAAAGAGTCTTGCTTCATAAACGAAGTCGTCTTGATAAGTCCTTCTTCCACAAACCCCTTGCAACTTTCTCCCCATTTCTTAAATTGATGCACAAGCTGTAAATGGATAGATCATACCATTATCGGAGTTCATAATGGCGCTCACCAAAAACCAACGAGATAAGATTGCTGTGATTTTTACAAAATTTCTTAGTGATAGAGTCAAAACGATACGGAAACTTAAAATCGACGACCTGAACGTCAATCCATTTCTTATACGATTGTTGGCGAATGAAATGGGCTTTAAAGATTCAAAATCAATCATTGAATGGTTGGTCAGCCAGCGGTCAATGACTGGCGGCAACACTTCGTTTGGCTTTGCGCTGCAAGCAATTGCAAAACTTTTTTCCGAAGGTACTGGAGTCGAAGGCGCTGACATCTTGAAGAGTAAGCATGGGCGCCATTATCATATTCAAGTCAAAAGTGGACCGGCGACGATGGATAAAGATGCCGTCACGCAGATCTCAAGGTTGCTGGTATCCGCGCAACGTCGCAACCAGGGGTCGGTTGCCTTGATAGGAATGTGTTATGGCAATCGCGATCAGGTGTTCAGCACTGTAAAACTGTACAGTGACGTGGAATGGAAAATCGGGCAAGAATTCTGGGAGTTTATTTCAGGTGATCCGAATTGTATGCGTGAAATCTATGAAATCGCCGACCTTGTTGGGAGAACTTTCAAAGACGCAGAAGGAAAAGTTCTATCAGAAGTGATTGAAGGCAAAGCCGCCGAGTTGCAACAAGCATTTGAGAAACTGTTTGGCAAAAGCGGTAAATCTATGTGGGACAAGCTTCTTCAAAAGAACTCGTAGATAAGAAAATAGCATGGGTATTATCGAGCATCGTTTTCCAGTTGAGGAATTGAATCCGGTTGCCCTCAATGAGGGCAATGCAAAGAAGCCGATCTACAGGATGCATAAATGGTGGGCAAGGCGTCTTGGCAGCGTATTTCGTTCTATCTTATTATCTGTCTTTGGAGAGAGAGATGACACGGCCAAAGACATTTGGCAAAAATTCTGCGAAGGTTTTGACTTAAAAGGAAAAATTGTGCTTGATCCCTTTATGGGAGGAGGCACGACTATGGTTGAGGCGTTACGGCTGGGGTGCAAAGTAATCGGTGTAGATATCAATCCGGTTGCTTGGTTTGTAACCAAAAAAGAAGCGGAGATGGTTAATCTTGAACAACTCGACGACACTTTTCGTTTTTTAGAATCCACAGTCGGCGAGAGAATCAAGAGTTGCTATCGAACCACTGACCCTCGCGGTAACGAAGCCGATGTGATGTATTTTTTTTGGGTGAAGGTCGCGCAATGCAAAAAGTGCGGCCTGAAAACCGAACTCTTCTCAAACTATGAGCTTTCCAGGACGGATTCCATAAACACATGCGTCTGTCCGAACTGCCATTGCATCATTGAAACTCAGGGCTACAATTCTAAAACAAAATGTAAGGAATGTCACTCAGTATTTGATCCAAGAAAGGGCGTGTCCAAACGTGGCTTGTTTCAATGCACACACTGTGGCGTTGGACAAAAATCGCTCGATGCCGTGGAAAGCAAAGGCACGGCCCTGGACTTGGAACTTTACGCATTGGAGGGCTATTCTAAACAGTATGGCCGTTTCTTCAAGCGAATAGATGGCGATGATCTTTCACGATTTGCGCTTGCTAAAAAACAGTTCGATGTAGCAAAGAATGACATGATGTTTCCCAATCAAGCGATACCTACGGAAGGAAGAAGCGATCCCCGCCCCGTCAACCATGGCTACACCAACTATTGGAACATGTTCAATGAACGTCAGTTGTTGTCCTTGTCGATGCTTTATAAAACTATTCTTCAGATCGAGGATCAAAATATTCGTGAGATCATGCTGCTGGCGTTGTCTGACAGTTTGAATACAAACAATATGTTTTGCAAGTACGAAGTTGAGTGGCACAAAATTTCGCTCTTTTTTTCCCTGCACGCATTCCACCCAATTGAGCGCCCCGCCGAAAACAATGTCTGGGGCGCAGCATTCGGGCGCGGCACATTTGTAAAATGTTTCGAAAAAATCCGCCAAGCAAAAGTCTTTAGCCAGCGCCCCTACGAACGACTTATCGATTTATCCGGTGAGAAATTCACCAACCATACGAAGGGTGAAAAAATCGAAGGGCAGATTGTGAGCTGTTTTAGCGAACTCGACCGCATTGACCACGCAGCATTACTCAGATGCCAAAGCTCGGAAAATTTATCATTCATCCCAGACAAATCAGTTGATGCGGTGATTACAGACCCTCCTTATTTTGATAATCTGCAATACTCCGAGCTTGCCGACTTCTTCTATGTTTGGTTGAGGTTGGGACTGAAGAAGGATTATCCATGGTTCGAACCCGAGACCTCCAATAGTGCAAACGAATTGGTTAAGAATGACAAGTTTGGCAAAACCACTGAATTCTTCAATCAAGGCATCTGCCGGGTTTTCGGTGAATGTCATCGCGTTCTAAAGGATGACGGACTTCTGGTCTTTTCTTTTCATCACAACAAAGTCTGGGCGTGGGAAGGAATGGCCAAGCTGCTATTGGATGCGGGTTTCTACATTGCGGAAATGCCGATCGTCCGCTCCGAAGGGAGGGGAGAAGTTCATAGCAGCGAAGGCAACATAAAATATGACGGCATCTTTGTCTGCTGTAAGAGTCCAAGCAAAGTGAGATATACAAATTGGCCTTCATTAAAAAAGTCAATTCTTGCAGACTCCGTGACTTGGGCTAAGCGTACTCTCAAGTCTGGAATGCTCATGAATGACGTTGATATTTTCACGATCATGATGGGCAAAACAATTGAATACTATACCCAAATCGCGAGCAATAGTAAAAATGGCAAATTGATTCCTTCTCTACCTGATGCGCTGAATGAAATCGCCGGATTGGTCAATTATCTTTCTTCGATGGTGAAACGAGAAGGCAATGGTTTGCCGAAGAAATACGCGCAAAAAATGGAGCAACTTAGACTCATCGTTTCGGAGTCGAAGAAGAAATATGGTGCTAAGGTGAAAGTCGATGCATGAAAACGAACACGAATGTCTTTGAACTCGATTGCTATCTGATACATCACTCTTTTTTGGCCCAATTGATAATTTTAATATAACATTTTGTCTATTCAAGTTTCAGGAGAGCAGCAATGCCCGCCGTGATGGATCAAGACCTGCAAGCTGTGCAGGAAGTGCGCAGCGCGCTGGTCAAAGCGCGCGCCGCGTTTTTACAGTACAAAGAGTTTTCCCAAGCCGATGTTGATCGCGTCGTCGCCGCGATGGCCGAGGCTGGCTTCAAAGAGAGCGAACGCTTGGCGCGCCTAGCCGTGCAAGAAACCGGCTACGGCAAAATCGGCGACAAGACCATCAAGAATCAATTCGGCTCGCGCGATGTTTATGAGTCCATCAAGGATTTGAAAACCGTCGGCGTGATTCGCGAAGATACAAAGAAGAAAATCATCGAAATTGCCGAGCCGATGGGCGTGGTTGCCGCAATCATTCCAACCACCAATCCCACTTCCACGGCGTTCTACAAGATTTTGATTTCCCTCAAAGCCCGCAACGCCATCGTCATCTCGCCGCACCCACGCGCGAAAAATTGCATTCAGGAGGCCGCGTACGTCATGCGCAAAGCTGCCGAGGCTGCGGGCGCCCCCGGCGATCTTATTCAGTGTTTGAGCATTCTCGCCCAAGAAGGCACCAACGAGTTGATGCGTCATCGCGATACTGCGGTGATTCTCGCCACCGGCGGCAGCGCGATGGTGAGAGCCGCATACTCGGCTGGTAAGCCTGCCTACGGCGTCGGTCCGGGCAACGTGCCGGTGTACATCGACCGCAGCGCGGACATAGTGAAAGCCGTGAGCGATGCAGTTGCCGGAAAAACTTTTGACTGGGGCACGTTGTGTTCATCCGAGCAAGCGCTGGTTGTCGATGCGCCGGTTGCCGATCGCGTCATCGAAGAATTGAAAAAGCAAAAAGCTTATTTTCTCAATGATGATGAAACTACGCGAGTCGGAAAAGTTTTGGTGACGCCCGAGTTTCGAATCAACGCCGAGATGGTGGGGCAAGCGCCCCAAAAAATTGCCAGCGCCGCCGGGTTTTCTGTTCCCGAGGATGTGCGCGTGTTGGTGGCGCGACTGCAAGGCGTCGGCAAACAGTATCCTCTCTCAGCAGAAAAACTTTCGCCGGTGCTGTCGCTGTACATCGAAGACGGCTGGGAGAAAGGCTGCGAGCGCTGCATCGAGCTGCTCAACTTCGGCGGTCGCGGCCACAGCCTCGCCATTCATTGTCAAGACAAAGACATCGTCATGCAGTTTGGTTTGAAGAAACCGGCGTTTCGAATTTTGGTGAATACGCCGGCGGCCATTGGCGCGGTGGGATATACGACTGATCTCGATCCGAGCATGACTCTCGGCTGCGGCAGTTTCGGCGGCAACATCACCAGCGACAACATCGGCCCGGTGCACTTGATGAACATCAAGCGCGTGGCGTGGGAAACTAAACCACTCAGCATGTCACGAGACACGCATTCGTGGCGACCAACCATTTCAACCAAAACGCAACGCACTGCCGACTTCCCTTATCAAAAGGCGCTCTCTTCTGATGTCTCTCGCAAGGGAACGCCGAAGGAGCAGCCTGCAACTTCATCTCCGGTATCAACGCAAGCCGTTTCCGAGCACAAGTTTGGAACCAGCGGCATGAGCGCCAACCAGGTAGATGAAGTTGTGCGAACCTTTCTAAAATCAAGACATCAATAGTTAATGGCGAGGACGAAGGGATGAATGGGCCACGTTTGCAAAGAATGATCATAGCGTTAGCGGTTTTCTTGCCGTTGTTTTCGTTTGCGCAAGATACGAGCTTCAACGCCGACAGCGCTTACGCATTCATCGAACACTTGACCGTCACCATCGGCCCGCGCCCGATGGGTTCTGCGAATGAACAAGCCGCGCTGCAATGGACGGTCGAAAAGTTCAAAAGCTTTGGCGCAGATACCGCGTATGTGATGCCTGTTTCCGAAGCGCGATTTCCGGATGGTGCGATCAACACGAGCAGCGGCGTGGCGGTAGGAATTTTTCCGGGCAAGACTGACAGCATCATCGTCGTCGGCGGGCATATTGATGCTGCCAGCAGAGAAATTCCCGGCGCGAATGACGACGCTTCCGGTACGGCCTGCGTGATCGAGCTGGCGCGAATGTGGAGCCAGCGACCGAGACATTACACTTTGCTTTTCGCCGCGTTTGGCGGCGAGGAAGGCGGCCTTGTCGGCTCGAAATATTTTGTCGATCATTATCCGGAGCTTAACCGCGTCGCGCTCATGATGCAGATCGATATGGCCGGCATCGAAGAAGTTCTCGTGCCGTTCATAGATGTGAAAACGCATCAAACGCCGCAATGGCTGGTCGAAGATTCCTACGCCATCGACCGTGCGCTCGGCTACAACAGCCTGAATTATCCCACGCACTTTTTCTCGATCAACGCCTCTCTCGGCGGCGCCGGCTCGGATCACATGCCCTTCCAGGAAAAAAATATTCCGGCCATCGATTTTACCACCGGCCTCAACACCTCGCCGATTCACGCGCCCGGCGACAAGATCGATTTCATCAGCAAGCCGATGCTGGCGCGCAGCGGCCGGTTAGTTGATGGGTTAATGAAGAAGTATGATGAACAGGGAATTCCTCCCGAACGCACCGGCAACTACATGCTATGGGAAGTGTTTGGCGGCCGGTTGTTTATCCCATTTTGGTTGATCTCCACCACCGTCGGTCTGGCGTTGTTGCTTGGCGTACTCGCCTTTATCCGCAGCCGCAAACAACGCATGGTGATCGAAAAATCAGAGCGCGTGAAATTCTCCGGTACGAAGTTGTTCTTGTTTATGATCGTCATCGCGATCTTCACGCAATTGGGCGAAGCGCTAATGCAGCTCATCAAAGGCGTGCGCTTTCCGTGGATGGTGGCGTTCGATGAATATTTATGGTTCGCAGCAATTTGGACTATCGCCGGCGTGTGGGTCGTTTCGCAAGTGACGAGAAAATGGCGCTTCAGTCCCGATCCGTATGTTTACGCAAAGCGCGCGCTGGTCTTTCTTTTTATTTATACAATCTTGTTCGGCTTGTCAAGCTCTCGCCTGGCGCTCTATCCGGCGCTGACGATGATCGCTTTGAGCTTGGCGATTTTCATCCCCAGCCCGATCATCAAAATCATTGCGATGATTCTTGCGCCGATATCGATGTTCAATTTGATGTTCATGGAAGTGTTGCCGTTTGGCGCGCGTTCTTTGGCGGGAAGCTTGAAGGGAATCGATAGTTTCTTGAGCGCGTTTTTATACAGCGCGTTCCTCACTACGTTGTTAATTCTGTGGTTTTTGCCCAGCCTCTATATTTTCGCCTACACTTGGGCGAGCACGGAGCCGGTTTTCAATTTCTTGAAACGCTTGCGCCATCCGGCGATGGGGTTTGTGATCTTGCTGGCGATCTTTGGCTATGGCGGCTATTTGTTTTCTTTTCCAGCGTATGATGAAAAATGGCGCGCCTCACTTGAAGTGAATGCCGGTTATGATTTGCGCAGCGGCGAGAACTCCC
>Ga0247727_10012894_pt1 | contig 14219 bp, 9 predicted proteins | sample WisWelCaveWW1625_FD_202498 | JGI IMG/M metagenome (GOLD analysis project Ga0247727, IMG submission 202498) | Biofilm microbial communities from Wishing Well Cave, Virginia, United States - WW16-25 | ecosystem: Environmental > Aquatic > Deep subsurface > Groundwater > Cave microbial mat | place... | reverse complement strand
TTTGCAAAAGATGAAACAGACCGCGGAAGATTATCTCGGCGAAAAAGTCTCCGACGCGGTGATCACCGTGCCGGCGTATTTCAACGATAGCCAGCGCCAGGCCACGAAAGAGGCGGGCGAGATTGCCGGCCTCAAAGTGCGGCGCATCATCAACGAGCCGACGGCCGCCTCGCTCGCGTACGGTCTCGATAAAAAGAAAGACGAAAAAATTGCGGTGTTCGATCTCGGCGGCGGCACGTTCGACATCAGCATCCTCGAAATCGGCGACGGCGTGTTTGAAGTGAAAGCCACCAACGGCGACACCCATCTCGGCGGCGATGATTTCGATCAACGCATTATCGACTGGCTCGTTGCGGAATTTAAACGGCAGGAAGGCGTCGATCTGTCCAAGGATGCGATGGCCGTGCAGCGTTTGAAAGAAGCCGCGGAAAAAGCCAAGTGCGAGCTTTCGACCGTGATGCAAACCGACATCAATCTGCCGTTCATCACCGCGACCGACAGCGGCCCGAAACATTTGCAGATGACGTTGACGCGCGCGAAGTTCGAGCAGCTCTGCGACGATTTGTTTGAGCGCACCGTGGCGCCCTGCGAAGCGGCGTTGCGGGATGCCGGTATGAGCGCTGCCGATATTGATGAAGCCGTGCTCGTCGGCGGTTCGACCCGCATGCCGCGCGTGCAGGAAATCGCGCGCAAACTGTTCGGCAAAGAGCCGCATAAAGGCGTGAACCCCGATGAAGTCGTCGCGGTGGGCGCGGCGATTCAGGGCGGCGTGCTCGGCGGCGATGTGAAAGACGTGTTGCTGTTGGACGTCACGCCGTTGTCGCTCGGCATCGAAACGCTCGGCGGCGTCACCACGCGTTTGATCGAGCGCAACACCACGATTCCGTGCAAGAAATCCGAAATTTTCTCGACCGCGGCCGATAGCCAGACGCAGGTTGAAATCCACGTCCTGCAGGGCGAGCGCGATATGGCGCTGGATAATCGCACCCTCGGCCGTTTCATTCTCGACGGGATTCCGCCGGCGCCGCGCGGCGTGCCGCAGGTCGAAGTCACTTTCGATATCGACGCGAACGGCATTCTCAACGTTTCTGCGAAGGACAAGGCGAGCAACAAGCAGCAGTCGATTCGCATCGAAGCCTCGACCGGCCTGAGCAAAGAGGAGATCGCCAAAATGGAACGCGACGCGCGCGATCATGCCGCGGAAGATAAAAAGAAACGCGAAGGCGTCGAAGCGCGCAATCAGGCCGATCAGCTCGTCTATCAAACCGAGAAGAACATCAAAGACATGGCCGAGAAGCTCGCGGCGGACGAAAAGAGCCGTCTCGAAGCCGCGGTCAAGCGCATCAAAGAGGTGATGACCACCGATCGCGTCGAAGAGATTCGTTCGGCGTGCGAAGCGCTGAATAAAGAATGGAACGCCATTTCCGCGAAGATGTATGAACGGGCTTCGGCGGCCGGCGCCAGGAGCGCAGCAAGTGAGCCGACCAACGGCAGCGGTCCGCAAAAAGGCAAAGTGCAGGAAGCCGAGTTCGAAGTCGTCGAGGACGACGCTAAAAATTGACGGTGCTCCATTTCTAAATAAAAAAAGCGAGCCGTATCTCCGGGGACGGAGATACGCTCGCTTTTTTATTTGCTCGTTACTTGACTTTGTCACAGCATTTCGTTATTTTAGCGTTGAAATATACATAACGCGGACGAGCCGCAACTAAAAAGATTATTGCTCACGGAATGCCCCGCCACGGCGGGGTCACGGAATTTTTTCATCCGTTTTATTTCCGTGAGAGTTCATTTCAGTGAGCCAGAAAGTTTTTGCTTTTTTTGCACCGCGTGGCGCGTTGTCTGCGACAAAGATTTCGCTTGTAATAGGCATAATGGTCAAGCTCAGGTGAGGTTATGAAAACAACTCAAAGCAGTTTTGAAATCTCGGAAGGCATCCTGGAGGTCTTGAACGAAAGCCGCGAGCAATTCGTTCGGCAAGTGCGCCTGTTTACGGCTCTGCAATTGTTCAAAAGCCACAAACTTTCCATTGGCAAAGCGGCGGAGCTGGCCGGTATGAGCAAGGATAGATTTCTGATTGAACTGGACGATCATGCGATTGCGCTTATTGATTACGAGCCTGCGGAGTTGGAACACGAGTTGGAGAGATTTGACTCATAAAGATTGTGGCAGATTCATCCCCTTTGATTGCATTGGCACTAATCTATTACAAATTTAATCGTTGCAAAAAAAACAAAAACTTTCACGCAAAGCCGCCGAGAACACGCAAAGATAAATCCAATTTCAACGGCTTTATGGATACGCAAAATAATTGTGGCAAGATGATTTAAAAGCTTTTAAATCATCTTGCCACAATCATCCTGCAAAAAATATCTTTGCGTCTCGTACGCTTTTATTTTTCCTGTCAAATCAAGCTTCCACAGCCGGCGCCTCGACCAACGGCGACCCGCAAAAAGGCACGGAAAGGAGCCGGTGGAACATGACCACCAACGAGATCGTCAAAACGCTCGCCGCCCGCTTGAAAATCACCCAACGCGAGGCGCGGCTACATCTGCGCCATATATTCGCCGCCATCTCCGATCGTTTGCAAAAAGGCGAGGCGGTGAGTCTGCCCAACTTTGGCGCGCTCAACGCGGCTGCGGGCAAAACGCTCCGCACGTTCGACGCGGCCACGCAGGAATTCATTCCCCAACCGGCGAAGATTGAATTTTTCTTCAAACCTTATAAACGCCTCAAAGCGCGCCTGGAGAAATGGAGGGCAACATGAACGCGTCCAATCGCAAAACAATTTTAAACACAAAAGCGCTCACCGAAAAATCAACGCTTGATCATCTCGCGCAGATGGGCGGCGTCACCACGACGTTCATGCGCAAATTGGTGCGCGAAACCATCGCGATTATCGAAGCCGGGCTGTTGCGCGATGGCGTCGTCAAAATCCACAACTTCGGCACGTTCCGATTGGTGACAGCGGAAAAATCCGCTGTGCCGCAAGTCGTCTTTCAACCGGCGAAAAATATTCGCGAGCTGGTCATCCGCGCGTTCGGCCCGATGGTTCACACCGGCAGCCGTGTCTCATTGGCGGTGTTGCTCGAAAAACATCTCGAAGTTTTTTCGCCGTCCGCTGTAGAAAACCGCGTTGATGCAGAATCAACGTTTGAAGAATTTGACATCACCGAAGTGCTTCCCGATCTGCCCGAAGAACTGCCTACTTTTGCCGAAACCGCTGCTGAAGAAGCAGAACCTGCCCTGGCGAATGCGGAGATTGAAGCGCTGGTTGAAAATCCCGCTCGCGACGTATCATCCAACGGCAACCCGTTGAATGGCGCTGCGCCGAAACTCACTCTCGACGAGCCGGTCGAAGCAGTCGCGCCGGTTGTTTCGCAAAGTGATTCCGCGTCGGATCGTCCTTTTAAAAAAACTGTCATTCCATCGCGCCAAAGACGTTTTGTCTGGTACGCCGGCGCGGTTGCCGCGCTCGCGTTACTCCTGCTCTTATTATTGCCCGGGCGCCTCGCGGAAAAATCGGAGCGCGCTTCCGAAAGCACGACGCCGCAACCAACAGCCATGACGACGATCAGCAACAAGTCCGATAAAATAACCAATGACCATTCTCCGGACACGCCGCTGACGAAAGCCCCTGTGAAACCGCCGCCGTTCTTTGCCGGTGCCACGCATCGCGTGGCTCACGAAGATAATCTCTGGAAAATATCCGGCAATTATTACCGCAATCATTATTTGTGGCCGAACATTTATCGCGCCAATATCGACGCGATAAAAAATCCCAACGTCTTGGAACGCGATCAACAACTTGCGGTGCCGATTTTATATGGCCCGTCGGAGCAGTTGACTGGCGAGGATCGCCGCAACCTGGCGGAAAGTTATTTTTTGCTCTATCGCTATTACAAGACGAATGATCCGGCTTTGGCACCCTTCGCGCTGTGGGCCGCGGTACGATATGAGGCGCGGATAAGGTTGGAATATGCGGCGGAGTTGAGGGAGGATGATCGGGCGTTTTTGAAAGCTCATACCGTGCCGCGGCAAATTGCGGAGAGGTGAAAATTAAATTAAGGTGACGTAACTCAATCCGCTGCGCTATTGCGTGAACCTCCTGCGCGAGATTTTTCTAAAAGCGACGCCGCTCCAATTTCTCTGGAGCGAGATCGTGCCGCTGGCCGCGTTCGGCGCGCTCATTCTCGCCGCCAGCGCGCTGGAGTTTCACAAACGGGTGAGTTGACAGCAAAACAGATGAAAAGAGAAAACAGAAAAGAAGAAAAAATATATTCTCAATCGGGGTGAAACAGTGGCGGGCGACGACGTCCATCTACGATGGAGTAAATGGTAAAAGGTAATCGCAAATCGCTTTCAGTTCGGCGATGAATTTAGGAGTGAACGTGAATTGAACCACGAGTCGAGTTCCTTTTTCGCTTCCGCGAGTGATAAGCCTTTGCCATCAGCGATTTGCTTGCGGCCTTCAAGTATGCATGCCCGAACATAAAGTTCAAGCATTATATCTTCCAAAGTGCAATCTTCCGGCAGTTCATCCAAAACGCCTCGTGCAATCGTTTTGGCATTATGCTTGAGTTCACTTGTTTCGAGAGTTAAAACCGAATTTACCATGATTGTCCCTATTGATAAATTAGAACTAAAGTTTTCCTGACACAGCATTTTTTCCTTACAAGTATAGTGCAAATTTTTATATTTAAAAGCAACAGCAAAATTTGTTATTCAAACATCTCTTCAGCCTTGAAGCTACTTCTGTTCCACTTGACGATAAACCGTCCCTTCACCCAATCCCAGATCGGAAACGTGATGTTGAAATTGTAGTCGTTCATCAGCGCCGGATTGTGATGCGCCTGATGATGGCGTTTCAACGCGCGAATCAATTTCAGCTCGCCGAGTTTGCTTCCTTCCGGCAAATGATAGAGCAGGTGCAGCCATTCATAGAAAATTGTATTCGAAAAAATTCGCAAACAGAAACACCGCCGGAATCGTCAGCCACTCCAGCGGCCTGACCTTCTCCAGCCATTGCGCCGCAGAGTAAATCGCGACGAAACCGAGCAAGTTAGTCAGCCCGAAAAAGAGACAAGGATTATAAAAAGACGGAACTCCGCGCCGAAGCTGTTCGCGCGTTTGAGTTATTTCCGCCATTGCCATGGATTTTGCCGGCATGAGCACACCTCGTTTTTGCGTTCAATATACGCCCACCTGAACAATTGACCGCCGAAGATCGCCGCAATTTGGCCGAAGGTTATTTTTTGCTCTATCGCTATTACAAGACCAATGACCCGGCTTTAGCCCCTTTTGCGCTGTGGGCCGCCGTGCGGTATGAAGCGCGAATTAAGAAAGACTATGCGGCGGAGTTGAGCGAGGATGATTGGGCGTTTTTGCAGGCGCATACCGTGCCGCGGCAAGTGGCAGAAAGATGAATATCCCGATATAACTGATCTATTTATTTTTTGCGCGGTTTATTTATTTGCGGCGATTGGCCTTTGATGCCATGCACAAGGGCTCTCCAAGCGTTTTCATCATCAATCTCCTGTTCGAAACGAACCCATTGCATTTGATCAAGAAAAAATTCTTCTGTTGGGATCTTGGCTCCTGGCAATAATACGGGAATTACGGGCTTCCCTTCGTAATAAAGCACGCTGATACATCTCCGCAACTCCAGTTCTTGGAATTTTCCTAAACCCTTGGAGCCTACGATGATAGCAGCAGATTTAACCTTTGGGATCACGTTTACGATGTAATCATAAAAAGATTGCCCTGCCGGCAATTGTTCTTTGTCAAACCAAGGTTTGAGTCTTCTTTGACGCAATTTTTTAACAATTTCCTTCACAAATTCTACGCTGTCTTGGGAATTATAGGAAAGAAAGACATCAAATTGCCCTGTCGTACTCTTGCCAGAAGCCTTGGTTCGAGCACGAGGGGAGATTGGGGTTTTCTTGGCTAAAGCGGAATCAACCAACATCGTATTTCGGACGGCTTCAATCGCCTGCAGCGTCATCTCTTCTCTTTGAGAACGAGTTCGACCATTTGCCGGCGAGATGTCAGGTGTAACATTGCTCCAATAGATCTTTGCATCTTGCTCAAAAACGGAATAAACGATATATCGTTGCGATCTCCAACGTTCAATATACTGTCGAAGAATACGTTCTTCATCTTGAGGAGTATCCCCTGATTTGAAATGCAAATAGATCCGCTTACCGGAGGCATTGCCGTTCTTATCTTTAAATTCGATTTCCCCGTCAATACCCAGCTCAAAACTCTTCGTCGGGCGAAAAATTTGTTCAGCTTCAGCGACACGCGCCATAATTTTGCCGAGAAGCGCCGATTCATGGCGATCTCTTTCAATGCCCGCGGCACTTTGCTTATCGATTTCCTTGCACCGTTCGTCTTCCTTTTCGGAGGTCATTTTAATCGGAGCTTCGAGATGGATCTTTTGACGACAATATTGGCATGGCATGGATGAACGCCCCTCATCACGATTGAAATCAACCGCTTCGTTATCCTTAACCCTTTTTCCGCATCGCGGACAGTAATAAATCCATTTCTGCGTGAACGCGCCATTCCATGCCTTGCGGCGCAAATGTTCTTCAATAAACTTGAGAAATAAAATTTTCTTCGTCTCTTCGACTTTCTCGCCAAAAAACACGGTCAACACGCCATGGCCTTCATCCGTCGCTCGCACCATAATGCCGCAGCGATGGGCCTCGCCCTGCAAGCCGTCAGGCAAAAACGCTGCTTTGTTTTTCCATAGCGCTTCCCAATCCAATTTGAATTCTTTGCTATGATAGAGGCGCACCACTAAGGTCGTGTATACGATCATGGTCGGCCCATTGAATTTATATGAAACCATCGCTCCCGCTGCCTCGTGACGTTCCAAGCGCTCGCGGCTCACCTGCGAAGGAAAGATAATTTTGCCTTCATCATCGATGGCCAACTCCCTCTTGATGAATCTATTGACGGCCAACTGCAAGACAATTTGTTCTTCATCCTTATCGGCTCTTTCGAACCTGGCAAGATTGAACCACCCTTCCAGCGCCGCCTGCTTGTCTAAAAACCCGAGTCCGGAGGATTGGTTGCGCGCGGCGAGCACCATTGCAGAGGCGTAGTGATCCAATATTTCCACTTTCAGCAGAACATAATCCCCATAGGTCCATTGCTTCACCAAATCGTGCGCTTCCATCTGGCCAAGCGCGGACCGAAAATCCTTTTCGGAGAAAGGCGTTTTAGGATAAGCGGCGCGAAACTCATTCATGAGATTCGTAACCGTCTCCAGCACCTGGCCAGTGTTTTTCTTTTTTAAGATAAAATCCTTGACCTGCCTGAAAACGCTTTCTAACCTCGTAATGGGCACTTCATTCCAATTAATCGCATTCCTGATCTGTTCACGCAACTTGGGTATACCTTGGCCGGTTTTGGCTGAGGTAATGAAAGCATCTTGAAAACCCAACTGGAGGGCAAATAGTTGCATCCCTTCCTCGGTAACACTCAAAGGGCTGGCATCGGCGCGCGCGGCCACAAGATATTTCACGAGCTGCTTGCTTCCCTCTGCCTGGTTAAGCACATTACTCCAAAAAGTGACGCCTTTGAAAGGGTCGTCCGGATCGGAGCCGTCAAAAACAACGAGCGCCACGTTCGTTTGGTCAAGCGATAATTGGTGAATAAGCCGGTAATCGGCTTGTCCGGCCAAATCCCAGAGCAAAATCTCGCGGCACTGATCCGGAGCGTCTTCACGAGCCAAATGCCACACTTCACGACTGTGCGTCGGTTGTGTTGGCTTCCACTTCTTTTGGGCCAAGCATATGGCGAGGCCGGATTTGCCAACACCTTGATTTCCAACTAACACGACCTTGGCATTTCGATAATGTATCGGCTGGCCTTCTGGCTCTGCCTGAAGCAGGACTTCGGGGTTTAATCGCCAAATGTAAATGCTGTGATCTTTTTCACCAAACGTTGCGAGAACATAAGCCTTGGGATGAAAAGCGACGCTCGTGATGGGGTTCAAATTCACGCCGAACGGAATCTCTTTTATCTTTTCCCATTTGCTCTGATCGCAGCGCCAAATCCGAACCGTGCGGTCCATCGACGCTGACGCCAGCAGGCGACTGTCAAAAGAAAAAGAGATGCCATCCACCTCGTCGGTATGGCCGACGAGGATATGGGTTAGGCGACCTGTCTTTGCATTCCATAGCCGAACCGTGTGATCGGTGGAGGCCGAAGCCAGGATTGGTTCAGTAGGCGAACAAGCGAAGCCATTGACGGACTTCGTGTGCCCATCAAGCGTCTGGATGAGCTTCCCCGTCACGAGATTCCAAATATGAATCCGATGGTCAATAGTGCCCGAAGCCAGTTTGCTGCCATCCACGATCCAAGCCACGCAGATCACATCAACAGAATGACCTTCGAGAGTTTGGCGGACCTGCTTACTATCCGTATCCCAAATGCGAATCTTCCCATCGCTAAAAGCGGCGGCGAGCATCTTGCCTGTCGGCGACCACGCCAAGCTTCTGATCCATGCCTGAGAGGGGACTTCGATGGTATGAAGCAATCTCCCTTTTTCAGCGTCCCAGAAACGAATCGTTTTATCTGCAGCGCCTGACGCAAGCACAGTCCCGTTCGGAGACCAAGCCACGGCAACAACCGCGTCGGTGTGTCCTTCTAAAATAAAACGCCGCTTACCGGTATTGGCGTCCCAGAGGCGGATGGTTTTGTCGCGAGAGGCCGAAGCTAACGTCATTCCATCCGGAGACCACACGATCTGATTAATCACGCTCGTGTGTTCTTGCAATTGGCGTTCGCGCCAAAACGGCTGTATGCGCTTCGCGATTTGGCGTGGAACTTTTTTGCTTGGATGCGGCATGGTGGTTCTTCCTTTCCTGGCTAGAGCGAATCGAATAAATCAAAAATTAAAGCGATAATGATAGCGCTCGCCGTCAACGCGCGGTTTTAGCTTGCTTCTAATTAAAAAAGATTCGTCTAAACTTTGTGGGAAAATCAAAAATAAAGAAAGGTATCAGGAGCACCCTCATTTCCTCTCGCGTGACCGATCATCAAGTTGTGAAGCGCGTTGTAGAACAAGTGAGTAAACGAGGACTACGGGCACTCAAAAGCTAAACAAAAAATGCTGAAAGTCAAGGGTTTTCTGGAAATAAAAAATATGATCGTATCACAGCTTAATGATAAAATCGCCGAATTGAAAATTCTGCCAGCGCTTTTTCAAAAAATTTTACAGATTTAGATGTGAAGCGCTTTTAGATGCTTGCCGTTTCTCGAGCCTTTCATACTCGGCCAAATTGAAACCATATTCTTTATAAGTTTGTTTTTTTTCTGACTCAACAAGCTTGCCATAGATGGCTTTGGGTGAGAATTCTTGTGTTGTATTGAAAAGATAAGCACAAGAAAAAAATATGGAGCCTACACCAACCATGGAAGTCAACGGCTCGATTTTATCCCATCCATATATGAGTATCGCTAGACCTAAATTAATCCATATTATTACTAACGAAATAATGAGTTTCAGTCCTTGCTTTTTTATTTTTTTCTCGCTTTTTAGGTCTAGACTCTCTTTCTTTTTTTTAAATTGCGTGAATAATTCCACTTCTTTTTGATGCTCGTCATTTGCTGTATGGTCCTCGGCTAAATTCTCTAAAACGAGTGTTCCAATAGCTCCAAGTTCTTGAACAGATTGATGCACATGCTGCAAATGTGATTGAATAACAGGCTGAAACTCGTGGCGAGCCTCTGAATTATTGAACTGCACATAGATTTTATTTTGTTCAGGTAAGGTTTTGACTAAGGCAGCATTTTTGTCTTTTTCGAACACGATGCCATTTTGCCAGTACATTTTTGGTCTATTATGGGCGAGAGATTTGGCAATAAATCGCGGCATCAAACTGCCCGGTAGCACGTTGTATTGATATTGAAAAGCCAAGCGAGGATGCCAACCATCTGTAAAGGGTTCGTCCTTACGTAGCAAAGCAGAAATTAAAACTTTTCTATTATCCTGTTCGTTATCAATATCGAAACAAAGCTCGAAGTCTCGCATTATATCCATGATGTAGCGATGTGTGTCTTTCGGATAAGCTTTATCGCCCGGAAAAATTTTATTGGCCATTATTTGCTTATCTAAAATCCCCTTATTATGAAACATCAAGTTGTTGTTGCATATTTTATGGACACTAGAAGTGATCCAATTGGGTTTTAAAATACAAATATCTTTAAAATTCGACAAAACACCCAAATGATGCAAACAATTCAGTAAGCTATCTCGATCTTTTGAGTCATAAAGTCTTTTAGTTTGGCAAATTTCTTCGTAGTCATTTTTCAAGATATAATTTTTTGCTGAATTTTCTATCCGCGTTTTGATCGCAATCCAGTTGTCCGTTATTTTGCCATAGTAAAGACGATTATCTTTATACACTTTTATAATCATTTCCTTTAATTCGTCAATCCCTATCGCATCCATGTAAGAAACTTCGACAATATTACTGACGCTTGAGGCAAATTTTCTTTTAAGCGTTTCTTTAGCAACGTCTTGCTGTGGTTCATGAAATTTGTTGATGACGATTATAACCGGAGGGACGCTGCCAAATTTTCTAATATCTCTCAATGTTTGCTCTATTCGGCTTTCCTGCTCGGTATGATTGGCATTTATCACGAATATGCAAAGCGTATGCTTTGTGAGAAAAAAGCGATAGGTGTTATATTCAACCTCGTCTCTGCCTAAATCCCAAATATTAAAATGGAACTCGGAATCTCTTGATTTTACGTACCACGGTATAATCTTAATACGTTCTGTTTCAGGTTCGTTTGGATTAAGCACACCCCCTTTCAATTTTTTTATCAAAGAAGTCTTGCCTGCGTGCCTTGAGCCTATCACTAGTATCTTAGCCTCAGGGAAGTTTTTCCTTCCGGTTGCCATCCGTGAGCCCTTCCGAATACCAAATGCGTAAACCTAATTTAATTGCCAGCTCGGCAAGAGAGATCTTAAATTTATTTAATCCGCTGATCCTTTTTAAATTTATCGGCTGTTTCGATATTTTTAATGTGTCGAAGACTTTTTATGCACCGCACGAACTCGCGTGCGCAACCCCCAATTATTTGTCAATTTTAATATGAATAATATTAGAATAGAAAGAAAACTAAATATAGCAATTATGGCCAATAGATACGAAGGAACAAAATTTTTGGCAACGATAAACGTTAACACAACCACAACGACCATCATTAAATAGAGTATCCCAGAAATCGAAGCCCTTGTATTAAAAGACTGTATAAGAGTTGGCGACAGCCCCATATCCAATGCTTGCTCTTTCTGTGGTTTCGATTGGCGAGCAGTATCATCGATCATACCAAGAAGCTGTTTGACATTGACTGCAATTTTATCCGGCCCTTCCGGAATGAAACTCTCTTGGTTCATCTCTTTTAATTTTAGCAAATATTGATATGATTCTACAATATTCGGATCGTGGGGCAGCGGTACTTTTTCTTCTGCGCTGATTCCGGGAATGGTTGCATGGATTGCCTCAAATTCAGAACGTATAATGGCCAACAAGCTGCGCTGGCTTTCTTGCGGCCCATCAATCCAAATGAAAATCTTTTTGTCTTCTAAATCTGCTTTGACTAAAGCTTTATTCTCCTCAAAAGCCAGCACCACGCCATGGCGCCAATAGGTGTTTTGATAAATACGTGCGTTCATACGCACGATAAAGCGGGAAATAATACTGCCAGGCAAGACATTATAATGATATTGAAAGCCTAACGCGCCTTGCCAATCAATGGTATACGGCTCTTCTTTGGATAACAAATCAGGGATTAAAAATTTTTGATCGTATAAGCCCTCAAAATCAAAGCAGAGCTCAAATTTACGCATCATGTCAATGATGAACAGGTGCTTATCCCTGGGATATCGTTGGGGATCTAAAATCTGATTGAGCATGTTTCGTTCCAGCACCCCGTTGCTTTGAAAAAGTGAGTTAGAGTTGAGAATTTTATAAACGCCATTGGTGACCCATTCGGGATTCAAAATGTTGGTGTCTTCCAGGCGGGAATCATCCTGAAAGTTTAGCACCGTGCCCAAATCATGTAAAAAGCGGATAAGCGTGCGCTGGTTGAGTTCATCGGTAATATTTTCGGCTTGGCATAAGGCGACATATTCATGATAAGGAATGTAATCTTGTTTCATGTTTTCTAATTTATCTTTGACAGCAAACCAGGAGAGGAGTAATTGGTCATTAATGTGTTCGAGATTGCCGATTTCTTGAGCAATGATACTTTTCAACTCGTATGAACCATGACCGGTCAAAGATGATGTTCCAATGAATTCCTTAATACTTTTGTATTTGGCTCGCAAACCAACCCGGTCAATGTCAAGTGGGTGCTGATCTATCTTATTGACGACGATAATGACAGGAGAACCCCCGGCAAAACTCTGAATGATTTTAAGCCAATATTCCACGCGATTCTCTTGTTCTCCCGACCGCGCGTCTAAAACCAGCAGGTAAAGGCTACGTTTGGTAAGAAAGAATTGATGAGTGGCATGCATGATTTCTTGCCCACCAAAATCCCACACATTAAGACGAATTTGCTGACCATTGACGGTAATTTGCCAGGGCTTGATATCAATGCCTTCGGTTTTATTCTCACGATCATCAAAGCGATCTTCCACGAGTCGTCTGACCAACGAGGTTTTGCCAACATTGCCCTCGCCCAGCAGGAGCAGCTTGACTTCATTTAATGGCTTTTTCCGACCGACTTGATGTTGCAGATAATAGTTGATGATGACAGCGGGCTGTTCTGTTTTTTCTAAAATTTCCAGCAGGATTTTGAGTTTGTTGTTGCGAATATCAAGTCTTTTCAGTTTAGTCAGTCGATCAATTTCTTCAGGCAATGCAGTCAGTTGATTGCCTTTTAGGTTAATCTCGGTCAGTTTGGTTAATTGGCAGATTTCTGAAGGTAGAGCCGCGAGTTGGTTATTCTCCAGGTCGAGGGTGGTCAATTCTTTCAATTGGCCAATTTCCGCAGGCAGTGTTATGAGTTGATTTTCACTCAAATAAAGCGTCGTCAAATCGGTTAGCGTTCCGATTGCTGGATGCAATGCCGTCAAACCATTTCCCTTGAGAAAAAGATTGGTCAACTTAGGCAAGTGGCCGATGGCTGAAGTAAGTTGCCCCTGCAAGTGGTTGTAGGTAAGGTCAAGATTTGTCAATTTTTTTAACTGGCCGATTTCTGGAGGGATGGCGGTCAAAAGGTTGTTGCTGACATAGAAAGTCATCAGGTCAGACAGTTGGCGAATTGTTTCAGGCAGCGCATTTAAACGGTTATTGTTGAGATTAAGATTAACTAGATTGACCAAACGAAAGATTTCTACAGGGAGGTCATTCAGTTGATTGTAGCTAAGATCGAGCTCCTTCAAATTAACCAACTGACCGATTTCCGGGGGAAGGACGGTCAGACCTTTGTTGTTGAGGAACAGTTTCGTTACTTTATCTTTAACCGCTTTCTCGATCTCTCGAAGTAATTCGTCGGTTGTCATTGGTAAACCTCATTTCTTTTGGGATAAACTTGCGCGACAAGATAGCGAGGGAGTGTAAATCGTCATCAGCTTTAAAGCAACAAACCGATCAAGCACCTTTACCTGGGTCTCAACAAACTTGTGGTTGCAAGGTTGCCGCTTATTGTAATATAAAATTGAATATAACTTCAAAAATTTAACCCGATGCAGTGCGGTGATGCAAACAATTGAAACGCCCTTTAACTGGATAAAAATAATATATTAAAACTCAAATTGCAACCCTAAATTAAAAAAAATAGTAATGCCTCAGTTACGGGTGGACGTACTACGGCGTTTCCAAGGAAAGGGTTTTCCTCGGCTGATGACTCCCCTGGGTTGTGAGCAGGGTGGGTTCTAGGAAGTGTTCGGCGCAAAGAGGAGTTGATAGGGATCTTGCTTGGGATCACGCGCCAGCTCATCCAGACAAGCTTTCAAGTTCGCCATCACATTGCCGGGCTTGCGTTTTTGTAAGGTGAGCAACGTGGTCATTAAAATCTCACGGGTTTTGGCGCCGGCATCCGCCTGCGAGCCAAAACTGATTTTTCGCGCGATGACTAATTTTCGCAACTCCCGCTCGCTGTAATTGTTATCCGCGGGAATCGAACGATCGTCGGCCCAATGATACAGGCGGTGCGCCTGGTCACGAAAAATATTTTGAATTTTCTGA
>Ga0247727_10012893_pt1 | contig 14219 bp, 12 predicted proteins | sample WisWelCaveWW1625_FD_202498 | JGI IMG/M metagenome (GOLD analysis project Ga0247727, IMG submission 202498) | Biofilm microbial communities from Wishing Well Cave, Virginia, United States - WW16-25 | ecosystem: Environmental > Aquatic > Deep subsurface > Groundwater > Cave microbial mat | place... | reverse complement strand
CGGGAAAAGCAAGGCCAAAAACAAAAAGCCGATTCTCGCACGGCGAGCAATCGGCTTTGCATAAGAAATTTTTTAGCGAATCGGCCAGCCAAAAGGGCGCGCGATCGAATTGGCGGCGCGCCTTGCCTTTACGCTAATGCTTCTTGAGGTTCCAGGTAGGTGGTCTCCATGAAGGATTGCCGCGGTTGCAGCAGCCCATCGACGCGCTGCAGCAGGTCGTCAATTTCGACGCGACGGTTTACCCAGCCGTCGGCGCCGCGCTGTGACAGATCTTCCCCGACCCGCTCTTCCTCGCTGCTGACGATCGTCAGCACCGGAAGCTGGGTGTATTTGCGCTTGATTTTTTCGACCAGCTTGCTCACCGATTTGCTGTTGCGGCTGAAGCGATTGTAATGCGCATCCAGCAACAGCAGGCTCGGTTTTTTACGGCGCAGCAGACGCATCAACGTAAGCTCGTTTTCCGCAATTTCAATCCGGTAGCGAGGCCGAAGCGCCAGATACATGCGCATCTGCGACTCCAGATCCTCGTTGAGCATGACGATACGGTTCATAATTGCTGCCCAGGTTCTCCCTTCGATGAACCAACCGATCATGAAATTCCATTTTCAGCGACAGATTGGAAAAAATTATGCGGCCGCCCGGGCGTCGGATTCTGCGCCATCAATTTGTTCCGGCAGGAAACAACAGCATCGTGCCCTGTGGGCGGAAGTTGCCCATTTATCCCTGGCAGGATTGGCGCAGCGCTCGCGGCGGCGAGAAAATAAATAATTTAGCGTTGGCAACGTTGGCGCCAGCTGGCGCTAACAATAATGTAATCCGCGCCAGCTTATCAAGCTAAATTGTAAAGACCGTGAGGTGACAAAACAGCAGCGGCCCGAGTGCTGAACTGCTAAGGTGTTTGACAACGAGGTTATACCAACGCTATTTTGTAGGTTCAAAGGCGGGCGAATGCGGAAAAGTTGAAAGCGGTTTGAAAAGCTTTTGAACACGGATGACGCGGATAACACGGATTCTCACGGATTTTCTATTTTTTGCTTTATCCGCATCAATCCGCCCAATCCGCGTCATCCGCGTTCAAAAAAATGACCTGTGGTACTTTCAGAAGTTTTTCTGAATTTGTGTGCATTCGTCTCTACCCGGCCAATCCTCTCACTCCGGTGAATTAAAAAACGTGGCAATTTCGGTTTCCTCTTCGCAATACCTCTGGAAGCGTTTTAAGCCGAAATAAAGCGCCGCGCCGGCGACGAGCCAAATCACGGGATGGAGATGGCCTTCATCCAGCCACGATTTTGCATTTTCCCAGAACAGCGCTGGCGCGGCGGTTTTGCAATTGACGAGCAGCACGGCAAAAAAATTATTCAAGCCGTGCACGATCGCGCCGGGGATGATCGAGTCGCATTGCCGCGCCAGCCAGCCGAGCACAAGGCCCAGCAGGAAAATTTGTGCCAACCACCATGGCGCCGCGTGATTGAGCGCAAAGACGGCGGCAGTGATCGCCAACGCCGTAAGAATTTTATGATGCTGCTCAAAAGCGGTTTGCACAAATCCGCGGAACAACATCTCCTCAAAAACGCCGGCGATCACCACCGGCGCGAGAATAATGAGCGCCCAATCCAGCGCGGTGTGTGCGACCAGCGTTTTCTCCAATTGCGCTTGCATATTTTCCGGGGAAAGCAGGTTAAATTCCGGCGGCATGATCTGCCAGGCTAATTGCCACAAGGTTATCAGCAGCCGATCGATCTCGTAGAGCACCAGGTAAACGGCCACCGCCAGACCTAAACTCAAAAAGGCCAGCCTGCGGCTGACCGGCTGGAGGCGAAAAATTTTTCGAATGTTGTAATGCTGGAAATGCAGAAAAAGGTACGCCGGCAACAACAAAAGCAATTCGCCGAGCAAAATCGCCCATTTGCTCGCGGCGGCGTTTCCGAGAAAACCGACGATTCCATACAGCGGCGTGGTGACGGCGAAAATGACGATCAGCACCGACAAGCGCGAAGGATAGTGGGGATGAAGAATTTTTGGCGTCATAGTTTTTGAATGCGTGCAACATCATAAAAAATCGCTCGGTCGCGGTAAAAGAAAATAACGAAATTTTGGCCGTGAAAGCAACAGATTTTCTTTTTATAATCTCCGCCCGAGCGGTTTTTGACAAAACTTTTTCGTCGCGGCGTTCGTCTAAAATAAAGAGTTGACACAGGACCCTTTATGACGGATGGTGATTTGATTCACAAGTTTTTGACCGGGCCAAATTCCGCCGAAGGCGTGAGCGCCTTCAATACGCTGGTGTGGCGTTGGGAGAAGCCGATGTACAATTTCATCCTGCGCTATCTTGGCAAGCGCGACGACGCCCGCGATTTAACGCAACAGGTTTTTATCAAAGTGTATCGCCATTTGGCGCGGCTGAAAGATCGCGAGCGGTTCTCGTCGTGGATCTATCAGATCGCGGCCAATCTTTGCCGCGACGTGATCAAGCAAAAACGGCGGCGCCAGTCATTCTCGCTGGAAAATTTGCAGGAAAGCGGCGCGCTGGAAGCAGCGTCGCACGCGGAGCTGACTTTGCTGCCGGACGCCGCGTTGCACCCGGATCGCGTGGTCAGCCGCAACGAATTAAAAGAAATTCTCGAAAAAGCCCTGCGGGAAATTCCCGAGGAGCAGAGAGTCGTGGTGATCATGAAAGAGTATCAAGGATTGAAATTTACCGAGATCGCCGAGGCGCTCGGCCTCTCGGTGAACACCATCAAATCGCGCATGTATTACGGCTTGTCGGCGCTGAAAAAAATTTTGGCGCAGTGGCAGATCAACGAGGAGGCGATGTTATATGACGTGTGATGAGATCAAAATCAGTTTAATGGATTTCCTTTATAACGAGAGCGACCCGGAAACGGAAAAGCTGGTGCGGGCGCATTTGCAAAATTGCGTCGCCTGCCGCGGCGAGTACGAAGCCTTGAGCCGCACGAGCCTGACGCTCAAAGCGTGGGAAAATGAGGACCCGCGCTTGCACCTCGTTTTCGTGAAAGAAAGCCAAAGTTGGTTGAGCGCCGTGAAAGAAAAATTTGAAAATATGCGCGTGCCGGCGATGGGTAAGCTGGCATGGTTATCGGCGGGCGTCGCCATCGGCGTGCTGTTTATCAGCGCTTTGTTGAACACGGAAATTTCTTATCATAATGGCAATTTTGTGTATCGCACCAGCCTGTTGCCCCGCTCAAGCGGGGCGACGGCAGATTCGCAGCTCGTCGCGCAAATCCAACAGGAATTAAACGAGAAGTATCAGCAAATGCTGCTGGCCAGCCAGCAGCAGCAACGCGAGGACTTCAACCGCACGCTGGCGCAATTTGCCACGGAAGTGGACCGCCAGCGCCAGATCGATCTGACGCTGGTCGATCGCGGCCTCAATGAATTTCAGCAGCATTATAATTCCCGTTTTGAGCGGAACGATCAGATTCTCAACCAATTTTTACGAACCGTAAAATTGCCGCAGAAGTAACGCGCCGTGCCTAGCGCTCTGTTCCCCGTCACCCGAGCGCAGTCAAAGAATGGTTCATTCATGAAAGAACTGCCATGCGAAACTTTTTAAAAATAGTCCTGCTTATTTTGAGTTGTGCCGCAGCGCTGCCGGGGCATGCGCAGGTGAGCGCCCGGTTTGACACCTCCCGGATGGAGCGCGACCTCGGCATTATGAATATGGTTCTTGACCGGTTGGTGTTCAATACCTCCGGATCTTTTGCGCGTTTTGGCGGCGCCGCAACGAAAGGCATTTACTTGCCGGATTACGGCGTGATCTTCCTGATGCCGAATCCAAGCGGGGCGCTCACCATTTACAGCGTCACGGAGAATGCGCGCCGGCTGGAAGAAGAGCTGGTGGCGCAGCAACGCCGACTAAAATCCACGCCGCGCGCGAAATCTGGCGAGGGCAGCAGCGTGGCTTATGAATATCGCACGGAGAACAAGCGGGATATCAAAACGCCGCTGGTGGAATTTTTCTCCAAATATGCCGACGCGATCGGTCAGTTGGATGATTCCGAGCGCATCGCGGTTTATCGAGCAGGGAACGCCAACATGCTTTATTCGTTCACGGTGACTGGTCAAACCGTTACTCGCAGCGGCGGAGAAAAAGGCGTGGAAAATATTTTAGCCGTCGCCCGCAAGGCCGATATTGTGGCGTTGCGCAGCGGCAAGTTGAGGACCGACGATTTCACGAACCGTCTCGTGTTTAAAAATATCGAAACCGAGGCGGCGAGTTCTGAGATTGATATTATGGCCAGGATCATCGACACCGCTTTGCAGGGCCGCGCGCGCGAGCAAGCGTTTCACACGAACAATTCCCGCGGCATTTACCTCGACGATTTCGGCGTGGTCTTTTTCATCAACGCGAATTTCGGACATGAAGCCCATGTCGTGAATTTATGGAAAGCCGCCGAGGAGCAGCGCGCTTTGGAAGAGGGGCTGCAAAAGCGCGTTCTCGATTTGCAAAAAGCTACCGAGCAACGGCGGGAAAATTGGGCGGCGCAATACAAAAAATTCAAGCAACAACTTACCGAGGTGATTGCGGATTACGGCCACACGCTGCGCCAGCTCGAGCCGCAAGATAATATCGTGATTACCGCCGACCTCGACGGCGCGCCGGAGGAGGGCCCCGGCTATTTCGTTTGCCGCGTCAAAAAGCAGCATGTCGAAGCGCTTAATGCGCGCCGTATCAGCCGCGAGCAGTTGCTGAAAATGATTTCGTACGCGGAATACTAAAAGAACGGTTGCAACGCCACGCCGAAAATTTTGCCCAACAGCCCAATTTGCAAAAAATAAATCACCAACACCGTGATCAGGATGATCGCGGTGAAGGGGATGAGTTTATCGCTCGGCGTCTGTAGCACGAGCGGCAGGCCGAGGTAACAAAGATAAGCGCTGTAAGCCAATCCAATCACCGAGAGAATGGGGCCGAGCGCAGGAATAAACATGAGCGCGCCCACCAACAGCATCGGCGTCGCCGAGAATGCCACAAGTTTAAACGCATAATTGGCGTTGCTGGTCGAAGCAAACGCCGGCGCCAGCCGCTGCGTCACCGCCGCGCTGAAGTTGAGGGTCAGCAGCCATGCCACATAGCTGAAGAGCGCCCACGCCGCGCTGGCCAAAGTCAGCGTGCTCAAAAAACTCAACACATATCCCACCGCTGGCAAAGCCGCATAAATAAAAAAATACCTTCCATAAAGCTGCGCGATGTTGAGCGCTTCGCGTTTGATCGCCGGCCATTCGGTTTTGGGCGAGAGCAAAAGATTTTGTAATCGCGTGACAATCTCCATATTCCTTCCTCCGTTCGTTGTAGGACAGCCGGGGCCGGCTGTCCTACGCGTGCAGCATCTGAAAAAAATAATGCAACACGCGCGCCGTCAAACCCCAAATGCAAATCGTGCGCTTCGTGCCGGGAATTTCCCAATGAAAATGCAAATTCATCAAATCCGCCCGCCTTTGTAGACGCAAGTTGGGATTGAATTGCGCCTGCAGTTTCGCTAATGGAATTTCATAAACCGCGGCGACTTCTTGCTGGCGCGGCATCCACTGCACCGGCGCCGGCGCCCAAGCCACATGCACAGCGGCGTCGAAACCGGAAGTGAGCGTGCGGAAGAACCCCATGCTGCCGAGCAAAATAAGCTGCTCGATATCGACGCCGATTTCCTCGCGCGTCTCGCGCAGCGCCGCTTCCAAAGGCGAGGGATCTTCGCTTTCGATCTTGCCGCCGGGAAAAGCCAACTGCCCGGAATGGCGCGAGCGATCGCGCGCTTTTTCAATCAGCAGCACGTGTGTTTGCGAGCCGGCTTGGCGCGAGGGCGGCGAATTGTAAAGAACCATCATTACCGCCGCGGCCTGCATGCGATGATTGGAAACGAGGCGACCCCGAAAAGCAAACAACCGTTTTGCGATCTGCTGATGGTCAAGTAGCATATAATTTGAAACTAAGAAATTTTTCGGCGATCGGCAACGTTTTTTTTGTGGAAAAAACTTCTTGGCGCCGCCCATAACCATCATAAAATAAGTAAATATTTGCTTGGTTTTGTCAAATTTATTTCGTACAATATTATTACAGAAATGTTTGCTGCCGCTACCAAACCGCCCATTCAGTTGTCCTGGAACATTTAAGGAGAGATTGCGCATGCGCAAAGAATCTGTCGAAACGATGGTTGGCAAAGAAGTTGAAGCCTATTGCGGAAAATGCAAAGCCGACACGTGGCATATTGTGACCGTCGTTAAAAATGGCAAACTCAATAAGGTCATTTGCAAAATTTGTAACGCGACGCACGCCTACAAAGCTCCTGAAAGCGCTGCCGTTGCAGCAGTGAAAGCGGCCCCGACGAGACGCCGGACGACTGGCATGACGCGCACCGGTCGCGGCAAAAAAGACTGGGGAACGTTGATTGGCCAAATTGAAGATCGGCAAGTGGTTGATTACGCCATAGGCGGCGAGTTCAGTTCGACGCCGGCGATTCGTCATAAAAGTTTTGGGGTGGGGGTGATCACCAAAGTGCACCATCGCAATAAAATTGAAGTTATTTTCCAGGACGGCACAAAAATCTTAGCGCAAAATCTCGCGTAAAAAAAACGGCTTTTACAATTTTCAAGACAAAAAGAATGCGATCCGAGCAGCGTTCTTTTTGTCTTTTTTTTTCCAACTTGCCGCTTGACTTGCCTTGCCAAATTGATTATCTTGCAGGCATAATCTTTAGACGCATTTTTTAAAACTTTCAATAACCCGTATGGTTTCATCCCGCCGCCGCCGTTGCCTTTCATATCGTTTCTGGTTTTGCAGCGTCGCGATTTTTATTTGTTGCGCTTGCGCTGATCGGAAACGCCTCAATCCATTAGATCCGGAAAACCCCGATACGCTGGGCCAGCCGACCGGATTGAGCGTCACCTCCGTCCGCGACACGGTGATTTTGCGCTGGGATCAGCTCCCGCTGCGCGATCTCGGCGGCTTTCGCATTTACCGCCGGCGCGAAGGCGAAACACGCTTTTCTTCCGTTGCACTCGCGCCGCCGGCCGGCTCATTTCGCGATCTCGGTGTATCTTTGGGTTTGTCACATGCGTACCGTATTTCCGTCGTTGCCGAGAATTTTGAATCGCCGCTTTCCGACAGTGTGCGTATCACGCCGGGGCCGACTTTCTCCTGGGTGGCGGACGCGAGCTCCGGCGCTCTGATCGCTTTGAGCCATGATGGTCAGCACGAAATTTCACGCGCCGCCGCTTTTGGCTTGCCGCAGCGCTTGCAAATTGATGCGCCGCGCCGCCAAGTTTGGGTGCTTGATCGCTTCGGCGGCGAGTTTGGCCGTGTCACGCTGAATGGGCAACGCACGTTAAATGCGAAACGTATTTTTGGCGCTTGGGATTTGGCCGTCGATAAAACGGATGGCAGCATTTGGGTGGCGGATAGTTTGACGAACGGCCTGCTTAAATTTGACAGCACCGGCGCGCTCAGCAAAATGCTGGAGAGTTACAAACAACTCGTCGCGCTGGCCGTGCATCCGCAAACCGCGGAGTTGTGGGCGCTCGATCGCGCCACCTTGCGGGTGCTCATTTTTTCGCGCGCTGGCGAATTGCGCCGCACGTTGTCCGTGGCCCTGCAACGGCCGCTTGACCTCGACATCGACGGCCGCACCGGCAAAGTTTGGATCGCGGATGGCCGGCGCGTTTTGCGGTTGAATGCCAACGGCGATGAAGAGCCATTGCCGCCGGCCGTGTATCGTTTGGCCTATCGCGTTGCTGCCGATGAAATTTCCGGCGGTTGTTGGCTGATTGATTTTTCGACCGCCATCCGCGGCAGCGACGTCATCAAGCTTTCTGCCGCCGGCGCAATACTTTTCACCAGCAAGGGTTTTGACCTGCCGGAGCGAGTGGCCGCCAATCCGTATGACGGCTCCGGCCTCGTCGCCGATTTTGGCAACGGTCGCCTCGTTCGTCTCTCTGCCGGCGGCCGCGTCGAAGGGACGTATGATCGAATTTTTTCGCCGATCGATGTTGATACGGCGCAATGAATACAGTTTAATTCATTCAAATCGAAGCTGTGACGATGGCGCCCTCACCTCGAATTGCACGCCCGGATTTTTTGATTTTATTCTTCGCCGCCGTGGGCCTGCTCATCAGCATTTGGCTTTTTCCGCAAACATATACGCAAGCCAGTTTGCAAGGCTCGCTTTCCCGCCGGGAAATTATTCAACAAGCCGAGCGCATGCTCGCGCAAATCGAAAGCGCGCGCACCGGCCTTGAACCGGTTATTGATTTTCGCGCCAACCAGTCGCTCCTCGCTTTCGGGCAAGTGAACTTCGGCACCGCCGAGGCCAATCGGCTGTTCAGCAAAAATCTCCCTGCCTTCTTTTGGAATGTGCGCTACAGCAAGCCGCCATTATTGAAAAATATTTTGAACAGCGGCGCTTCTGAAGAGAAACTGGCCGAGTTCTTTGTGAAACACATGATCGGCGAAGCCCGTTTGCAAATCGACCCGCGCGGGCAGCTCATTGCCTATGACACGTTTGCGGAATATCCGCAGGACAGCACCCAGCTTGGTCCGGCGGCAGCGCAAGCGCTGGCCCTGCGGCTCACGCCTTTTTCCATTCTTGGCGACACCGCCGGCATCGTTCTGGAAAAATCTCAAATCACCAAACAGAAAACGCGTTTGGATCACAGTTTCGTTTGGCGGGCACCCGCGCCGATGGTGGGATTGAATGCGCAGCTCACCGCCGTCGTGCGCGGCGAACACCTCCAGCGCTGGCAGGTCTCTTACACGCCGCAAGTGTCAGCCGAAAAGTCGGACTGGACGTTTCAACTCGTGGGACAAGTGCTCACGATTGCGCTGTTGCTGATTAGCTTGATTTATTTTTTCTTCAAAAAACTCCGCGCCGATGAATTGAGCCTCAAAGCCGGATTGCCTGCCGGCATTATCATCGCCGTGGGCTTGATTTTATTTTTTCTCATCGACGCCACTGTTACTTTTTTCGTTCAGCTTCTCCAAGCCTTTTTGGTGCCGGGTTTTGTCGTGCTGGCCTTCGTGATTCTTTACGGCACCGGTGAAAGCTTGATGCGCAATCTCGGGCAAGATCGTTTGCTCAATTTTGAGGCGGCGCAACGCGGGCAATTGTGGTTTCGTCCAGTCGGTGAAAGTCTCTGGCGCGGCGCCGCTTGGGGTTTCATCCTCTTTACCGGCGTCACGATTTATCTGAATCGTTTCGCGCTTCCGGCGCAGGCTTATTTCAATCCGCACACCGAAATGGACGCGATCATAATCTGGTCGGCTTTTATTCCGTCTTTAAGCGCGCTGGGTGAAAATATTTATTACGCGTTTTTTGCCGAAACCTTTTATCGTTTGTTTTTAGTTTCTCTGTTGTCGCGTTTCCTGCAAAAAGCGTGGGCCATTGCGGTTTTGACCGCGTTGATCTCGGCGTTTAATCCGCTTTCATTCATTCAGTGGTCGCCGTTCAGTTTTGTTTTTGTGATCAACTTTTTGCTCGGCCTGGCATTGACGTTGATTTATTTGCGCTACGACTTTTTAACCACGGTCCTCGCCGCCTTGTCATTGCCGGTGTTGCTGCATGGCTTCAGTTTTTTGCACGCGAATAAAACGATCGCGCCGGTGCATGGCTATGCGTTGCTGCTGTTGCCCGCGTTGTTTCTATTCGGCGGGCTTGCCATCCGGCGTTTTGGCAAAACTGAAATTGACGCGCGCCGTCTGCAGCCGGATTACCTCGACCGCCTCGCCGAGAAAGAGCGCGTCAAGCGCGAGCTGGAGATTGCCCGGCAAGTGCAGCTCAGCTTTTTGCCGCGCCATTTGCCAAAACTCGCTGGGCTTGATATTGCCGCGCTTTGTATTCCCGCCAATGAAGTCGGTGGCGATTATTATGATTTTGTCAAGCTCGGTGAAAATCGCCTTGGCGTGCTCATCGGCGATGTTTCCGGCAAAGGCGTGTCCGCCGCATTTTACATGACGTTGACCAAAGGCATCATCAAATCCTCCGTGCAGGAAAGTCTCTCGCCCGCGCAAGTGTTGATTCGCGCCAATCAGCTTTTTTATGAAAACGCCGAGCGCGGCATTTTCGTGAGCTTGATTTACGGCGTGTTTGATTTGGAGCAGCACACGTTTACTTCGGCGCGCGCCGGCCACAATCCGATTTTGTTGTTAGGCCGCCAGCAACAAGCGCCGCAGTTCATTTCGCCGCAGGGACTCGCGCTCGGCTTGGATCACGGCAACGTCTTTGCGCGAAACATTCGCGAGCAAACGCTGGTCTTGAATCAAGGCGACATGTTGGTGTTTTATACCGACGGCTTCACCGAAGCCATGAACGGCCGCAACGAGGAATTTGGCGAGACGCGCATGAGCGAAGTTCTATCCAACGGCCTCGCCGGCAGCAGCTTCGACACAATCAACAACATCCGCAACGCCGTCCAAATTTTTTCCGGCGACACGCCGCAACACGACGACATGACGATGGTGGTGGTGAGGATTTTGTGAACGATTGTTATTTTTTCACACGGATGAAAAGCGGCACACGGATAAAGAAATCAGTGTGCCGCTTTTCATCCGTGTGCCAATATATTTTTTAATCCATTTTTCAGAAAAATTGAGAACACTATGCCCGAACCCCTTCTCAACATTCCAAAACTGCGCGCCCAATTTCCCGCCTTGCAACAGCGCATGCCCGACGGCAGTCCTTTGATTTACTTTGACGGCCCCGGCGGCACGCAAGTTCCGCAGCGCGTGATCGATGCCATGACGGATTATCTCGTCAAGATGAATGCCAACAAACACGGGCTGTTTCTCACGAGCCAAAAATCCGACGCGGCGTTGGATGCCGCGGCTGTGGCGATGGCAGATTTTCTCAACGCGGCCTCGCCGCAGGAAATCGCCTTTGGCAACAACATGACCTCGCTGACGTTTCATCTCAGCCGTAGCATCGCTGCGACGTTACAAGCGGGAGACGAGATCATCGTGACGCGGCTCGATCACGATGCCAACATCTCGCCGTGGCTGGCGCTGCAGGAAAAAGGCGCCGTCATTCGCTGGTGGGATATGAATCCGGAAAATTGCACGCTGGATGCGGCGGCGCTTGAAAAACTGTTGACGCGGCGCACGAAATTGGTGGCGGTGGGTTATGCGTCGAACGCCGTCGGCACGATTAACGACGTGAAGCATTTTGCGAAGCTGGCGCACGCCGCCGGCGCGATGATTTTCGTGGACGCCGTGCATTACGCGCCGCACGGCCCAATCGACGTGCAAGCAAGCGGCTGTGATTTTCTCGCCTGTTCGGTGTATAAATTTTTTGGCCCGCACGTCGGCGTGTTGTACGGCAAATATGCGGCGCTGGAAAAATTGCCGCCGTACAAAGTCCGCCCGCAGGAAAACGAGCCGCCGCATAAATTTGAAACCGGCACGCTCAATCACGAAGGCATCGCCGGCGCCGCGGCCGCAATTGATTATCTCGCCGCGATCGGAAAAAATATCGCCGCCAATTCATTCACCGAATTTTCCGGCAGACGCCGTGACTTGAAACGCGCGATGCACGCCATCCAGCAGTATGAGCTGCAATTGAGCCGTTATCTCGCCACGGCATTACAAAAAATTTCCGGTTTGAAAATTTACGGCCTCACCGCGAGCGAAGACTTCGGACATCGAACCCCAACCTTCGCGATTCGCCTGCCGAACTTATCGCCGCAAGAAATCGCCCGCCGCCTCGGCAAGCAGGGCATTTTTGTGTGGGACGGCAATTTCTATGCGCTTGAAGTGACGACGCGCCTGGGTGTTGAAGCGAGCGGAGGATTGGTGCGCATTGGGCTTGCTCATTACAATACAATGGAAGAAATTGATCGCCTGATCGATGCACTCAAAAGTTTGTAGTAGCCCCTTCAGGGGCAACGTTTTGAATTCTAAGTGAACATTATTTTTTTAATCCTGAGCCTGAAGGCGCTACGACGAACCTCTATTATGTCAACAAAAAGAAAAGACAAATCCTCCTCCACCCAGACGATATTGCTTGCCGGCGGCGCCGCGTTGGCAAAAGGCAAAATCTTTCTGGACGCCGGCGGCAAACGGCGCCAGCAGGTTAAAAGTTTTTTTCGCCGCCCGCTGCCGTTGCCGCTGGCATTGTTGATTTTTGGCGGCGCCAGCATTCTCGTGCTGGTTGTTAACGGCGTGTTTTCCGCCGTCGGCGATTATGTGCCGCGGCTGATTCGTCCGATTCGTGATTTACTCATGGTGGCGAGCATGCTCTTGCTGATGGTTTCCATCGCCGCCAGCCAGTTTATCGAAAAACGCAATATCAAAAAAGCGCTGTTGAATGTGTTTTGGGGGATCGTTGCGGCCATCATTTTGCTGGGATTGTCAGATCTGCTCACCGCCGAAGCGTTAATGAGTCCGTTGGTGGCGCTGGTCACGCTGGCGCTGTGGCCGCAAATGCGCAGCCTGATTTTTTACAAAAGCAAGCGCGACACCGCGCGCAATTTTCGCTTGCTCGCCATGGCCGGCGCGGCTTATCTCGGCTATCGTATCGTTTTTGACGTTGACACGAACGCTTTTTTTGGCGACGGTTATGCGGGAAAGGCGCTGTCGTTTGCGCTCATTTTTTTGATGGTGATCAACGGCGCGCGCCATGAATGGATTCGCCATCTCAGCGGCAAACAAAAACGCACCGCTTTCTTTTTGGGCGCGATCACCGTGGCTTTGTCCATTGCGATGTTTAACAAAATTTCGCAAGGCTCTTACGTCGAGCATAGCATCGCGTTGTATAATTTTATCGCCGCGTCGTTTTTGTTTTTTGCCGTTTATAGCGGCATGGCGCTGCTGGCGCTGCTCATGCAACTGCCGACCGCCGGTTTGTTCGATGAAAAAATGCGCGAGATTCAAACCCTGCGCGAGTTGAGCAGCAGCATCATTTCCGAATTGGACATCAATAATCTGGTGCGCACGATTACTGAAAAAGCGATACAGGCTTCCAAAGCCGATGCGGCTTGGCTCGAATTGCTGGACGAGAAAAGCGGCAAGCTGAAGCTCACCAGCGCCATCAATCTGACCGCCGAAGAAAGTGCCGGCCTCAATTTAGATCGCCATACTGGCGTCACCGGCTGGATTTGTGAAAATCGCCGCCCGATTCTGGTGAATGAAATTGAAGATGATACGCGCACCGCGTATATGAAAAAATGGAAGAGCAACATTGCCGCGCTCATCGGCGTGCCTTTGCTTTCCAAAGGCCGGCCGCTCGGCGTGCTGTTTTCCGCAAAGAGCGATCCGTGGAGTTTCGATCAATTCGACCGCGACATGCTGCAAGCCTTTGCTAACCAAGCCGCGGTCGCAATCGATAATGCAAATTTATGGCAGGAATCGATTGAACGCGAGCGTCTCGCACAAACGTTGCAAATCGCGCACGACGCGCAGATGAAACTGCTGCCGAAACGTATGCCGATCTTGCCGCACGTCGACGTTGCCGCGCTCGCCGTCACGGCCAATGAAGTCGGCGGCGACTATTACGATTTCTTCGAGTATGCCGACCGCTTGGGTGTGGTGATCGGCGACGTCTCCGGCAAAGGGGCCGCCGCGGCCTTTCATATGGCGGAAATGAAGGGCATCATCGAAGCGTACAGCCGCATTTACCATTCGCCGCGCGATGTGCTCATGCACGCGAATGCCGCGCTGTATCGCAGCATCGAGAGTACGGCGTTTGTGAGCCTCATTTACGCGCAAATTGATTACGAGCGGCAGGAAATGCTCTACAGCCGCGCCGGTCATTGCCCGATTATTTTTGTGCGCACTAACGAGCGGCCGCGTATTTTACAGCCGGACGGCATCGCCCTCGGCCTCGACGACGGCCAGCTCTTCGACAAAGTGATCACCGAAGATCGCATGCAATTGCAAAAAGACGACGTGCTGATTTTTTACACCGACGGTGTCACCGAAGCGATGGACGAAAACTCCCGCGAGTTTGAAGAGTCCCGCCTCGTGGAACTGGCCGGCACGTTGGAAGGTAAAACCAGCCAGGAGATTTTGCAAGCCATCGAAGACGCCGTCCGCCGCTTCGTCGGGCCGGCGAAGTCGCATGATGATTATACGGTGGTGGTGTTAAAGATGAACCTAAACTGAGCGATTTTTTTCACAAAAACAAAAAACCTTTTGGGAAATGCCGACTTTGAGCTTATTTTATCTGTACAGTTCAATTTCAAGGTCACACTCAAAAGGTGCAAACGTATGGCGCAGG
>Ga0247727_10012892_pt1 | contig 14219 bp, 12 predicted proteins | sample WisWelCaveWW1625_FD_202498 | JGI IMG/M metagenome (GOLD analysis project Ga0247727, IMG submission 202498) | Biofilm microbial communities from Wishing Well Cave, Virginia, United States - WW16-25 | ecosystem: Environmental > Aquatic > Deep subsurface > Groundwater > Cave microbial mat | place... | reverse complement strand
CAAGGTGCTGGCCCACAACATCAGCCGGCTGCTGGCAGCGCGAAAGCTTTCGCGCGTCTACTGGCTGGTCGCCCCCGAAGGCGTCTTCTTCACCTCGGGAAACGAATTCCCGGCAACCCTGTGAGCGCCGCGGCCCGGCGCCGAGCGCTGTGCTAGAACGCGGCGGTGTCGCGCTCCCTGGCATCGCTGCTGGCCGTGCTCGCGCTCGGACTCGCGCTCTCCGGCTGCGGCTACTCCGTCGTACGCTACGGCGCCGGCCTCGGCGACGTGCGCCGCGTCGCGATCCGCGGCCTCGGCAACGACAGCTTCGAGCCCGGCGTCGACGCGTTGGTTTCCGAGGCGCTGGCGCGGGAGTTCGCCCAGCGCGGAGCGCTGCGTCTGGTCGACGAGCCGGAAGCGGCCGACCTCGTGATCAGCGGCGCGGTGAAGAGCGTGGAGATCCGCCGGCGCAGCTTCTCCTCGATCCTGTTCGCACTCGAATACGAGGTGAGCCTGCAGCTCGGCCTCTCGGTGAAGCGGCGCGACGGCAGCGAGGTGCCGATCGATCCCAACGCGCTCCGAGAGTCCGAGCGCTACCTGGCCAGCTCGGACCTCGAGGTGACGCGCACGAATCGGCAAGAAGCGCTGCGCCGTCTCGCCGGCGTGCTCGCCGGCCGCGTGCACGACGCGCTCTACGAGCGCATCGCGCCGTGACGCCGGAGGCGCTCCACGCAGAGCTGGCGGAGGGGAGGATTCGCCCCGCCTATCTGCTGGCCGGTGAAGAAGCGCTGCTGCGGGACCAGAGCCTCGCAGCGATCCGAGCCGCCGTGCTCGGTGCCGCGGAGAGCGACTTCGACTTCGAGCGGCTCGACGCCGAGCGCTGCAGCGCCGCGCAGCTGCTCGACGCGCTGCGCGCGCTGCCGGTGCTCGCGCCGCGCCGTCTGGTCGTGCTGCGCGAGCCGGAGGCGCGTCGCGCGCGCGCCGAGGCGTTGACCGAGGCGCTGGCGGCAGCGCCGCGCGAGCTTGCCGCACAGAGCCAGACGGTGCTGGTGGTGGTGGCCGCGCGGGTGGACAAGCGTTCGGGCTGGGTGCGTGCCTTCGCCGAGCCCGCCGCGCTGGTGACCTGCGATGCACCGAAGGGCGGACGCGCCGTCGCGGCCTTCGTGAGCACGGAGGCGAGGCGCCTCGGCATCGCGCTCGGGCCGGGCGCGGCGGAGGCGCTCGCGGACGCCGTGGGCCCACAGCTACTGCGGCTGATGAGCGAGCTCGAGAAGGCTGCATTGTTCGCCGGGCCTGGCCGGCGCGTCAGCCGGGAGCACGTGCTCGAGGCGGTCAGCGCCGTCGCCGAGGAGAAGATCTGGGCGCTGACAGACGCCACCTTCGACGGCCGCGGCGCCGACGCGCTCGTCGCGCTCACGCGACTGCTCGACAGCGGCGTGGCCGCGCCGGTGGTGCTCGGCTCGCTCGCCTCGCACCTGCGCAAGCTGGCGCGCTCGAGCGCGGGTGAAAGGGTCGCGGGCCACCCGTTGATGGTGAAGCGCATCGAAGCGCAGGCGCGGCGCCAATCGCTGGCGCGGCTGGTCGCCGGTCTCTGCGCCGCAGAGCAGGCGGATCAACGGCTCAAGGGCTTCGGCTCGCTGCCCGCCGAGCGGGTGCTCGAACGCCTCGTGCTCGCGCTCGCCAACTGAGGCGCCGCGCGCGGCTCACTTCGCCGCGCGGCTCGCTCGGTGGACCGCCTTCGCCAGCCGCGACACCGTGCGGCTCGCGGTGGTCCTCTTGATGACTCCCTTGCTCGCCGCGCGCCGCAGCAGCTTCTCGGCCTCGCCGAGGTGCTTCTGTGCGGACGCGACGTCGCCACCTTCGAGCGCTGCCCGCACGGATCGCGTGCTGCTCCGCACCCGGCTCTGCACCGCGCGGTTGCGGATGCGCCGCTTCTCGGCCTGGCGGGCGCGCTTCTCGGCCGATCGATGCTGGGCCATGCGGTCGTCTCCTCGAGGGTCCGGCCGCGACAGGGGGGCCGGAAGGGCGCCGAACATAGGCGTTCGCCTCGTCGGTCGCAGCATTCCCGCGACGCCGCCACGCCTTCAGCCGAGCCGGCTCGCGCCCCGCCCGGCGCGCGTCGAGCGAGCAGCATTCCCGCGATGCCGCCACGCCTTCAGCCGAGCCGGCTCGCGCCCCGCCCGGCGCGCGTCGAGCGAGCAGCGTTCCCGCGACGCCGCCACGCCTTCAGCCGAGCTGGCTCGCGCCCCGCCCGGCGCGCGTCGAGCGAGCAGCGTTCCCGCGACGCCGCCACGCCTTCAGCCGAGCTGGCTCGCGCCCCGCCCGGCGCGCGTCGAGCGAGCAGCGTTCCCGCGACGCCGCCACGCCTTCAGCCGAGTGCATGGTGGGCCGATGAAACAGCGAATCGCTTCGCGAGGGAGGAGTGTGCTCCATCGCTATTGCCTCATCATCGGCTTCGGGGCCCTCACTCTTCGCGCGGCCGCCGGCTGGGCGGAGACGCCTCCCGTCCCCACCGGGGACGCAGCGCCGGTCTTCGTGCCGGCCGCGGCTCCCCAGGAATGGATGGGGCCACCCGAGCCCCTCCCCGCGGGGCTCGATCCCCACGCCCAGCAGCTCACGGGCGAGGACCCCGTGCGCGCCGTCCTCTGGCGCGCCTGGTCGCTGCCGCAAGAGGTCGCCGAGCGCGCCCACCGCGTGCAGCGCGTCGGGCTTTCGGCCGGCATCAGCAACCTCGACGCACCCGCGCGCGCGCTGCTGCTGGAGCCGTCCTTCGGCGATCCGCTCGAGCGCGCCGAGCAGGCCGTCGCACTCGCGCCGGAGCTGCCTGCTGCGCATGCTGCGCTCGCAGAGCAGCGGCTTGCGCACTTTCAGCTCAGCGCCGGCGTCGAGTCGCTACTCGAAGCGATCGAGATGGCATGGAGCCACCTCGAGGCGCGGCTCTGGCTCGAAGCCACCGGCTCGCAAGCGCTCTTCGACGCCTGTCTCGGTGCCGCGCTCGGCTTCCTGGCGCTCGCTGCATGTGCCGCCTTCCCGCGTTTCGCGCGCGACCTGCGGCGACTGTGTGAGCTGCCGGCTCCGTCCGCAGCGGCGCTCGCGCTTTCGATCGTGCTGATTCCGGCTGCACTCGGTGGAGGCCTCGCGGGCCTCGGTCTCGGACTGTTGGCCTTCGCGCTCGTGAACGGCTCCGCCTGGCGCCGGCTCTCTGCGCTCAGCGCCGCCGCGCTCATGCTGGTCGCGCTCTTCCCACTGCTCGAGCGTCGTGCAGAGAGCTACGCCGCGCTGGCCTTCGACCCGCTGGCGCTCGCAGCCTGGGCCACCGAGCAGGGTGTGCCGTCAGCCTCGGATCTGGCACGCGTGGTGCGCGCGGCGGAAACGGATCCCTTCGCGGGCCGGGCGCTCGCACTGCGCCTGGCGCGGCAGGGGGAGCTCGAGGAGGCGTCGCGCCGCTTCGAACAGCTACGGCGCGAAGATCGCTCGGCGGAGCTGATCTCGAACAGCGCCACGGTGAGTCTGTTGCGAGGGGATGTGGAGGGCGCGATCGGGCTCTACGAGCAGGCCGCGGAGTCGTCCAGCTCCGCGCTGCTCCGCTTCAACCTCGCGCAGGCCTACGGGCGTGCCATCCGCCTCGATGCCCAGGATCTCGCGCTGGCCGAGGCGCAGTCGCTGGACTTCGACGTTCTGTCGGACCTGAACCAGCGCTACAACGGTCAGGACGGCGCGCTCGTGGCCTACTTGCCGACGCCGACGGCGACGGTGCTCGAGCGCTTGCACGACCCCGAAGCCGCCGCGTTCCTCGCGCGCCGCATGCGCGCGGGACTCGCGGGAGGCACGCTCGGCGAGAGCCGCGGCGATGCGGTCGTTTCGTTCTGGCTGGCCGCCGCGGCCGGGCTGCTGTTCGGCACCGCGCTGCGCCGCATGGCTGGCCCCGAAGAGGATCTCTACGCCGGCATCGCACGGCTGCTCCAAGCGCGCGGCGGCGACTCGGTCGAGCGCATGGCACAGCTCGAAGAGCTGCGGCTGCGGCAGCGCCGCATGGGGCGCTTGGCCGGAGTGCTGAGCTGGCTGGTACCGGGCGCCGCAGGCATGCTGGCCGATCGCCCGCTGCTCTCGCTGCTCTCCGTCTCGGTGTTCGCCTCCGGGGCCGCGCTCTACACGCACCGCGCCGGCGCCGTGCCCGACCCGCTCGCGCTGGGCATGCTGCCCGGCATGCTGGCCGCCCTGCTGCTCGTCGGGCTGGCGCTCGCCTACCTGACCCTGCTCGGCCTCGCGCTGACGCTGCGCGTGAAGGACTGAGCGTGTCGGTGGCGCTGCACGGCAACCTGCGAGACTTCGGGATCGGCGAGGTCTTCCAGCTGATCGGCCAACAGCAGAAGACGGGTCTGCTCGAGGTCAGCGACGGTCAGCTGCGGCTGCGTATCGCCTTCGACGGCGGTGCCGTCGTCTCCGGCGAGCGCGTCGGCGCCTATGAGCAGGCGGCTGTCGGCGACATGCTCATGCGCGCCGGGATGATCACCCCGCAGCGACTGGTGGCGCTCGAGCATCAAATCTCGGAGCGAGGCGCGCAGCTCGAGACCCTGCTACGCGAGAGCGGCGAGCTGCGCGACGAGCAGCTGGATGGGATCGTCACGCTCGTTACGCGCGAGACGCTGTTCGAGCTGCTGCGTTGGACGCGCGGCTCCTTCCACTTCAGCGCGGCTCCCGTCGTGCACGATCGCGCCCCCTCGCAATGCATTCCTGCCGAGCAGCTGCTGATGGACGGGCTGCGCATGCTGGACGAATGGCGCGGCTTCGACGAAGGCGCCGTCGATCCCGTGGCCGTGTTCGAGCCGGCGGGGCGCTTCGAGGACTTCCGGCGCGCCCAGCCGGGCGAAGGCCCCGAGCGTCTGGCCGTGGCGGAGCGCCTGTTCCTGCTGATCGACGGCCGCCAGCCGGTGCAGCGGGTGATGGATCTCTCCCGGCTCGGGAGCTTCGAGACCGCCCGCTGGCTGACTCGCTTCCGTCGCGCGGGCCTGATCGAGCGCGTGGCGCCGGAGCTGGTCGCGAAGAAGCAGCGACGCCGGCATGCGCTCGAGTTCGCCCAGGGGCCCTCGCTGCTCGGCGGGATCCTCGCCGCGCTTCCGTGGCTGCTCTTGGCCGCGATCGGTTTCGGCCTGAGCCAGCAGCAGCCGGGCGTGCTGTCCGTCGCCCCGCGGCTGGCTCAACAGGCGCTGCTCCACGAGGCCCAGGTCTCGTTCGAGACGCTGCGGCTGCGCAATCTGGTGGATGCCTACCGCTACGCACGCGGCGCCTGGCCGGCGGGGTTGACCGACCTGCGCCGCTTCGTGAACGACGCCCGACATCAGCAGCCCTTGGCGCCGCTCGCCTCCCACGAATACTATTTCGCGCAACGCGGCGACAGCTTCCTCGTGCTCGCGCCCGAGGCGCCCCGGGTTCCAGCCGACGAAGGAAGGTAAACCTGCCCGAGTCCGAAGCGCAGAGCCGCCAGACCCTGGTTTTCGACGACAACGCGCTCGCGGCCGCCTTGTACGGCGAACGGGACGGGACGCTGCGCATTCTCGAGCAGGAGCTCGGCGTGTCGGCGCACGCCCGCGGGAACCAGGTGCGACTGCTCGGGCCCGAGGCGCGTGTGCGACTCGCGCGCACCATCCTGGAAGAGCTCTACGGCGTGCTGCGCTCCGGCAGCCCGCTCGGGCCCGGCGACGTGCACGCTGCGATAAGGGCCGTCAGCGAGCAACCCGGCGCCAACGTGCGCGAGCTTGCTGGCGACGTACTGGCGAGCGTGGGCGGCAGACGCCGCATCGCCGCGAAGAACTTGTCGCAACGGCGCTACCTGGATCTGATGGAGCGGCACGACCTGGTGCTCGCGGTGGGCCCGGCCGGCACGGGGAAGACCTATCTCGCGATGGCGATGGCGATCGCGGCGCTGCACCGGCGCGAAGTCGTCCGCGTGATCCTGACACGCCCGGCAGTCGAAGCGGGCGAGAAGCTCGGCTTTCTGCCCGGCACCATGGCCGAGAAGGTGAATCCCTACCTGCGTCCGCTCTACGACGCGCTGCACGACATGACCGACTTCGACAAGGCGCAGCGCCTGCTCGAGCGCGGCACGATCGAGGTGGCGCCGCTCGCGTTCATGCGCGGCCGCACCCTGAACGAATCCTTCGTGATCCTCGACGAGGCGCAGAACACCACCGTCGAGCAGATGAAGATGTTCCTGACGCGGCTCGGCTACTCGTCGAAGGCCGTCGTGACGGGCGACGTCACCCAGATCGACCTGCCGAGCGGCAAGCTCTCGGGCCTGATCGACGCGCTCGACGTGCTCGCGGACGTCGAGGACATCGGCATCCAGCGCTTCAGCGAGGCGGACGTGGTGCGACATCCCCTCGTGCAGTCGATCGTGCGCGCCTACGAGCGGCGCGATGCGTCGCGCGAGGGCCCCGGGGTGGGCGGCAGCGAGTGAGCGTGCGCCTCGGTGGCCCCCCGCGCGGGACGCGCGGGCTCTCGCGCCGGCGTATCGAGGCGGGGGCACAGGCGTTGCTGGCAGCGCTCGACTGTTCGGACGTCGAGCTCTCGGTCTCCCTGGTGGACGACGCGACCGGGGCCAAGCTGAACTGGCACTGGCGCGGGCGCCCGGGCGCCACCGACGTGCTTTCGTTCTCGCTGCTCGCAGGCGCCCACGCCCGGCGGCGCGGCGCGTTGCTCGGGGACGTGGTGATCGCGCTCGGCGTGGCGCGACGGCAGGCGCGAGAGCGTGGCCACACGCTCGAGGCGGAGTGCCTGAGGCTCCTGATCCATGGCGTTCTGCATCTGCTCGGCTACGACCACGAGCGGGCTCGCGACGCGAAGCGGATGCAAGCCAAGGAGCGAACCCTGTGGCTCGAGCTGACAGCCCCCCGCAAGCGCAGCGCGCAGTGAGGCGCTCGGCCCTCCTCGCAGCTGGCAGTCACCGTAGCAAGCGAAGCGCGCAGTGAGCCGAAGGCGAACGGAGTCACCCAGGCCGTGGAGCGCGCAGTGAGCCGAAGGCGAACGGAGCTCGGTGCGCTCTACGTCCTGGCCACCGTGCTCGCCTTTCCGCAGGAGCTGGCGGGCCGGGTGATCGATCTCGGCTGGCTCTTCGCCTGGTGGCCGCCCGTCCTGCTGCTGCTCGCCGTGCGCGGCCTCGGGCCGAAGCGGGCCGCGGCCTTCGGCCTGCTGTTCGGGACGCTCGCGCACGCCGGCGTCTGGCATTGGATCTGGGTCGTGACGGTGCGGTACGGGCACGCGCCCGGCTGGGTCGGTGTGGTGGCTCCCTTGCTGCTCGCCATCTACCCCGGGCTCGTGATCGCCGCGTTCGCGTCGGCGGGCGAACGCCTCTCCTCCCGCGCGCCACTCGGGCCCCTGGCGCTCGCGGCGCTCTGGACGGCGCTCGAGCACGGCCGTTCGTTCCTGCTGACCGGCTTCCCGTGGGCCTCGCTCGGGTATGCGCAGCACCAGAACCCGGCGCTGCTCGGTATCGCGCCCTACGCCGGCGTGTATGGCCTCGGCTTCGCGAGCGCGCTCGGCGGAGCCAGCGCCGTCGAGTGCCTGCTGCGCAACCAGCCGGGGCGGAGCTTTCGCCGCGCCTTCGCGGGCATCGCAGCCTTGCTCGTCCTTCACGCGGGCGGAGCGCTCGGGCGCGAGCCCGCCGAGCCGGGAGCGCAGCGCGTCCGCGTCGCCGTTCTGCAGGGCAACATCGAACAGGGCGTGAAGTGGTCCGAGAGCTGGGCCGAGCGCACGCTCTCGATCTACGAGCGACTCACGCGCGAGGCTGCCGCACGAGGCGCGCGCTTCGTGGTGTGGCCCGAGACTGCGGTGCCGGGTGCCCCCGATGGCGACGCAGCGCTCGAGCTTCGCCTCGCTGCGCTGGCGCGGGAGACGGGCACGCTGCTCGTGGTCGGCGCAGTGGGGCTCCGCTTCGGCGAAGCGGGCAAGGTCACCGACATCTTCGACAGTGCGCTGCTGTACGACGCGTCGGGCGGGCGCCGCGAGCGCTACGACAAGAGCCACCTGGTGCCCTTCGGCGAGTACCTTCCGCTACGCGCGCTGCTGGGGCGTTTCATCCGCGCCGTGGCGACCGGGGCCGCGGGAAGCGACGTCAGCGCGGGGCCCGGGCCCCGCGCACTGTCGGCGTTCGAGCCCGCGCCCGGCGAACCCTCCGTGACCCTCGGGGTTCCCATCTGCTATGAACTGCTCTTTCCAGATCTCGTGCGCCGCTTTGCGGGCGACGGGGCCCAGGTGCTGTTCGCCATCACGAACGACGCGTGGTACGGGCGCACCGGTGCGCCGCATCAGTTTCTCGCGATCACCGCGCTGCGCTCGGCGGAGAGCGGGGTGTGGACGGCGCGGGCAGCCAACACCGGGGTATCGGCACTGATCGACGCACGCGGCCAGGTGAGAGAGCGAACCGGCCTGTTCGAGGAAGGCCTGCTGGTGGGTGACGTGCCGCTGCGCGACCCCGCACGGGTGCCCACCTTCTACACGCGGTACGGCGACTGGCTGCCGGCGCTCTGCTGGCTGTCGAGTGCCGTGCTGCTCGCGCGCCGCCTGCGGCGCCCGGCTCCGGGAGCCCGCGCGTGAGCGAAGCGAAGTCTGCGGCACCCGATGCTGGCGAGCTGGCAGAGCGCCTGCGCCAACTGCGCGGTCGCGTCGAAGAGTTCCGGGGGCGTCTTTGACGAGGCCGGGCTCCGCCGCCGGCTGACCGCGCTCGAAGGGGAAGCCGCACGTCCTGACCTCTGGCACGACCGCGAGCGCGCCGAGCGCGTGCTGCGCGAGAAGCGCGGCGTCGAGCGCAGCCTGGCCTTCCTGGGCCAGCTCGAAAGCTCGGTCTCCGACGCGGACGTGCTGCTCGAGCTGGCCGACGAGGCCGGCGACGCCGCGACGCGGCTCGAGGCCGCCGAGAAGCTCGAGCGCAGCGAGCGCGAGCTGGCGGATGCCGAGCTGCGCCAGCTGCTCGGCGGCGATCACGATCCGGCCAGCGCGATCCTCTCGATCAACGCCGGCGCGGGTGGCACCGATGCCGCCGACTGGGCCGAGATCCTGCTGCGCATGTACACGCGTTGGGCGGAGGTGCGCGGCTACGGCATCGAGCTGCTCGACGCGCAGGCTGGCGACGAAGCAGGCCTGCGCAGCGTCACCGCCACCATCAAGGGCGACTACGCCTACGGCTATCTGAGGGTGGAGCAGGGCGTGCACCGCCTCGTGCGCATCTCTCCCTTCGATTCGCAGCACCGCCGGCACACCGCCTTCGCCAGCGTCACCGTCTTTCCCGAGATCGACGACGAGATCGAGGTCGAGATCGACGAGAAGGACCTACGCGTGGACACCTATCGCTCCGGCGGGGCGGGCGGGCAGCACGTCAACAAGACCGACTCGGCGGTGCGCATCACGCACATCCCGAGCGGAATCGTGGTGCAGTGCCAGAACGAGCGCTCGCAGCACAAGAACCGCGCGCGCGCGATGAAGGTGCTGCGCGCGCGGCTCTACGAGCGCGCCCGACTCGAGAAGGAAGAGCAGCTCGCCGCGCTGCGCGGGGAGCGGCTCGAGATCGGCTTCGGCAGCCAGATCCGCTCCTACACCCTGCACCCGGCCCAGCGCGTGAAGGATCACCGCACCGGGATCGAGGTCGGCAACGCGCAGAGCGTGCTCGATGGCGACATCGATGTCTTCATCCGCGCCGCCCTGCTGGCGCGGCCGGCCGGAGGAGTGGCGTGAGCGAACGCGAGCAGGACGCACGCCGCGAGCGGCTGGCGAAGCTGCGCGCCGCCGGCGTCGATCCGTTTCCGGCGCGCACCGGGCCGCGCACCCGCATCGCGGAGCTGCGCCGGCTGCACGAAGCGAAGGACGCCGAGCAGCTCGCCGCCGAGGCCAACCGAGCCGCGCTCGCCGGTCGCGTGCGCTCGCGACGCTCGTTCGGGAAGCTGCTGTTCCTGACCGTGGTCGAGGACGGCGCGGCGCTGCAGCTGAGCGCTCGCAAGGGCGAGACGGAGCCGGCGGTCTTCTCCTTCCTCGAGAGCCTCGACGTCGGCGACTTCGTGCGCGCCTCGGGCTCGCTCTGGCGCACGCAGAAGGGGGAGCTCACGCTGGCCACGCACGGCGCCGAGCTGCTGGCCAAGGCGCTGCGGCCGCTGCCCGAGAAGTGGCACGGGCTCACCGACGTCGAGGCGCGCTACCGCCAGCGCTACCTCGACCTGCTCTCCAACGAGCGAGCGCGAGAGATCGCGCTGCTGCGCAGCCGCACACTGCGCGCGCTGCGAGGCTACCTCGATGGGCGCGGCTTCCTGGAGGTCGAAACGCCCGTGCTGCAGCCGCTCTACGGCGGCGCCGCAGCAAGGCCCTTCACCACGCATCACTCGGGCTTCGATCAGGGGCTCTACCTGCGCATCTCGGACGAGCTGTATCTGAAGCGCCTCGTGATCGGCGGGCTGGATCGCGTCTACGAGATCGGACACAACTTCAGGAACGAGGGCATCAGCCACAAGCACAGTCCCGAGTTCACCATGCTCGAGTGCTATCAGGCCTTCGCGGACTATCGCGACATGATGGAGCTGGTGCAGGCGCTGCTGCAGTCCGCCGCGCGAGAGGCGCTCGGCACGCTGACGGTCCCGTACGGCGACGCTGCCATCGAGCTCTCCGGCGACTGGCCGCGCATCTCCATGCAGAGCGCCGTGCTCTCCGCCACCGGCGTCGACATCCTCGCCGCGACCGACCTCGCGGCCCTGCGCACGGCGCTGGCCCGGCAGGGCATCGAGCCGAGCGACGCGCCCACCTGGGCGCTGCTGGTGGACGAGGTGTTCAGCGCCCGGGTCGAACCGACCCTGGTACAGCCCACCTTCGTGACGCACCACCCGACCGAGCTTTCTCCGCTCGCGAAGCGCTCGCCCGAGGATCCGCGCGTGGTCGAGCGCTTCGAGCTGTTTCTCTCGGGCATGGAGGTGGCGAACGCCTTCAGCGAGCTCAACGACCCCGATGACCAGCGCGCCCGCTTCGAAGAGCAGCGCAGGCTCGCGGCCGCCGGGGACGCCGAGGCGCACCCGATGGACGAGGACTTCCTCGTCGCGCTCGAGCACGGCATGCCGCCGACGGGCGGCCTCGGCGTGGGCGTGGATCGCGTGCTGCGCATCTTCGCCGATGCGCCGAACCTGCGCGAAGTGATCCTCTTTCCCCATCTGCGCCCGGAGGGCGCCTGAGCGTGGGCAGCAACCTGTGGGATGCGCTCGCCGCCGCCAGCGGCTCGGTTGCGCTGGCCTTCATCGTCGCGCTCGTGCTCGGCATCTGCGCCAACGCGGTGCTGTTCTTCGGCTCGGCGGTAGTCGTGCTGGAACGCTTCGCGCGGGGCGCGCGGCGCTGGTCGTCGGCCGTGCTGGTGACGCTCGCCTTCGCGGGTCTGCTCGGGGCACTCGGGACCGACGAAGAGAGCGTGGAGGCGCTCGGGATTCCCTGGCCCGGCGCCGGGTACGCCTGGCTCGGCACGAGTGCGGTCGCGCTGCTGCTGCTCTGTCTGGCACAGGCCGGCACGGCTTTGCTGCTGCGCCTCGTGCCGGCGCGCGCGCTGGCGCTGGCCACCGTGATCGGGCTGGGCGCCGGCTACGCGCTGCTCGTGGGAGGGTTCGACCAGTTCGGCTACGCGCTGGCGCCGGTGGTCGTCACCGGCGCGGTTGCGCTCGCGCTGCGCTGGCGCCGGCGGCGCAACGGAGTGGTGGGCGCGGGCTTCGACGAGCGCCTCGCGGCGACGCTCGCCGCGGTCCTGGCGCTCGGCGTCGTTCTGCCGCTCGTGCTCGATGAGCCCGCGCTGCCCGTCGGCAGCGCCGGCGCCACGCTGCTGATGCTGTTCTTCGCGTTGGTGGTGCTGGGTCTGCTGCCGCGCGCGGCCGCCGGCTTCGTGGATGCGCAGGGCAGCGCCGAGTGGTTCATCGCGCGCCGCTACCTGTTCGCGAAGCGCCGCCAGACCTTCATCTCGGTGATCACGGGCATCTGCGTGGCCGGCGTCGCGGCCGGCGTGTGGCTGATCATCACCGTGCTGTCCGTGATGAACGGCTTCGAGCGCGTCTGGCGCGAGGAGATCATCGGCAACCGCGCCCACCTGACGATCCACTCGATGGAGCCGATCGAGGACTACCGCGGGCTGCTCGACAAGCTGAGCGCCCTGTCCGACGTCGAGGGCGCGTCGCCCTATCTGGATGCCGAGGGCATGGTGCGCGGGCAGGGCGGCTCGATCATGGGCGTGCGCGTGCACGGCATCGACCCCACGCGCATCGGCACCGTTACCGACCTGCGCGCCGACCTCCTGCCCGGCTCCGAGCACGCGCTCGAGAATCTACGCCCGCGTGCAGCCTCCGACGGCTCCGCCCGCGCCCCTGGCCCCAGTGGCTCCGACGGCGCAAGGGCTGCTGGACCCAGCGGTGCGAGCGATACCGGTATCAGCCCGCGCAGCGAGGCGCAGCCGAGCGGAGACCGGGACAATGACGATGCCGCAGGCATCGTCATAGGCTCCCAGCTCGCGGCGGCCGCCGGCGTCGGCGTCGGCGACACGCTGGTGCTGATCTCGCCCTTCGGCGGTCCGCCCACGCCGCTCGGGCCCGGCCCACGCCTGGCGCGCTTTCGCGTGGCGGGCGTGTTCCAATCGAGCTTCTTCCAGTACGACGAAGTCTTCACCTACGTGGACCTCGCGGCTGCGCAGGAGTTCCGTCGCAGCGGCGACGTGGCGGACGGCATCGAAGTGCGCACCCGCGACTACTACCGCTCGCAGCGCGTAGGGGCGCAGATCGAAGAGCTGATCGGCTTCCCCTACTTCACGCGCGACTGGAAGGAGTTCTTCCCGTCCTTCTTCCAGGCGCTCAAGACCGAGCGCGTGATGATGTTCGTGCTGCTCACCATGATCATGGTCGTGGCCGCCTTCGCGATCGTGGTCACGCTGATCATGATGATCATGGAGAAGAGTGCCGACATCGCGATCCTGAAGGCGATGGGCGCCACCGACGCCGCGATCGAACGCATCTTCGCGATCGAAGGCACGCTGATCGGGCTGCTCGGCACCCTGCTCGGGGTCGTGGCGGGCATCGCCGTCACCACGCAGCTGGGCTGGGTGCAGGAGCAGATCGAGGGGATCACCGGCATCGACACGCTGCCGGCCGCGATCTACCAGTTCTCGACGCTGCCCTGGCAGATCGATGTGGGCCAGATCGGCATCGTGGTCGCGATCGCGATGGTGCTCGCGCTCGGCGCCACGCTGCTGCCGAGCCGGCACGGCGCTCGCCTCGACCCCGCCGAAGCGCTCAGGTACGAGTGATGAGCGAGTCGCTGCTACGCGCAGAGGGTCTCTCGAAGCGCTTCGTCACCGGCGCGGGCGCCACGATCGAAGTGCTGCGCGATCTCTCCTTCGAGATCGGGCGCGGTGAGCGTGTCGCCATCCTGGGCCAGTCCGGCATCGGCAAGTCCACCCTGCTCTACGTGCTCGGTACGCTCGACCACCCGAGTGGGGGCCGCGTCTTCTTCGAGGACGAGGACGTGTTCGCGCGCGACGGCGAGGCGCTCGCGCACTTTCGCAACCGCTCGCTCGGCTTCGTGTTCCAGTTCCATCACCTGCTGCCGGAGTTCACGGCGCTCGAGAACGTGATGATGCCGGGCCTGCTGCGGGGTCTCGGCTTCGCCGCGATGCGCGAGCGCGCCGCGGCGATCCTGTCGGAGGTGGAGCTCGATCACCGGCTCGAGCAGCCGGTGGGGAAGCTCTCCGGCGGTGAGCGGCAGCGCGTGGCGGTGGCGCGCGCGCTGGTGCTCGATCCGCCGCTGCTGCTCGCCGACGAGCCCACCGGGAACCTCGACCCCGGCACGGCCGAGCGCGTCGGCGATCTGCTGCTGCGCCTCAACGAGACGCGCGGCACGGCGCTCGTCGTGGTCACCCACAACGCCGAGCTGGCGCGCCGCATGGGGCGCGCGCTGGTGCTGCGAGACGGCAGGCTCGGAGCGTGAGCCGGGATCCGCTCGGAAGCGCATCCGCCGATGCAAGCGCGGAGGACCGACCCGCAGCAGGCCCACGGTCCAGCCGGACGGTCGCTCGGCGAGCTTGCGCTTCCCGTAGCCCGCGTGGCGCGTGGTTCGCGCTGCGGGGTCCAGCCGGCCCAGCCGCGCCAACGCCTGGGCGTCGTGACGGTCACTCTTCCGGTCGCTCTGCGAAATCAGCCGAAGCTGGCGCGGGTTCGCCACGACGACCTCGTGTCCCAGGCCCTCCA
>Ga0247727_10012891_pt1 | contig 14220 bp, 12 predicted proteins | sample WisWelCaveWW1625_FD_202498 | JGI IMG/M metagenome (GOLD analysis project Ga0247727, IMG submission 202498) | Biofilm microbial communities from Wishing Well Cave, Virginia, United States - WW16-25 | ecosystem: Environmental > Aquatic > Deep subsurface > Groundwater > Cave microbial mat | place... | reverse complement strand
CGAATTTTTTCACGGCATCAAAAATGCGTTGATCATCGGTGGCGACGATGACTTCGCTCAGCAATTCGGCTTGCGCGGCGCGCTCGTAAACCCATTGCACCATCGGCTTGCCCGCGAGCAGCGCCAACGGCTTGCCGGGAAACCGCGTCGAGCCGTACCGCGCGGGGATGATACCGAGAACTTTCATCACAAATGTTCTAAATTTAAAAGATTTTTTTTGAACGCGGATGACGCGGATTTGACGGATTCACGCGGATAAAGCAAAAAAAAGTTCAGTGAAAATCCGTGTGATCCGCGTCATCCGTGTTCCACAAAGCTTTTACCCAATCACTTTCGGCACGCTGAAGTAGCCCATTTTCTGCGCCGGCGCGTTTTGCAGGGCTTCTTCATTGGTGAGCCACGGCTCGACTTTGTCGTCACGAAAGACGTTGTGGAGATCAAGCACGTGCGAAGTCGGCGGCACGTCGTCGACGTTGAGTTCTTTCAATTGCTCGACGTAACCAACGATGGCGTCCAACTCTTTGGCGATCTTCGCCAATTCGTCATCGGTGAACGAAAGTTTAGCTAACGCGGCAATTTGCTTGACTTCGGCGAGGGTAATGGGCATATTAGGACACGAGCTTGGGTTGTTTATTCAAGTTTTCTGCGGTTTGCAAACGATAAGTAATATAGCAGAAATCGCGGTTTTAGTCAAGGTTTTATCTGAAGGAATTGCCGATGCGACGCTTTGATCGACTTCACGAAATCCAGCAACTTGATCCGGCGCGGGATCATGCCAGGATTCAACATCTTTCGACGGGTTATGAATTTCCGTGGGATACGGTGCGGGCGCTGGAGATTGCGCTGTATCGCACTTACTGCGTGCCGAGCATTTCGGCGTTGCTCGACCGCACCGGCGAGTTTCGCCACCGCACGCAACAGCGTTATGACGACACCTCGCTCATCGTTGCCGAGATGTGTAAATGGGGTTATGAAAGCGGACGAGGCCGTGAAGCATTGGAGCGCATGAATCGAATTCACCGTCGTTTCAAAATTTCGAACGCAGATTATCTTTACGTGTTGTCGACGTTTATTTATGAGCCGATTCGCTGGATCGACCGTTTCGGATGGCGCAAACTGTGCGAGCAGGAAAAGTTGGCCGCGTATTATTTTTGGCGCGAGATCGGCAAACGGATGGGCATCGAAAACATTCCGCCGACCTACGAGGAATTTGAGCGCTACAATCGCGACTATGAGCAAAAGTATTTTCGTTATGCGGACTCCAACCAGCGCGTGGGTTCATCGACGCGCGATTTGTTTGCTTCGTGGTTTCCGCGTCTGTTCGCGCCGATGGTCAGGCACGGCATCTACGCCATGTTGGACGAGCGCATGCTCGCAGCATTTGGATTTCCGCGCCCCTTCGGGTTCATGCCGCCGCTGGCGCGTTTCGCGCTGAAAATGCGCGGCAAAATCGTTCGCTGGCTGCCGCCACGGCAGCAGCCGCATTTCTTTACCGACATTCCCAATCGAACCTACCCGCAGGGTTACAAAATTTCCGAACTCGGCCCGCCGCCGCGGCGCGAGTCCAGGTGACGCAACATTGACGTTGCGCCACACTGGCGTCGCACTCAAAAAACATAATCGAATTCTATCGGGCCGCCGGGCCGAATTTCAAGGCGTTGCGGCGAGTGTGTACTCGAAGTCGTATGAATGTTTTCCGTCAGCGATCGTGATCGCCATCTTGCCCGCAAGACCCACGAGCTGATTGGTGCCGGAGTCTGGAACCACCGTGATATTCAATTGCGGTTCGCCGCGCGTCATGGCGCCGCTGTGCTGGAGCACAAAAGTGCCGGTGCGGCCATGCAGCGTTCCGCTCACTCGTTCAATGGCAACATAACCGGCCGAGCCTTTGACGGCGGTGGTGAAGGCCAGCATCTGGCCTTTGCTGATCGCTTCCAGATCGCCGTGAAACTGCTTGTCGATTAACATTCTGCCAACTGTGGCGTTTTCGGATTTGTCGTCCGGCGCCTGCGGCGTAAGCTTTACTTCAAACGGTCCGCTTGCACGAGTCGTCATCGCTATCTCCTTCTGGTTTACACTTGAATCCCGCTGTTGATTATTTTAAGAACTCTTTGAAATATATAAAAAGTCTTGTAAAAACGCGACAATTAAAGTAAAATGATTACAGGCAAAATAATTTGACCGCAACTTCAAAGCGCTCGTTGGCATGTCGCCAACCGAATACGTTAGGAAAATCGGTAACGAGTAAAACACCAACACGGAGAATAAATAATGCACCCGAACGAAACGCTGATTCAAAAATTTTATGCTTGTTTCCAAAAGCGCGATCATCTGGGCATGGCCGCATGCTACCACGATGAGGTGGAGTTTTCGGACATGGTATTTGTCGGCCTCAAAGGCGCGCGCGCCAAAGCCATGTGGCAGATGCTTTGCGAAAGAGGCAAAGATTTGGAAATAACGGTTGCGGGCATTAGCGCCGAGGCGCATTCCGGCAAAGCGCATTGGGAAGCGCGCTACACCTTTTCCAAAACCGGTCGGAAAGTTCATAATCAGATCGACGCGACGTTTCAATTTTCTGATGGAAAAATAATCAAGCATCTGGATTCGTTCGACCTGTGGAAATGGGCGCGCATGGCTTTGGGATTGAAGGGAATATTGCTGGGTTGGCTGCCCGCGGTGCAAGCGGCCATCAGAAAAGAAGCCGGAAAAAATCTGGAGGGGTTTATAGAAAAAATATCTCCACCCGGAGGCAAACAGAGAAAATAATTCGCTTTTTAAATCAGTGTTATTGGTGTTCCAACCGATCAACTCAACAACGGATGCGCAAAACCATTCTCCTCTACGGCATTGCTCTGGCAGCGTTAACCGGCGTGCTGAAATTTATCGAATACAGCTTTTGGGTTCGCGATCTTTCTCTCGAGTTTTATCTCGGACTGGTGGCGCTATTCTTTACGGGGCTTGGTATTTGGACAGGCCTTAAGCTCACGCGCCGAAAAGTCATCGTTGCCACGCCGGACTTTAAGCTGAACGAACCGGAACTGCAACGGCTGGGCATCAGCAAGCGCGAGTATGAAGTGCTGGAGCTGATCGCCCAGGGGTTGTCCAACCAGGAAATTGCCGCAAAACTTTATATCTCGTTGAACACGATCAAGACGCATTCCTCCAATCTGTTTATGAAACTAAATGTCCGCCGGCGCACCGAGGCGATTCGGCGGGCAAAGGAACTCCGGCTATTGCCCTAAACTTTTGAGTGAATTCGGCTCAAATCATACTTTCGGATGATGCGTTTAAAGTCGCGCTTGCTTATATTTCAGGCAACGGTTCAGGCGTTTTGTGATTACAGAAAGTGCGCCCGCCAAATATCCCGCAAAGCGTCCGGATGGTGAACATTTATGAAAGGAATAAATTATGCGCGTTCGATTTTACAGATGTAACAACACGCCTCGGCGTTGCGCGCATGCAAAAATTCCACTTTCGGGTGCTCATTGAAAATTTGTAAGATCAGTTCATCGACGTCGGCATCGCCAACCAATTTCGTGAACACCTTTTTTTGCTTGGAACTATAGCCAATGAGTGACAGCGGAAAATTAACTTTGTCGGCTTTAATCGCCGGCGGAAACCGATAAATATCGTTATACGGTTCCACTTCTTTGGCGTGAATCAAAACGGGGCCGTTTTGATTGAAGGCGTTCCGTTCGGTGAAGGGCGAATGGCTGAAGAGCAAACGCTTATCCTCTCCCGGCGCAAACGGCATCAATGAAACGCGACAGGGGCCATATCCGGTGGCGATCTGTTCGACGACGTCATTGCCAAAGTCGTCTTTCCGCGATTGGCGAATGCGATTGGCAAATTCTTTTGTAAGCGGAACGATTCTAAACTTGCTCATGACTTTCTCCTTTCTAAATTTGAAAAGAATGACTTCTTAATAATACAAAACTCAAATTTGTTTTGAAACCCGATACTTGCTATTTTTGAACGCTTTCCATTTTTCGAGGTCATTTTTTTTTCAATACTATTTGTTGAGCTTTCGTTATATTGACATTCGAAAAAACATGCCAGAAATAGTTGGTTTAAAGAAAATCCTCCGAGTGACGCGACCTAATCAATATGAGCAAAACTGACTTGTAAATCATTTCACTGAATAATTAATCGCCATGCCCCGACGAAAAACGCTCACCCAAAATCATGTTCGCCACATTGCGCTCGCCTTGCCGGAAGCGCAGGAATCTTCGCATCAAGGCCATCCGGACTTTCGCGTGCGGAATAAAATCTTCGCGACGCTGCCGCCGGATGGCCGCACCGCTGTTTTGAAAATTACGCCCGCTGATCTCGACGATCTCATCCAACGCGATGCCGAGACCTTCCGCGACATTTGGGGAGGCCGCTGGCTCAGCGTGAATCTTGAGCGCGTCTCGCCCGAAATCTTTCATAAGCTTCTTGTCGACTCGTGGTGTCTCACGGCTCCGAAAACGCTTGTGCAGACTTTTAGAGGCGAAGACACGCCGCGGCGCTTTCACAACCGCTGAAAACAAGTATTCAAGTTATTTGCACCCGCCAGCTTGTGACGTTTTGCAAAATTTGCTTGTGCTTTTCAAGAGTTTTGTCTATCTTGCATTATGCGTTTCGTCCATTTAAGAAAATTCTTTCAACTCTTCGCCGCGCTTTTATTCGTCGTTCAACTTGCCGGTGTGGTTTATTGCGGCGACGCGGATTGTTTGCAAGGCAGCGCGAGCGCAGATTGCGCCGCGTTGATCTGCGGTTTGCTGGGAAAACATGCTGCAACCAATCCCGCGTCCGGCGACAGTTCGAATGATTCCTGCCAGTGCTACTGCCACGGCTTGATCGCGCTGCCCAAAATCACGCTCAACGCCGTGCCCTTCGCCGCGACGCCCTTTCACGCCGGTGCAACGCGGCGCCTCGTTTCCTCGCCCATTCGCAGCATCTATCATCCTCCGTTAGTTTAAGCTGACCTCCACAATTTTTCCATTAGTAAATCATTCTGGATTTCATCCCGATTTTTATTTTCGTTGTCGAAGGAAAATTGGGATCAGACTTTTTTGTATTTAAATGAAGGAACCGGAACGTGTCTCTATTTTTGCGTTTCTGCGGTGCCGTGCTGTTTTCATTTCTTCTTTTGGCCAACAACAGCGGCGCGCAGGAGAAATTGTCTTTGCAACAGGCCATCACTTTGGCGATGGTCAACAATCCACAAATATTAGCGGCGCAAAAGGAAATCACTGCCGCCAATGCCCGCATCTTGCAAGCCGAGGCGTTTCCCAATCTCGAATTCGGTCTCAGTTGGGAAGAAACGCCGTCGAATTTCAATATCACCAAAGCCGGCGAGCGCAACATTGGCTTCGTGCAGCCTTTTGAATTTCCCGGCAAACGTGGCGCGCGCGGACATGTGGCAAAAATCGACCGGCAATTTTTTGAAGAAAATCTGCGGCGCACAAAATTACTCATCAGCGCCGAAGTCAAGCGCAGTTATTATCAGGCGTGGCTGAATCAAAAATTAGTTGCCAATTTCGAGGCAATTGCCGATTTGCTGCAGCAGTTTCGCGAGACGGCAACAGTGCGCTATCAAGCCCAGAAAGTGCCGTTTCTCGAAGTGCTGCGCGCCAAAACCGAGTTGGCGAAAATCAACAACGAGTTGATTGCGGCGCGGCGCGAAGCGCAAAACGCGCTCGCGGAATTGAATCGGTTGCTCGGTCGGCCCGGTTCTACTCCGCTGGCGCTCGCGGATGATCTCACCTATCAGCCATTTACAAAAACGGTCGAGATGGTGGTGAATGAAATGCGTCAACTCAGCGTGTCGCGCCGTCTTAGTGAAACCCTGGTCGAGCGCGGTCGCGCGCAAATGCGATTGGCGCAAAAAAATTATCTGCCGGATTTTGCCGTCGGCTTGTTCAATCAAAAACGCGATGGCCAACCGCCTTTCACCACCGCAAATCCACTCGGCAGCACGGAGAGCAATTTATGGGGCATCGATGTCGGCGTTTCCATTCCGCTGTGGTTTTGGAAAGGCCCGCGCGGTCAAGCCGAAGAAGCGCGCGCATTTTTTGATTTGGCGCAAATTCAACTTGAAGCGGTTAATCGCAACGTCACCACGGCGATTGAAAATGCCCATCGCAGCGTCAAAGCCGCGGAAGAGCAGGTGCGGCTCTTTGAAGAAACCTTGCTGCGCGACGTGGAAGACGAACTGCGCTCCGGCGTTTCGCATTATCAAACCGACCAGATCGATGCGCTCAATTTGATCGACATCTACCGCACGTATACCACGACGCAGGCGGAATATTACCGTGCTTTATATAACTACCACGTCGCGCTGGCCGATTTGGAAGTAGCCGGTGAAACGGCGTTGGAGCCGTAATTTTAAAACAAAAGGCTCACAAAAATGAACTGTCACAAAAGAAAAACTACAAAATATTGTTTTGTGTCAGGTCGGCTTTGTGCCAATTTTTTTTGAAAAATGGAGTATCAAACCATGCAGTTCCGAAAGTTTGTTTTCATCTTAATCTTATTGATGGCTGCCGCTATTCTCGGTTGCGGCCAGAAAGAGGGCAGCGAAGAGGCGGGGAAAGCTGAAGCCGCTGAAGACCCTCGCGATGGCGCGGCCGCCAACGTCGTTCGCCTCGACGCCGAGCAGCAGCAGAAAGCCGGCATTAAAATCGAACCCGTTGCTTCACGCGCTTTGCAAGAGACCATTGCCGTGCCCGGACGCATCGTTTTCAACGAGCGGCGGCTGGCGCATCTCACCGCGCGTGTGGCGGGGCGGGTTGAACAAGTTTACGCCTTTCTCGGCGACCGCGTGCAAAAGGACGCGCTGCTCGCGACGATTTACAGCCAGGACTATTTGGCGGCACAGTCGGAGTTCATTCAAGCGGAAGAGCGTTTGAAGTTGACGGCAACACGAAGCGATTCCTCCGAACTCCGCACCGCGCGCTCCATTTATCAATCAGCGCGCCGGAAGATTTTGGTGATGGGCGCCACCGAAAAAGATCTGAACGAAATTGCCGAGACGAACGTTCCCAAAACCTTTCTTGAAATTCGCGCGCCACTAGCGGGCACGGTCACTGAGGCCAGCGAGATTCTCGGCCACGTCGTCGAAGTCGGCGGCACCATGTTTCATGTCGCCGATCTTTCCAAGTTGTGGGTGCTGGCGGATATTTACGAGAAAGATTTGGCCAAAATCAAGCCCGGCTTGCCGGCGGAAATCGCAGTGGCGGCCTATCCCGGCGAAAAATTTCGCGGCCGGCTCACCACGATTTTCGACGTGCTCGACGAAACCACGCGCACGATCAAAGCGCGCGTCGAAGCTGAAAATCCCACCGGCAAGCTGAAGCCGCAGATGTTCGCGACGGTGACGCTGCAGAGCGGCGAGCTGGCCAATCTCATCGTCGTGCCCGAAGCGGCCGTGCAGACCGAAGGCGATCAACGTTTTGTTTTTGTGCCGCAAGATGACAGCAGTTTTGTGAAGCGCGCCGTTCGCATCGGTCACGACCTTGACAGCTTGATCGTCATTCTCGAAGGGCTTGCCGCCGGTGAAAAGGTTGTGACGGAAGGCGCGTTTGTGCTGCGCTCGGAGCTGGCCAAAGCAACTTTCGGGGAGGAATGACATGATCGATAAACTTATCTCATTCTCGTTGCGCAACCGCGTGCTCATTTTGATTTTCATGCTCCTGCTCATCGGCCTCGGCATCAACGCGGTGCGGCAAATTCCCATTGACGCTTTTCCGGACGTCACCAACGTGCAGGTGCAGGTCATCAGCGAAACGCCCGGACGCTCGCCGGTGGAGGTGGAAAAATTCATCACCTTTCCCATCGAAGTGACCATGAGCGGGTTGCCGCATCTCACCGAGTTGCGCTCACTTTCGAAATTCGGCCTGTCTATCGTCACGGTTGTGTTTCATGACGATGTCGATATTTATTTTGGCCGCCAACTGGTTTTGGAGCGCCTCATCGAAGCCAAAGAAAGATTGCCTGAGGGCGTCGAGACTTCACTCGGCCCGGTATCAACCGGTCTCGGTGAAATTTATCAATACACGCTGGAGCCGCCCGCGACGGATGGCGAGCAACTGAGCCAAGACCAGCTCATCGACTTGCGCACCATGCAAGATTGGATGGTGCGCCCGCTGCTCAAAACCGTGCCCGGCGTGGCGGACGTGAACTCGTTCGGCGGTCATGTCAAGCAATATCACGTTCTGGTCGACCCCGACCTCTTATTCAAATATAAAATTTCTTTGCGTGAAGTTTTTGAAGCGATTGCCGCCAACAACGCCAACGCCGGCGGCGGCATTCTCGCGCACAGCGCCGAGCAATACGTCGTGCGCGGCCTCGGCCTCATTCAAACCCTCGACGATATTCTCGACATCGTCATCGCCCAGCACGACGGCGTGCCGATTTTCGTGCACAACGTCGCCGAGGTGGTCGCCGGCCCGGAAGTGCGGCAGGGCGCGAGCGTCAAAGACGGCAAGGGCGAAGCGGTCGTCGGCATTGCCATGATGATTCGCGGCGGCTCCGGTCGCGAGGTGGCGACCAACGTCAAAGAAAAAGTGCGGGAAATCAACGAGCAGAAAATTCTGCCCGGCGGCGTGACCATCAAGCCGTTTTACGACCGCACCGATTTGGTGCAGGCGTGCATCAGCACCGTCACCAAAGCGTTGGAAGAAGGCGTGGCGCTGGTGGTCGTCGTGCTCTACCTCTTTTTGCGAAGCTTTCGCGGCGCGCTCGTGGTGGCGCTTACCCTGCCGCTGGCGTCGCTCTGCACCTTCATCATCATGAACGCGGTCGGCCTCTCGGCCAATCTGATGACGTTGGGCGGCCTGGCGATCTCCATCGGCATGGTCATCGACGCAGCGATCATTCAGGTGGAAAACGTGCAGCGCCATCTCTCCGAAAAAGGCGCGGTGGGGCATCGCATGCGCACGGTGCTCGAAGCGGTGTTGGAAGTGCGAAAGCCCAGTCTCTTCGGCGAGCTGATCATCGCCATCACTTTTCTTCCCATCATGACGCTGCAGGGACTGGAAGGCAAGATGTTCGCGCCGCTCGCCTTCACCATCAGCATCGCGTTGTTCGCCTCGTTGCTGCTGTCGATCTTCGTGATCCCGGTGATTTGTTTATTCATATTGAAACCGGAAACCGAGAAAGAAAGCTTCATCGTGCGCGGCGTCAAGAAAATTTATTTGCCGGTGCTGCGGTGGGCGTTGCGGCGCAAGAAAATCACGGTCGCCGGAGTTTCGGTGATTCTCGCCGGCAGTTTGGCCTTGGTGCCATTTCTCGGCACCGAATTCATTCCGATTCTCGACGAAGGCTCGCTCACGCCGCAAGTGCTGCGCCTGCCGAGCATCTCGCTGCCGCAGTCCGTCGCCATCGAAAACGTCATGCAGCAAACGCTGATGGAATTTCCGGAGGTGGAAACAGTGGTTTCAAAAATCGGCACCGCCGAAATCGCCACCGACCCAATGGGGCCGAACGTGAGCGATCCCATCGTCGTGCTCAAGCCGCGCAGCGAGTGGACGACGGCGAAAACCAAAGAAGAGCTCATTGAGAAAATGCGCGAGCGCTTGGAAAAAATTCCCGGTGTCGTCTTCAACATCACCCAACCGATTGCGCTGCGCGTCGATGAATTGATTTCCGGCGTCAAGTCGCAAATCGCCATTAAGATTTTTGGCGAGGACATGGACGTGCTCAAAGCCAAGGCCGACGAAATCGTCAAAGTGGTGTCGGAAGTGCGCGGCGTGGCCGATCTGCGCGCCGAGCAAGTGTCCGGCCAGCCCTATTTCACCGTCGAGATCGATCGCCACAAAATCGCGCGTCATGGCATCAACGTCGCGGACATTCAGGAGATCATCGAGACCGCGGTCGGCGGCAAAGTCGCCACGGACGTTTTTGAAGGCGAGCGGCGCTTTGGCGTGTTGGTGCGCTTTCCGGAAAATCGGCGCAGCGATTTGGCAAGCATCGGCAACATTTTGGTCACTGCGCCCGATAACACGCGCTTGCCGCTGGCGCAACTGGCGAAGCTCTCACTTGTCGAAGGCCCGGTGCAAATCAGCCGCGAGGACGTGAAGCGTCGCATCGTGGTGGAATGCAACGTCGATGGTCGCGACATCGGCAGTTTTGTCGCAGACGCGCAGCGAAAGATTCGCAGCCGCGTGCAATTGCCGCCCGGCTATTTCATCACGTGGGGCGGCGCATTTGAGAACCAGCAGCGCGCCATGCAGCGCCTCGCCATTATCGTGCCGGTCACCATCGCGCTGATTTTCTTTTTGTTGTTTTCCAGCTTCCATTCGATGCGGCAAGCCGGACTCATCATCATGAATTTGCCGTTCGCGCTCATCGGCGGCATCGTCGGATTATTTATTTCCGGCCAATATCTCAGCGTGCCGGCCTCGGTCGGATTCATCGCGCTGTTCGGCGTCGCCGTGCTCAACGGTCTCGTGCTGGTGTCGTATTTCAACAAGCTGCGAGAAGAAGGCAAGCCCCTCAAGGAAGCCGTGCTGCAAGGCTGCGAGCTGCGCTTGCGCCCGGTGCTGATGACTGCCGTGGTGGCAATGCTCGGTCTGATTCCGTTGCTCTTCGCCACCGGCCCCGGCTCCGAGATTCAACGCCCGCTGGCGACGGTCGTCATCGGCGGCTTGATCACCTCGACGCTGCTGACGCTGGTCGTTTTGCCGACGTTGTACATGTGGCTTGAGAGACCCAGAGTCGAGCCGGAGATGTAAATGAAGCAGTGTGGAGTGCCCCGCTCAGAGCGGGGCACTTGTTGCAGAGAAACAAACCGGAGTGCGACGGTTCACCGTCGCAACGCTGTGCCAGCAACAGCAACAAACGCTAAAGCGTTTTGACTCCGAAAGGCTCTCATTCGCACAAGAGCAACGCTAAAGCGTTGCACTCCGAATTATCAAAAGGAGAAGCCTCTGGCACAATCACTTTGTGGAGCAAACCATGATTGACAAGCTCATCGATTTTTCGCTGCGCAACCGCGTGCTGGTTTTGATTCTCACCCTTTTGCTCGTCGGTTTCGGCATCAACGCGGTGCGCAAGATTCCCATCGACGCCTTTCCGGACGTCACCAACATTCAGGTGCAGGTCATCAGCGAAGCGCCCGGCCGCTCGCCGGTGGAGATCGAAGTGACCATGAGCGGCCTGCCGCGGCTTACTGAACTGCGCTCGCTCTCCAAATTCGGCCTGTCCATCGTGACGGTGGTGTTTGAAGACGACGTGGATATTTATTTCGCGCGCCAACTGGTTTTGGAGCGCCTGATCGAAGCCAAAGAGAAACTGCCCGCAGGCGTCGAGGCGGGGCTCGGCCCCATCTCAACTGGGCTCGGTGAAATTTATCAATACACGCTGCAGCCGCCAGCGACAGACGGGCAACTGAGCCAAGACCAGCTCATCGACTTGCGCACCATGCAGGACTGGATGGTGCGGCCGCTGCTCAAAACCGTGCCCGGCGTTGCCGACGTGAACTCCTTCGGCGGTTTCGTCAAGCAGTATCAAGTGCTGGTCAATCCCGACCTGTTGTCCAAGTATAAAATTTCGCTGCATCAAGTTTTTGCGGCGATTGCCGCCAATAACGCCAACGCCGGCGGCGGCATTCTGACGCACGCTGACGAGCAATATCTGGTGCGCAGCCTCGGCCTCATTCAAACCCTCGACGACATCCGCAGCATCGTCATCACCGAGCACGAAGGCGTGTCGATTCGCGTGCGCGACATCGCCGAGGTGGTCGTCGGCCCGGAAGTGCGGCAGGGCGCGGCGGTCAAAGACGGCAAAGGCGAAGTCGCGGTCGGCATCGTGTTGATGATTCGCGGCGGCTCCGGTCGCGAAGTGGCGGCCAGCGTCAAAGAAAAAGTGCGGCAAATCAACGAACAGAAAATCCTCCCCGACGGCGTCACCATCAAGCCGTTTTACGACCGCACTGATTTGGTGCAGGCGTGCATCCGCACCGTCACCAAAGCGTTGGAAGAAGGCGCGGTGTTGGTGGTGCTCGTGCTCTTTCTCTTTCTCGGCAACGTGCGCAGCGCCCTCATCGTCACCGCCACGCTGCCGCTGGCGATGTTGTTTACCTTCATCATCATGGGGTTGCCGCAAGTCAATCTTTCCGCCAATCTCATGTCGCTCGGCGGCCTCGCCATCGCCATCGGCATGATGGTGGATGCCTCGGTGGTGATGGTGGAAAATATCTATCGCCTGCTTTCCGAACGCCGCGAAGAACAATTGAGCCGCGCCACGCTGGTGCTGGACGCCGCCAAAGAAGTGGCGAAGCCGCTGGTGTTCGGCATTCTCGTCATCATCATTGTTTTTCTGCCGCTGTTCACGCTCTCAGGTTTGGAAGGCAAAATGTTTTCGCCGCTGGCCTTCACCATTTCCATCGCGCTGCTGGGCTCGCTGCTGCTGGCGCTCACCCTCGCGCCGGTGCTCTGCACGTTCTTTTTGAAAGGCGGCTCCGAACGTGACAGCTTCCCGGTGCGCTGGGCGAAGAAAATTTACCTGCCGGCGCTGCGCTGGTCGCTGCGGCATCGCTGGGTGCTCACCGGCGGCGCGGTAATGCTGCTCCTCGGCAGTTTGGCGCTGTTTCCGTTTCTCGGCACCGAATTCATCCCGACCCTCGACGAAGGCGTGCTGACGACACAAGTGATTCGCCTGCCGAGCATCTCGCTGCCGAAGTCCGTCGAAATCGAAAACGCCATGCAGCAAACCTTGATGGAATTTCCGGAAGTGGCAACCGTGGTTTCGAAAATCGGCACCGCCGAAATTGCCACCGACCCCGAGGGCCCGAATGTCAGCGATCCGATTGTCATCCTCAAGCCGCGCAGCGAATGGAAGACCGCGAAAACCAAGGAAGAGCTGGTCGAAAAAATCCGCCAGCGCTTGGAAAGAATTCCCGGCGTGGTGTTCAACATCACGCAGCCGATTGCGCTGCGCGTCGATGAATTGATTTCCGGCGTCAAATCGCAAATCGCCATCAAGCTCTTCGGCGAAGACATGGACGCGCTCAGAACCAAAGCCGACGAAATTGCCAAAGTGATAGCGGAAGTGCGCGGCGTCGCCGATCTGCGTGTCGAGCAAGTGTCCGGCCAGCCCTATTTCACCGTGGAGATCGACCGCCAAAAAATCGATCGCTACGGCATCAATGTGGATGAGATTCAGGACCTCATCGAGACCGCGGTCGGCGGCAAAGTCGCCACCGAGGTTTTTGAAGGCGAGCGGCGCTTCGGCGTGCTGGTGCGCTTTCCCGAAAACCGGCGCAGCGAGCTGGAAACCCTCGGCAACATTCTGGTCGATGCGCCGGAGGGCTCGCGCTTGCCGCTGGCGCAACTGGCCAAGCTCTCGCTGGTCGAAGGCCCAGTGCGAATCAGCCGCGAAGATGTGAAGCGCCGCATCGTCGTCGAGTGCAATGTGAATGGCCGCGACATCGGCAGCTTTGTGGCGGAGGCGCAGCAGAAAATTCGCCGGCGCGTGTCACTGCCGCCCGGCTATTTCATCACCTGGGGCGGCGCGTTTGAAAACCAGCAGCGCGCGATGCAGAAGCTCGCCATCATCGTGCCGGTCACCATTGCGCTGATTTTCTTTTTGTTGTTTTCCAGCTTCAATTCGATGCGCCAAGCCGGACTCATCATCATGAATTTGCCGTTCGCGCTCATCGGCGGCATCGTCGGCTTGTACATTTCCGGCCAATATCTCAGCGTGCCGGCCTCAGTCGGATTCATCGCCCTCTTCGGCGTCGCCGTGCTCAATGGCATCGTGCTGGTGTCGTATTTCAACAAGCTCCGGCAGGAAGGCCGAACGCTCGAAGACGCCATCCTGCACGGCTGCGAATTGCGGCTGCGTCCGGTGCTGATAACCGCGCTGGTGGCCGCGCTCGGCCTGATTCCGTTGCTCTTCGCCACCGGCCCCGGCTCCGAAATTCAACGCCCGCTCGCCACCGTCGTCATCGGTGGACTCGTGACTTCGACGCTGCTCACGCTCGTGCTTTTGCCGACGTTGTATGCGTGGTTTGAAAAACCGAAAGTCGAACCGGAGATGTAAGTCGGAGTGCAATGCTTTAGCATTGCACTTGTTGCAGAAAAACAACTCGGAGTGCGACGGTTTACCGTCGCTGTGTTGTGCTTGCACGGATAACAAACGCTAAAATGTTGCACTCCGAAAGGTTTTACGAACGTATCCGGAAGTGCAGCGTCCTAAACAAACCGGAGTGTGACGGTTCACCGTCGCGGT
>Ga0247727_10012890_pt1 | contig 14222 bp, 11 predicted proteins | sample WisWelCaveWW1625_FD_202498 | JGI IMG/M metagenome (GOLD analysis project Ga0247727, IMG submission 202498) | Biofilm microbial communities from Wishing Well Cave, Virginia, United States - WW16-25 | ecosystem: Environmental > Aquatic > Deep subsurface > Groundwater > Cave microbial mat | place... | reverse complement strand
CAAAAAAAACTTGCATATTGTCCAATTTATCTTAAATTAAGGCGTGTTTTGGTGAGCGTAGCTCAATTGGTTAGAGTACCAGACTGTGGATCTGGGCGTTGGGGGTTCGAGTCCCCTCGCTCACCCTCCGTCCCCATCGTCTAGTGGCCCAGGACTCGGGACTTTCATTCCCGCAACAGGGGTTCGACTCCCCTTGGGGACGCCACGCCTATCATTGTAAACGCCAGAAATTGGCCGTAAATGTGAACATTTCGGCCTCTTCTTTTATTATTCTCCCTGCCCCAAAGTTCGATTCTTGCAATGAATGTTGGTCGGGTTGGATTTTCAAGACGCGCTCATACGTTTCTGTACCGTCCATTCCGTCCATGACCATATCCAGAATCAACAAAGCGTAAAATCAAACCCTCGTGTGCGCGATAGCGACCTCGGAATTCTTGTTTAGAGGAAAAGCCAAACTCAAAGGGTTCGTATTCAAAATCTTTGTCGTAATAGTACTCATAAAAAGGGTAAATCAGTAATTCGCCTTTGCGAACATACGTGCCGAACTGCGACGTTGGAATTCCCGTGCCGCGGTCACGCAAGTAAGCAGGAACCTCCTGGGAAAAGCTTCTTATTGGCTGAAGCATCATGGCCGTCATGATTAGCAGTAATGCAACAATGGCTATTGGGGGTCTCATGGAACCTCCTTCCGTGCGAGAATTAAAATCGTTCAGCGGACAACTTATTAGAAGCTGACCATACCTCCAAGAAGGCAGCAGCCCTTTGCCGTGTGCACGTGCGCACATAAGAAGGCGCTCCTGGAACGCCGGCCAACACGGCAAATTGCCGGTCCTCCAGACCTGACTACGGTTTATCTCGCTCGTTGTATTTCACAACATGCCCTTTTTTTTTCCGTTCATGTTCTCTGCCATAAATAGCGGCCTTATCTCTGCTGTCTAGCCACTTGGTCAGCACATAATCATTGCCCCCATGCGCCTGTTTATCAGTACACACGGCCATATATTGGATTTGTCTTCCCTCTGGTTTCGGCTCAACATTAGCGGCGTTAGTCCCGACCGGTTGGGATGACCTGGTCGCTTCTTCCGTAACCGTGGATGCATCCTTTTTATCAGTAGCTTTGCAACCAATAAAGACGCCAAGCATTAGGAAAAACAAACAAGTTACAGAGAATGACTTACGCATAATGAATCTCCTTTCCAAATTTTCCCACCGCCTAATTTGCTTCATTGGAAATTGGCGTTTGCGGTTTATTTGTGATTTGGGTTTTGATGTTTGGTTATTTATGATTTCTTCAGACGGCTAAATTCTTACGATAAATCCCTATTCCTTCCCAGCGGTCGTAAACGTGGTCTCGACAAACGAGATGTTACCCTCGTCCGTCACGGTGCCGATGCCAAGCATGTATTCCGTACCGGGAAGCAGAAAGCCGTCGGGTACGGCAAACGTGGCCACGGACCCGGGCAGTTTTACCGTGAGGTTGACATCCAGCTCATCTTGTTCGATATATATGATGTAGGCAGTCAGATTCTTGACCGGGGTCCAGGTGATTTCCAGATTCTTGGTGCCCACACCCTGGGCGTCCGCTTTAGGCTGAAGAAAAGACACCGTGGCCGGCAACTTATGATTCAGCTTGGCCTCGCCGTGGAGTTTGCCACCGGCTGCGGTAGCTCCGGCAAAGGTGTACACGCCTTCCGGGTAAGCCGACTTCAGGCTTTCGACATCCCCCGGCTCTGGAGATTCGAAACGGAACTGCCGCATCCCTAATGTAGAAGCATCGGGAGCCGTGAAATCGATGACGGCGCGGCCATCCGGAGAAACCACGGTGAGCTTCGCCAGTCCCTCCTTACCGCTCTTGACCTCGAACACGACCTCGACGTCCCCGTCCGTGGCATTCTGTTCGAAGTGAACGCTCGCAACGGCAAAGGGCACGGGCGGAGCGGATACCTTGCCGACGCCTACTCGCGCTAGGCCATAAGAACCCAAAAGGAGAGCTATTCCTGCAACCATCTGTAATTGTCTTTTCATTTCGAATCCTTCTTACGTTACAAGATCTGATTGGCGTTGATCAGGCTCGCTTCCGCTGGGCGACCTGTTTCTCCAGCAGCGAAGACGCAGGAACGCTGCCCTCGCAGGATTCCCGCTAAAAGCATGCGGGAATGACAACGTTTGACTTTTTCAGCAACCTGTTAGGACTTCACCAACTTGAGGATGGCGTTCAACACTAAGGTCCCACCTGCAATCATGGCCGCGTCGGCCGCGGTGCCCGGCGTGTCGAATCTGCCCGCGTCGAACCATTCCTTCATCTGCAGTACCGTGAAGGAGACTACTGCCGCCTTCACGGCGCGGACGAATACATCAGCCCATCCAGCGGGGACAGCGATGCTGAACCAACTCTTGGAACTCGCCATTATTCTTCTCCTCTATTTCTTAACGACCGCCTCGGAGGGCGGCTTCTCCAGGAACCGTGCGGGGCTTAACAAAAACTGGTCGAACCCGACTCCTTCCATCCCCGCCTGCATGCGTACGGTGACCTCGCCGCTGGTCCGGAAATAGACAAGATTATCGGACGACTTGGAGTCCGCCAAGTCGCACGCTACCCACGTCCAGCCTTGCTGCTCTGGCCCCTGCGCGGTCAGGTAACTTCCTGTGCGCGGCTTGAAGACTTCCTTATTTGTCTTGTCAACGGCATCCGAGAATTGCACATAGAACCGATTCGCCTGCGACTTGCCCTTGGGCGCGCCAATCTTCATGTGAATCCAACAGCGGTAAGGCACACCCTTTTGAACTTGAACGTTGAAGATCACGTGAGGGTCGTTCTCGGGGGGAGGGTCCAGCTCGTCCCCGGTATTGGGAGTTCCGACCATCTTGCCCCCGGGCGAGGCCGGGTCATTCCAAAAGTCGAACTCGGATAGGGCGCTCTTCGGCAGGTCAGACGCGTAGACGACAACCTCAGGCGGGAGAGCTTCCAGCTTCTTTTCCTGGGTCTCGGCAACCACGGCACGGTTCACGGGCGCGGGCCATGCTGAAAGGACGACCGCTGCGAGGCTGACCAAAGCGAGAACTCCTGCGGCAGCGCCGACCAGAATCGGCACCCGGAACTTGGTGATCAAGCTCATATCTCTCTTCATTATGCACCTCCTCTAAAAGCTGACCAACGCATTCACACGAAGGCGTGAGAAAAACTCATTCTCAACGCCTGGGATGGGTTCAAATTTGTCTCTGCGATAAAAATACAACGTCAAATTGAGTATTGTGTTTTCGACAGCGACATAATCGATGCCTAGAGTATGCTGCTCATAATTGGTGGCGATGGTAGTGTTGTCATGAGAGAATGCGGCCAGGACCGCATCGGTTTCTGTTTTAGCATACCCATATTGAAATCGCACATCATTCTTCTTCGATGACCGCCCGACATAGAGGTCTAATCCGAAGCCGGAATCCTCGTTTACTTCGGCGCCACGGTTCTTCACATAATCTCCGACGAACCGAATGGGGAAACGCTCACTCAGCCCGCGGTATTCGACCATCGCGATGATATCGAGCAAATCGAAGTCCGAAAGGTATGCGGTTCTGCTGGCAGTTAGATAATTGCTCAGGAGATCACCAGCGCCGGCATTGGTCAAACTTTTAATTTTGTAATCGTAATAGGCGCCCGCCAACGTCAGGCTCCAATCCGGGCCAGGGTGAATGGAAAACTGCATCTGACCACCCCACATGTAGCTATCGGGATTGAGCGTTTGCTCATCAACGATATAATACATCCCGGTGAGCTTTGGGGTTATCTTCCCTAACCCCGAGAAGATGTAGCTCGCCGCGACGCCCTGAGGATTCACATCCCCGTCCCAGACCAGTTCGGTGGTGCGGAAAGGATTCGCGAACTTGCCGCCGGTAAAAAAGAAGTTTTGGTGTGTCAACTCAAGATAAACGCGATCCAAGCTGATGGTGAGATCATTGACAAAATCACCTAACGTGACATCAGAGGTATTGGGGTCATCCGGCGAACCGGTCGCCAACCGAGCCCCGAAATTAACCCATTCGTTAATCTTTTTTGTTACGCCGAGTCGAAAGCGCACCACGCCGCGATTGCGAGGATCGCTAATGACATCGGGCACCTCGCCGGGTTCCTGCTTGGTCGTCCTTTCAAACCGCAGACGGAAATCGCCAAAGAAATTTAATCCTAACGGTCCATCGGTTTGTCCTTGTACTGGAGACGCAGCCACAAAGAGCGCCAGGGTAGCCAGCAGGATGCTCAGGGGACGGCGGCACCACATCGTCCCGACCAGTCGGGAGCAGTCCGCTTTATCCATATTAACTTTATGCATATTGCAATCTCCCGGTGTCTGTTTTACGGCTAGCCCCAAAACGCAAGTACAAGCTTGGCACAACGAACAGGTTGAGCAAGGTCGAAGTGACCAGGCCACCCAGAACGACGACGGCCAACGGGTGCTCGATCTCGTGGCCGGGAAGACTGCCGGCAACCACCAAGGGCACGATAGCGAATACCGTGGTTAACGCGGTCATCATGATCGGGGAAATCCGTTCCCGCGCTCCGCGCAAGACCAGCTTGGGACCGAAGGTTTCGCCTTCAAACCGTTCGAGATGCTGAAAGTGCTCGATCAGCATAATGCCGTTGCGCGCGGCAATTCCCAAGATCGTGAGAAATCCCACGAGCGAACCGAGCGAGATGATGCCGTCACCCAAGTACGCTGCGATCACACCGCCCACCAAAGCCGAGGGCAAGGTCAAGAAAGATAAGATTGCCAAGCGCAGGTTCCCGAACGACGTCACCAAGAGCAGGAAAACACCTACCGCAGCAGCCACCGAGACGAAAAGCAGGTTCCTTGCGGCAGCCTCGCGCTCTTGAATCTCTCCAATGAGCTCTGGGTAGTATCCTTGTGGGAATTCGACTTTGGCGAGGCGCTCTTTGACGTCGGCGACAATAGAACCGAGGTCGCGGGTGCGCCCTTTCACGTTGGCTTTAACGTCGATGCGGCGCTTGAGGTTTTCATGCTGGATGATATTCGGCGTCGGCGCGATACGCACGTCGGCCACCTCTTGCAACTGCACGCGGCCGCCGCCTGGCGTGTCGATCAGCATCTCGCGAATATCGGTCAGATTACTGCGCGCGGCTGGTACGCTCCACACATTCACATCGTACGTCCGGTTGCCGATGTGAATATCACCGACTTCTTCTCCGGCCATCATCGTGGTCGCGGCGCGGCGCACGTCGCCGGGTTTGAGGCCATATTTTTGCGCCTTCACCAGATCGACTTTGATTTCAATCTGCGGTATCTTTTCATGGAACTCCACGTGCAAATCTCCGATGCTGGGGATATCGGCGAGGGCTGCCTTTACCTTATCCGCGCTGCTGCGGAGCACGTCCAGGTCGTGGCCATAGATGCGCACCACAATGGCTTCGGAGCTTCCAGTGAGCACCTCCCGGATTCTCTCTTTCAGATAGGTCTGCACGTCGCGATAGATGCCGGGGTAGCCGTCAACCGCCGTCTGAATTTTTTCCAGAGTCTCGTCATAGTCCACCTTGGGATCGACGCTGACCCAGTGTTCGGCAAAGTACATTCCGACCACTTCATCCATAATTATGGCTTGCCCGATGTGGGAGCCGAGGTTCTGAACGCCGGGAATGGCGAGCAACTCCTTGGCGCTCTGGATGCTGATCCGCTGCATTTCCGGCCAGGAGGTGCCGGGTTTGGTCAGCCAGTGCATCAGGAAATCTCTTTCTTTGAACGAAGGCAGCAGCGACTGCCCGAGCCGGGGCCAGATCACGAGGCCGGCCAACACGATGACGCCGACGGTGAGAAACGCGGGGCGCGGTGAGCGGACGATGGGTGTCAGAACCTTCTCGTAGGCCTTCTGTAGCCACCGCACGATGGGAGACTCGCGGCCTTCGAGCGGCATCTTGCGCAACAGCACCAAGGCCATTGCCGGAGTGACGGTAAGCGCGACCAACATCGAGACCAACAGGGCCAGCGCGTAGGAGAGGGCCAGCGGTTTAAAGAACGCGCCGGACAGGCCTTGCAAGAAAAAGACCGGCATAATAGCCAACACCTCGATGAGCGTCGCATAGACGATAGCGCCGCGCACCTCGAGTGAGGCCTCGAGAATGATACGCGCCAGCGACTTGTCAGTACGGCCAGACTTGCGATATTCGCGCAAACGCCGCACGACGTTTTCGATGTCGATGATGGCGTCGTCAACGATGTCGCCGAGGGCGATGACAAATCCCGCGAGAATCATCACGTTGATCGTAGCCCCGCGCATATAGAGCACCAGCGCGGCGGCGATCAGAGACAATGGCATCGCCACGCAACTGATCAACGCGACACGCCACTCGTAAAGAAAGAAGAAAAGCACCAGAACCAAGAGCAGGCTGCCGATGAGCAGCGCGGTGCTGAGATTGTCGATCGAGGTCTCGATGAAAGTCGCGGGCCGAAAGATAGCGGTGTCAATGTCGACGTCGGGAAGGCCGGGCCGCAACTTAGCAATCGCTTCTTCCACGCCCTTGGTCACTTGCAGCGTGTTGCCCCAGGGATACTTTTCCACGATGCACATCAGGCCGATACCGTCGTTAACAATGCCTTCGCCCACCATGGGCTGATGATCGATCACGATCTCCGCCACGTCTTTCATCAACAGAGGCTTGCCGTTTCTGATCGCGACGACCACATTGGCCATCGCGTCCGGCGTGACTTCGTCCGATTTATAGACGAGGGGCAGCACGTGCCGGATCGAGAGCCTCTGATTGGGAGTATCGACCCACCCGCCGGTTCCGATAATGTGTCCATCAGCAAACATTAATAAGCTCACATCGAGGGCGTCCGCCGTAGCCTCCTTGACCTCATCCAGCGTCACCCCGTGCTTCTTCAACAACTCCGGCACGACATTCACTTGCAGCATCTGAATCCGCTCGCCCCAGATGGCGACATTGGCGACGCCCGGCACGCGCAATATGCGCTGCCGGATGGTCCAATAGGTGATCATTGACAAGTCAATGACGGATCGGGTTTTCGAAGAAATACCGATCTTCATGCACCGGCTGGTCGCCGACAGGGGCGGTAACATCACCGGCGGGGCGGCCCAGGTGGGCAACGTCGGCGTCACCATTGACACGCGCTCTTGCACAATCTGCCGGGCTCGCAGCAAGTCCGTGCCCGGCTCGAAGATCATCTTGATCTGCGACAAATCGGGAACCGATTTGGAGCGCATGATGTCCAGCCCCGGCAGCCCGGCGAGCGCCTCCTCCAACGGAATGGTCACCAGGTTTTCTACTTCAGCGGCAGGAAGCCCGAGACTTATGGTCTGAATTTCCACCAGCGGCGGCGCGAACTCGGGAAAGACGTCCACCGGCATGTTCTGAAGTTGCCCGATGCCGAAGTATGTCAATACCCCGGCGAGCGCGATCACCAGGAACCGAAACTTCAGGCTCGATCCAACGATCCAACGCATCATGGCAGTATCTCCCGTTATTGTTTAGGTATAGTTTAGAGCTTATCCGAGAACCCTGACAGAGTTCAGAACTCTGTCAGGGTTTCATTCTCAATGTCCAACCTTAAACTCGGCGCCGTACAACTCAGCCACTCCCACCGACGCGACGACCGTGCCCGCAGGCGGGCCGTCGTTCAGAACCGCCATATCACCCTCAATGTAGTCGACATCGACTTTATGCCTAACGAAGGTGCGAGGTTGGAGACTGGTGTAGATCCAGGTTTGGCCTTTCACGTCATAAATCAGTGAAGAGTAAGGCACGACTCGGCGCGGCGAAGTTGACCGTTTCACCATCACTTCGCGAACTTGATCGGTTTTGAGATCGAGCCGCTGCATCGCCTTCTCAGTCAAAGTCACCCGGCTGAGATCCGACCCCTCGATTTTCACGATCTCAGCGGGATGCTCGGCGTGGTTCGTGCCATGAGGTTTTTGGCACGCCAAAAGTTGCAGGCCGACAATGATCAGTACCGCAACTATCAATCGTTTACTGTGATACATGGTTTCCTCCCTTTGCATTGAGCTTGTTCGTATGTTATCTATCTCCCTGGATTTGGAGAAGAAACTTTGGTGTCGAGGCAGTGCCCCGCAAGGGGGCATGAGTACAAATTAATGTGACAGGTCACTGGGACCCACCCGTGTCGATTTTCCGGCGCCGGAGCCGGTAGAGAAGAACGATGCCCAGAATCAATACCACTGGTCCTCCGATCGCATACGGAAGCACGCCGCCGGGATTAAGTTTGGTAAACGGTGTCACTATCAGATGGATGCCTGAGCTGGCAAGCACCTGACTGGTGGCATCCTGGCCTTCGGGTTCGGGAATGACGACCGTGTACACCAGGTAGTCGCCATCCAGAATAGCGTTGACCCTCCAGGAGTGAGTGGCGGACTGGCCCGCTGGGAGAACAGCTACGTATTGGGTCCGCTGCGGCGACCAGTCTTCCGGATCGACGATATCTCCCGCCGCATCAAGATTAATGATGTTCATCGCCAAACACAGCGGGGCAGAATCCTCCGTACCATTGTTTGTGACCGTCGTATTGTACAAAATATGGTCTCCTTGCTTCACCGTCTTGTAGTCCATGTCGATGGATATCTGCAAGGGTAGCTGTTCAAGGCCCATGGAAGCTATTTCTTGGCCCTGGGAAGCTGCTTCTTGAGCCATAGCTGAAGATGCGCTTAGGTAAAACATGCCGCAGGCAATCACTGAAGCGCCTATAAGACGGCCTAATGACGACCAGAACTTGCTCGCCTTCCCCCCCTCCAAACGGAGACTTGGACTGGCATACAGGAAAAGCAGTATATAGACCAGGACGGCAAACAGAGCGGGCGAGATAAGAAAGGGCCACCATTCGCCCACCGTCCGATTATTCACCAGGACCTTGGAAAGGAAATGATTGGTGGCCGCTATCGGGTTCACTTGTTGGAGAAGCGATCCCATAGTTCCGGTCTGTGCAGAGCCGGGTAATTGTGTCGGAAGGAGAAAAAGGATGTAGAGGCCCAGACCTGTGAACAGGCTGTTCTTGTTTGAGTTGGACCAAAAACTCGCGAGCATCCCCATGGCGGTGAAGGCTGGGGACAATGCAGTCCCTAATAGGGCGCCCCAGGGCACAGCCTGCCCAAAAACCTCATCGCCTTGGGAAAGCACTTTCAAGTAAGGGAGGGTAACGGCCAGGGTCACAGGCCAGGGCGAAATGGCGGCGAGAAACTTGCCGACCACGATCTGTCTGCGGCTCGTCGGAGTTAAAAGAAGCGATTCGAGGGTTGATCGTTCCCGCTCGCCACTGATGGTGTCCGCACCAATGATCATGCTGATGAACAGGCCGACGGCGATGGCGGCCTTCATAATCTCGTACACCATTTCCTTGGGGGGAATCAGACTCAACTCACTGTTGCTGGCCATCACGTAGGTCATGATTCCCAGCAGGATGGTGTAAATGAGTACGAGGATGGGCGCCTTCCCTCCCATCCATAATTCGTTAAGCTCCCTTGCGAAAACCAGCCACCAAGTCGGCGTCACTGATCCCGCTGGTGCGGAATCAACCCGACCGTCATTCAAGTTTTGTTTGCTGCTCATACGATTGCCTCATCGGTTAAGTGAAGAAATACATCTTGTAACCGGCCGCCGTCGGCCTCAAACCTCAAGATGGGAATTTCGGCCCGGATAAGGGCTTCCAGGATTCTGTTATTGACGAGATGTTCCTCCGATGAGGTCCTGTCCGCCGAGTCCACGAGTTCCACCCGCAGCCAACCTGCCTTCTCGCCCATAGTTGCTTGCATAACATACGGCATTGCTTTTAATACTTGCTGGGCTGCTGCAACCGCTGACGCCGGGACCTGGATCAGGATGCCGTTACCCTGCACGACGTTGCGATGGGTTTGCCCAATGACTTCGGACACGGTTCCTGAGGCAACAACCTGACCTAGGCTCAAGATGACCACGTCGTCGCAAACGCTTTCAACCTCCGGCAAGTCGTGGCTGCACAAAATTATGCCGACATTTCGCTCTCCCGCAATCCGCCGCACCAAATCGAGCAATTCCTTTTGACCCCGCGGATCCAGGCCCAGCGTAGGCTCGTCAAGAAAAAGGACGGCAGGATCGTTGACCAGCGCACGTGCGATTCCCAGTCTTTGCCGCATGCCGCGACTGTAGGTGCCAACCAGAGATTTTGATCTTTGATCCAGACCCACGTCTTTAAGCAGCGCCTGACCGTTGGCTCTGGCTTCAGCAGCGCTCCGCCCATAGAGCCGACCGAAAAAAGTCAAACACTCGATTCCCGTCATTTGCTTGTGAAACCCCAGGCTCTCCGGAAGAACCCCAATCCTGTGCCGGATTTTCTCCGGATATTCGGAGCTGATGCCGTCCACGACGAAGTGGCCCGCATCGGGCTCTAATATCGTTGTCAGGATACGGATGGTCGTCGTTTTCCCCGCTCCGTTGGGACCCAGGAAGCCCAAGATACGTCCGGCCTTTAAGGAGATCGATAATCCCTTAAGCGCCGGTCGGGGTCCGTATGACTTTCGCAGGTCTTCGGCCAACAAGACCCGAGACTGGGAGCTTGAAGCTTTAGAATTATTGTATTGAATCATAAGTCCAACCTCCTTGGTTGCTACGCAAAGGTTTCTTCTTCACTGACGCCTGTGACTGGGAGTTCAAGCTCAAGCTCGCGTTTAGCACCAAAAAGCAAGTACATGGCTGGTACACCGGCCAGGGTGAACAACGTCGCCGTGACCAGGCCACCCAGAACGATGATGGCCATCGGGTGCACGATCTCGAGACCGGCAATGTTGCCGAAAAGCGCCAAGGGCAGGAAGGCCAGAGCGGTCGTGACCGCAGTCATCAGGATCGGCGCAGACTGTTCGCGGGTGCTGCGCTCAACAACGTCGGTGCCAAAGATTTCGCCGTCATTCTGCTCGAGATGCCGATAGCGGCTCACCAGCGTAATACCGTTGCGCACGGCTATCCCAAAAACTGCGATGAATCCAATGACCGAACCGAATGAAAGAAGGCCGCCGGTTAAGAATGCCGCCAGCACGCCGCCCACCAGGGCCATTGGCAGAGTCAGGAAGACGGCTATCGCCAGACGCCAGCTCCGGAAGAACACCTGCAGAAGCAGGAAAATCCCGATCGCAGCGGCAATCGCAAAAGCGAGCACGCGCTCCTGGGCAGCGAGCCGCTCCGCATACTCTCCCAACAACTCCGCGCGGTATTCAAGCGGGAAGTCGACTTGCTGAATTAGGCGTTCAACATCGGCCGCGACAGCGGCGAGATCGCGTCCACGCACGGTGGCGGTCACGTCCATGCGGCGCGCCACGGCATCTCGATTGATGACGGTGACAGCCGGCACGATTCGCACATCAGCTACCTCTTTTAGGCGCACGTGATTGCCCAAGGGTGTGTCGATCAGAAGCTCTTGAATACTGGTGACACTGTGGCGGGTTCCCGGCGTGCCATACACCATCACTTCGAACACCTTCTGCTCTTCATAAAGGCTGCCGACTTCAAGTCCCGACACCAATGAGGTTGCCGACCGGCGGACATCGCCAGGTTTGAGGCCATAACGTTTGGCCTTCTCAAGGTCTAACTCAATTTCTAAAGTTGGCATTTCTTTGGGATACTGCACTTTTGCATCAACGATACCGTCGGTTCTCGCCAGGACTTTCTGCATCTCCTCCGCTTTTTTGCGGATGATATTCATGTCCTCGCCATAAACGCGCACGACGAGGGATTGGCCTGTCCCTGACAACTCCTCTCTGACTTTTGCCTGCAGATAGGTCAGCACTTCAGGAGACAGACCGGGGTAGCCGGCAACCACCTGCTTAACCGCGGCTACGGTCGCCTCATAGTCGGCCGTAGGATCGATGCTGACCCAAAGCTCACCGGAATTGATATTGGTCCGCTTATCCGAGGTTATGGCGCGCCCCATATCGGCGCTGACGTTGCGGACGCCCGGAATGGACCGCAGTTCGCGACTGGCCAGAGTCGTGATCCGGCTCATTGCCTGATAGGAAGCGCTGGAACTGCCTTCCCAGCGAATCAACAGATCCATTTCCTTGAAGTTCGGCAGCAGTGACTCCTGACGGAGGAATGGTATAGACACGAGGCCGGCAACAACGATAGCACAGACAGCGACGAATGCCAGGCGCGGGGCGCGGATAGTCCGCGAAAAAACTGCGTCGTAGATGCCGTACAGCATTTGTACGAGAAGGGACTCGTGCAGGTCGCGCTTGCGCCGCCTTTGGGACAAGAGAATCAGGCTCAGCGCCGGCGTGACAGTCATGGCAACCACCATGGAGACGAGCAAAGCCAGCATATAAGAGGTACCTAGCGGTTGACAAAACGCGCCGGACACGCCTTCCATGAACAAGACCGGCATCACAGCCAGCATCATGATGAGGGTCGCATAGAGGACGGGGCGGCGCATCTCGAGCGCGGCCTCGAGAATAATTCTCGCCATTGGCATACCATTACCCTTCTGGCGATGCGGGCACAGACGCCGCACGGTATTTTCTATGTCGACGATCGCGTCGTCGATGATGACGCCGAGGGCTATCATGAGCCCTGCTATAATCATCATATTAAATTCTGCCCCGCGCGCGTAGAGCACCGTCCCGGCTGCGAACACAGACACCAAGATTGCCACGGTGCTGATCAACGCGGTACGCCAGTCGAAAAGAAAGGCAACGAGAGCAACAATCATGAGAACGGCACCAATGAGCAGAGCTATGGAAAGATTGGCGACCGCCAGGTCCAGGAAAGTCGCCGGCCGAAAGAGGGTGGGGTCCATCTCCAGACCCGACAGGCCGGGGCGGAGCGCCGCGAGCGCCTCTTCCACGTCCTGCGTCACCTCCAGCGTATTGGCCCATGGAAATTTCTCAACGACCAGGGTGAGCGCGGGAGCGTCCTTAACGATGGCATCCCCAATGAGAGGTTGATGGTCTTCCACCACGGTGGCCACGTCACCCAGGCGCTTCGATGGTGTGCCCTCGATGGGCACTTGAGCCAACTCTTCCGGCTTTGAGATCGGCAGGAGGTGCTGGATCCCGAGTCTTTGATTGGGGGTATCGATCCACCCGCCGGTGCCGGGTGTCGAGGCTTCCAAAAAGCTCAATGGCGATGCCCACAATGCGTTGCCAGCGGTTTTGATGACTTGCGCCAGCGTAACACCTTCATCTCGCAACCGTTCCGGATCGACTTGCACTTGTAACTGCCGCTCCCGCTGACCCCAGATGGACACATTTGCCACGCCGGGGATGCCCATCAAGCGGGGCTTGATCGTCCAACGGGCGAGCACCGACATCTCGATCAAGGACAGTTTGTCCGAGGTTAGCCCGATCTTCATGCACCGGCTGGCCGAGGACAGGGGATTGAGCATGGTAGGCGGTTTCGACACGTTTGGCAACGCATGCACCGCAATCAGCCGCTCCTGCACCATTTGCCGGGAACGCATGATGTCGGTCCCTTTCTCGAAGACGAGAACGATGGACGACAGCCCGGGAATCGACTCGGAGCGGATCTCCTCAACCCACGACACCCCGTTGAGCAAATCCGCCTCCAGGGGCGTGGTGATCAAGGCTTCCACCTCCTGAGCAGAAAGCCCGAGGGCCTCGGTTTGAATCTCCACATATGGCCGCGTGAACTCGGGCAAGGCATCCACCGGCATCTCGTTAAGCTGCGTGAAGCCGAAAACCAACAGCAACGCCGCGAGTGCAGCCATCACGAATCGAAGCTTCAGGCTCGACCAAACGATCCAACGCATCATTGCAGACCTCCCCCAGTTATTTGATACGATCTGGTTTATTCCAATTAGTTGGTATTATTATCTTAATACCTGTAAGAAATTGTGCTCATAAAGGCTCAACTTTAGATTCAGCGTTTCATCTTCGCGATTAGCGATAGCGTATGCATCGGACGTCTATTTGCCATCTGCGCCCGGTGTGTGCTCTGCCGGTGGCGTTTGAGTATACACGTTCTTGCTGTTCTTGTAGGCGCTTTTCTCCACTTTCAGCGCCTCCGCGCGGGTTTCGGCCAGAGCCGTTGCATCGAGCTGCTCGATTTTGACCAACTCGAGAGTCTCCTTAGTTTTTTCTCCCGCCCCTTTCCAGCCAACTCGAACATTGCCCACACCGCGCGCGTAGTATTTGAGTTGTTGCGCGTCCGGTTCGGACGCGCTGGTCTCGGCGATCACCAGAACGTCCTCGTAGCTGCCGGCCGCAACAGT
>Ga0247727_10012889_pt1 | contig 14224 bp, 13 predicted proteins | sample WisWelCaveWW1625_FD_202498 | JGI IMG/M metagenome (GOLD analysis project Ga0247727, IMG submission 202498) | Biofilm microbial communities from Wishing Well Cave, Virginia, United States - WW16-25 | ecosystem: Environmental > Aquatic > Deep subsurface > Groundwater > Cave microbial mat | place... | reverse complement strand
CTCCACCTGCTCGTCCACGCGGGAGGCGTCGCCGTCCGGGTTGGTATTGAACCCCGCCAGGCGGATGTCGGAGATCATCCGGTCGAACGCGACCCGCGTGGACTGCTGCTGGTCGCTGAAGTTCTCCCCCGCCTTGTACGACTTCTGAGCGGCGGTGTAGAAGATGAACGCCACGGCCGCGACGATCGAGAAGATCGCCGCCGCCAGCAGCATCTCGATCAGGCTGAAGCCGGTCTCGTTATTCTTCGTGACCTTTTGATTCGTGAACACCGGAGCCTCCGATCCGCCGCGGCTTCCGGCCGCGGCCGTGCGACTTGCCTCAGAACCTCACGGTCGAGAGCCTGACGCTCTGCGGCCGTCCGAGCTCGTTCCAGGACAGGAGCACCGTCACCCGGATGCCGGCGGCGGTGCCGAAATTGGGCGTCCCCGGACCCATGGCGTCGATGGTGACCGACGCCGTGCCGCCCGCCAGCTTGCGGGCGATCTCGGTCTGCCAGCCCACGATGGCGCTGCCCGTGGTGGTGCTCAGCACGGTCCGGGTGGTGTCGGTCGAGGCGGCGCCCAGGTTGGTCCACAGCGACGTGAACGACTCCTTGTCGAACTGCTCCATGAGGTCCTGCGCCAGGACGGTCGCCTCGGTGATCGTCTTGCCTGTCTTCACCTGCCGGCCGCCCATGATGAACATCGAGGCGATCGAGAGCAGGACGGAGGCCAGCACACCGATGGCGATCGTCACCTCGATGAGGCTGAACCCCCGATCCGATCGCCGCGCCGTTTGCGTCATGGTGGTCATCTCCGTGATCTCCCCCTTACGGCGTGTAATAGGCGAACGACGTCGTCACGGTGCCGGTCGGAGAGACGTCGATGGTGTAGCGGTCGCCCCGGTCGGAATTGATGTCCATGCTGACGAGCAGCGTCAGGCTCGACGACGAGCCGGTGCCGCCGGTCATCGTGAAGGTGATCGACGTGTCGCTCGCGTCCTCGATGTTGACCCCGCTCTCCACCGGCCGTGTCACCGAGTCGGCTTTGGCGTTGACGAAGGTGTACTGGTTGGGGGCGGAGGGGTGCCCCTGCGTGTTGACGGTCATGCTCCGGCTGGCGCGTGTCGCGACGGCCGCATAGCGCATGGCGCGCAGGTCGGTCGACAGGACATCGGCCACCGAACGCACCTTGTAGGCCCGGTAGGCGTCCGCCATCGCCGGCCCTCCGAACAGGACGAAAATGCCCATCAGCGCGATCACCACCAGCGCCTCGGACACCGAGAAACCCGGGGACCCTCCCGAAGCATGTCGTGTCGTCGGTGTCATCATCGGCTCTCCTCTGCTGCGCCACGAAGGAGCAAGGTGGGTGCCACGGCCCGCGGCGTTCGGTCTGCCTACCGCAAGTGCTTGCAGGCCGCGCTTTGCACCGCGCATGACGGATTCCGTGATCGATTGCGGAATGGTGATCGGCGGGTCTGGTGTTACGAAAGGTAACGAGGAATCAAGCGGTCGGGCTCAGGCGACCAGATCGGCCGTCGCGGGGGCGCCCGGCCGCTGCGACAGGACCAGCGTGATGCACGTTCCCTGCCCGGGAACGCTCGCCGCCTCGACCTGGCCGTCGTGCATGATCGCGATCTTCTGCACCAGCGCGAGACCGAGGCCGGTGCCCCGCTCGCGGGTCGTGAAGAAAGGCGTGAAGACGTGCGGCAGGTCGGCGGCGGGAATGCCGGGCCCGTTGTCCTCGACCTCGATCCGCACGCTGCCTCGCTCGCCCGGCTCGACGACACCGCGCAGGACGATCCGCGGACCCGCCGACTCCTGCTCCTGCGAGATCACCCCTCCACCCGCCGGCTCGCCGCCGTCGCCGCGTCGGTGATTATCGAAGGCCTCGGCGGCGTTCCTGAGCAGGTTCAGGAGGGCCTGGCGCAGGAGCGTCTCGTCGGCCACCAGGCGCGGAAAGGTCCCCTCCAGCCGCAGCTCGATGCCCTCGTGACGTCCGTCGGCGCGGAAGTCGGCGGCCAGGTCGCGAACCAGCGCCTGGAGATCGAAATCCTGCAGGTCGGGAGTCTGCGGCCGGGCGTAGCGCAGGAAGTCCCCAACGACCTTCTGGATCCCTCCCACCTCCCGCAGGATCGCCTCGGCGTGCGCGCGCGCGCCGGCGCCCCCCGCCGCGCTGCGCTCCGCCAGGCGCGCATAGCCCTGGATCGCCGCCAGCGAGTTGCGGAACTCGTGCGCGATCCCGGCCGACAGCTCCCCGAGTGATGCGAGGTTCTCCTTCAGCCGGACGCGCTCCCTGAGGTTCCGGATCTCGGTCAGGTCGGTGAGCAGGCAGACGACGCCGTCCACTTCGCCCGCCTCACCCTCCCGCCCCTGCGCGCGGATCGGCGACAGCATCACCCCGAGGTGGGTCGTGCGACCATCAACACCCAGGAGCGGCACGACCTCCCGCGACCGCCCCTCCCCACTTTGAAGACTGGCCCCCAGCAGGTCGATGAGGCGCCCGTTCCCCCGCAGGAGCGTGTCGAACCTCCGGCCGATCGCCGCGCGGCGATCGAGGCCGAGCAGGCGTCCCGCGGCGGCATTCAGGTTGGAGAGACGGCCCTCGCCGGTGAAAACCAGCGCGGCGCTGCTCATGCCGGCGATGAGGCGCGCCTCCGGCGCGGCGTCGATCTCCCCGCCACGCGAGGCGGCGCGGGTCTTGAGCGCTTGCAGCTCGCCCTCCTGATCGCGCAGCTTGTCGAGAACGCCCTGAAAGGCGCCGACCAGGGCGTCGGCTTCATCCCGCGCGCCGCCACCGGCTGTGGACAGCGGCACCGACGCCTGGCCGGCCGCGCGCTGCAACCGGCGGTACGGCTGGAGCAGCCAGCGGGCGAACAACAGCACGAGGACCAGGATGACGGCGAGCCCTCCGGCCTGCAGCGTGGCGATGGTGCGCAGGTCGAGGTCGACCGAGGCGAGGACCGGGACCTCCCTCTCGACGCGGATGAAAGCGACCGCGGTGAGTCTCTTGTCGCGGACCGGGCGGTAGGCGGACAGGGTGGCATAGCGCGACCCGGACAGGCGTTGCAGCGGACCGATCGACGTGCCTCCCGCCAGCAACCGGCGCCGCTCGCGGCCCTCCCGGTCGGAAAGGAAGTCGTCCGTTCGTCCGATCCGCGCCGGGTCGGAGGAGGTCAGGACCGTCCCGTCGGTCTTGAGGATGTCGATGCGCACCATGCCGTGCAGGCGCGCCAGCCGATCCAGGAACGTGGGCGGTATGTAGGGGGCCTCCCCGGCCGAGGCCTTGAGCCCCCGGAGCATCTGATCGCGCTCCAGCTCGGCGCGCACCAGATCGGCCTCGACCCCGAGACGCTGTCCCGCCTCCTCCTGGATGGCGTTGCGCGCCAGAACCAGCAGGTCGAAGTTGAAGTAGACGGCGACCGCCAGAAAGACCACGAGCAGCACCAGGAAGATCTTGACCTGCCCGGCGTAGCTGTTGAGAAAGGCGCCTCTCACGGGCCGCCTCCCAGCAGGCGCAGGTACCAGGCGATGGAGGGCTCGCCGGCGAACAGGGCGAGGATCGCCGCCCCGCCAAGGAAAACCCCGTAAGGGAGCTTCGATTTCCAGCCGTAGCCGCGGCGCCACATCATGAAAAGACCGAACAGGGCGCCACTCACGGCCCCGGCGAACAGGCAGAACAGGACAAGGCGCGTCCCCTGGAACGCGCCAATCATCGCCAGGAGCTTGAAGTCCCCCTGGCCGATCCCGTCCTCACGCTTCTCCTTCGGGACGCCGCGCATCGCCTGCCAGCCGCGATAGGCCGCGTTGATCCCGAACGGCACGGCGTACCCGATCGCCGCCCCTTGCAGCGAGTCGATCAGGGCATCGAGAGGCCCGGCTGGGCGCAGGGGATCGTAGGCGCCGCGCACCGGGCTCGTGAGCAACCCCGCGGCGATCCCGGGGAGGGTGATGGCGTTCGGCAGGATCTGGTGCCGCGCGTCGATCATGATGAGCGCGATGAGCGACGCGCCCAGGGCCGCCTGGAGCAGCCAGAGCGGCGTCGGCCCCCGGACCCGAAGGAGCAGCAGGAAAAGGAGGGCGGTCGCCGCCTCCACCATCGGGTAGCGGATCGGGATCGGCTCGCGGCAGGCCCGGCAGCGCCCGCGGAGCAGGAGCCAGCTGACGATCGGAATGTTGTCATGCCAGGGAATCGGCGCCGCGCACCCCGGGCAGGCGGATCGGGGGCGCACGATCGATGCCCCCAGCGGGAGCCGATGGATGCAGACGTTCAGGAACGAGCCGACGACCGATCCGAGCCCGAGGGCGAACGCCGTGGCGAGGATCTCCACCGGGTCCATTCAGCGCCCCAGCACGCGGCTGCCCCCGTAGGCGACGCGGCCGGCGACGGGCTCGTATTCGTAGGGGCGCTCTTCCGGGTCGAGAGGGACGGAGGAGACAAGCCCGGCCGGCACCAGATCGTCGAGACGGCGCGGCAGGCGGCCCGCGCGGGAGCGGTAGGCCGCAACCGCAAAGGTGAGGTCCTCCAGGTCGATCTGGACCTTGAGGTCGTGCACGTGGTTCCAGGCGATGGTGCGCACGTAGTCGTCGGGCGACGTCTGGTGGATGGCGACCCACTCCTTGAGCGAGGCGCGCCTGTCGCCGGCCCGGTTGGTCATCTCCGCAGAGAAGCGCCTCACCTGGGGGTGGACATCAGGTGCCCGCAGTGCCTTCTCGAAGTAGGCGCCGGCGCGGGCGTAGTCCCGGAGGTCCTGATAGCAGAGGTAGCCGGCATCGAACGCCAGGATCCAGGCCCCGGGGTTGCGCTCGATCCCCTTGTCGAGAAGCGCGAGCGCCAGATCCGGCCGCCGCGCCTCGGCGCTCATGATCAGGGCTCCCGTCAGGTAGGCGTCCAGATGATGCGGGTCGATCTCGGTGATGATGTCCTTGTAGATGTGCTCCAGGTTGCTGTATCGGTCCTCGATGCGATAGTTGCTGTAGTACTGGATCGACCAGAGGTAGAGGGCATCCGCCAGGATCGGGTCGAACCCGAGCGAAACGACCTTGAGATATCGCCCCGAAGGCAGGTAGAGAAGCGGCGAGGGGCCTTCGCCTGCCCGGACCACGGCATCCAACCTCATCTGCATGAGCGCGGCCAGCAGGATGAGGCCGCCGGCCGTGGCGGCGAGCGGTGCGCCGGCCGTCCGCGCGGCGCGGGCCCGCTTCACTGCAGCTCCTTGCGCCGGAACACCGCGCACGCCAGAAGGAGGACGCCGGTCCCGTAAAGGGCCAGATAGAGAACCGCCCACCCGATGACGCCAGCCGGGACGGGCAGGCCGTGCACCACCTGTCCCTTGATGTCGAAGTTCCCCAGATTCGGCAGGGTGTAATAGAGAAGGGTGCAGATGGCGCGTCCCGCCTCCGAGGTGATCCGGGCCTTCAAGAGATCGAAGCTCCAGAGGAGATGCCCGATCACGTACAGCGCCAGGGTGAGCATGCAGGAGACGATCGGGTTGCTCAGGCATGAGAAGAGGATCGCCAGGGCGGTGATCAGCAGGAACTGCAGGAACAGCATCACCACCGCCAGGAGGATGGCCCGGTCGGCGATCCCGAGGGCGAGGAGCAGGCCGAAGAACGACAGCCCCATGACGGCGGTGTTGACGAGGAGCGTCAGCACCAGCCCGCAGTATTTGCCGATGACGAACTCGGCGCGGTGCATCGGCTTGGCCAGGAGCACGAGGACGGTGCGGCGCTCGATCTCGCGGCTGACCAGACTGATGCCCAGGAGCACCGCCGTGAGCACCCCGAACACGTCGATGGTGGCCAGCCCGAAATCCTTGATGATCTTCTCCTCGCTGCCGACGGTCATGAGCGACAGGGCGCGGGCGCAGAGGATGAGCGCCACCGCGAACGCCAGGAGCAGGTACAGGATGCGATTGCGGATCGCCTCGCGGAAGGTATTGAGCGCGATCGCCAGGATCCTACCCGGCATGGCGCATCCCCTCTTCCTCCGCTTGCGGGCCGGATTCCGGCCCCGCGGCGGGCACCACGTCCCCGCGCACCTCCCGCAACAGGAGGTCCTCGAGCGACCGGCGCGCCGGCGCGACCGACACGAGCGTCGCGCCCGGCCGGTCGAGAAACGCGAGGAGGCGGTGCAGGTCCGGCCGCGATTCGACCCGCACCAGGAGGCGATCCTCCCGGCACGAGACGACGCGGCCGCAGGGCAGCGCCTCCCTGCCCTGCCAGCGCAGGGCCACCTCCCAGTAGGGCGGTGTCTCGCCGTGCAGCAGATCCTCCACCGCCCCCACCGCCTTCAGGCTCCCTTTCACCAGCATCCCGACGCGGTCGCAGATCATCTCGGTGTCCGAGAGGATGTGGGTCGAGAAGAAGACCGTGCGTCCGGAGGCCTTCAGATCGAGGATGAGATCGCGCACTTCGCGCCGGCCGATCGGGTCGAGCCCCGACATCGGCTCGTCGAGGATGACGAGCCGCGGGTCGTTGACCAGGGCCTGGGCCAGTCCGATCCGCTGCAGCATGCCCTTGGAGTAGAGCCGCAGCTGGCGGTCGGCGCGGTTCGCGAGCCCCACCCGCTCCAGGAGGTCGAGGACCCGCCGGCGCCGCCCCGGCGAGCGGATCCCGAACAACCGCGCGTGGAAATCGAGAAACTCGAATCCCGTCAGGTAGTCATAGAAATAGGGGTTCTCCGGGAGGAACCCGACGTGCCGCCGCGCCTCCGGCCGCGAGGCCTCCTGGCCGAACAGCTCGACCGTGCCGCCGTCGGGGAACAGGAGGCCCAACGCCAGCTTGATGGTCGTCGTCTTCCCCGCTCCGTTGGGGCCGATGAAGCCGAAGATCTCCCCCTCGCGCACCGAGAGCGACAGGTCACGGAGGATCCAGTACCTCCTGACCGACAGGTGCGTCCGGTAGCTCTTCGAGACCTCGGACAGATCGAGGACCGCCATGCTCATCTCTCCCCGCTCACGCGGCCCCCGGCTCCCGCAGCGCCGGCGCCCCCGCCAGAAGGAGCCTCCGGTACAAGTCCTCCTGGTCGCGCACCATGAGGTCGATGTCGAACTCCCGGAGGAGCGGGTGCGCCCTCTCCGTGAGGCGCCGTCCGAGGCCCGGATTGTCGAGAAGCCGCAGCACGCGCTCCGCCAGGCCGTCACAGTCGTGCGGCGGGCAGACGAAGCCATTGTCGCCGTCGCGCAGGATCTCGGCGGTGCCATCGACCGCGGTCGCGACCACCGGCCGTCCCGCGGCGATCGCCTCCGGAATGACGCGCGGCAGACCCTCCCACAGTGACGTCAGGACGACGACGTCGAGAGCCGCCATGACCCGCGGGATGTCCCGCCGCCAGCCGAGGAGATGCAGCCTTCCAAGGAGGCCGCGCTGTCGCGCCCGCTCCTCGACCGCCCCGCGCAGCTCGCCGTCCCCCGCGATCAGGAAGGCGGCCCCGGGACGCGCCGCCGCGACACGCGCCGCCACCTCGATGAAATCGAGCGGCGCCTTCTGCGGCTTCAGGCAGGCCACCATGCCGACGAGCGGGACGGTGGCCGGGATGCCCAGCTCGGAGCGCAGCGGCGCCGTCCCCGGCCCGGCTTCCGCCGCCTCCCTGAAGGCGTCGATCCGGACGCCGCTCCGGATCACGCTCGCCCGGGCCGGATCGATGACGCCGAGGGCCACGCCCTTCTCGAGGTTTCTGCGCGACACGGCGATGACGTGAGTCGTGATCGGCGCCATGCAGCGCTCCAGGCCGATGCCGAGCGCTCGGAGCGCTCTCGGCTGCTCGGCGTTGAAGCCGAAGCCGTGAACCGTATGGACCACGATCGGCACGCCGGCGGCGCGCGCGGCGGCGCGGCCGAGGATGCCGGCCTTGGAGGAGTGGGTGTGCACAATCTGCGGGCGGGTCCGGCGGAAGTGGCGGGTGAGCGCCACGAACGCCCGGAGGTCGCGCCAGGGGTCGATCGGGCGGACGAGGTCGCGGAGGAAGGTCACCGGAACGCCCTCGATTCCCACCGCCTCCCCGTCGAGGAGACCGCCCGGACCGCAGACGAGGCTTGGCCGGAACGGCTCCCGGAGCGTGCGCACGGTATGCAGGGTGTTGTCCTGCGCCCCCCCGAGGTCCAGCCGGGTGATCACGTGGCAGATCGGGGTCACGACGACCTCCATCCGGCGGCCTGCCGCAGCGGGAACCGTCCCTCGTCCAGGGTCGCCCGCAACCGTTCCGCGAGATCGGCCCCGGACCGGATCGCGGCTTCCATCGAGGAGTACTCCCAGGCGCCGAAGCGGCCCGCCGAATGGATGCCGGCGTCGGCGAGCGACTCGATCGCGCGCGGGACGTTCCGGGCGCGGTGGTGATCGTAGATGACGTACGCCGGGTCGAGGACGCCGACGCGGCTGTAGATGACCCGGTCGGTGCGGCGCAGGATGCCGGCGCGCCGCAGGTCGGACACCGTCGTTGCCACCGCCTCCTGATGCTCGAAACTCTCGGCCCTTCCGAGCGACCGCTCGGCCCAGACGGACGAGCAGCCGCGCGGCGCCATCGATGGAGAGAGGCTGCTCGGGAAGCCGATCCGGTAGAAGGAGTACTCCGGCTCGGGGAAGTAGATCCAGTGCGCGCGCGACAGGTGCTTACGGTCGATGCCGAGACAGATGTTCAGGACGCGGACGGCCCGCAGGCGCCGCCCGACTTCGCCGAGGTCGTCCGGCAGCCCGGTCGTCATCGCGAGCAGCCGGTCGAGCGGCAGGGTCGAGATGAGGGCCTCGTAGGTCCAGGTCTCGCCCGTCCTCATCGATACGGTCCGCGCCCGCGCGTCAATGGCAGCCACCTCCGCCCCGAGACGCACCTCCCCGGCCCGCGCCGCGAGCGCCTCCGGCAGGACGCGGATGCCCCCCCGCCGGGGGTAGAGGAACGTCGGGTTGTAGCCCAAGCCGCGCACGGTCGCGCCGAAGGCCCCCCCGAGAACCTCCTGCAGGCTGGGCCTCGGAATCGACCAGGACACCCACCCGCATTCGATCTCGTCGAGATCGGTGCGCCAGAGCTTGGCGTTGTAGGGCACCATGAAATGCTCCGCGATGCCGCGGCCGAACGTCGACTCGGCCCAGGCCCGGAACGACATCCCCTCGATGTCCGGCTCCCCTTCCCGCTCGCGCCGCAGGAGCGCCTCGACGAAACCGGCCACGCACTCCGTGATCACCGGCACGGGCAGACCGTGCAGGTTGGCCTGGAAGGGATAGGCGGTCAGTACGCCCTTGGAGTGGATCTGCGCGTTGCGCTCGTGGGTGGCGAGGGCGCCGGGCAGGAGCCGCTCCACGAGATCGCGGGTGCGTGGATCGCGCAGGTGCAGGAGGTGCCCCGTGCAATCGAACGTGAAGCCCTCCTCCTCGGTGGTGCGGCACAGCCCGCCGACCTCGCGCTCGCGCTCCAGGACGACGCTTTCGATCCCCCCCAGGTGGCTGGCGGTCGACAACCCCGTCAGCCCGCCCCCGAGGATCACGACCCGGCGATGCGCGCTCATCAGAGGCTCATGTCGATCCGCCGGAGCATGACACCCACGGCGACCGACGAAAGGAGGATCCCCGCCAGGATCGACGCCGCCCAGACGGCGCTCGACAGCATCATGCCGATCGCCAGGAGCCCCAGGGCGAACGTGACCACCCACGACATCAGGACCGTCTGGCGGGTGCTCAGCCTCCACCGACGCAGTCGCAGCGCGAAATGGTCCGGGCTGCCGAGCATGACCGGCAGCCCTCGCCGGCGCCGCACGTACATGACGAACAGCATGTCGAACACCGGCACGCCCAGGATGACGACCGGGGCGAGCGACGCCACGAGGTTCTGGCGCGTGTAGGAGCTGTTCATCGCCAGGGCGCCCAGCATGAGACCGATGAACAGGCTGCCGGCGTCGCCCATGTAGATTCGCGCCGGCTCGAAGTTGTACCGGAGGAAGCCGACGAGCGACCCGAACAGGGCCGCCAGCAGGACGGCGTCCGTGGCCCGGCCATTGAAGACCGAGACCATGAACAGGATCGCGGCGGCGGCCGCCGCGACCCCCGCCGCCAGCCCGTCCATGACGTCGATGATGTTGAAGGCGTTGGTGACCCCGAGGAGCCAGAGGAACGACAGGCCGATCGCCGCCCAGACAGGCAGGAAGCCGAGCTTGATGTAGATCGAGGCGTTCATCAGCGTGAGGACCGCGACCACCTGTCCCGCGAGCTTGGCCCCGGGCGACAGGACGCCGAAGTCGTCGACGAGCCCCAGGATGACGACGATCGCGCCCGCCAGGAGCAGGCCCAGGACCTCGGTCGAATCGAAGCGCAGCGTCGCGGTCAGCGCCAGGAGGAACGACAGATAGATGGCGATCCCGCCCAGGTAGGGGACCGGCTGCTTCTGGTTCTTGAGCCTGCCATCGGGCCGATCGACGATCCCGAAGCGGATCGCCGCCTTGCGCATGAGCGGTGTGCAATAGAGCGACAGCACGAGGGCCAGAGAGCAGGCCAGCGCCGAGCGCAGCAGGGTGCCGGTCATGCCGCCCTCCCGGGAGGCGCTTCGGGGACCGCGGCCGGCGCGCCGTGCAGCGTGCCCAGAAGCCCGCGGTACAGCGCCACCGTGTCGCGCACCAGATCGTCGATGGCGAACGAAGTCTCGACGCGCTCCCGGCCGGCGCGACCCAGCCGCGCGGCGAGGTCGGGATCGCCGAGCACTCTCAGGATGGCCCCCGCCAGCGCCTCCGTGTCGCCGGGGGGGACGAGAAGACCGTCACGGCCGTCGCGGACGATCTCCGGGACGCCGCCCACGCGGCTTGCGATCACCGGTCTCGCGGCGGCCATCGCTTCGAGGAGCGTCAGCCCGAACCCCTCCCAGAGAGAGGGCTGCACGAACACATCGAAGGCGGGCAGGAGCGCCGCCACGTCGCGTCGCTCACCGGCGAACACCGTGGATCCCGTGAGCCCGGCGGCTTGTGCCAGTGCTTCCAGCCTCTTCCGGGCCGGCCCCCCGCCCACCAGGACGAAGCGCGCCTGCGGCCGCTGGCGCGCGACAAGCGAGGCGGCCCGCAGGAAGAACGACAGACCCTTCTTCGGCTCCTCGAGACGGCCGAGCGTGCCGATCAGGAGATCCGCGGGGGCCGCCCCGAAACCCGCGCGTTGCCGGGCGCGCACCACCGGATCGTCCACGAGCGCCGGGACGACGATGGCGTTGCGCAGCGTGACCACCTTCGCTTCGGGCAGGCCGTAGCGCTCCAGGACATAACGCCGGACCGCCTCCGAGCAGGCCACGGTCCGGTCGGACATCCCTGCCGTGAGAAGCTCCATGAGACGGTGGCTCGGCCGGTTCCAGACGTCCGTGTCGTGGTGCGCCGTGATGACGATCGGCACCCCGGCGGCGCGCCCCGCGAGGCGCGCCGCCAGGTTGGCGGGGAACAGGTGGGCGTGGAGGATCTCCACCGGCTCCGCGCGCAGGAATCGGAGCAGACGCCCGACGACAAGAAAGTCGCCCCGACCGCGCCCATCGAGGGCGACGCAGCGCACGCCCGCCGCCTCGAGCTCACGGGCGATCGGCCCTCGCCCCTTGAGGGCCGCGACCGTGATCTCGAAGCCGGCGTCCCGCAGCCGGGGGGCGGTCATGAGGATGAGCTGCTCGGCGCCTCCGACTCCAAAGCCGACGGTCAGGATCAGCACGCGCGGGCGGGCCGGGCTCATCGTCGGCGCTCCAGGATGCCGCGGTACAGGCGATCGACGCGCGCGGCGACCCGATGCTGGGCATGCCGATCGAGGACCACGCGACGGCCCGTCTCGCCGAGGCGGCGGGCCAGCGCCGGGTCGCGCAGCACCCTGAGCGACGCGGCGGCGATGGCTGCGGGATCGCGGGGGGCGACGAGGTAGCCGGTCTCGGAGTCGGCGATCGTCTCCTCCACTCCGACGCAGCGCGTCGCAACGACCGGAAGCGACAGCGCCATCGCCTCGAGCAGGGACTGCGGCAGGCCCTCCCACAGGGACGGCAGGACGAAGAGGTCGAGCGCCCTGAGGACGGTCGGGATGTCGGAGCGGTGACCGAGGAATCTCACCGCCTTCAGGAGCCCCAGGCGCCGCGACTCCTCTTCGAGCGTTTCGCGCAGCGGCCCGTCCCCGGCGATCAGCAGGCACGCCTCGGGAAGCTCCGCCAGGATGGCGGGCATGGCGCGAAGGAGATCGATCTGCCCCTTCTGCTCCGCCAGCCGGCCGACCGTCCCCAGGACCGGTCGACGGGGCTCGACCCCCAGGACCCGCCGTGCATCGTCTGACGCAGGGGCCTCGGAGGCGATTCCCGCTTCGACCCCGTTGCCGATGACGACGGTCTTGTGGCGCGGGAGCGACTCGGCCTTCTCCAGGAATTCGACGAGCCCTTGCGACACGGCGATGACCGCGTCGGCCGCCGCATAGGAGCCGCGCTCCAGCAGCAGGAACGGTGCCCGCTTCCAGGTGCGGCGGGTCCGGAATTCGTCGGCGTTCTGCTTGCTCGACACCAGGGCCGTGCCGAGAAGGCGCGCGGCGGCGGCACCGTAGTAGTCGGCCAGGTCCATGTGCGTGTGGACGATGTCGATGCGCTCCTTGCGCACCACCCGACAGAGCCGCAGGAGCGCCCTGGGATCGGCCTTGGCCCTCAATCCGATCGGCACCGGAGGTGCCTCCGTCAGCGCCTCGATCTCGCGGCCGAGCGCCGGCTCTCCCAGAAGCCACGCCACCCGGAAGCAATAGGCGGCGGGGTCGAGGCTGCGGATGAGCCGGAGCATCGCCAGCTCGGTCCCGCCTCGTTCCAGCGTCGAGATGACGTGCAGGACCCGGATGCGCCGGTCTCCCCGGACGTCCGGCGCCTGCGCCGCGCGGCCCGAGGTGGATGCGACCGGGTGGATCGGCAGCGACGCCGCGGCCGCGCGCGCCAGGGCGTTCACGGGAGCCTCCGCGGGCACGGTCATCGAATCCCTCCCGCGGCGCGCCGGGGCGGCGGATCCGGCGCGCATTCCGCTTCTGCCCCGGCCCCCGATTCCGGGGCCACATCCAGAAGGGCGGCGCGCAGCGCCGCGTAGCGGATGTCCCAGGTGTTCCGTTGCGCGAAGGCGACACGCGCGGCGCGGGCCTTGCCGCCGTCGGCGGCGCGGGTCGAGGCGAGTGCCGCCGCGAACGCCTCCCCGCCGTCGGCCAAAAGGAGCGGCGCGCCCATCGCCACGGTCTCCTCCATCGGCGTGGCGACCACCGGCAGCCCCGCCGCGCAGTACTCGTAGACCTTGATCGGATGGACGGCATGCGTCATCGGAGAGAGCCGGAACGGCACCAACCCGGCGTCCGAAGCGGCCAGGTAGCCAGGAAGGTCTACATATGGGCGCGGGCCGAGAAGCCGCACATTCGGGCACTCCGCCAGCGCCGTCAGGTCGGCGCGCCGGGGCCCGATCAGCACGAAGCTCCAGCGCGGCAGCCGCCGCGCCGCATCGGCCAGCAGAGGAACATCGAGCCAGGAGTCGATGGCGCCCGCGTAGACGGCCCGCGGCCGGGGGACGCCCCGGAGGTCGGCCGGCTCCGCCTGGCCGCGCGCCGCGAACGGATCCGGGTCGCAGGCGTTTGGCAGGTAGACGACTGAACGGGCCCCGAGGGAACGCGCCCGCCTTTCAAGGCTCCGGGCGGTCGCCAGCACCAGATCGACGCGCCGGCAGACCTCCTCCTCGATCCGGGCGAAGCTCCTCGGAGTGTCGGGGAAGGCGGCGGTGTCGTCGCACATCCTGTACACCGAGCGCGCGTGGGGGACCCCATCCAACAGGGAGAGGAGCGGGGCCCCCGGCTCCATCCAGAGGAGGTCGGGCCGGGCGAAGCCGGCCTGCGCGAGCACCCCGCCGAAGCGGGGCCAGGTGGCGCGGAGTGTGAGGCGAGCCACGGTCCGGCTGTCGAGAATCGGCCGGCGACGCCAGGGGAGCAAGGTCATCGGCGCGTAGGCGAACATCCGGCCGTCGTCATGCCGCGACCCGCCGCGGCGCCACAGGTCCATCCGGGCGCGTGTCTCGTCGTTCGACTTCAGGACGTTTGCCGGCGACACCGGGCCGACGCACCAGGCGAGATGCGCTCCGTCGCGAAGGAACCGCCCGGCGAAGTGGTGTCCGCCGACCCGGATCGGCCCGCCGGGGGCGAAGTGCTCCCACATCAGGACCTTCATCGCTCCCCCCGGACCGCACGGTCGAGACGGAACGTGGCGCGCATCGCCGCCTCGACTTCGGTGAGCGTGATGACATCCCCCGGACCGC